>Ga0164298_10000037_pt1 | contig 71612 bp, 66 predicted proteins | sample Whisoiple_216_MG_FD_109713 | JGI IMG/M metagenome (GOLD analysis project Ga0164298, IMG submission 109713) | Unamended control soil microbial communities from upstate New York, USA - Whitman soil sample_216_MG | ecosystem: Environmental > Terrestrial > Soil > Agricultural land ...
GCCGAGGTCGGACAGCACCTCTTCCGGCTTGCCGTCGTGCGGGTACGGCAGGTTGATCGAGTTGCCCCGCAGTTGCAGCCAGCGGTCGGCCAGTTCCCTGTCCTGGACCGTGATCGTGAAGTCGAAGTACTCCGCCGCGATCTCGTCGAACAGGCGGCCGACGATGTGTGAGGTGTCGAGAGCCACCGGCGCACAGTACCGGCGGGCTCGGCCGCGCGGCCTCGTCAGGTGGAGAGGAACTTGAACGCCCTGCCCCGGATGGTGATGGTCCAGGCCGCTCCCGCGCGCTCCCCGGCCATCAGGTTGAGGATCACGTTCGGCATGTGCCACTGGTACCTGACGAGGGTCCCGTGGTGTGCCGCGAGATCGGAGCCGTCATGGCTGGACGCGTCACCGTAGTTGTTGACGAAGAAACGGTGTGGAAGCTCCAGCATGTCCGCGATTCGTTCCATGCCGGCCCTCTCGATCTCCTCGACCGAGTCCCAGGACTCGATGATCTCGACCGACTCTTCCTGCCGGGCGTTGTAGTAGCGGTGGAGCTGGACGCCGCTGCTGCGCATGACCACTTCCCGGGAAATCCTCAGGAAGATCAGGAAATTACCGAGAGGCAGGTCCGACGCGTGGTACAGACCGTTCTTGAGCGTGATCATGTTCTCGCAGGACCGTGCCAGGAAATGTTCCTTCATCTCGTCGAGGTACGGGCCGACCTTCGACGCGGGCTCCACCGTCTCCCCGATCGCGAAGGGGAGGGTGCGATCGGCGTCGTTCGACCCGGACGTCGCCTTTCGTTCGGGGAGGTAGGAGACGAGATCGTCGGCACGCACACCGAGGCGCGCCAGAGTCTCCGCGACGCGGAACTCGTCCTGTTGCGTCTTGAGACTTCTCATCAACGCCTGATGGAAGAGGAAACACCGGTAGCCGTCCTGCGTCGAGACCGGAAAGGCGGTGAATATGCCCTGGATGTTCGGCTCGTTCGCGAAGGTCACGGACACGAGCAGGAAGCCGTCGAAGAAGTTCTCGTACTCGTCCGCGATCAACTCCTGGAACGAGGTCAGCGGAAAGTCGTCGACCTCGTCGAACTTCCGTTCAACCAGATGGAATCCGGCGAAGAACGGATTCTCCTTCAGGTAGTATTCCGCCGCCGACCGGAAGTCCGCCAGGGAGAAGGGGCGATAGATCCGGTAGAGCGACAGCGCGGGATAGAACTGGGTTATGTCCAGCGGTCGCGGATAGGTGAACAGGGCCAGACGCATCATCTTGTCGGGCATCGAGAGCGCGGACACCATGACCAGCCCTCCTGACTACGGTCGCGCTGACAGTTTGTCCTGCACGGCCCACCCGTGGGTCACGTCATGGTCATCGAGCCGGGTCGTCCTGGACGATCAGGTCAGATCGTGGCCGGATCCATGATGGAGTCGCTGGTCGCGGCGGGTGCTCGTGGTGTACTTGGCGGGTGTCGGATGAGCGGGTTAGGCCTGGGTGGAGGCGCCTGTGTTCAGAGGTGCTCTTCGCCTCCCAGTGGTTTGAGGTGCGGCGGGACAGCGCCTTGCGGCCGGACGGCTCGGAGGGGGTCTACGACCACGTGATCGCCCCGCCCGCGGTCACCGTCCTGGCGCTCGACGGCCGCGGCCAGGTCGTCGTCACCCGGCAGTGGATCTACACCCATCGCGAGACGCAGTGGCGGTTGCCCGCTGGGCGGATCGACGAGGGGGACTCCACGCCCGAGGTCGCCGCCCGGCGTGAGCTGGCCGAGGAGACCGGCTACTCCGCCGACAGTTGGGCCCCGCTCGGCACCATCAACTGTGCCGACTCACTGACCAACCACCAGGACCACGCTTTCCTCGCCACCGGGCTCACCAACAGCGGGCCCCGGCGGCTCGAACCGGGGGAGGCCGATCTCGAGGTGCACTGGATCGCCGTCGACGAGCTGCTCGGCCTGGTGCTCGACGGGAAGCTTCCGCATGCCGGCAGCTCGTTCGCCGTCCTCACCGCCAAGGCGCGGGGGCTCCTCTAGCCAATACCGTTTCCCGTTTCCTACTTAATTGGGAAACGGGCAATACATTGTCCGTCGATATCTTCACCATGAATTCTTCTGGTAGGCGCGAAACGCCGCCTCTCGAAAACCAGGAGGAATCATGCCGAGGTCCTGTTCTGCCTTTTTCACAGCCCGCGTCGCGGCCTTCGCCGGTGCCGCGGCGGTCGCGATCGCGGTGCCGCTCCTCTCGTCCGCCGCCACCGCCGGCGCGGCGCCCAACCAGTCGTCGCCCACGACGTCCACGCCTGCCACCACCGACGGGCACGGCTGGATCGAGTGACGGGATTCCTGGCGCCGGGTCGACGTCTCGGCGCCAGGAATATTGCCAAAGGATTCAGCCGATGGTTCACTCGCCACTGGAGCACTGGTGGGGAGACTGCCGATGGTCGAGTCGTTCGGCGCCTTGTTGCGGAAACATCGCCTTGACGCGGGAATATCCCTCGGGGAGCTGTCCCGCCGCATCAACTACAGCAAAGGCCAGGTCAGCAAGATCGAGAACGGGCACGCGCGGGCGCACCCGATGTTCGCCAAGCTCTGCGACCGCGCCCTCGGCCTCGACGGAGTGCTGGCCGCCGCGCTGCCACCCGAAACCACCGGCGCCCCGCTCGCCGACACCGCCGCGACCTCGCTCGACGACGTGTGGGTGCTGGAATTGGAGGACGGCTCGTTGCGCTTCACCGAGCTTCCCCGCCGCCAGGTCCTCGCCGGCGCCGGTGCCCTGCTGGGCTTCGCCGTCACCCGCACCGCTCGCCCGGTCGTGGACGACGCCACCCTCACGATCCTGCGTTCCTCCTTCGACCAGTACCGCGCCCTCGGCCGCATGACCAGCCCGGCCGTCGTGCTCGCACAGGTCATCGCGCAGGTCCACACCCTGCGCAGCCTCGCCGTCGCCAACCCCGAGCCCATGCGTTCCGACCTGCTGATCCTGGCCGGCCGGGTCGCCGAGTTCGCCGGCTGGATGAGCCAGGAGGCCGGTCAGGAGAACGGCGCGACGCACTGGACCGACCAGGCCGTCAAGCTCACCACGGGCCGCGACCCGCACATGGCGAGCTTCTGCCTGTTCCGGCACGCCGAGATCGCGCTCTACCGGCACGACGCCCGCCAGACCATCGAGCTGGCACAGCGCGCCCAGCAAGACAAGACCGCGAACCCACGCATCCTGGGTCTCGCCGCGCGTTGCGAGGCCCAGGGACACGCGCTCGCCGGCGACCTCCGCGCCTACCAGGAGACACTCGACCGCGCGGCCACGCTGCTGTCCATACCGCAGCACGACGACGGACCGGTCCTTGGCTCGGCGACGATCCAGGACGAGGTGGCACTGACCCGAGCATGGGCGCTCTACGAGCTCGGGCAGCCCGGCGACGCGGCCGAGCTCTTCGACCAGCAGCTCGAAACCATCCCGCTCACCGCGTGCCGGTCCCGTGCCCGGTTCGGCATCCGCCGCGCGCTCGCGCACGCCCAGAACGGCGAGATCGACCAGGCCTGCGTCGCCGCCCACGAGGTGCTGGCCGACGCCGCGCGGGTCGACTCGGCGACCATCCGCCTCGACCTGCGGGACCTGTCCCGCACCCTCAGCCGCTGGCACACCCACCGCGCGGCCGTCGACCTGCGCCGAGAGCTGGTCCCGGTGCTCAACACCCCGAGCTGACGCAGTCGCACGTGAAGCTCGCCAGCTCGGCGCGCATCACGTCGGCTTCGGGCATGCCCAGGTCGGTGAACTCGGTCAGGGCGTCCTGCCAGTGTGTGGACATGTGCTGGCCGGTGGCGTGCAGCACCTCGGCGACGCGGTGGCTCGCGCGGGCCCGCTGGACGCGTTCGCCGGTGCCGGCGGACAGGTCGAGCGCCGCGCGGTAGGCGTGCAGGGCGGCACGGTCGTCGCGTGCCGCCCAGGCGGTTTCGCCGCGGTCGAGGTAGAGCTGGGTGCGTAGGTTGGGGTCGACGACGAGGTCGGCGACCCTGCGGGCGCGTTGCTGGTAGGTCATGGCCTCGTCGATGCGGCCGGCGAGGCGGTGGGTGTTGCCGAGGTTGTTGAGCGCGTAGGCCTCGCTGACTCGGTCGCCGATCTCGACGGCGAGCGCGCGGGCCTCGGTGTGGTTGGCGAACGCCTCGTCGAGCCGGCCGAGCCGTTGCCGCACGCAGCCGAGGTTGTCCAGGGAGTGCGCGAGGCCCATCCGGTGGTCGAGGCGTCGCAACAGGGTGACGGCGGCGAGGTGCTGCCGTTCGGCGGTCTCGAGGTCGCCGCGCAGCTCGCTGACGTTGCCGAGCATGTCGAGCGCGTTGGCCTGGCCCCGCTCGTCGCCGACCTGTTCGTAGCGGTCGCAGGCGGCGGTGAAGTCCTCGGTGGCCGCGGCGTAGTCGCCGAGGCTGTTGGCGGCGTTGGCGATGGCGGCCAGGGTTCTGGCCTCGCCGGACACGTCGCCCAGCTCGACCCACAGGGGCAGTGCCTGCTCGGCGAGCGTGCGGGCCTCGGTCAGCGCACCGGAGCGCCACCGGGCTCCCGACAGCCGCAGCCGCACGTGCGCGAGGCCGCGGGTGTTCCCGGTGCCGGTGAGCACGGCGGCGGCCTTCTGGAGGGTCTCGGTCCAGTCACGCAGGTGCCCGCAGAGGTAGAAGTACTGCCACAGCAGCACGGCCAGCTGCCAGGTGTGCTCAGGCCGGTCGTGGTCGGCGGCGTAGTGGACCGCGGCGACCAGGTTGACGCGTTCCTCGTCCAGCCACCGCCGCGCCGCCGCCGGGTCCGCGAACGACGGGACGACCGGGCAGGTGGCGGTCACCGCGGGTTGCTGGTCGCGGTGCAGGGGGAACATGACGCCGATCGCGGCGGCCGTGGTGACCAGGTAGAAGTCCAGCAGCCGGTCGACCGCCGCCACCGGCTCGGCCGGCGGGTGCGCGGCAAGAACGTAGTCACGCAGCGGGTCGAGCATCTGGAACCGCTCCGGCGCGGACTCCTCCAGCAGGCTCAGCCGGTGCAGGTCCTCCAGCAGCCCCCGGACCCCGGGTACGCCCACGAGCGCGGCCGCTCCCGGCGCGGACAGGTCGGGCCCGGGGGCCAGGGCGAAGAACCGGAACAGCGTGCGTTGTTCCTCGGTCAGCTGGTCGTAGGACACCGTGCACGCGACGTAGGCCTGCGCCGGGAACAACGCGTCCGGACTGACCGGCGACGCCTCCCGCAGCAGGTCGAGCAGGTGCGTCAGGGGCCACCGCAGGTGGCGGCGGAACTGCGCGGCGACCAGGTGGATCAGCAGCGGGACGTGCCCGCAGAGGCGGACGACCTCACGCACCTTGTCCGGATGGCCGTGTATCCGTTCCTGGGGCACGAGCCGCCGGAACAACTCGACCGCCTCGTGTGCGGACAGCGGTTCGAGGCGGATGTGGTCGGTGGGCACCAAGGCGCCCTGCTCACGGCTGGTGACCAGGGTGAACGTGGCGCCGAGCAGCGGTTCGACCTGTTCCTCGGACGCCGCGTTGTCCAGCACCACCAGCGTGCGGGTGTCGGCCAGCGCCGTCCGGTAGAGCTCGGCGCGGGCCGCCGTGGTCTGCGGGATGGCCTCCGGCGGGACGCCCAGGTCGGTGAGCAGGCGTTCCAGCGCGGACGCGGGCTCGGCGTGGGCGACGTTCGGCGTGAACCCGGTGAGGTCCACGAACAGGCGCGCGTCCGGGAACACGTCGGCCAGCCGGTGCGCGGCACTGATCGCGAGTGCGGTCTTACCGACGCCGGGCATGCCGGAGATCCACAGCACCGCGGGACCGTCCTCCACCGCGGACGCGGCCACCGAGTCCACGAACGCCAGCTCGTCGGCGCGACCGCTGAACCGCGGCGGCCGGATCGGCAGCGAGGACAGCCGGTCCCCGTACTGCGCCAGCCGCATCATGTCCCGCAGCTCCCGGGACACGTCCATGCCGTGCTCGTCCAGCGCCTCGCGGGACTGGTGGTACACCTCGACCGCCCGGACGTGATCACCCGCGGCGATCAGCGCACGCATCAACGGGACCGCGAGCCGCTGCTGGGTGCGGTCCTCCTCCCACACCGCACGCAGCCGGTCCCGGATGTCCCGGTGCCGGCCCCCGGCCAGCTCCAGGTTCGCCAGATCCACCAACGCGTCGATCCGCTGGTCCTCGGGCGGGGCGACGGACGGGCCGCCGACGCGGTCGATGTCTATGTCGGACAGAAACGGGCCGCGCCACAGATCCAACGCGTCATAAAACAACTTCGGGTCTTTGTCGCGCCGCGCCTGGTCGGACAAACGGGTGAACCGGACTTTGTCGATCAAGTTCTCGTCGACGCGGAGTACGTAACCCGTCGGGGTTTTGTCGAAGGCGATGTCCTCGACTTCCTGGAAAACCTTCTTGAGCCGCGCGACGTAACTGGTCACAAGGTCTGACCGGGGTGTCTTCTGGCCCCGCCAGACGTATTCCTGCAGGTATTCCTTGGTCACCGTGTGGTTGGCGTGCAGCAGCAGGATCACCAGCACTAGGCGCTGCTGGTGGTCGCCGGGATCCAGCTGGCGGCCCTCGTGCCACACCTCGAACGGGCCGAACAACCTGAAGTCCATGTCTGATCCAGATCTGGTGCGGGGCACCGCGTCATCCTCCCCCCAGTAGGAGGAGACAAAGAATGCCAGAAGAAATACTGCCTTTCTACGTGGTGTGCGACCAGTCATATTCGATGGCCGATCACCTCGATGCGTTGAACGACGGGCTGGCGCAGCTGCACGCCGCGGTCGGCACCGATCCCGTGGTCGCCGACAAAACCAGATTCTGCCTCATCGGATTCTCCGGCGAGGCCGTCGTGCTGCAGGCGTTGTGCCGCCCGAGCGACGTCGTCGGCCTCACCGATCTCACCACCCATCCGGCCACCAGCTTCGGCGAGGCGTTCACCCTGCTACGCGAGACGATCGAGAACGACGTCGACGAACTGAAGGCGCGCGGCGACCAGGTGTACCGGCCGGCGGTCTTCTTCCTGTCCGACGGGCATCCGACCGACCACACGACCTGGGAAGCGGCCTACGAGCGGCTCGTCGACCCGGACTGGCCGGCCCGGCCGAACATCATCGCGTTCGGCATCGGGGACGCGGACGCCACGACCATCCGCCAGATCGGCACCGTCCAGGCGTTCATGAGCCAGGGCGGTGTCAGCCCGGCGGCCGCGCTGCACGGCTTCGCGCACGCGCTGACCACGTCGGTGGTCCGCGCCAACGACGAGGGTGACGTGGCGTTGCGGGTACCCACCCGGATCGACGGCTTCACCACGCTGCGGGTGGACCAGCTATGACGGCCATGAAGGAGTTCTGGGGGGACACCGGGGTCTTCCGGCCGCGCGAGCTGGGGCCGCCGTCGCGTACGGCCGGTGTGCCGTGGCGGCTGGACCCCGTGGCGGACGTGCCCGACACGGTCATCGACGCGGGACGGGTCGGTCAGCTGGAGATCCGCGCCGCCTCCGCCCGCGGCGCCACGCACCGCGAACGCGGCGAGGTCCGGCAGGACGTGTTCGGGGTGACCTCCGTCGGCGACCGGTACGTGCTCGCCGCGGTGGCGGACGGCCTGGGCGCGGCGTCCCACGCGCACCGCGGCGCGCAGCTCGCCGTCCGGCACGCGATCGGCTACCTCGCGTGGGCGCTGCCGGGGTCGGACCTCGACGTGGTGGACATGGTCAGCGCGCTGCGCAAGGCCGACGAGGCGGTGCGGAACGCCGGGCCGGCGCCGGAGTCCCGCTCGACCACGCTCACCATCGCGGCCATCGAGCTGGGCTGGGCCGGGCAGGGACACCGGTTCCGCGCCGTCCGGGTGGGGGACAGCCCGGCGCTGGTACTGACCGGCGGGACGTTCCTGCCGCTGTTCGTCAAGCGGACCCAGGCGGACGAGTGCCTGCCGTCGCCGCGCGGGCCGGCGGACGGGGCACGCGGCGTGTTGCATGCGGGGGAGGCACTGGTGCTCGCGACGAGCGGGATCGGCAGGCCGGTCCGGGAGACGACGGTCGGCACGTACCTGGCGCAGTCGTGGGCGGAGCCGCCGGGGCCGGTCGCGTACCTGCACCAGCTGCACTTCGACCTGCGTGGGTTCGACGAAGACAGGACGGCCGTGGTGGTCTGGGCATGACGGATGTGGCCCTGGCCGACCTGACCGCCTCGACCAGGGTCGCGGACGGCGGTCAGGGCACGGTGTTCCGGCTCGCCGACCCGCCCGGGATGATGCTGAAGCTGTACCACCCCGGGCTCGCGGTCCTGTCCGAAGAGCTGGGCCGGCTGATCGAGACGGGCCGCGGCGAGCTGCGTGCGGTGCCGGTCGCCTGGCCCAGTGGGCGGGTGTTCGACGGCGGCCGATGCGTCGGGCTGCTCATGCCGGAGGTGCCCGCGCGGTTCGCGACGTCGCTGGCCGGGCGGCGGCGGTTGCTGGAGCTGCAGTTCCTGCTCTACCCGCGGCGTGCGATGTGGGCGGACCTGGCGCTGCCGGACGCGGCGCAACGGCGGCGGATCGCGGCGGCGTACGTCGAGCTGTTCCAGGCACTGCACTCGGGCGAGGTCGTGGTCGGGGACGTGTCGATGCGCAACCTGCTGTGGACACTCGTCGGCGGGCCGTCGGTGTTCGCCATCGACTGTGACGGGTTCCGGCTGGCGGGCCGGCCGCCGGCGGTGCGGCCGGCCGGGACGGCGGGTTGGGTGGACCCGGCCGGGCCGAGCGAGGCGACGGTCGACACCGACCGGTACAAGCTCGCGCTGGTGACGTTGCGGGTGCTGCTCGGCGACCACGCGGTGACGCCGGAGGACGTGTGCCAGAAGGAGTCCCTGCGGCGGCGGCTCGACCCCGACCTGGTGGCACTCGCGCGGTACGCGGCCCTGCCAGGGCGGCGGCCACCGCCCGAATGCTGGCTCGGCGGGCTCGGGAACGCGTGATGTGGCTCGTAGGGGTGGTCACATCACGCGTTTCCCGTTTCCAATTCCGCGCGGCATCGGGGAACCGGTATTCAGGGGTGCGCGGGGAGCGCATTCTGGAATTCGGTACTCGGGATGTTTCGTGGAGGCTCCGATGAAGATTGTCGTCTCAGCCGCGGGAATGACGCGGTTGCTCACGCTCTGTTTCGTGCTCGGGATCGTGCTCGGGATGTACTTCGGCTTCGCGGGCGGCTCGCCGAACGTCGGGCCGCCCGTGGTGGACCACTCCGTGGGAGTCGACGCCACCGCGCCGTGAGTGGACACCGTTGGAACGTTTTGCCGCCGCAGGGCGACTGTCGAACTGAATTCGTTGTGGAGGAGTGCACGATGGCCGCACACGCCGAGTTGGTCAGTGACCTCAAGGCGTTGCGCAAGGGGCGTGGCCTGTACGTCAACAATGTCGGCGAGCGGGTCGGGCACACGCTGCGCGATCTTTGTGGGGTGACCGAAAAGGACGGTCCGGGGGAAATTCGGGTGCGGGTCGCGCAGCGGCTCGAGCACTTGGCGGTCGACCTGCCGGACGACCTGAGGATAGCGGTACTGGCGGCGATGGGGTTGATTCCCGCGGCCCGCCACCCGCTGTACCAGGAACGCGTCGGCTGGATCGCGGAGCGCATCGGCCGCGACCCGCGCACCGCCCGCCGCCGGATAGACGACGCGATTCACCAGCTCGCGCAGCTGGCATTCGCGACCATGCGGTTGCGTGGCGCGGCCGAGCCGGCGGCGGGGTGGCACACGGCGACGACACGGGTGTTCGTGACGCTGGAGGGACCGGTCACGGAGGCACTGGAGAACCACCGGATCGTCGCGGCTCACGACGGTCTGCGGGAGATCGAGCTGGCGACGGTGTTCGGTCAGCCCGCGGTGCTGAGCGGCGGCACGCTGCGCGGCGGGATGCTGGTGCTGCCGGCCCCGCTGCCCGCCGGCGAGTCGCACGACTTCTGGGTGCGGTCCCGCAATCCCGTGCGGCCACGGCAGTTCACGTACGTGCCCCGCCGCCGGTGCGACTACCTGGAGCTACGCGTCCACTTCGACTGCGACAGCCTGCCGCACACGGTGTCCCGCCTGCAGGGCCGCCCACCCCGCGACCGCGGCCGCGTCCCGCTCAACCACTCCGGCGAGGTCCAACTCGTCTTCCGCGACGCGGTCCGCGGCGTGGCCTACGGCGCCCGCTGGGACTAGGGGGAACCGAACGGCGCGCCCGGTGCACGGGACGCGCCGTTCGGCACGAGTCAGGGTGTGGTGTGTGGGGCTGTGCTGTTGCGGACGATGAGGTCCGTGGCCAGCTCGACGCGCGGACTCTCCGTCTCCTCTCCGCGCGACAGCCGCAGGAGCATCCGGGCCGCCAGGGTCCCCATCTCCGCAAGGGGTTGCCGGACCGTCGTGAGTGGTGGTGACGCCCACCGGGCCTCCGGCAGGTCGTCGAAGCCCACCACGCTCACGTCCTCCGGCACCCGCAGCCCGCGCTGCCGCAACCCCTCGTACACCCCGAACGCCATCTGGTCGCTCGACGCGAAGATGGCCGTCGGCGGGTCCGCGACGGTCATCAGCGACGACGCGCCCCGGAAGCCGGACTCGTGGTAGAAGTCGCCCGGCTGGATCAGCTCGTCCGACACCGGTAGGCCGGCCGCGTCCAGTGCCGCTCGGTAACCATCCATCCGTGCGCGGCTGCACAGCAGGGACGGCGGGCCCGCTATGAAGCCGATCCGCCGGTGTCCCAGCGACGTCAGGTGCTCCGTCGCCGCTCGGCCGCCCGCCCAGTTCGTCGCGCCGATCGTCGGAACTTCCAGGGCTGGCCCGCCGGCCGGGTCGATCACCACGGCCGGCACGTTCAACCGCTTCAGCTCCGCCTGGTGGGACGGCTGCAGCGTCGACGTCACCAGGATGACCCCGTCCGACTTGCGTGCCCGCAGGTTGTCCAGCCACTGCCTGGTCGCCGCCGAGTGGCGGTGGATGGCGCTCACGACCGTGCCCACCTGCGCCGCGTGCGCGACGTCCTCGACGCCGCGGATGATCTCCACGGCCCAGGGGCTGTCCAGGTCGTTGAACACCAGGTCGACCAGGCCGGCGTGCTCCCCGCGCCGCGACCCGCGCCGCTGGTACCCGTGTTGGGCCAGCAGCGCCTCGATCCTGGCGCGGGTCGTCGGGGACACGTCCGAACGGCCGTTCAGCACGCGGGACACGGTCGGCACCGACACGCCCGCCTCGGCCGCGATGACGTTGATCGTCACCTTGCGTTCTCTTGCCACAGTCGCTCCCGAGCCAGTTCCGAAAGTTCCGGAAAGTCTACTTGCTACCCATCTCGGCGAGCCCGCGATCAGCCATCGACGCGCCATCGGGTACAGCACGAACACCGGCCGCGCGGTCGGCGGCACCGCCATGATCGTTCCCGGCACGTTGCGCTGGAACTGGCTGGTCAGCGACAGTACCCGGGTGGACGGGACGGACACCGGGGCCCGGCGCGCGGAGCAAGCCGGGGAAGGACCTTCTGGGGAGCCGCTGGGGGACCATGGCCGTGCCTTTCGATTTACTGGCCCGCGCACAGAGGCTGGACACGAATCGCCCCAGTGCGATCGACATGTCGAAAGTTTCGGAATTCATCCGGTACTTAGGAGGGAGATTACGACGGGCGTTACCGTGGGGTCAATCCCTTGCTACCAGTAGTTCTCGCCGTTAGCTTGGGAAACGACCTAGTATGTGGGTCGAAACTTTCGGGATTGGAGTGCGGGATGCGCGACGAGCCGTGGCGCGATCCAGCGCGCCCCGCCGCCGAGCGGGTCGCCGACCTGGTTGGCCGGATGACGCTGCGGGAGAAGCTGGCGCAGCTGTACGGGGTGTGGCTCGGACAGTCCTCTTCGGACGGCGAGGACGACGTGGCGCCGTTCCAGCATGATCTGGTCGACGACGACCTGAACTGGCTGGAGCTGATCAAGAACGGGCTGGGGCAGCTGACCCGGCCGTTCGGCAGCGCGCCGATCGAGCCGGCCGCCGGCGCGGCCAGGCTCGCCCAGCTGCAGGCGGAGATCACGGCGGCGGGGCGGTTCGGCATCCCGGCCATCGCGCACGAGGAGTGCCTGACGGGGTTCATGACCCACTGCGCGACGGTCTACCCGACGCCGCTGGCATGGGGCGCCGCGTGGTCGCCCGACCTGGTCGAGGAGATGGCCGCGACGATCGGCGCCAGCATGTACGCGGTGGGGATCCACCAGGGGCTCGCGCCCGTGCTGGACGTGACGCGGGACGTGCGCTGGGGCCGCACCGAGGAGACCATCGGCGAGGACCCGCACCTGGTCGCGACCATCGGCACTGCCTACGTCCGCGGCCTGCGGTCGGCCGGGATCATGACCACTCTCAAGCACTTCGTTGGCTACTCGGCGTCCCGCGACGCCCGCAACTTCGGCCCGGTCGCGATCGGCCCGCGTGAGCTGGCGGACGTGCTGCTGCCGCCGTTCCTCGCGGCGGTGCGCGCGGGTGCGGAGTCGGTGATGCACTCGTACGCGGACGTCGACGGGGTGCCGCCGGCGGCCAACCGCGCGCTGCTGACCGAGCTCCTGCGGGAGAAGTGGGGATTCGACGGGACGGTCGTCTCGGACTACTTCGGCGTCACGTTCCTCGAGACTCAGCACAAGCTCGCGGCGAACCAGGGCCACGCGGCGGGGATCGCGCTCGCCGCCGGGCTGGACGTCGAGCTGCCGAACGTGCGCTGCTACGGCACCCCGCTGCTGGACGCGGTGCTGGCCGGCGACGTGCCGGAGTCCGATGTGGACATCGCGCTGACCAGGGTGCTGCGGCAGAAGTGCGAGCTCGGCCTGCTCGACCCCGGCTGGGAGTCGCCACAGCCGTCCGCCGTGGACTTCGACCCGCCGGCCGCCCGGGCGCTGGCCCGCCGGCTCGCCGAGGAGTCGGTGGTGCTGCTGTCGAACGACGGCGTGCTCCCGCTGCGGCCCGGGGTCCGGGTCGCGCTGGTCGGCGCGCAGGCGGACACCGCGTCGGCCATGCTCGGCTGCTACACGTTCCCGCAGCACATCCCGTCGGCCAAGGGCGGCGTCGCGATCCCCACCCTGCGGGAGTCACTCGACGTGACCTACGCCGAGGGTGGCGACGAGGCGGTCGCGGCGGCCAGGGACGCGGACGTGTGCGTGGTCGCCGTGGGTGACACGTCCGGGTTGTTCGGGCGCGGCACGTCCGGCGAGGGCACCGACGCCGCCAACCTGGTGCTGCCGGGCGCGGACCTGCTGGACGCGATGCTCGCGACGGGCACCCCGGTCGTGCTGGTGCTGCTGACCGGGCGCCCGTACGCGCTGGGGGCCCACCAGGACCGGTGCGCCGCGATCGTGCAGGCGTTCTTCCCGGGGGAGGAGGGCGGGCCAGCCGTCGCCGGGGTGCTGACCGGGCGTGTCTCCCCGAGCGGCCGGCTGCCCGTCAGCGTGCCGGCGGACCCGCACATGACGCCGACGTCCTACCTCACGCCGCCGCTCGGCCGCCTCAACGACGCGAGCTCGGTCGACCCGACGCCGGCCTTCCCGTTCGGGCACGGGCTTTCCTACACGAAGTTCGACTGGTCCGGCTTCGAGGGCGACGGGATGAACGTGGCGGTGACCGTGACCAACACCGGGCCGGTCGCCGGCGCGGAGGTCGTCCAGCTGTACCTGCACGACCCGGTCGCGCAGGTGGTCAGGCCGGTCGTGAAGCTGCTGGGGTACGCGAAGGTGCGGCTGGCGCCGGGGGAGTCCCGGCGGGTGTCGTTCACCGTGCCGCCGGAGGCGACCGCGTTCACCGGCCTGTCCGGCCGGCGGATCGTGGAGCCGGGCGAGGTGGAGCTGCGACTGGCCGCCTCCGCCGCGGACGTGCGGCAAACGTTTGCCGCGACCATTTCCGGTCCAGTGCGGGAGATCGGCCCGAGCGAGGAGCGCGACGTCTCGATCACCGTGAGGTGACCCCACCGGCGTCGACGCGCTGACGGCACCCGTGGCTGGCGCTGTGCCGCCACGACGGCAGTGGCCGCACGTCGACGCCGGTTTTCGTGGAACGCGTGCCAACAGTGGTCTTCACCCAACCGTGATGCAATGTCCCGGGCGGCCCGTGCGTGGGTACCACTGGAGGTGGTCGCATGGGGAACAGTGAGGATCCACCGGACTTCCAGTCCTGGGTCAGAACGCACGGCGACGCGTTGATGCGGTTCGCGTATCTGGTGATCGGTGACCGCGACCGTGCCGCCGACGCGGTACAGGACGCGCTGGTGTCCGCCTGTCAACGCTGGCAGCGCATCGTCACGCACGGCAGCCCGGACGCCTACCTGCGTCGGTGCGTCGTGAACGCGGACAACTCGCGCTGGCGGCGGTTCCTGCGCAGGGAGCGGCTGGAACCCGACCCGACGTTGTTCGCCCGTCCGAGCACGACGGTCGACACCGCCGGCCAGGTCGTCCTCGAGGACGCCATGTGGTCGTTGTGCCGGCAGCTCCCGCCCCGGCAACGCGCCGCGATCGTGCTGCGCTACTACGACGACCGAGCCGACGCGGAGATCGCGGCGATACTGGGATGTTCGGCGAACACCGTCCGTTCCCAGATCCACCGTGGCCTCGCCACCCTCCGCACCAGCATCCACGCAACCGAGGAGGCGGCCACGCCATGACCAGTCCAGACGACGAGTTGACAGCCGCACTGACGCACACGCTGCGGCACCACGCCGAGGAGGCACCGTCGACGGACGGCCTCCCCGAGAAGGCCATGGCGATCGCCACCCGGCGTCGCCGGCGCCGCGTCAACGCCTCCATCGCGGCGATCGTGGTGCTCGTGGTGGGCGTTCCGGTGGCGGTCATGCGGACGGTCGACGGCGGCAACGGCACCCCGTCGGGACCCGCCGTCGCGGCCAAAGCGGACCAGGCCGACCCGGGGCGGCGGTGGGAGTCCTACCACGGCGTCGAGGTCCAGGTGCCGGAGGACTGGGGGTACGGCATCTTTCAGCTGACCCCCTGTCTTTCACAGGAAACACGCGAGAAGTGGCATGCCCAGCCCGGCGTCGTCGGACGCCCAGGGCCCATCGCCGCAGTAGGGTGCACGATCGATTGGCGGCCTTCCGACTTCTGGGAGAACTGGCTCGTCTTCGCCGACAACGGCAAGGTCGGGAAAGACGAGTTCGAGGGCGGCTGGGTCAAGGAGACGCGCCGGATCAACGGGGTGTTCGTCAGCGTCTTCAGCAAGGACGCCGCGCTGCGCAAGTCGATCTTCGACACCGCTCGGCCCGTCGGGGGTATCGACGCGAACGGCTGCCCGAGTGATCATCCGGTCACCGCGGACCCGGGTTCCTACCGGCCTGACGCCGGAGGAGGGCTGCCCCCGACCGACACGGTCACCTCGATCTCCGTGTGCCGGTACGCACTGAAGTCGCTCTCCACGCCCTCGCTGCTGTCGTCCGGCCGCATCACCGGCAGGACGGCGGAAGAGGCCGTGGACGCCCTCCGGTCGGCACCCGAGGGGGTGGGTCCCGACTCCGAGAACGGCACCCCGGGCCGCTTCGGGGAAGAGATCTCCGTCGTGCGGCTCAACACCGCCGGCGGCACCCACGAGGTGGTCGTGCGTTACGGCAATGAGGTGGGGAACGGTTTCGACGACGGGACTACGAAGCGCAGGCTCACCGCCGACACACTCCGCCTACTGTTCAGCAAAGGCAACCACCCGGGGACATTCAACGTGTCCGTCGCCGACCTGATGCCGAGACAGTAGGAGTCCCGCGCCGGAGTCTCCGTAGTGGATGTACCGCCACTGCAGTTTCACGTACGTATCTGTGGGCGTTTCATCCGCTCTTGTCCCCTGTGGCCGACTTGACCGCACGTGACCTACGACGCGCCCTCGACCTGTTGCGACAGCTGAACTCCGACGACACCGACGACGAGGTGGCGCGCACGAGCCTGGCCGCCTTCGAGCGGCTGGTCGGCTGTGACATGTCCGGCGTGATCGGCAGCGACCACGTGTCCCGCCGGCTGACGACCGTCAGCATCACCCGGCCGGAACGCAACATGCTGGCCCGGCCGGGGTTCGCGGCCGCGGTCATGCAGCATCCCGGTTTCGCGGCCTACCGGTCCGGTCGCCTGTGGATGGGCAGCTCCGCCGCGCTCACCGACCTCACCGACCTGCGGACGCTGAGAAGTCTCCCGCTCTACGTCGACTTCTACCGTCCGGAAAGGACAGTCGACCAGCTGCTGTGCGTGGTGGGCCTCAGGGGCAGGCGCGGCAGCGTGCTCGTGTTCAACCGGTCCCGTCCCGGTTTCTCCCGCCGCGACAAGGCGGTCGTCGACCTGCTGGCACCGCATTTCTCGCAGGCCATGGCCCGCCGGGAGACGGTCGGCGCGCTGCTCGCGGCGGCGCGCCACGCCGAGCGGGACACGACACGGGCGGTCGGACTGGCCGACCTCACCTCGCGAGAGCTACAGGTCGCGGCGCGCGTCGCCGTCGGCGCGACCGACCAGGAGGCCGCACGCACGCTCGGCATCAGCGCGCGGACCGTCCACAAGCACCTCGAGCAGATCTACCGCAAGCTCGACCTCACCAGCCGGGCGGGCCTCACGGCGCTGGTCCACGGGACCGGTCCGGCTCAACGGAGCTGACGGTGTGTCGAGTGCGGATGCCGTGACCTACTCGGCTTCCTCCAGTGTCCGCTTGGCGATGGCGAACGCCGCGTTCCCCGCCGGCGCGCCGGCGTAGACCGCGGTGTGCAGCAGGATCTCGGCGATCTCCGCCTCCGACAACCCGTTGCGCCGGGCGGCGCGGATGTGCATCGGGAGCTCCTCGTGGGCACGCAACGCCGTCAGCGCGGCCAGGGTCACCGCACTGCGGGTCCGGCGGTCCAGGCCGGGGCGGGACCACACGCTGCCCCATGCGCCCTCGGTGACGTACTCCTGGAAGGGCCTGGTGAGCTCGGTCGTCCCGGCCACCGCGCGGTCGACGTGCGCGTCGCCGAGCACCGCGCGTCGTACGGACATGCCCGCGGCGCGCCGGTCCGGACGCAGGTGGTCGACGATCAGGCCGGTGAACGCCGCCGGCTGTTCCACATTGCCCAGGTGCGCCGCGCCCGGCACCACCACCAGCCGGGCGCCCGGCACCGCGTTCGCGATGCGCCGGCCGTGCTCCAGCGGGGTCGCCGGGTCGTCGGCGCCCACGATCACCAGCGTGGGTGCGGTGACCGTCGGCAGGTCGTCCACAATGGACATCTGTTCGATGGCCGTGCAGCACGACGCGTAGCCCTCGGGCGAGTGGCTCGTGAACATCTCCCGCAGCCACGCCACCGTCTCCGGATGGGACTCCGCGAACGCCGGGGTCACCCAGCGGCCGACCGCCGCTTCCGCCAGTGCGGACATCCCCTGCGTGCGGGCGTTCGCGGCCCGTTCCTGCCACATGGACGCCGGGCCCAACTCCGCGGACGTGCAGCACAGCACCAGCCGGTCCACCCGCGCCGGCTCGTGCTCCGCCAGCCACATCCCGACCATGCCGCCCAGCGACAGGCCCACCCACGACACCCGTGCGAGCCCCAGCCGGTCGAGCAGGGCGGCGGCGTCGGAAGCCAGGTCGGCCAGCGTGTACGGGCCGGCCGGCGCCGGGGAGCGGCCGTGTCCCCGGTGGTCGTACCGGATGACCCGGAAGCCCGCCGCCGCAAGGGTTTCCACCTGGGAGTCCCACATGCGCACGTCGCTGCCCAGCGAGTTGGACAGCACCACCGGCGGCCCGTCCGCCGGGCCGGTCAACTCGTGGTACAGGTTCATCCCAGCAGGTCCGTCTCCGTGATGCCCGGCCCCTGACCGGCGCGGATGAACCACTCCGTGCCGAACGCGAGCAGGAACGCCTCGTCCGGCATGGCCAGGAAGAACGACTGCTCGCTGATCTGGCTCGCGTGCGCGCGCATGGCCTGCCGCTTCTGCTCGGCGTACTTGGTCACGTCGACCGCGCAGGTGATCCCGGACTCGGGGGTGCCGAAGTCCTCGGGCATCTCCGGGGCCTCGATGCCGTTCTTCCGGTTGAACTCGCGCAGGCCGGCCAGCGCGCGGTCGCGGTTGATCGTCGCCTGGTACACGCGCGGGGTGCCGGCGAGCTCGGCCGCCCGCATGCCGACCCGGTGCACCTGGATGTGGTCGGGGTGGCCGTAGCCGCCGTGGTCGTCGTAGACCGTCAGGACGTCACAGCTCTCCTCGCGCAGGATGCCGGCGAGCTTCGCCGCCGCCTCCTCGACGTCCGCGGTCCAGAAGGTGCCGGGCTGGTCGTTCGTCGGCTCGCCCATCATCCCGGAGTCGGTGTAGCCGAGGTACTCGACGCGGTCGACGCCCAGAATGTCCGCGGATGCCTGGGTCTCGACGACCCGCCGCTGCCACAGCTCCTCTCCGTCGTCGAGCAGACCCTCGGGTATCTCGCCCAGCTCACCGCGGGTGGCGACCACCAGGACCACCCGGTGACCGTCCTCATGGGCCTTGCGGATCACCCCGCCGCACGCGATGCACTCGTCATCGGGGTGGGCGTGGAACGAGACCAGAGTCGCCATGCCCACGAACCTACGCGAAACCGGTGGTGCAGGATCGCACAGTGACCAATGAGCTGATCGCTGAAGTCGTCTACTGCGAAGGCTGGGACCCGGACTCCGGCCAGGTCGTGCGCCCGCTGCCGGAGGCCGTCGCACGCGAGCGGGACGCGGCCGGCGAGCAGTACGCCGTGGTGCTGCTCGCGGAGGACAGGCCGCTGGCGCTGATCGAGGTGTGCTGGCAGGCCGACCACGCGGCCGCGTGGCTGTTCGACGACGAGGGCCGGCGCGACCGGCTGGTGGAGCTGCGCCGGTTCCCGACCGCCGACGACACCGGCATGCTGGTGCTGCGGCTGGTCGAGGAGTGGGCGTACGAGGCGGGCCAGCCGGAGTTCGGCTCCGGCGTGCCGACGCGCACCGCGGAGTACACGACCGACGGCGAGTGCCACGAGTGGAGCAACGACTGGCCGGAGGCGTCCGAGGCGCTGGAGCCCGCGAAGACGTCCCGGCCGATGACCCGCTTCGGCGACTGGGTGACGCTCGCGTACCTGGACGAGCTGCTGCCGCCGTTGCGCCTCTCGGTGCGCCTGGTCGAGGACCCCGGGCCGGCGCCGGCCGAGCCGCCGTGGCACCCGCCGAGCCCCATGCGGCCGAAGTACCTCGACGAGACCTTTGTGGACGGTGGCAAGTGGCGCCTCGACGACGAGCGTGAGGTGACCGTCGAGGTGTCCGAGGGCGGGCGGCTGTGGCTGCCGAGCGGACAGCTGGTCGCGGCGGACCCCGACCCGTGGATGCACGAGCAGGACCCCTATGTGGACATCGTCGAGCCGGGCGAGTACCCGCTGCTCGTCTCGGTGATCCGCCTGGCCGACGACGAGACCAACACCCGGGTCGCGGCGGCGAAGCTGGTGATCTCCGACGAGCCGACCGTCCGCTGGGAACCGGCCCTCCGCGAGGGCGAGGACGCCCGCATGCTCGGCGACGACAGCTACTTCTCGGTAGGCGTCGACGGTGGCCGGTTGGCCCTGGTGGACCTGGACGTCGCGGAGGCCTACGAGGACACCATCGAGGACGCGTACGACGACATGACGACACAGGTCGTGGACGTCCCGGAGCCGGAGTCGGGCGCCAACCTCCTGGCCGTGGAAACCGGCTGGGGCGACGGCAGCTACCCGGCGTGGGTGGGACGCACGGAGAGCGGAAAGCCGACCAGCTTCGTGTTCGACTTCATGATCCTGCGCGACGCGACCCAGGTGAGCTGAGCTCCTACGGCCGGGCGGTGCTGCCGCCCGGCCGCTCACCGCCGGTCAGCCGACCCCCTACCGCCGAACGCCGGGGTCCGGCAGGCGGTCGTCACATCCCGGCAGTTCGGTCCCCACCGCCTCGGCGGGGGTGGGGTGTCGACGGCTTTCCTTGCCGGGCAACGTCTCCGGTGCGGTCACCCACCCCAGCGCCGCCAGCCCGCACAGCGAGCCCGTCACCGCGAACGCCGTCACGTACGACACGTTGTCCGCCAGCAGGCCGGCCACGATCGGCCCCAGGACGGACCCCAGGTCCGCCGCCATCTGGTACGTCGCCAGCGCCGGACCGCCCCGGCCCCGCGACCCGATCACGTCCGCGACCGTCGCCTGCATCGGCGGACCCAGCAGTCCCGCTCCGAGACCCGCCACGACCGTCGCCGTCAGGAACCACGGGACCGAGACCGTCAGGCCGACCCACACCGTCCCCGCGCCGGACACCAGCAGTCCCGCCAGGATCAGCGGTTTGCGCCCCCACGAGTCCGCCAGCCGCCCCGACACCATCAGCATCGCGACGTTCCCCGCCGCGAACACGCCCAGTGCCGTCCCCGCGAACGCCCCGTCCCGCCGCAGCACCTCCTCGACGAACAGCGGCACCAGCGACACCCGTACCCCGAACACCGCCCAGCCGTTCGCGAACGACGCGCCCAGCGTCGCCACGTACGACCGGTGCCGCAGCGCCGAGCGCAGGGTGAAGTCCGCCGACGTCTCGGTGACCGCCGCCGCCAGCGTCGAGTGCCGCAGGAACCACCACACGAAGACCACGACGACCAGCAACGCCCCCGCGTACACCATGAACGGCGCGCGTAGCGAGATCGTCAGCAGCCCGCCGCCGAACAGGGGACCGGCGACGCTCCCGGTCAGGAACCCGGTGCTCCACAGCCCCGCCGCCCGGCCACGCAGCGGCGCTGGTGTCAACCGGATCAGCAACGCGATGGCCGACACCGTGAACATGCTCGACCCGAACCCGCCCAGCGACCGGAACAGCAGCAGCTGCCAGTAGTTCGCCGCGAACGCGCACGCGCCGGTCGACACCACGACGATCGAGATGCCGGTCAGGTACACCCGCCGCTCGCCGAGCAGCGATACCAGCCGGCCGCTCGCCGGCGCGAACACCAGCCGTGCCACCGCGAACGCGCTCACCACGACCGATGCCGCGGTCACGCTGACGTCGAAGGCACGCGCGAACGTCGGCAGCGCGGGCGCCACCAGCCCGTACCCGACCGCGATGATGAAGTTCGCCGCCACCAGAACCCATACCTCACGGGGCAGGCGCGGCGTCGACACGCTGTACACACTCGCATGTCCCGGACACGAATCGCTCGGGTGGTGACTGCCCTCACCACGGTCCGAGCCCGCGACGGTCGTGCCGTCGCGGGCTCGGGGCGGCGGGCGGCGGGCGGCGGGCGGCTCAGCCGATGTCGCGGCGGCGGAAGCCCACCAGTCCCGCCGCGACCAGCGCGGCCGCGACCAGCGTCAGCGACACCAGCGGCAGCGCGGAGAGGTCACCGCCCGGCAGCTTCGGCGTGTGCGTGAACGGCGAGATGTCCATCGCCCACTGCGGCAGCTCCAGGATCGGCCCCAGCTGGCCGAGCAGCAGGAACGCCACCAGCGCGGCCCAGCCGGCCATGACCCAGGCCGGCGCGAGGCCGAACACCAGCACCGCGATGCCGGTGAGCACCCATGCCGCGGGCACCTGCACCACCGCCGCCCCCAGCACCGGGCCGAACCGGGACATGTCGCCGCTCGCCGCCCCGTGCGCGAAGCCGCCGAACACGCCGAATACGACCATCAGCAGCGTCGTCCCGGTCAGCGCGACCACCACGTGGCTCGCCGCCCAGCGCCACCGGCCGATCCGGGTCGCGAGGATCGGTTCGACGCGGAGCGCTGTCTCCTCGGCGCGCAGGCGCATGGCCGCGGAGATCCCGTACGCCGACACGAGGAGCCCGACGATCCCCATCTCCGCGGACAGGAAAGCGTCCACCAGCCCACGTTCGCCACCGAGCTTCATGATCATCTCGCGTGCGTTGGGGCTGTCGACGAACTCGCCGACCTGCGAGGCGATGCTGCCCATCATCAGGCCGCCGAGCGCCACGCCGACCCCCCAGCCGACGAGCCCGCCGCGCTGTAGCCGCACCGCGAGCCCGAGCGGGCTGGACAGCGACCGGGGCGCCCTGCGCCGGCCGGGCTTCTGCGCCAGGAGCCCGGCGCCGTGGTCGCGCCGCGCGACCAGCAGGTACGCCCCGACCGCCACCAGTCCCGCGAAGAACACCAGGTAGATCAGCACCCACCAGCGGTCCCCGGCGAACGGCCGGACCTGCTGTGCCCAGCCGATCGGCGACAGCCACGACAGCCAGAGCGAGTCGTGGTCGCCCGCGGCGTCCCCGGCCGCGCGCAGCAGGTACGCCGCGGCGAGCACGGCGGCCGCGAGGCCCCGCGCGGTCCGCGCGCCCTCGGTGACCTGCGCGGCCAGCGCGCCGACCGCCGCGAACGCGATCCCCGCGCCGGCCCACGACAGGCCGAACGCGAACGCGCCGGACGCCGGCAGGCCGGTGCCCGCCAGGCTCAGCGCGGTCAGCACCGCGAGCACGAGCGAGATGCCGGTCGACAGCAGCAGCGCCGCGGTCAGCTGTGCGTACCGCCCGACCACCGCCGCGCCGAGCAGCTCGGACCGGCCGGCCTCCTCCTCGGCGCGGGTGTGCCGGATGACCGTGAAGATCGCGACCAGCGCGACGAGCGCCGCCCCCATCGCGCCGAGCTTGAACACGGAGACGGCACCCAGCGAGGTCGGGTCGAACACCCGGCCGTACAGCGCGAGTGTCGCCGGGGTGCCGTTGACGCCGTTCGCGGCCCGCACGCGGGACTCGACCGTCGTGTAGAGGTCCTGCGAGGCCGACGACGAGCTGGCGGCCATGATCACGAACAGCAGGATCCAGACGGGGGCGACGACCCGGTCGCGCCGCAGCGCCAGGCGCAGCAGCGCGCCGGTGCCGGCGAGGCCGTCCCGCTGCCCGGTCGCGGCGGCCGCCGGACGGGCGAGGGTCGTGGTCATTTCGCCACCGCCACGTGCGCGCCGTTCTCCTTGGCCAGGTCGGCCTCGTAGTGGCGGAGGAACAGCTCCTCGAGCGTCGGGGGCTGGCTGGTCAGGCTGCGTACCCCGACCTGGGTCAGCTGCCGCAGCACGGCGTCCAGCTCCTTGGTGTCCACGTCGAAGTGGACGTGTGTGCCGTCGACCTTCAGGTCGTGCACGCCGGGGTGGCCGGCGAGGCCGTTCGGCGCGGCGGCCAGCTCCGCGGTGATGGACGTGCGGGTCAGGTGTCGCAGCTCGGTGAGCGTGCCGGTCTCGACCGTGCGCCCCAGCCGGATGATGCTCACCCGCTCGCACAGCGACTCCACCTCGGCGAGGATGTGGCTCGACAGCAGCACGGTGCGGCCACGCTCGCGCTCCTCGGTGACGCAGTCCTGGAAGACGGCCTCCATCAACGGGTCCAGCCCCGAGGTCGGCTCGTCCAGGATCAGCAGTTCGACGTTCGACGCGAGCGCGGCGACCAGCGCGACCTTCTGCCGGTTGCCCTTGGAGTAGGTCCGGCCCTTCTTGGTCGGGTCTAGGTCGAACCGCTCCAGCAGCTCGGCCCTGCGCTTCTCGTCGAGGCCGCCACGCAGCCGGCCGAGGAGGTCGATGACCTCGCCGCCGGACAGGTTCGGCCACAGCGACACGTCACCCGGCACGTAGGCGAGGCGGCGGTGGAGGGAGGTGGCGTCGGCCCACGGGTCGCCACCGAGCAGGCGGATCTCGCCCTCGTCGGCGCGGAGCAGGCCGAGCAGCACCCTGATGGTGGTCGACTTGCCCGACCCGTTGGGTCCGAGGAAGCCGTGCACCTCCCCGGTGCGCACCGTCAGATCGAGACCGTCGAGCGCGCGTGTCTGGCCGAAGGTCTTGACCAGGCCGGACACGGAGATTGCGGTTGTCATGGTTCGGAACGTAGTGTGTTTTCACAAAGTTGTGAAGTTAAGAAAGCATATAAATCTGACGGGAGTCACACGCGCGGAGGAGAGGATGCGGAACGTGACGAGCAACCAAGGCGGCCGGCCCGGCGACGTGGAGCGGTTCGTGGAGCGGTTCGCACTGCTCCTGGCGGACGCGGGCCTGGCGAGGATGCCCGCGCGGGTGTTCTCCGCGTTGCTCGTGACCGAGGAGGGAAAGCTGACCGCGAGTGAGATAGCGGACACCCTCAAGGTGAGCCCGGCAGCGGTCTCGGGCGCGGTGCGGTACCTCATCCAGGTCGAGCTGATCGTCCGGCGCCGCGACCCCGGCGAGCGCCGCGACCACTACGAGGTCACCGACGACATGTGGTACGAGGCCTACGCCAACCGCGACAAGCAGATGGAGCAGTGGGCACAGGCCATGGCCGAGGGCGTGGCCGCGGTCGGCCCCGAGACGAAGGCCGGCTGGCGGCTGGACACGAGCCGGCGGTTCTTCGAGTTCCTCCGTGAGCAGATCCCCGACCTGCTGCGCAAGTGGCGTGAGTACCAGCAGAATTCGCCCAGGTAGCGTGGCGGGTGTGACGAACGTGCTGCCACTCGCCGACGAGCTTGTCCAGCTGTACTTCGAGTCCAACCCGCTGTACGCGACGATCCTGGGCATCCCGGGGTACGGCAGGACGCTGGCCGACCCGTCGCCGGCCGCCGAGGCTGAGCTGCGGACCCGCGTCCAGGACCTCGCGGCCCGAGCGACCGGTGTCGACCCGGCCGGCCTGACCACGGACGACGTGGTCACCCGGGCCATGATCATCCACCACGCCGGTGAGATGGCCGACTGGCTCGACTCCCGGCAGATCGAGTTCACGGTCAGCGACCTGTTCGTCGCGCCGGCCGCCGACCTGATCATGACGCTGCCGATGCTGGCGCTGCCCACGCCGGAGAGCCAGGACGACTACCTGGCCCGGCTGCGTGCGATACCCGCGTACCTGTCCGTGGTCGCCGACCGCCACCGAGCCGGCGTGGCCGCCGGCCGGGTGCCGGTCGCGAGCCTGGTCGAGAAGGCCGTCGCGCACCTCGACCGCTACCTCGCCGCGCCCAAGACGGATCCGCTGGCCCGCCAGGAGGTCCCGCCGGAGTTCGCCGCCCGCCGCGAGGAGGTGCTGGCGTCGGTGGTGCGCCCGGCGTTCGCCGCCTACCGCCAGGTCCTGGCCGACGAGCTGGTCCCGGCCGGGCGGCCGGACGACCGGGTCGGCGTGTGCTGGCTGCCGGACGGCGAGGACCTGTACCGCCGGCTCGCCCGCGTGCACACGACCACCGACCGCACGCCGGACGAGCTGCACCGGACGGGCCTGGACATCATCGCGGCGCTGACCGACGAGTACGCGACGCTCGGCGCCCGGGTGTTCGGCACCTCGGACCGGACCGAGATCTTCGCCCGCATGACCAGCGACCCGGCCATGCGCTGGCGCGACGAGGAGGAACTGCTCGCCACCGCCCGCGACGCCGTGGTCAGGGCCGAGGCCGCCGCACCCGGCTGGTTCGGCCTGCTCGCCTCGCAGCAGTGCAAGATCGAGCCGGTGCCCGCGACCGACGCACCCGGCGCCCCGCAGGCGTTCTACGTGTGGCCGTCGATGGACGGCACCCGGCCGGGCATCTACTTCGCGAACACGCACAAGGTCGAGGAGCGCGACAAGTTCGTCTCCGAGGTGACGGCGTTCCACGAGGCCGTGCCGGGCCACCACTTCCAGATCACGATCGCGCAGGAGCTGACCCACCTGCCGATGCTGCGCCGCGTGGTGAACCCGAACGCCTATGCCGAGGGCTGGGGCCTGTACACCGAGCGCCTCGCCGACGAGATGGGCCTGTACACGAGCGACGTGTACCGCCTCGGCATGTTGGCGATGGACTCGATGCGTGCCGGCCGGCTCGTCGTGGACACGGGCATGCACGCGAAGGGCTGGAGCCGCGAGCAGGCCATCGCCTACCTGCGCGAGAACACCCCGATGGCCGGCCTGGACATCCAGAACGAGGTCGACCGGTACATCGCCTACCCGGGGCAGGCGCTGTCGTACATGGTCGGCCGCCTGGAGATCCAGCGCATGCGGCGCGCGGCGGAGCAGGCTCGGGGTGACGAGTTCGACATCCGCGCGTTCCACGACCAGGTCCTCGGCAACGGCCCACTCCCGCTCGCCGTCCTGGACGACGTCGTCACCCGCTGGTCCCACAGCTGACCACCGGCTTCGGGCCGGCGGTCAGCCGGCCTTGACGGTGCCGAGGATGTCCTGCGTGACCGAGGTGTCCAGGGTCTTCGGGTCGGGCGGGCCGCCCTTCAGGTCGTTGACCACCACGAGCATGGCCACGCCCTTCGGCTGTCCCTTGGCCTGCACCGGCACGCCGACGATCCCGACCTCGGCCTCGGTGGCCTGGCAGTTGGGCTTGGTGGCGGTGACCGTGACCTTGGCGGTCAGCATCATGCCGGTCCTGTCGCCGATCTTGACCTCGGTCGGCTTCGGGACGTCCACCTTCACGCCGTCGCCGTAGCCGACGGTGGCGAACGCCTCGGCGAAGTCCTCCACCGTCGTGGCGAGGTCGAGGTCCTTGCCGTTCTTGCCCTGCACGTCGCCGCTGGCCGCGAACGTGCGGGTGTAGTTGCCGCCCTCGCAGTCGTAGATCCCGTAGGCGCCGACACCGGTGAACTTGATGCCCTTGCCGTCGATCGAGGCGTCCGACCGCTGCCAGTCCGGCGGGACCTGGTAGCTCAGCGTGGAGTCCGCGGTGTTGTCGATGGCGATCCAGTCACCGTGGTCCCCGCCGCCGCTGGTCGACGTGGTGGGCTTCTTCCCCGACGACGAGGGGTCCTTGCTCGGGGCCGGTGACGAGCTGCTCTTGTCGCCGTCCTGCGCGGCCGGCTGGCTGCCGCCCCGGTTGACGAGGACGATCGCCACGACCGCGCCGACGATGATCACGATCGCGACGAGGCTGAGGATCATCGGCAGCTTGGAGCGCTTGGGCGGCTGTGGCGGCGGGCCGTAGCCCTGCGTGGGAAAACCACCCGTCGGCGGGTACTGCGGCTGCTGGTGCGGAGGCTGCTGGTACTGCCCGTAGGCGCCCGCGTAGGGGTCGGTGCCGTGGGGGTACTGGTCCTGGAGGCCTGGGTAGGGATCCGAGCCGTAGTTGTACGGGTCCTGCTGGTTCGCGTACGGGTCGTTGTACCTGTTGGTCTGCGCCTCGGGACCGAACGACTGGTTCGGGTTCCAGCCGCCCTGGTCGCCACCACCCGACTGCCATCCGGTCACAGCCAGGACGATAGCCGGAACTCATCGCCGGCGGGCAATTTCCCGGCAGAACGGTCCATCACACAAGATCGCTATTGGGTGACACCCATGTGGTTTCGGTACCCCCAGTAATTGATGAATTACTGCGCTGAGTAAAGTGCCGCATCGCCTGATCGACTTCCCCACTCACTCAGATCGGTGAGAAGCCGGGACAGTTCGTCGTTCGGACGAAAAGGAGAGTCATGGCCAGACGGTTCAAGCTCGCCCGCGCCGGGGCGGCTGTCGCGGGTGCCTCAATCGCAGTGATGTTGTCGGCGGCCATCCCCGCCGGCGCCGAGCCGGTGAAGGGCAGCGTCGACCCGGACGGGTACACCAACGGACTGCACGTCAACGTCGGTGCCAACTACGACGACATGAGCACGAGCCTGATCAGCATCAAGCTCGAGGACGGCACCAGGCTCCAGATGTACTGCGTCCAGATCGACCAGCGCATCGACACGAAGCACGGCATGACCGAGGTGCCGTGGGACCGGTACCCGATCAAGGGCTCGCCGTTCCACACCAACCGCGCCAACATCAACTGGATCCTGCACAACGGGTTCCCGGTCGTCGGCACCGACGCGCTCGGCAAGAAGCTGACCGAGCAGGGCGTCAAGCTGACCAACGGCCTCAGCGACAAGGAAGCCATCGCGGCCACGCAGGCCGCCGTGTGGCACTACAGCGACGGCAGGAACCTGAACGAGGGCAACCCGCTGCCGAAGGGTCCGCAGGACGCCAAGGCCGACGTGGTCGCGCTCTACAAGTACCTGACCGGCAAGGACAATGTCGGCATCGGCGACCAGCCCACGCCGGCGCTCGCGATCTCCCCGACCGACGCCTCCGGTACCGCGGGCGAGCGGATCGGCCCGTTCACCGTCAGCACCACGGGGCAGATCGACAAGCTGACCACGAAGCTGCCCGAGGGCGTCAAGATCACTGACGCGAACGGCACCGAGCTGTCGGCCGGCGACATCAAGGACGGCACCCAGCTGTTCCTCGACGTCCCGAAGGACCTCGCGGAGGGCAACGGCACGTTCGAGCTGACCGCCACCGCGGGTGTCGACACGGGTCGCCTGTTCGTGAGCGAGAACTACGCGCAGAAGCCGACCCAGTCGCTGATCGTGGCGAAGGCGGAGAAGAGCGAGATCGTCGCGCAGGCCGGCGGCAAGTGGACCGAGGCGGCCCCGCCGACGACCACGACCACCACGACCACCACGACCACGTCGGAGACCGCGCCGACGACCCCGACGACCACCTCGTCGGCCGCTCCCGCCCCGCAGCCGAAGAACACCTCCGGCAACCTGGCGGAGACCGGCGCGTCGATCTTCGTCCCGGTCGTGATCGGCGTCGTGCTGCTGGCCGCGGGCGTCGGCTCGCTGCTGTTCCTGCGTCACCGCAGGCGCGTCTGATCAACCAGCCGTATCGTCGTCCATGAGCGGTGGCCTTCCCGATTCGCCGGGGAGGCCACCGCTCATGGCGTAGTAGGTTGACACGAGGTGCGTGAAGGGAGTGCTGGCGTGGGCATCGACTTCGATGGCTTGAAGAACAAGGCCGCGGAACTGGTCGAGAAGCACGGCGAGAGGATCGAGGAGAGCGTCGAGAAGGCTGGCGACCTCGCGAAGAAGCGGTTCGGCCATGACGAGCAGGTGGACAAGGTCGTGGACAAGATCCAGCACGCCATCCCGAACAAGCCGAGCGACCCGGGCGACAGGTGACGCTGACGCCGCCCGGCTCGCGCAAACCGATCGTCGTGACCTGGCAGGGCACCGCCAGGACCAGCCTGGAACAGGTACGCCTGTTCGTACGTGATGGCCGGCTACGCGCGTCCGGGCGGATCGTGGTCGCCTCGGAGGCGCCGTACAGCGCCTCCTTCGACTTCTCCGCCGCCCGATCGGGTGATGTGGGCCGCGGCCTGCTGCGCACCACGGCCGCGGACACGGAACGGCAGGTCTCCGTCCGCCGCACGGAGGACGGCATCTGGCTGATCGACCGCGGCGATGGCGTGGAACGCAGCGAGTTCGACGGCGCCACCGACGTGGACGTGGCGGGCTCGGTGACGTTCACGGCGTTACCCATCCGCCGCCTGGGCTTACATCGCAAACCGGGCGAGGCGGAACTCTCGGTCCTCTACATCTCGACCCCGGACCTGACCGTCACACGCGTCCGCCAGACCTACCGGACGGTGGAGATCACCGACCAGGGCGCCGTCATCAACTACAAGGACGCCCACCGCGACGCGAACATCGTCGTCGACACGGATGGCCTGCCCGTGACCTACCCGGACGTGGCGGAGCGCCTTTAGGGGTCGCGTCTAAGGGGTAATCCCAGGGTTACCAACGATGCCGCATGTGCACGGACCCTGGATGGTGAAGGTATGACCACGTTGACCAGGCCCCAGAGCAAGAAGATGATCGCCGGCGTCTGCGCCGGCATAGCCGACCGCTACGGCTGGCGCACCAGCCGGGTACGACTGGTGTTCGTCCTCTCCTGCCTGCTACCGGGCCCCCAGTTCGTCGCCTACCTCATCCTGTGGTGGCTGATGCCCAAGAGCGCCTACTGATAGTCACCAAAATCTGTCCACAACCGCCCCGGTTATCCACAGTCAAGATCCACAACCCCCGCCCCGTCACCCCCTCCCGGTAGACTGGCAAGCGGGGTGCCCCCGGGATCGGGTGGGGGCTGCCTAGTCTCCACTTCGGGGCGATTTCGGCGAAATTTCGTTTCCGCAGGTCAGGGCATCGCGAGCGGCGGCGCTTGGGACGTGCGAAGTGCTAATCCGGTCGGTGCGTCGCGAAGAACGCGTTCAACAGCGCCGCGCACTCGGCCTCCAGCACGCCCCCGACCACCTCGGGCCGGTGCGTCAACCGCCTGTCCCGCACCACGTCCCACAACGACCCGACCGCACCCGTCCGCGGTTCCCACGCCCCGAACACCACGCGCGCCACGCGCGCCAACACCAACGCCCCCGCACACATCGTGCACGGCTCGACCGTCACGACCAGCGTGCATCCGCCCAGCCGCCACCCGTCCCCGAACCGCGCGGCGGCGGCCCGCAACGCCAGCACCTCAGCGTGCGCCGTCGGATCCCCCGACGCCTCCCGCGCGTTGCAGGCCGACGCCAACACCTCACCGGACGGCGCCACCACGAGCGCACCGACCGGCACGTCGGAACCGGCCTCGGCGGCCACGGCAAGAGCCGACCGCATCAGCTCGGCGTCACTGCGCAATGCTGTCCAGACTGTCCAGCAGCCGCGCGAACTCGTCCGCGAACCCGCACCGCCGGGCGATGATCTGCAACTGCTCGTCCGGGTACAGGTCCACCTCGCCCGCGATCACCTGCATCTCCGGTGCCGGCAGCCCGAGGTCGGCGAGGATGTCCAGCGTGCCCTCCGGCCACACCTCGTCGTCGTCCTCGGAGGGCGGGTCCACGCGCAGCAGGTCGAGCGCGTCCGCGGCGACGTCGTAGTCCAGTGCCGCGGCCGCGTCGGACACGAACAGCTGCACGCCACCCGGTCCCGGCCGCAGCACGAGAAAGAACTGGTCGTCGACGTCCAGGAGCCCGAAGACGGCGCCGGTGGACCTGATCTTGCGCAGCTCGGTGATCGCCGCGTCCAGCTCGCGCAGAGCGTCGCCCGCCATGGCGGTGCACCGCCACTTGCCTTCTTCGCGCACGACCGCGACCGCGAAGCCCCCTACCGGGTCCTGCTCTGACATGTGGACACGGTATTCCTCTCCTTCCCCCGCAGGAAGAAGCAGGTGCCGGAGTGTTGCGTACCGGCGCTACCCCCCGTGATAAACCCTCACGCAGGGTCGGATAGGTGCGATCATCGACGGATGACAACCGCATCGCTGGTCGACGACCCCCGGTTTACCGGCCTGCTCGACGCCGCTCGCGCGCTCCAGCCACGAACGGTGTCGCTGCGCCGGCAGCTGCACAAGCACCCCGAACTGGGCCTCGACCTCCCGAAGACGCAGGCGGCGGTGCGGCACGCTCTCGACGGCCTCGGCCTGCACGTCAGTATCGGTGAGTCGTGCACGTCGGTGATCGCGGTGCTCAACGGCGACCAGCCGGGCCCGACAGTCCTGCTGCGCGGCGACATGGACGCGTTGCCACTGAAGGAGGACTCCGGCCTCGCGTTCTCCTCGGAGGAGGACGGCCGGATGCACGCCTGCGGCCACGACACCCACACGGCAATGCTCGTCTCCGCGGCCCGTCTGCTCCAGACCCGGAAGGCGGCGCTCACCGGCAGGGTCATCTTCATGTTCCAACCCGGGGAGGAGGGCGACCACGGCGCGCGGTACATGCTGGACGAGGGCGTCCTCGGGGCCGCCGGCCGGCCGGCGGAGCAGGCGTTCGCCCTGCACATCACGTCGACCGCGCAGTCCGGCGTCGTGATGTGCCGCCCGGGCCCGATGATGGCGAGCGCCGACGCGTGGACCGTGACCATCACCGGAAAGGGCGGCCACGGCGCGATGCCCGACCGCGCGGTCGACCCGGTGCCGGCCGCGGCGGCGATCGTCGGCGCGCTGCAGACGATGATCACGCGGCGGTTCAGCGTGTTCGACCCCGCGGTGCTGACGGTCGGCCGGATCACCGCCGGCACGACGTCCAACATCATCCCGGAGACCGCGGAGCTGCAGGGGACTGTGCGGACGCTGTCCGACCGCAGCCGCGCGCTCGTCCAGTCGGAGATCCCGAAGGTGTGCGAGCACGTCGCGGCGGCATACGGGTGCACGAGCGCGTTCCGGATCGACACCGGCTACCCGCCCACGAACAACGACGCGTCGGTCGCGCCGCGGGTGCTCGACCTGGCGAGCGCGGTGCTGGGGCAGAAGAACAGCGCGCTGATGCCCGAGCCGCTGATGGCGGCCGAGGACTTCTCGTACGTGCTGCAGCAGGTGCCGGGCGCAATGGCGTTCCTTGGCGCGTGCCCGCCCGGCGTCACCCCGGAGGAGGCGGCGCCGAACCACTCGAATCGCGTGCACTTCGACGAGTCCGCGTTCGCACATGGCGTAGCCCTGTACGCCGCGTTCGCGTTGGACGCGCTGCGGTGAAAGATGTCCCCGTGCAGCGACCAGTGTGTGTGATCGGGCTCGGGCTGATCGGCGGTTCGGTGCTGCGTGCGGCGGCCCGTGCTGGCCGGGACGTGTTCGGCGCGGCGGACGTCCAGGTGGCCGACCCACGCGTCGAGCCGACGGTGGTCGCGGCGCTGGCCCGGGCCGCACGCGAGGACGCGCTGATCGTGGTGGCCGTGCCGTTGCCCGCCGTCGACGAGGTGCTGCGGCTGGTGGCGGAGCACGCGCCGTCGTGCCTGCTCACCGATGTCGTGAGCGTGAAGGAACCGGTGCTGGCGGCGGTCGAGCACCGGCTGCCCGGCGCCCGGTTCGCGGGCGGCCACCCCATGGCGGGCAGGTCCGTGTCCGGGTGGGAGGCAGGCGCGGCGGACCTGTTCGACGGCGCGGCATGGGTGGTCACGACGGAGGAGGACACGCCGGCGGACGCGTGGCGCGCGGCGGTCGAGCTGGCACTTGACTGCGGCGCGCAGGTGGTCCCGACCACGGCGCGGGAGCATGACGCGGCGGTGGCACGGATCTCGCACCTGCCGCACCTGCTGGCCGCGGTGCTGGCGGCAACTGGCGCGGAGGGCGGCTCACTGGCGCTGTCGCTTGCGGCGGGCTCGTTCGCCGACGGCACCCGGGTGATGGGGACCCGGCCCGAGCTGGTGCTGGCGATGTGCGAGGGCAACCGGGGGCCGTTGCTGGCGGCGGTGGACGAGGCACTGGGCAGACTGGGCGCGGCGCGGGGCTCGCTGGCGTCGACGGGCGGACTGGCGGCGACCGTCCGCGCTGGTCACGAGGCGAGGCTGGCGCTGGAGGACCTGCGTGGCGCCGACAGCGAGGAGATCCCGGTCGACCTGACCGATCCCGAGGCGTTCGAGACCCTGCGGGACCTGGGCACGGCCGGCGGTCGGGTGCTGAGGTTGGACGGCGACACGGCGATCGGTGCGCTACCCGCGTGACGGTCGGTCGTCGTGCCGCAACGGCCATTCGGCGCTGTCAAATGCCCAAAAGAGTGACCTAGCTTGCGACTTTTGATCTTTCTCAAATAACTTCTCCGGCAGTCGCCGCAATGAATGCGGCCCGATATAGGAGAAGTGGAATGGGTGGCAGCGAGGGCGACGACTGAGTCGCGCTTGGTCGGTGTAGTTCGTCTCGGGCGGACTACACCAATTCCAGCCGCATTCCCACCGAATGACGCGTCGGCAGCCGCGAGGCCCGGCAGACGACGACCCGGCGGCCCTCGGTGTCGGTGTAGAGGTCGATGCTGGTGTGTTCGTCCGGTTCGGTGAATCCAATGGGCTTATGGGCGACATCGAAGCCAAGGGGCAGGATGACCTGGTACTCGAACTGGCGAATCCGAAGAAGCTCGGTAGTACGCACGAAGAAGTCCTCCGGAACGCCATGCCGCATCATCGGCTGGCATTTGGCAGGCCAGATCCGCACCATTTCCAGCCGCACTTCCTCACCGCGACGAACCGGTGACCGGAAGTGCACGATCGACTTCAGCTTGGCATCCGACAACCAGGTGTTGGTGACATTCCACTGTGGACCGATGATCCCGTCGACCCCCACCCCCCGAGCGCGAATGGTGACGTTGCGCCGGTGTTCCTCGGGCTGGTCCCAGTCGCTGCCAAGGTGGAACCGCAGAAAGTGCACCTCGTCCCGCAACGCGACGGCCTTGATCATGGCGACCTCGCGCACGTCCCCATTGGCCTGCACGTACACCTTCTGATGCCACGTCTCGATGGAGACGAGCGGCACCATCTTGTTGTCGATGACGAAGTCGCAGTAGCGAGCCAGCAACTGCCGATGGGTGTCATGCCCAACCTGCAACCGATACCGATCGGCAAGCAGGATGCTCAACCCGGAAACCCCGAGCACGGCCACCCCGACAATTGCCGACACCTGAATGCCCGGATCATCGAACAGAACCCCAACAACCCCGACAACTGCCATCAGAACGACAGCCACCCGCAACACCACCGCCGGTTCTTTCCCCGAGATGTAGGAGTCCAGCCAGGCGATGAAGTTCCTGAACATGAATCCCCATTCCTCCAATCAGACGACATGCGACCGCCTGCCGGTTTCGCCGGCACGGCAGGCGGCCACTAACAGAATAAATGCTCCCCAACAAGCCCAAACAAGGTCCATTCAGGTACATTCCAAAAATTTCCCAACCCCACCCCAACAACGATCAAGCCCAACCCCACCCCCAACAACCCCACCACAAGAAGCACCCCGAAAGGAACCAAACCCCCCACCATCCAGCCGAAACCAACATCAACAAAACAAGATCCCCCACCCCCCAACAAGCCAACCCCCACGAAGATGCCCCACACAACAAGCCAACCACACGAAATGCCCCCACAGAGACGCCGAACCCAACCGCACGAAGGAACCCAGCGACGGGAAGTAGCCCAACGACAGGAAGGACCCTGATCACGGAAAGGACCCCGGCCGCAGGAAGGACCCCGACGACAGGAAGGACCCCGACGACAGGAAGGAACCCGGCCACAGGAAGGAACCCGACGACAGGATGGAGTCCGACCGCAGGAAGAAACCCGATCACAGAAAGGAACCTGGCGACGGAACGAACTGACCACCGGACGAACCTGGCCGTAGCAAGGAACCCGGCCACAGGAGGGGGGTCCGGGGGGCGAAGCCCCGTCGGGCGGGGTTTGGGGGTTGCACCCCCAAAGAAGTGGCGAGGCGACATGGTCCGCGCTCTCCGCGGACACACGTCGCCCATCGCCGAGCGGTAGCGGTGGGATTTGAACCCACGGAAGGCGTGAACCTTCACGCGCTTTCGAGGTCTGTGACCGGCCGTTCAGCGCGTGTCGTCAGAGGTGTTTTGGCTGGTCAGTCGCCTACTGGTGATCACCCGTACGACCTTGAACGCGGGTGAATGAGACTAGAACTGAGACTACGGCCAGCGGCCCGCAGGAGCCGTCCGACCAGGCAGGATGACGCCTACCCGCCGCCGTGCGACACTGGGGACGAGGAGGTGTTGATGACCACGAGCAGCGACCACGCGGACCACATGCCTGCCCGTCCGTCCGGCCGGGTGTCTCTCGACGAGCTGGCGCGCCGCAAGGGCATACGGCCGATCCAGTCGATGGATGACCTCGCATGCGACGTGTTCGACACCGACGAGGAGCTGGACGAGTTCCTCCGCGACACCTACGCCGCTCGCCGCGCCGACCTCGGGTAGCCCGTGAGCTTCGTCGTCCTGGACACCGACGTCACGTCCAACGCGTTCAAGCGCCGCGACCCTACCACCCGCCATCGTTGAGGCCATCCTTCACAACCAGCTGTGCATCACGTTCGTCACGCTGGCGGAGCTGACCAAGTGGTCCGTCAATCGCCAGTGGGGCCTTGCCTACCGTCGCCGCCTGGACGCCTGGCTGAGCAACGTTCTGGTCCTGCCGTACAACGACGAGATCCAGGACATCGCTCGCACCTGGGGTGCCATTGCCGCGCACGCTCGTCGGCGTGGCCGACCCCGCCCGCAGAATGACATGTGGGTAGGCGCGTGCTGCCTGTACTACGACCTGCCCTTGGCCACCCTGAATGTCAAGGACTTCAAAGATTTCGCTGACCATGAAGGTCTCAAGCTAGTTGGAACTTAACGACCTCTGTGCGGTTGTCAGGTCATTCCGGCTGTCGATAGCCGATCCTGAACTTGAAGATCGATGATCGAGCAACGCTCGAGTCAGAGACTACCCAGTCGCGGCTACAGGAACCGTACCGTCGGTACCGGTGCGCTGGCGATCCGAACAGCGCAGTCCGAGTACGGCAGGGTGATGACCGCGTGGTTCGCTAGGCCGATACGGATAAGGTCGCCGAAGACGGATCCGTGTCGGTTGAACAGTCCGGCTACTGGTTGCCGAGTGGCCGGATCCCACGGCAGCACACCGGCCTCCTGATCCACGCCGAAAGCTACGGCAACCAGCATGCGATCGGCCAGCGGGAGCAGGGCCGGCGCGCTGATCGAGATGTCCAGCTCGCTGTGGGCCAGCCGGTTCACGGCGCCGAGACCCCCACAGTTCGAGACCCGACCGGCCGCTACCGCGAGCCCATGGGTGACCGTTCTCACCTGGCAGATGGACTATCCGCGGCCCGCATGGAACATGTCGCGCCAGTGTGTCAGTGTCAAGTCAGTGTTCTGGCATAAAGGCGGTCCCCTTGCGCCAACAAGGGGACCTGGATCCCGATGCTTCGTCCGGAGTTGGGCGGTGCTTCGGGAGTGATGGCGTCGGTGGCCATCGCCGACAAGGATGCCTGGATTCCCCGGTCTGAGCTAGGTGTTTCCCGTTTCCTCTTGCTCGCGGAAACGGGAAACATGTAGCGCTCGCCCAGTGGGTAGGCAGGTGCTCAAAGATCGGCGGGACGATCGCGCGGCGTCCGTCGCTCATGATCATCTGAGACGACGAGCGGGGCCGGCCCGCTGGCTGGTTTGTTGCCGATGAGGCCGACGCCCTTGGCGGGTATCCGACTTGGCTGGATGATGGTCGCAGCCAGTGACGAAGGGCCCTGATGGGCGGCGCCAAACGCTCACCTGGATGCGCTGGCTACCAAAGGATCACGAGCTTCGTCCGGAGTCGAGTCGGAAGGGTCGGTGCCTTATGTTAGGCCAGCAACGATCTACGTCATTCTCCTTAACCTGCTGGTTGGCGGTTGTCAAGCAGGCGGTTGGACCGCGAAGGACGGGCTATGTCCCGGCCTGAGAAGGCGATCGATGGCACCGGCTCGATCGCCAGATTCGCACAGGAGCTTCGTGCGCTGAAGCAACGCGCCGGTCTGACCTATCGCGGTCTATCAGCGAGGGCGCATGTATGCCCGTCGGCCCTGTCGAGAGCCGCTAGCGGGCGGAAGCGGCCAAGCTGGGAGGTTACCCGGGCGTTCGTTGAGGGTTGCGGCGGCGACGTCTTGGCGTGGCAGGTGCGATGGGAATCGCTTCCTGGAGGCGCTTCATGACCGACGCCGGCTCGCAGCCAGGCCTTATGCGGCCGCCCGCCCTGTCGGAGATGGTGCTATGACCGTGTTCGTAAGCTACGCGCGCTGCGATAACGACATGGCCGTTCTTCAGGATATCGAGGACCTGCTTTCCAGGCAACCCAAGCGAATTTTGAAGATGCTTACAGTTCGCGCCCGTCGTCATTTCGATGCATTATATTCACCGCTTGTCGATCCATATATAGACGACTTGCATCATCGCCGCTACGGCACCGACAGGCATGAAGCGGTCGCAGCCGCTCTCTTGAGTGCGACGTCTCTCCTTGCTGTGCAGTCGGCAATGTATGGAAAGACTTTCTGGACCGCAAAAGAATTTAACTATGCTTCTAATCAGGGGATGAAAATATTCATCTTGGCGTTCGACAAAACGACGATTGACCTGTGTGCACCGGAGGAGGCGTCAAGTTTCGGTATTCAAGTGGAGCCGCACGCCCCGGAGTTGGTGTGAACACAAATGATGATCTTGCGGTCGCGCGGAACATGTACGTATCGGCTGCGCCCAACAAGGTGACGAAGAGCACCAATCTCTCCGTCGAAGGACCGGAACGCCATGATGCCGTCACTAGAAGGTCCCACGCTAGCCATTCAGGTGATTGTCGCCCTGATTGTGCTGCTTGTCCTCGTTGCCCTCGTCACCCATGATCCTCGACGGCGACAGGTTGCGTTGGACATCCTACGGATGTTCCTTCGTTCGAACAGCCCGCACAAGCCAGAACAGGAAGACGATCCCCCCATACCATTTGAGCCAAACGGGACATTACCTAAACCGACGCTGCCAAAGTCAGACGCACCTGAAAACTCGAACGACCGACTCGATGATCACAATCAGAGCCCGGGAACGGATATCCACCGTAACCCATAAAGACACTTCCTCATCCTGACTCACGGCAGGAGACGCTGATGGTCGACAGTTTTGGCGCATTGCTACGGAAGTGCCGGCTCGATGCCGGTATCTCGCTGGGGGAGCTGTCCCGCCGCATCAACTACAGCAAGGGTCAGGTCAGCAAGATCGAGAACGGGTACAAGCGGCCGCATCCCATGTTCGCCAAGCTCTGCGACCGCGCGCTCGGCACTGACGGGGTTCTGGCTGCCGCGCTCCCACCGGAGTCGACCGGCACCCCTTTGGCCGACACTGCGGTGACCTCGCCAGACGAGGTGTGGGTGCTGGAATTGGAGGACGGCTCGTTGCGGTTCACCGAGCTTCCTCGTCGTCAGGTCCTTACTGGCGCCGGCGCCCTGCTGGGGTTCGCCGTCGCCCGTACCGCCCGACCGGTCGTGGACGACGACATTCTCGGCGTCCTGCGGTCCTCGTTCGACCAGTACCGTGCTCTCGGCCGGATGACCAGCCCGTCCGTGGTGTTAGCTCAGGTCATCGCGCAGGTGCACACCCTGCGTAGCCTCGCCGTCGACAACCCGGAGCCGATGCGTTCTGACCTGCTTCTGCTCGCCGGCCGGGTTGCCGAGTTCGCCGGGTGGATGTGCCAGGAGGCCGGCCAGGAGTCCGGCGCGTCGCACTGGACCGATCAGGCCGTGAAGCTCACCGCCGGCCGGGACCCGCACATGGCGAGCTTCGCGTTGTTCCGGCACGCGGAGATCGCCTTGTACCGGCACGACGCCCGTCAGACCGTCGACTTGGCTCAGCGCGCGCAGCAGGACCAGGGCGCCAGCCCACGGATCCTGGGCCTTGCCGCGCGTTGTGAGGCCCAGGGGCACGCGCTCGCCGGTGACCTGCGCGGTTACCAGGAGGCGCTCGACCGGGCGGCCGCCCTGCTCGCCATCCCTCAGCAGACCAGCGGGCCCGTCCTGGGTTCCTCGACCGCCCCGGACGAGGTGGCGTTGACGCGTGCGTGGGCGCTCTACGAGCTTGGCCGTCCCGGCGACGCCGCCGAGTTGCTCGACCAGCAGTTGGCCGATTTTCCCGTGTCCGCGTGCCGGTCGCGTGCCCGGTTCGGCGTCCGCCGCGCGCTCGCGCACGCCCAGAGCGGTGAGATCGACCAGGCCTGCGTCGCCGCCCGCGAGGTGCTGGACGACGCGGCGCGGGTCGACTCCGCGACCATCCGGCTCGACCTGCGTGAGCTCTCCCGCACCCTCAGCCGGTGGCACACCCACCGCGCGGTCGCCGACCTGCGCCAGGAGTTGGCCCCCATGCTCAAAGTCCCTGGCTGACGCAGCCTCCTGGAAGATTGACGTCCGCCGCAGCTCACATCTGAGTCTTAAGGCGAACGGTGAAATGCCGTAGCGCACGCGTACGTGCACACAGAACCTTGCTTTCCCGCTTCCCGGAATCGGTGTCTTTCGGCTGGCTCCGGGGTGGGTAAAGTTTGACGTCACGAGCAACGCCGCATCTGCATCGACAAGATGGCTGAGCGTGTCGAATGCGGCCGTCGTTGACAGATCGCAGACGCGGAACCCTTGTTTCAGGACTCGTGCACCGTTGTGTCCGTCGTCTGGGGCGGTCCCCATACCTGCGTGACGGTCTTGACCACCTCGGTCGCCGGTCCGTGAACCGTCAACGGTGTCACGTTGTGTCCGTGGCGATGCGCATAGGCAGTGGTCCCCGTGCCCTCGTCGTCATGCGGGTCGTGCGCGACGAGGACGTCTACCGTGCCGTCCCCCCATGTTTTGGTGGCCACGCACAAATGTGCATCACCGAACTGGCCGGTCTGTCCCTCCCAGGAGTCATCCCACAGCGGTGCGCCCCATCCGCTGTCGTCGTCGGATTGCGCGGGATCGGTCGTGTTGTTGGTGCTGTCTTCCGACATGAACCCATCTCTCTTGAACCGTGTTCAATTGATACTTGAGGAGCTGGCGGAAGTCAGGCAGGTTCGTCATGCGGGTCCACGACCTGCCTGACTTCCGTTGTGCTCGTATCGCAGGTTCCGCATCAGGCCGGTTGGTGAGTGCCATAGTGCACGCGAGCGCGCACGCAAAACCTTGCTTTCCGTCTCCGGGGGATGAAGAGTTGCGTCCAGGACGGTGATTTTAACGATCCCGAGCACGCCGTACCCGCGTGTCGACGAGAAAGGTTGCGGAGACGTCAGCAACCCCGTCGAGGGAATTACGGATACGGAACCCTCGACTGTGTCTCCACTCGATAATTCGCCCACTGACGAGCCGCGAGCGTCGGCCCTTCTCGGATCGGTCGCGGGTCGGTGTGCCGTAGATATTCCCACATGCCGTATATCTGGACCGCCAGCGCGGATACCGACCCCGGAGGCGTGTCGCGCCACACCGCGCTACCGGCCACACAGGCCTCGGCCTGCTCCGGTGTATGGCCGGCTGCGATCAGCCGGATGACGAGATGACTCATATCCACCCACGGTGCGGCCAGTTTCGCCCACGCCCAGTCCAGCAGCCGCGCTTCCCGATCGATCAGGATGTTCAACTCATGAACATCGGTGTGCGCGAGAGTCCGTCCCGAGGCCAGCTCGACCGCGGCGGGTTCCTGCCCGGCAAATCTGGAGAGGTGGTGGCGAGTCCAAGGATCGAGGGCAACCGGTGGATCGTCACGCAGGTTCCGCCACGGTTCGACCCGGGCGATCACCTCGCCCAACGAGGGAAGCGACTCGATCGGGCTCGGCGTCAGCAGCACAGCACACTCGGTGAGCGCGTCAACCACCAGCGGGATGTCCGGTGAGCCAGGCGAGAACTCAGCACGGCGCCCATGGACGTAGTCGAACGCGAGCACCAGCCACCCGGCGACCTCGATCTCCCACCGCAACCGAGGTACGCGAACGGGTAAGTACGGCCCGACGCGCGCCTCCACTCGCAACATCCCCGCCGCGTTGCTGTCGACGCGCACACCCTTACAGAAAGCCCGGTCACCGAACGGAAGCTCCAGCGCTGCGGCGAAGTTCGAGTTGCGCCCGTCCTCGACAGGGCGCACCTCAAGGACATCGCCGCACCGGTCGCGCACCGCCGCACGAACCGGTTCAGGTAGCTCGTCCCACTGGTGACGCTGCACCGGCCACATACCCTTTCGTATGAATCAAACGCCGCTGGGCGAGTCGCTGCAGCCTTGGTGGCACTGCGAGCAGGTCGGACCCGCAGGCTGCCACCTCCGAAGCGCGCCAATACGCGAGCGTCGATCGACCTCGCGGAATCGCGAAGGAATGTCATGGCCACAGGTTCTTAAGACGTTAAGTTTTAACCCGGCGCACGTCGCGGTGCCAACGCGGCCCAGGCGGTGATAGCGCCCTGATCGCAGCGGTGACCGACTCGGACAGCGGCTCGCTGTAATCCGTCTCGATGCACTCTCATTGAAAGCGCCAGGTGTCGGCGAAATCATTGATACGATGGCTGCACTCCTCGCGCGTTGATCTATGTAGAAACGTTGGATATTCAACGTATTCTGTTTTAACGCTAGATTACCTTCAGCTCCTGCAGTGTTAGAACTAGAAATCGCACGTAGGTATCTGCGATGTCTATTGCAAGCTGTGCGTGCCGAGTCGAAAGTGCAGTAGGATTTCGACGGCGTCCATGGCCTACTCCCAGTTCATTTCGCAGCTCTGCCAGGGCTTGCTCGATATTTACGAAACCAAGTTGCATCAGTTCGAGACTGCGGGCCGATTTTGCAGTCGGCGATGCCGGCGCTCGCTGGCTTATCTCCTTCCTTAGTCGCTTTCCCAGAACTAGAAAATCCGCACCGTCGGCGCTAGACCCCATATCTTCAAGAGCTGCTCTCGCGCACGCCTCTACAATTTCTTTCGCCGCCCCAATAGTGTCGCTGATTCCAGCCTTCGTGTTCAGACGCGACATGCGCCGAACATATGAATTGAGAACTGTCTCCTCAATGAGCGCTGAGTTGCGCAGTTCAATAAATCGATCCTCATTGGTCTTTCGTTCCACGGAGCGAACTGGTGGTACCTTGTTAAGAACTCTCTCTAGCTCCGATTTCGAGTATTGAATGTGATGCAAGTATTGATCCGCTATCGCGATAGCGTCATCGTCCCGTGGATATCTCCATCCTTGCTGCAGATAAGACGTTGTCGCGCTGCCAAGGTATTTTCGCAAGAGGGAGCTATTGCTTCGTGTCCATCTTGCGAATGCTGGCTGGAATTCCTCCAAAACGCTATGCTGTAGCAGGTAGACGTGCAGACCTGCAGTGTTAGGTGGAATCGATTCGATTATAGAGCGTGCGGCATCTAGTTGCTCGATCAACTCATCGCTCCGCTTTATGTTCCGTCGCAGCGCGTCGCGAAATTTCGCCTCGTCGCCGTATACATGTAGTCGACGCCCGGTCACTGGTCCTTACCTTGTGCTCGCTCCATCATTTTGCCCGAGCATAAGTCATGGTGTCCTCTGTGCATGGACACCGCACCATGTCGATCTGCATGTCTTGTTTGTATCGCCGCTGACTGCAGAACTTGGCTCCATGGGATCAAGGCGCGCGCCGGTGGCGGCGCGCCGTGCCCGTCGCGTTGGCGACGTCGCCTACATCCATCGCGGGACGGGCGGCTTCCGCGCCGCTCGCGCTGACACCGCCGACCCAGGGCTACGTGACGGCCTGTACGAGGGAGCCAGAGGGAGTGTGGAGCGGAACGTCGATGGCCTGTCTGGCGACGTAGCGAGCATGGTTCAGACGTTGCTCACGGCGGCAGGGACGGTCTTGTCCCTGGTCGGCAGTGCCTGTGCCGTCGTCGCCTACCAGGGGACCTGGCAGGAGCATGGTGACGGTCCGCTGTACCCGCGGATCGCTTCTTGGCTGGCTCGCGCCCGGTTCCGCGTTCGTCGGATCTTCGGCAGGTCACCGGGCGTTGTTGTGAGAGTGGGTGCAGCGGTGGCTGCGGCGGCGTCAGCCTCCGGACGCATGAGGGTCACCGGTCCTGCGATTCGCTCGGATGCCGACCTGGACCGCAAGGTCGAGCTACTGATCCGGCGGGTCGAGAACATCGGGCGTGAAGCCGCCGACGACAGGAGCCACCAGGCGTGCGAGGCAATGGCGTTGCGCGAGGCGATCGACAAGACGTCTTCGAAAAGACGTCTTCGAACGCGGCTCAGATGGCGGCTGAGATCGAGGCCAAGGCTAAGTTCATGGTCCTGGGCTCCATCCGGTTGCAGCTGTTCGGCCTGGGACTCGTCGGCGCTGGCACCGTGCTTTTGTCGCTGGCTGGGTTCGTGGCCTAACCGGTTTCAAGATCAGGTCGTCTCCGGGCCGTCAGAGGTTGGGGAGCGGCGAGAGTCGACGAGAAACGTCGAGCAACGTTCACGCAGATCAGCGGCATGATCGGGCTGCGGCTTCGGGGACGGCCCGGCCCTGCCGTCAGAACTGGTTAGTACCGGAAGGGTTGAAGGTGCCCGTAGCTACCAGGATGCGGCGTACAGCACAGGCGGCAAGCGATGCCTTGGCAGGCTAACTGAGACTGAAACTGAGACGGAGCGCGAAACGTCGGAGGAGTCACGATCGACTCATCCGACGTTTCACCTAGTCAGAGCGGTAGCGGTGGGATTTGAACCCACGGAGGGCGTGAACCCTCACGCGCTTTCGAGGCGCGCTCCTTCGGCCGCTCGGACACGCTACCGAGAGGAACGATACCCGACGCCCCGAGAGGGGGACTCAAGACCCACTGGTACCCCGCAACCCACATCGGAGGATGCGCGATACTGCCTGGGCTGACGTGGGAGAAACGAGGAGGACGTCATGCCTGACCAGGAAGAAGACCGACCGAAGGAAGGCCGCCACGCCGCTCCGGACGGCGCGGAACCGCACCCGCTGATCGACCTGAACCGGGACCCAACCCCAGGCAAAGCGGACCACGCCGCCCCCGAGGAGGAGTAACCGGGGGGTGGGGCAGGGGGGCGCACCACCAGGGTCCGGCGCACCCCCACACACCGCCAGAGCGCGCGAAGCTGCGCCGTCACGAAGGAAGCCGGAGTCGTCGCCCGCCGAGAGCTGGCGCATGAGGGACCCAGCCTCGACGTTCGGAGCTACCCGCGCAATCCCGACCAGCGCGCGGCACTCGTATGGCGGTGAAGCCGCGATCGCGGATGACATGACGAAACGCCCGACACCCAAGATCACGGGGGCCGGGCGTTTTGTCTGTTCAGAGCGCGGAAGATGTGGATCTGAACCCGTGAGGGCTATCACACCCAACACGATTCACGCCCGACACACGGTCGCGACCGTGCTCCTCGTGCTCAAGATGCCGCTGCCGGGCTGGAGTGGTCGACGCCTCGATCGCGAGGCGCTACATGCATGTCCCGACTGAGTTCACTTCGAGGGTTCTGCGAAGCCCGTTGCACTATCAGCATCGTGGCAGCCGTGTGCCGGGCGTCGTGTAGTCGGGCGTCTCGCACCTGAGCTCTGCCGAGCAGAGCCTCCAGTATCCGGCTGTGCTCCTCGACGGCGTCATGCAACTCGTAGGCACGGTCTTGCATACGCGCGTGCCAGCGTCCTCGCGAATGCAACGAAGTGTAAAGAACTGATACGAGGCGCACCTTTCAGGTGATCTATTTGCGAATGCATGGTCTTACCATTATCAGGTTTTCTTCAACGTGAGCTTCGACGTGCGAAGACCTTGGTCTTTGGAGGAAACGTCCAGTCTTGCCCCATCGGACAGGGCTGAGGCAAAGTCGTGATCTCAGCTGGTCAGGACGAGTGTGATGGCCAGTTTCGGGTTTCGTGCGTTGTGGCGTAGTGCTTTGGCGATGTTGGTGTGGCCGGCGAGGCGGAGCAGGCTGATGGCGAGGTTGCGGATTCCGGCCATGATGCGGGGTCCTGCGCCGGTGGTGATCTGTGAGGCGTCTTCGCCCATGGTGACGTCGCGGACCCAGTGCAGTTTGTTCTCCACGTGCCAGTGGCCGCGGATGTAGCGGGCCAGTTCGGCGGGTGAGACTTGCTCGGCGGTCAGCGAGGTGATGGCGTAGACGGTCTCGCGCTGGGTCCGTCGGGAGCCGCGCTTGTTCTTGCTTTTGGGTTTGCGGGTGCGGGTGGTCTGGACGGCTTGGGCGGCGTGCGGGAAGAGGATTCCGGCGGCGATGGTGATGACCTTGTAGGTGCGGGTGACCGTGCGCCCGTGGCTGGTGTCGGTCTCGCGGTGTCCGACCGGGACGTCTTTCCACGGCTGGCCGGCCAACTGTCGACGCAGACTCTGCTGGTTGCCCTTGACGGTGAGGACGTAGTGCGCGTCTCGGCGGTGGAGGTATTCGGCGTGTTCGCGCTGGGCGTGGAGGGCATCTGCGGTGACGACCACGTCGGTGAGGTCGTCGATCTGGTCGAGCAGGGTGGAGAACATGGGGATTTCGTTGGTCTTCTCGCTGATCTCGACCTGGCCGAGTGTGACTCCTGCGTTGTGGTCCAGGCAGGCCATGAGCATCCGCGCCGGATTATCCGCGTCGACACCGCTGGTTCGCGAGCCGCGCAACACCTTGCCATCGACCGCGATCGCGTGACGCCGCATCCGCCTGCCTGCCCCGGCCCCGCCCGCTGCGTCGGCCTTGACTGTGGCCGCGGTGGCTCTGTCCGCAGCAAGGCGGCCGGTCAGGAAACCGCCGATCGCGATGTCGAACCCATCACCGGACAACGTCGAGAGCGCCCGCCGGATCGTGGACGCGTCCGGCGCGCCGATCCCCATCCCGCTCAGCGTGTCCTCGACCGCGTCTGCGGCCCATTCGGCGATTGCAGCGAACGAACGGGCACCAGAGACTACCGCGCACACCGACACGAACAGGATCGCCGCGAACCGATGCCGCACACCCCGTTTCTTGCGTGGGTCCGGCACCGACTCCAACACCTCCAGCAAACCGGCCCGCGCCGGCGGCGCCACCTCGCCCAGTGGGGCCAACTGGCGCGACAGGACAGTGATGGGAGACGATGACACAGCAGGCACGGCGCAGGCTCCGAAGGTCACGATGGCGTAGGAACCTTCATGATCAACGGTCCCGCCGTGCCTGCACCCCAACCCCCGGAACTTCGGTGTGTCGCCGCACAAATCAGCCGGTCAAGCCACCGACAGCCGACTTTGCCTCAGCCCTGCCCCATCGGATAGTCAAGTTCAGTAAAGTATCGAGCGCTGAGAAGTTCTTGAACTGGAGGCTCGGTGGGGTCGGACGGGTTCGGCGTCGATCTTGGTGCGCTGAGTGCGGCGCACGACCGTATGGAACGGCTGGCTGCTGAACTTGCCAAGCCGCTTCGTGATGTTCCCAGCGCCGTGGCGGTTGGACACGAGCGACTACATAGCGCGGTCACTGATTTCGCCGATAGAGAAAGGCGAGGGTTGGCGATGCTTTCCGATGAGGCGGAATCTATTCGCTATCGCCTTGCGGAGACGATCAGGACTTATCGCGAGCGGGATGAAGATGCCGCCGGCCGGTTCGGAGATATTGAGCCATGAGTTCGAAAACCGTCGAAGAGTTGGTGCCTGGAGATCCGGAGGAGATCTGGCGGCATGCGGACTACTACAACCGGATGGCTCTCATCTGTGAAGATATGGGCCACGGCTTTCGTTCGATAGACTTGGGCATCTGGTTTGGAGAGGCCGCCGAGTCGTTTCATGCTAGGTTCGAGCGGCAGCCGAAGCGATTCATATCGCAGGCAGATTGCTACCTGACGGCCGCTGTTGCACTTGACACTTATGCATCAACTCTTGCCTGGACCCAACGTCAGGCGGGCGAAGTAATCGCCTTCTCTCGTACAGAAGAGTTATCGCCCGGACCAACCAAATCGGATGTTCCTGCTCTGACGTTGCGGGAGCAGGCGGAATTCACGGGAGTGATCACCGGATCTGATCGGTCGGAACCAGAGTCGATCAATATCGATCAACGAGCACTGGCTCTCGACACCTATCGTCGCGCAATTGCCACACTCCACACGGTCGGTAACGAGTCCGCCGCCGCAATCTTGGCTGCGGCAGAAATGATGCCTGGCCCATTGACGAATTTGAATGCTGTCAATTCGGTATCCCCTCGAATCGCAACCGATTCTTTCTCATCGGCAACTTCGGGTCTGGTATTACATGGCGTGATACCTGCGCCGTCAGCCCCGGTCCGGGTCATCCCGCTGGTCCCGCACAACGACCTGCAGGACTGGGTCGTCAGTATCAAAGAAATTCGCAGACGGCTACGTTGGAATAGCCTGGACCGTTTGTCTCCGCGTCTAATCCAACACATCTTTGAGGGCCACTTTAATCCAGGCGGTTACTCCGGCTATCATCATCGTGAAGGTGGCGTCGATCAGGGCATGCAGCGCATTGTTCGCATGCTCAATGGACCGGACCGGTATGGCGTCTACGAGGCCGAATGGTCTGGGCCTCGTACGGTGTCAACGAGCACTAAGGCGAGTACGTTTTTTCCTGACGCCTGGTCCCGCGCAGAGGTTCTCCTAGCTGTGCGTCACGTCTTCCTCGACGCAATGAGGGAGAAGGACACTCACTATGATCCCGATAACCGAAAATTCCGCGGGATATACAAGGGTGTTAGGATCGAGGGCTATGTCAAACGCGGCGCGGTTCAACCCCGATTATGTGACATCCGAACGGCATATCCGCGCGGCAAGTGGAGAACGGGACGGCGGAAACCGTGATGGACAACGCGATAGCTCAGGTTCACTTCGCCATCGTTGACGACGAGCTGGAGGTGTCCGTTCCACCTGCTTTGAAGCCTCTCAACGACTTTATCGAGACCGAGATCGGCACAAGCGATGTCAAGCTCGACCTGATCGAGCACCACCTCCACCACGACCGCGAGTGGCAGTTCAGTGGTGATTCGTATCACCTACGTCTCAGCAGCGATAGAGCCACTGTCAAGAATAGCTACAACGGTGCCAGCGTCAGCCTCACTCGCGCCGAGCTCCGCACCCTCCTTGCTGAGCTCCGCGCTCTCCTTGTCGAACAGTACGGCTGATCCAGTTACGCGTGGGCTCCGCGGCAGGGCCGTCCCATGGACAGGCTCGCTGTGGCCTCGTATGAACCCGGCGCTCCGATGAGTGAGCCCGAACTGAGACCCGAGGGTTGCCCAAGCGACGAACGCCCGGCACCCAAGATCACGGGTGCCGGGCGTTTGGCCTGTTCAGAGCGCGGAGGATGCGGGATTTGAACCCGCGAGGGCTATCACACCCAACACGATTTCCAATCGTGCGCACTAGGCCACTATGCGAATCCTCCGTGGGAGAGGGTACCGGAGGTGGGTCTGACCTCCCAAAACGGGTGGTAGCGGGCTCGACCGGCAGGGTTCACGCTGTTCGGAGGGTCAGGGCCGGCTCGCCAAGAGTTGGACTTGTCTTGCCGCCGAGGTGCCGAGGCCCGCCGGGGTGCTGACGCGTGCCGGCGTCGCCTTCGCGGTCAGGGCGGTGTCCCGGTAGCGGTGACACTCGCGGTGCCAGTGCAGGGTTCCGGCCATCCAGTCGCGCAGTTCCTGCACGTACCTGCCCAGCGCCGCCGCGTCCAGGGACAGGTCCGTCACCAGCGTGGGCAGCTCCCGCTCGATCACATGCTCGAACTGCCGCATCCGCGCCGTCAGCAGGTCGTTCACCACCTCGAACGCCCGATCCTGTGTACAGCCCAGGAAGTTGCGCACGACCAACACCGCGTTGTGCACCTCGCCCTCGAGCTCGATCTCCTTGCGGTACGAGAACATGTCGTTCAGCAGGCAGGCGCAGTCGGCGATCGAGCTCTCCAACGACTGCATCGGCCTCGTCCGGAACGCGGCCGCCGGCAGGGTGCGCAGGTGGGTGATCCGGGCCAGGCTCATCGTCAGGTTCGAGCCGGACGTGCGGCGCCGCATCTCGACGTAGTCGACCGGGTCCGGGATGCGGTTCAGCCGGTGGTTGTCCAGCTCCCACAGCCGGCTGTCCAGCATCTGCTCGACGGCATGGCGGAACCGCCGACGCGCGTCCGCCTCCATCGGGCCGGCCGTGCGCGTCCACAGGTCGGCGAGGCCGCGTTCGAGCGCGTTCGCCGGCACCACCGTCGGCACGGTCATCAACGCCTTCAGCCGTGCGGTCGCCACCCGGGCGCCGGCCTGGTCGTGGACGTACACGCGCGGGTAGAGATCGTCGCCGTACGTACCCCACGCGAGCCACGCCGACCCCAGGTCCAGCTCGCCGGACGATGCCTCCGGTTGACGTCCGGCCGCCCACAGCGCCAGGTCGTAGCCACGCAGCGCCTGCTCGTCCCAGATGCCCTCGGACAGGATGCCCACCGAGTGTGACCAGGTCACGAGGTTCTCACGGGCCGTGGCCAGGTGGGGGGACAGGCGTAGCTCGAACGGCACATACATCTCGGGCACGGTGACCGGCCCGACCTTCTCGAACGGCACATGCGTGTACGCGCGCAGACGCTGGGGCGCGGTGCCCACCAGCGACCGGACGATCCGCGCGGCCGACATCCCGTCGAAGCGGCGTGCCTTCTCGTTCATGTACCGCGACGACCGCAGGTGCCACTCGTGCCCGCCGGACTGCCAGTCCTGCAGTCCCTTCACGTACGCGGCCACCCCTGACTGCGCCGCCGGGTCGATGCCGTGCTCGGCGAACAGCGCCGGCACCTCGGTCAGCGCGGTGTGCTCGAACTGGTGCAGGCGGGAGGTCAACAGATCGTTGACCGAGTCCGCCGCCTCCTGCGTCGTGACGCCCAGGAACTTCTCGAACACCAGGACCCCGTTGGACAGCTCGCCCTCATCAAGCACCTCACGCGCGTACGAGAAGATGTCGTTGCGCAGGTGGACGGCGTCGGCGAACGTGTCCCGCAGAACAGTCATCGGCCGACTCGCCGCGACCTCCGCCGGCACCTCCGCACCGACCGCGTGCTCGATGAGGTTCGCCGACCACGGCGCGCCGCCAACCTTCCGCCGCATCTCGATGTACTCGATCGGGTTGGCCACCCGCCCCTCGTTGATGTTCGCCAGCTCCCACAGAGACTCATCTAGCAGATGCTTCGTGCTCTCCGCGAACCGCCGCCGAAAGTCCACGGAGTGGCTCGGCACCGTACGACTCCACAGGTCGGCCAGGCCACGCTCCACCGGGTTCTCCGGCGTCTCACTGATCTCGCCACCAACCGGCATGAACGCCGTCAGCCGGTCGAGGTACCCACGGGCCGCCAGCAGGTCGCGGGACCGCTTGAACAACTCAAGAAAGTGGTCGTCGAAGTAAAAGACCCACACATACCAGTCAGTGATGAGCTCCAGGTCCGGGGCAGCACAGTCCGGATGGGTGTACGCACACAACAGCGCGTAGTCATGCGACTCGAAGTCATGCTCGTCCCAGATCCTGGTGCCGTGCTGAGGGACGTCAATCATGTCCAGCCCATAGGCCCAAGCCCGACTGTGCAAACGGGCCCGTTCGAGGTGAGGGTTAAGACGTGCCGGCCAAGGCAGGTAGAACGCGGGAAGCTCGAACGGCTGCATACAAGCAGGCAACCAACAACCGTCTGACCAGCCAACACCTGTAGAAGCCGAAGCACACGATCGTGGCATCGGGTTCGCCCGCTCGGCCCAACAAAAACGCAGAGAGACGACGCTGAGACTCAGCCGACAGATGCCGAAGCCCCACCGCCGATGGGGGCCCGGGGGCAAGCCCCCGGCGGGGTGTGGGGCCCGGCCCCACAAGAAACGACGAAGACCGACCCTGCGAAGGTGCGAGCACCGAGCAGGGTCGGCCGAGGTCGAGGGATCCCACGCACCCGTCAGAGCCCGCTTATCCTTGCTGCCTTCCGGCCCTGGGGAGGTTCACGAGATGGACGCCGCATGGGATCCACTGTCCAGTGTAGCGGGGCCGCCGGGACGGGGCCGTGGGTGGCCGGGCTGTCGGTGATGGCGGGTAAGGTCGCGGCGTGGCGCTCGCCCTTTACCGCAAGTACCGTCCGGCAACCTTCGCCGAGGTCGTCGGGCAGGAACACGTCACCGAACCGCTCCGCACGGCACTGCAGGCCAAGCGGGTCAACCACGCTTACCTGTTCTCCGGGCCGCGTGGTTGCGGCAAGACGTCGTCCGCGCGCATTCTCGCCCGCTCGCTGAACTGCGAGCAGGGGCCCACGCCCGACCCGTGCGGCGTGTGTGACTCGTGTATCTCGCTCGCGCCGGAGGGGTCCGGCAACGTCGACGTGGTCGAGCTCGACGCGGCCAGCCACGGTGGTGTCGACGACGCCCGTGAGCTGCGGGACCGTGCGTTCTACGCGCCGGCGTCGTCGCGGTACCGGGTGTTCATCATCGACGAGGCCCACATGGTCACGACGCAGGGCTTCAACGCTCTGCTGAAGATCGTGGAGGAGCCGCCGGAGCACCTGGTCTTCATCTTCGCGACCACCGAGCCGGAGAAGGTCCTGGGGACCATCCGGTCGCGCACGCACCACTACCCCTTCCGGCTGATTCCGCCGAGCGCGATGCGTGAGCTGCTGGAGCGCAACGTCGCCGCGGAGGGTGTCCCGGTCGCGCCTGCGGTGCTCCCGCTGGTCATCCGTGCCGGCGGTGGTTCGGCCCGTGACACGCAGTCGGTGCTGGACCAGTTGCTGGCCGGCGCGGGCCCCGAAGGTGTGACCTACGAACGAGCGGTGGCGCTGCTCGGCGTCACCGACGTCGCGTTGATCGACGACATGGTCGGTGGCCTGGCCGCCGGCGACGCGAGTGCGGTGTACGGCACGGTCGACCGGCTGGTCGAGGCAGGTCACGACCCCCGCCGGTTCGCCGCCGACCTGCTGGACCGGTTGCGGGACCTGGTGTTGCTGCGTGCCCTGCCGGACGCGGGGTCACGCGGGCTGGTCAACGCGCCGGCGGACGAGCTGGACCGGATGGTGGCGCAGGCCGAACAGCTGGGGCCCGCGACGCTGACCAGGTTCGCCGAGATCGTCCACACCGGACTGATCGACATGCGCGGGGCGACCGCGCCGCGCCTGCTGCTGGAACTGCTGTGCGCGCGGATGCTGCTGCCGGGCGCGGTCCCGACGGACGCGGCCGCCGACTCGGCCGTGCTGCAACGCCTGGAACGCATCGAACGCCGGGTGACGGTGGGCCAGGTGGGTGCGGAGGCGCCCGCCTCTCCCGCGGACGCACGAACGCCCGTCACCGGAGTGACCCCCGCCCAGACCACCAACGGGTCCGCCGCCTCGCCGCCCGCCGGCCGAGGTGCGGCTGGGGACGATCGGCCGGCGGCCGCCCCGAGCTCTCCCGCGCCTGTCTCTGAACCGCTGCCCGCCGTACGGACCGCACCCACCCAGCCCGCTGACACGGGCTGGCCGGCCACGGCGCCTGCCGCCTCGGGTCAAGGTCCAACCGGTGCGGAACGTCCGGCAACCGGTCCGGCCGAGGGGCCTGCGTCCGAGGGCACCTCCGCCGCCCCGTCACCCGCCGCCGCCGTGAGCGGGGCGATCGACGCGGCCGGCCTGCGACGGCTGTGGTCGGACCTTCTGGCCGCGGTGCGCAAGAACAGCCGCAGCACCGAGGCGATGCTCACCAACGCGATGGTGCAGTCGGTGGAGGGCGACACGGTCGTGATCGCCCACCCCGCCGCCCCGCTCGCCAGGCGGCTGGCCGAGCCACGCAACGCGGACGCGATCGCGAAGGCACTGGGCGAGGTGCTGCCCGGGCACTGGCAGGTGAAGTGCGTACACGCGACGCAGAACGCGGCGGCCACCCAGTCGGTCGCGCAGAAGCCACGGTCCGACCCACCGACGTTCAAGCGGCCGACCCAGCCGACACAGCCGGCGGAGCCACAGCCGTCGCCGGAGCCACCGCCCGCAGCCGCCGCACGGCCCGCACCGGCCGCGCCGCCGGCCGACGAGCCACCCCCACCCGAGCCCCCGGACGACGACTACTTCGAGGACGTCGCCGCGGAGCCACCCGTGGCGCCCCCGAGTGACCCCGAAGCGGATGTGGTCAAGCTGCTGACCGACAAGCTGGGCGCCCGCGCGATCGACCGCTGAACCTCGACTCGAGGAGCGTCCCACGGGCTGCGACGCCCAGCAGGGCCTGCGTGTTCAGTGCCTGGTCGCGGAGGTTGCCGTCCGCACACGAATGTCCCATTCGTTCGCACTCACCGGGTGAACGTTATCCACAGCCCCCGCTGACCAGGGGTTTCGTCAGTGCCAGCCGGTAGAATGGGCATCGGGGCCGCCCCCGGGTTCGGGTGGGGGCTGCCTACGCAACCATCTGTGTTGGCGTTGATCAAGAAAATGAAGCTTGGACTTCGCGTGGTGTGCGGAGCACGTGGGGTTCGGCTTGTGTGGCATGTTCGGTGATCGGGGCCATTGCCACGGGCAGGGCCGCGCGTCGGTAGTAGACGAGCCAGCGCCAGAAGGACAGAGGGCTCGCGGGAGCGGCGCAGGGCTCGCCAGGCACACCGCCACAGTGGGAAGTTCAGCACGTTCACGGTGTCGGCCGCCCGTAGCCGCACGGGTAGCACGTCGTACGGTCCGAGGTCGCCGTCGAGGATCCAGCGGTCCGTGGTGATCAGGTCGCGTCGGACGGGCTGCCCACCGGTCCTTGGACATCGGGGTCAGGTCGGGTGGCCAGAAGTGCGTGTCCAGCTCGATCACCGGCAGGTCCAGGGCGGCGCCGAGGCGGCTCGCGAGCGTCGACTTGCCCGCGCCGCCGCGACCGAGCACGACCACCCGCCGCATGTACCACCCACCGCATGTCAGGCCAGGTAGGCCAGGATGCCTGACGCGATGGCCGCGGCGTAGGACTGGCGGCCGGTCGGGCCGCTGAAAGCCGCCGCCTCAGTCGCGTTGCGCATGTTGCCGCACTCGACCAGTACCGCCGGGCGTTCGGACAGGTTCAGGCCGCCCAGGTCGTCGCGGGGGGACAGGCCGTTCGAGCCGATGTAGGTCGAGGTCGGGAAACCCGCGGACACCATCGCGTCGCGGAGGGTGCCTGCCAGGCGGGTCGACGGCTCGCCCTGTGCCTCGTTCAGCGGCGGCGACGAGTACGCCACGTGGAAGCCGTGTGCCGACGTGTTCGTCGAGCCGTCGGCGTGGATCGAGACCACCGCCGCCGCGCCCGACTGGTTGCCGATCGCCGCTCTCTGGTCGACGCACGGGCCTACGCCGTTGTCGTCCTGCCTCGTCATGATCACCTGGATCCCTTGTGCGGCAAGCAGATCGCGGACTCGCACCGCGACGTCCCAGGTGAACGAGTGCTCGGGGTAGCCGGCGTTGGTGGCCGTACCGGTCGTGTTGCACGGTTTCATCCGGCCGCGGCCCGCGGGCACCTGGCGGTTGATCTCCGCCGCGTGGGTTGCGTTGGCGCCGTTGTGGCCCGGGTCCAGCACGACGACCTGCTTCGGCCTCGGCTTGGTCGTCGTCGTGGTGGTCGTCGTGGTGGTCGTCGTCGGTGCGGACGAACTGGTCGTGGTCGGCGGTGTCGAGGCGGAACTCGACGTGGAGACTTCCGCCGGAGCGCCGCCACAGCCGGTCAGCGACAACAAAACCATCACCGTGAGTAGAGGTCTCCGCACGTCCTCACCCTGCCACACGCCATCCCGACTACGCTGGAAGGCAACCGACGAGAGGGAACCGCGATGCAACCCGGTGGTGGCATGCCCGACATGCAGCAGATCCTGCAGCAGGCCCAGGCGATGCAGGAACAGCTCATGTCAGCGCAGGAGGAGCTGGCCAACGCGGAGGCGACTGGCTCCGCGGGTGGTGGCCTGGTCACCGCGGTCGTCTCGGGCACCGGCGAGCTGAAGTCGGTCACCATCGACCCCAAGGTCGTGGATCCGGAGGACGTGGAGACGCTCGCCGACCTCATCGTCGCGGCCGTGCGGGACGCGGGCGGCAAGGCGAACAAGCTCGCCAGTGAGGCCATGGGACCGCTGGCGGGTGGGCTCGGCGGTGGCGGGCTCGGCCTGCCCGGCATGTAACCCATGTACGAAGGACCGGTCCAGGACCTGATCGACGAGCTGGGGCGGCTTCCGGGCGTCGGTCCGAAGAGCGCGCAGCGCATCGCCTTCCACATCCTCGGCGCCGACCCCGCCGACATCGTCCGGCTGCAGCAGGCGCTGCAGAAGGTCAAGGACGGCGTGGTCTTCTGCGACATCTGCGGCAACGTCTCCGAGCAGCCCACCTGCCGGATCTGCCGGGACGCGCGCCGCGACCCCTCGGCAGTCTGCGTGGTCGAGGAGCCCAAGGACGTCCTCGCGATCGAGAAGACCCGCGAGTTCAAGGGCCGCTACCACGTGCTGGGTGGCGCCCTCGACCCGCTGTCCGGCATCGGCCCCGACCAGCTGCGCGTGCGTGAGCTGCTGCAACGCATCGGGGCCGAGGAGATCACCGAGGTCATCCTCGCCACCGACCCCAACACCGAGGGCGAGGCGACCGCCACCTACCTGGTGCGGATGCTGCGGGACTTCCCGGGCCTCACCGTCACCCGCCTCGCCTCGGGCCTGCCGATGGGTGGTGACCTGGAGTTCGCCGACGAGCTGACGCTGGGCCGCGCGCTGACCGGCCGCCGTTCCGTGTGAGTGTCGAACACAGTGTGATCAACGACATCCTCGCCGCACCGGCCCGCCTGGGCCCGGTGCGGCTGGTGGCGGTCGACGGCCCCTCCGGCTCCGGCAAGTCCTCGTTCGCCGACCGGCTCCTCGCGGAGCTGCCGGACGCGGAGCTGGTCCGCACCGACGACTTCGCGACCTGGGACGACCCGGTCGCCTGGTGGCCACGTCTGGTCGACGGCGTGCTCACCCCGCTCCAGCGGGGCCGGCCGGGTCGCTACCGGCGCACTGTCTGGTCCGGGGGTGTGCCACGGTCGGGTGATCACGTCACCGTACGAGTGCCGCACGTTCTTCTGGTGGAGGGCGTCTCGTCCGGTCGGCGGGTGGTTCGCCCCCGATTGTCCTACCTTGTCTGGTGTGAGGTTTTCGACCGAGCTGAGCGGCTCGCCCGCGCGGTCGCGCGGGACGGCGAGGAGTGCCGGCAACCGCTCCTGACCTGGCAGGCCTTCGAGACCGGCTGGTTCGCCGTGGACGGGACCCGGGACGCCGCCCAACACAGACGGTGACGATCTAGACCTTCTCGGCTGTCAAAAGGCAACCGTGTGTTCCCGGATCGTAACCTCACCCGGTTCGTTCTCGGTGGGGGTAAGGGTTAATGTCTGCGACCAAATACTGGGACCAATCCAAGCCCCTGGAGGATGCTGACATGCCCTTCCCGTCGTTGGTGTGCCCCCGACAGGTTGTGGCATGAGTGCACCGCTCGAGACCACGGGTTCCGCCGCCGAGGCGCCGCCGGAGGTCACCCTCGAGGGAGCGAGCAGGAAGGCCATCGAGGGTCGTTCGCTGAGCCAGATCGCCTGGTCGCGCCTCAAGCGGGACAAGGTGGCCATCGGCGGCGGCATCGTCATCATCTTCCTGATCCTGGTCGCGATCTGCGCGCCCCTGATCGTCAAGCTGTTCGGTCACCCGCCGAACGACTTCAACTACGACCAGGTCAACCCGGACACCTCGCTGCCCTACGGCGGCTGGGGCGGCATCAGCGGGAGCTTCCTCTTCGGCGTCGAGCCGATCAACGGGCGCGACCTGTTCAGCCGGGTCGTCTACGGCGCCCAGGTCTCGCTGCTCATCGCGTTCCTCGCCACCCTGCTCGCGGTCGTGATCGGCGTGGTCATGGGCGTGGTCGCCGGCTACTTCGGCGGCTGGGTGGACGCGGTCATCAGCCGGCTGATGGACATCTTCCTGGCGTTCCCGATCCTGCTGTTCGCCCTCGCGCTCGTCGGCGCCATGCCGAACGAGGTGTTCGGGCTCACGGGGTACTGGCTGCGGGTGGCGATCATCGTGTTCGTCATCGGCTTCTTCAACTGGCCCTACATCGGCCGAATAGTTCGTGGGCAGGCGATGTCGCTGCGTGAGCGTGAGTTCGTCGACGCCGCACGCAGCCTCGGCGCCCGGTCGCCGTACATCCTGGCCAAGGAGCTGCTGCCGAACCTCGTGGCGCCGATCCTGGTGTACTCGACGCTGCTGATCCCGACCAACATCCTGTTCGAGGCGGCGCTGTCGTTCCTGGGCGTCGGCGTGCCGGCGCCGACGGCCACCTGGGGCGGCATGCTCAACGACGCCACCAAGTGGTACACGGTTGACCCCGAGTTCATGTTCCCGCCAGGCTTGGCGATCTTCGTGACCGTGCTGGCCTTCAACCTTTTCGGCGACGGGCTCCGTGACGCGCTCGATCCTCGGGGGCGGCGTTAGACCCCACCAACAGCTTGTCGACCGTCGGGGAGTCATCAGGCTCCGACCAACACAAAGGGTGCATCTGGATATGAGGAAAACAAGAGTTACCGCGATCGCCGCAGGAGCGGCGCTCGCAATGGCCCTGTCGGCCTGCGGAAGCGGGAGCGGCGACAAGGACGGTGACGGCGGGGGCAGCACCAGCACGCCCGCGTTCAACGCGGCGGTCGGCCACGTCTACAACCCGTCCGACACCAAGGGCGGCACGCTGAAGATGGCCAACGACTCCGACTGGGACTCGTTGGACGGCGGCGACAGCTACTACGGCTACGGCTGGAACTTCGGCCGCCTGTACATGCGGTCGCTGGTGACCTTCAAGTCCGCGCCGGGCGCGGAGGCGAACCAGCTGGTGCCCGACCTCGCGGAGAGCCTCGGCAAGGCGAGCGCGGACGCCAAGACCTGGACCTACAAGCTGCGCAAGGGCCTGAAGTACGAGGACGGCACGCCGATCACCTCGACGGACGTCAAGTACGCGGTCGCGCGCTCGCTCGACAAGGACGTCCTGGTCAACGGCCCGACGTACTTCAGCGACTTCCTCGACCTGCAGGGCTACGCCGGTCCGTACAAGGACCACGACCTCACGATGGCCAACTTCAAGGCCGTCGACACACCGGATGAGCAGACGATCGTCTTCCACCTGAAGAAGCCGTTCGCCGGGTTCGACTACCTGGCCATGCTGCCGGCCACCGCTCCCGTGCCGCCCGCGAAGGACACCGGCACGAAGTACAAGGAGCACGTGATCGCGTCCGGGCCGTACATGTTCAAGACCAACGAGCTCGGCAAGCGCTTCGTCCTGGTCCGGAACCCGAACTACGACGCGAAGACCGACCCGGACACCGGCCGCAAGTCCCTTCCGGACGAGATCGACGTCGACCTGAACGTGAACCAGGCCGACATCGACAAGCGGCTGCTGAACAACGACCTCGACGTCGCCGTGTCCGCTCTCGGTGTCACCGCGGAGACCCGCGCGCAGGTGGTCAACGACCCGAACCTGAAGAAGTTCGCGGACTCGTCCCCGCAGCCGCGCACGTGGTTCACCGCGCTGAACGCGGACGTCGCGCCGTTCGACAACGAGCACTGCCGCAAGGCGGTCATGTACGCCGCGGACAAGGAGGGTTACCTGCGCTCCTACGGTGGCGCCAACGGTGGCGAGATCGCGACCAACATGATGCCGAAGATGATCCCGGGCTTCCGGCAGGTCGACCTGTACGGGACGAAGTCCAAGCCGAACGGTGACATCGACAAGGCCAAGTCGGAGCTGAAGGCGTGCGGCAAGCCGGACGGGTTCAGCACCAACATCTCCTACCGCGCCGAGCGCGCCGCGGAGAAGGCGACCGCCGAGTCGCTGCAGCAGTCGCTCGCCAAGGTCGGCATCAAGACCGAGCTGAAGGCCTACCCGCAGAGCGACTACGGCAAGCTCTACGCCGGCAACGTCGCCGTCGCGAAGAACAACGGCCTGGGCCTGCGGGTCTACGGCTGGGGTGCGGACTGGAACGACGGGTTCGGCTTCCTCAGCCAGATCGTGGACAGCCGGGCCATCCGGGCCGCCGGCAACACGAACTTCGGCGTCAAGGACCCGAAGATCGACAGCATGCTGGACGACGCCCTCGAGGAGCTCGACGAGGGCAAGCGCAACAAGATTTGGGGCAACATCGACGAGCAGGTCATGAAGGACGCCTACTACCTGCCCGGTGTCTGGGCGTCGACCCTCTTCTACCGTCCGGAGCGGCTGACGAACGTGTTCATCAGTGACGCGTACAACACGTACGACTACACGACGCTCGGCGTGCAGAAGTAGCCCGAAAGTAGGTGAAGGCGCCGGTTCACCGGTGGGGCCGCGGGTGACAAACCCGCGGCCCCACCGGCTACCACAGCCCCCCACGTGGTTGTTTACATTTTTCGGCGGCTGATCGCGGCTGTCCTGCTGCTGTTCGTGGTCACCGCCATCACGTTCCTGATCTTCTTCGGCGTTCCCCGCCTCGGTGGCGCGACCGCGGACGATCTCGCGTCCCGTTATGTCGGGAAGACGGCGAGTGGGCAGCAGATCCACGACACGGCGGAGAAGCTCGGGTTCACCGACCCGCTCTACGAGCAGTACGGCCGCTTCGTGAAGGGGCTGTTCGCCGGCGCCGACTACGACACCGGGGTCAGCATCGACCACTGCCCGGCGCCGTGTCTCGGCTACTCGTTCATCACCCACAACCCGGTGCTGCCCGACCTGCTCGACCGTCTGCCGGTGACCCTGTCGCTGGCCTCGGGCGCCGCGGTGCTCTGGTTACTCGGCGGCGTCGCCACCGGTGTGGTGTCGGCGCTGAAACGGGGCAGCTTCTTCGACCGAGCGTCGATGAGCGTGGCGCTGGCAGGTGTGTCACTGCCCATCTTCTTCACCGGTCTGCTGTCGCTGTCGATCTTCAGCTACGCGCTGGAGTGGACACCGCCAGGCGGTACCAACCCGGTCGACGCGGACAACCCGTTCGACTGGGCCGCCGCGCTGATCCTGCCGTGGATCACGCTCGCGCTGCTGTACGCGGCGCAGTACGCGCGGCTGACCAGGGCCGGCATGCTGGAGACCATGGAGGAGGACTTCATCCGCACCGCGCGGGCGAAGGGTCTGCGGGAGCGCACGGTGGTGGTCAAGCACGGCCTGCGGTCCGCGCTCACCCCGATCCTCACGATCTTCGGTCTGGACCTCGGCCTGCTGCTCGGCGGCGCGATCCTGACCGAGACGACCTACTCGCTGCCCGGCATCGGGCAGTACGCGGTCATCGCGATCACCAACCAGGACCTGCCCAAGGTGCTCGGGGTGACGCTGGTCGGCGCCATCTTCATCATCCTGGCCAACCTGGTCGTTGACCTGCTGTACGCCGTCGTCGACCCGAGGGTGCGCAACTCATGAGCTCGCAGACTGAGGACTACCTGGACGCCCCGGAGCCCCGGCCCGAGCAGGTCGGCGGGGAGACGTTCCTCGAGGTACGCGACCTGAAGGTGCACTTCCCGACCGACGACGGCGTCGTGAAGTCGGTCGACGGGCTGTCGTTCCAGCTGGAACGCGGCAAGACGCTCGGCATCGTGGGGGAGTCCGGCTCCGGCAAGAGCGTGACCAGCCTGTCGATCATGGGGCTGCACAAGGCCGGCACGGCCAAGGTCTCCGGTGAGATCCTGCTCAACGGGCGGAACCTGATCGGCGCCAGCCGTGAGGAGGTCCGTCAGCTGCGCGGCAAGAACATGGCGATGATCTTCCAGGACCCGCTGTCGGCCATGCACCCGTACTACACGGTCGGGCACCAGATCATCGAGGCGTACCGGATCCACCACAACGTGAGCAAGGCGGTGGCGCGCAAGCACGCCATCGACATGCTCGACCGGGTGGGCATCCCGAACCCCAAGGGCCGGGCGGACGACTACCCGCACCAGTTCTCCGGCGGCATGCGCCAGCGCGCCATGATCGCGATGGCGCTGTCGTGCGACCCCGAGCTGCTGATCGCGGACGAGCCGACGACCGCGCTGGACGTGACCGTCCAGGCGCAGATCCTCGACCTGATCCGGGACCTGCAGCAGGAGTTCAACTCGGCGGTCATCATCATCACCCACGACCTCGGGGTGGTCGCCGAGCTGGCGGACGACATCCTGGTGATGTACGCGGGCCGCTGCATCGAGTACGGCAACGCCGACGACATCTTCCGCGAGCCGCAGCACCCGTACACCTGGGGTCTGCTCGGGTCCATGCCACGGCTGGACCGGGACCGGACCGACCGCCTGCTGCCGATCAAGGGCACGCCGCCGAGCCTGATCAACGTGCCGTCCGGTTGCCCGTTCCACCCGCGCTGCTCGTTCAGCCAGCTCAACGGCGGCTCGAGCGAGACGGAGGTCCCCGAGCTGCGTGACGTCGGCGGCGGCCACCAGGTCGCGTGCCACCTGAGCGCGGACGACCGCCTGCGGGTGTGGACCACCGAGATCAAGCCGAAGCTCTGAGAGGACATCGTGACAGCGGATGTGAGCGAGGCCGGGACCGAGCAGCCCACGCAGGAGGAGCTGCTGTCGGTCACCGGTCTGCAGAAGCACTTCCCGATCCGCCGCGGGCTGCTGCAGCGCAAGGTCGGCGCGGTGCAGGCGGTCGACGGGCTGGACTTCTCGGTCGTGAAGGGCGAGACGCTGTCGCTGGTCGGGGAGTCGGGCTGCGGCAAGACGACCACGGGCCGGCTGCTCACCCGGCTGCTCGAGCCGACGGCCGGGCGGATCGTGTTCGAGGGCAAGGACATCAGCCACGTCTCGATGGCCCAGATGCGCCCGCTGCGCCGCGACATCCAGATGATCTTCCAGGACCCGTACTCGTCGCTGAACCCGCGGCACACGGTCGGGACGATCGTCGGCGCGCCGTTCAGGCTGCAGAAGGTGGAGACGCCGAACGGCGTCAAGCGGGCCGTGCAGGACCTGCTCGAGCTGGTCGGGTTGAGCCCGGAGCACTACAACCGCTACCCGCACGAGTTCTCCGGCGGGCAGCGCCAGCGCATCGGCATCGCGCGGACCCTCGCACTGCGGCCCAAGCTGATCGTGGCCGACGAGCCGGTGTCCGCGCTCGACGTGTCGATCCAGGCGCAGGTGGTGAACCTGCTGGAGGACCTGCAGGACGAGCTGAACCTGACGTACGTGATGATCGCGCACGACCTGTCCGTGGTGCGCCACGTGTCCGACCGGGTCGCGGTGATGTACCTCGGCAAGATCGTCGAGCTGGCGCAGAGCAAGGATCTGTACGAGCGGCCGATGCACCCGTACACGGTCGCGCTGCTGTCGGCCGTGCCGATCCCGGACACCGCACGCCGCACCAAGCGTGAGCGGATCCGGCTGACCGGCGACGTGCCGAGCCCGGTCAACCCGCCCGCGGCGTGCCGCTTCCACACCAGGTGCTGGAAGGCGCAGGAGATCTGCTCGACCGAGGAGCCGCCGCTGGTGGACCTGGCGCCGGGGCACCAGGTGGCGTGCCACTTCCCGGAGAACGCCGAGCCCCCGGCGGCGCCGGCCGAGGCGCCCGCGGAGTCGTGACCTCCCGGTAGGGTCGCCCGGACCCGGCGGTGACCGCCTCGGGCACTATGAACACATGGTGGTCACGGTGCTCGGGTCGTCCGGCCGAACAGGACGGCACATCGTGCGACTGCTTGTGCGGCAAGGACATGCCGTGCGAGCGGGCGTGCGTAACGGCCGCCGCAGGGACGCGGTGGCGGGCCTGGGTGCCGAACCGGTCATCGCCGACCTGTGCGTGGACCCGGACGAGCTGGTGGAGGTGTTCACCGGCTCGGAGGTGGTGATCAACGCGGCGGGTGCGGCCGACCCCGACCCCGCCGCGGTGGCGCTGATCGACCGGGACGGCGCCATGGCGGGTGTCCGCGCGGCCGAACGCGCGGCGGTGCGCCGCTACGTCCAACTGTCCGCCCAGTTCGCCGACGCCCCGGACCAGGGCGACCGGCTGGTCCGGTCGATCCTCTACGCCAAGCAGGTCTCCGACAACGTCCTCCGCCGGTCCAGTCTGGTGTGGACGGTCGTCCGCGCCGGCACCCTGACCGACGAGCCACCCACCGGCCGCGTGGCCGTGGCCGGCCACCTCGGCGCCGGCCGGGTGTCCCGACAGGACGTGGCCGCGGTGATCACGGCCTGCCTGAAGGAACCCCGCACGGAGAACCGCGGCTTCGACCTCCACAGCGGCCCGCTCCCCGTCCCGGCCGCACTCGCGGCCCTCGACTGAGTCCGGCTCTCGCGGCGGACCCGGACGAGGAGTCCACAAGCGATCCACGAGTGGCGACCGCGATCATGGAGAACACGGGGGCGGGTCTCGTAAAGGGGTTGCCGGACCCGCCCCCAGCGTTGCACCGTCTACCGCGAGAAGCGGTTGATCGCCGAGATCACCGCACGCAGCGTGGCCGTGACGATCGAGCTGTGGACACCCACGCCCCACAGCGTCCGCTCCCCGATGGCGCACTCCACGTAGGCCGCCGCACGGGCGTCGTCCCCGGAGGTCAGGGCGTGTTCGGTGTAGTCGAGGACCCGCACGTCGTAGCCGACCGACGCCAGGGCGTCCACGAAGGCCGCGAGCGGGCCGTTGCCGGAGCCGGCGATCTCGTGCCGGTCGCCCTCGACCTCGACGACCGCGGTGATCTCGTCGTGGCCGCGGCCGTCGTCGGCGATGCGGTGCTCCCGCAGGACCACCGGCGAGGTCAGGTCGAGGTACTCCGTCGCGAACGTCGACCACATCAGTGCCGGCGACACCTCGCCGCCCTCGTTGTCCGTGTACCGCTGGATGACCTGCGAGAACTCGATCTGCAGCCGGCGCGGCAGGTCGAGCTGGTGCTCGGACTTCATGATGTAGGCGACACCGCCCTTGCCGGACTGCGAGTTCACCCGGATCACGGCCTCGTAGGTCCGGCCGACGTCCTTCGGGTCGATCGGCAGGTACGGGACCTCCCACGGGAAGTCGTCCACCGCGGAACCGGCCCGGTCGGCCTCGTTGCGCAGTGCGTCGAGGCCCTTGTTGATGGCGTCCTGGTGCGACCCGGAGAACGCCGTGAACACCAGGTCACCGCCCCACGGGTGCCGCTCGCCGACCGGCAGCTGGTTGCAGTACTCGACGGTCCGCCGGATCTCGTCGATGTCCGAGAAGTCGATCTGCGGGTCGATGCCCTGGCTGAACAGGTTCATGCCCAGCGTCACCAGGCACACGTTGCCGGTGCGCTCGCCGTTGCCGAACAGGCATCCCTCGATCCGGTCCGCGCCGGCCTGGTACCCCAGCTCGGCCGCCGCGACGCCGGTGCCGCGGTCGTTGTGCGGGTGCAGCGAGAGCACCACCGCGTCGCGCCGCTCCAGGTTGCGGTTCATCCACTCGATCGAGTCGGCGTACACGTTCGGCGTCGCCATCTCGACGGTCGCGGGCAGGTTGATGATCACCGGGCGGTCCGGCGACGGCTGCCAGATCTCGGTGATCGCGTTGCACACCTCGGCCGCGTACGACAGTTCGGTGCCGGTGTAGGACTCGGGGGAGTACTCGAACCGGAAGTCGGTGTCGGAGTACTTGCCGGCCAGCTCGGCCACCATCTCGGCGGCGGACGTCGCGATCTTCTTGATGCCCTCGCGCTCCTCGCGGAACACCACGCGCCGCTGGAGGATCGAGGTGGAGTTGTAGATGTGGACGATCGCCTTCCTGGCGCCCTGCAGCGACTCGAACGTGCGCTCGATCAGCTCGGGCCGGCACTGCGACAGCACCTGGATCGACACGTCGTCCGGTACCGCGTCGTCGGTGATGATCTCGCGGACGAAGTCGAAGTCGGTCTGCGACGCGGCCGGGAAGCCGACCTCGATCTCCTTGTAGCCCATGCGGACGAGCAGGTCGAACATGCGCCGCTTGCGGGCGGGCGACATCGGGTCGATCAGTGCCTGGTTGCCGTCCCGCAGGTCCACGGCGCACCACTGCGGCGCGCGGGTGATCACCTTGTCCGGCCAGGTCCGGTCCGGCAGCGAGATCGGCTCGACGACCTGTGCGAACGGCTTGTAACGGTGAATCGGCATGGCCGAGCCGCGCTGGGTGTTCCACGACGGCTGGTCGGTCGGCGAGGGCCGCGACGGCATCCGGAGGTTGCTGCTGGCAGGTCGTTGGGCGTCGGGGATGCTCATGAGAGGGAGTCTCCTGCTTGCTGGTCATTGACAGGCGACCGGCAGGCTTCGCCCCGCGGCGGGGAGCCGGTCTGGTCAGGCCCCGTCGCGGCAACGAAGGAGGAGAGCACGCGCCACGCCGACAGCCTAACCACCTCACGGCGCCGACCAGAAGCGGGGCGTCCGCATAGTGGGCCGAACGGCCTACCCGGATTGCTCCACAGCGCGAGTTTTGTCACATGAAAGCCGGGCATCCACCTACTCATGGCTACTCGTACAGCAAGCGGCACGGCCGCACGTGTGATCTCGCTCGTGGGGGCGGTCTTCGCGCTCATCGAGGTCATCTACATCCTGCTGATCCTCTTTGGCGCGAGCGCGAGCAACGCCTTCTTCCGGTTCATCTCCTCGCTCGCGGAGCCGCTGGCGCTGTTCTGGCCAGGGCTGTTCCCGATCGACAACTACCAACTCAACGTCATCGTCAACTACGGCCTCGCGGCGGTGTTCTGGCTGGTCGTGGCCGGCATCCTCGCGCGTCTCGTCGGCCGCTGGTAAACGTGCGAGACTCCCACCATGACGACTGTGACCAGGTCGGGCGTGGTGGGAGTCCTCGCCGGTGTGGTCCGTTGGGTCGGGCTGGTGTGCGCGCTGGTCCTGGCCGTTCACGTGGTCCTGACCATGGGCGACGCCAACCGGGACAACGGCATCACCGAGTTCTTCGCGACAACCGCCGACCGGGTCGTGCTGGCGTTCAGGAACCTCTTCACGCCGGCGGACGGAAAGCTGCGGGTGCTCGTCAACTACGGGCTCGCCGCGGTCTTCTGGCTGACCGTGTCGGCGGTTTTGTCACGGCTGATCCGTCGCATCGGGTGAGCTTGCGACTACTGTGTAGAACGTGTTCTAGTTAGCGTCGTGGAGACGATCCCGGCCGCTGTCGAGGCAGCCGCGCGCCGGTTCGGCGACGCCGAGGCGCTCGTCGACGGGCCCGTGCGCATGAGCTGGCGGGAACTGCACGAGCAGGTGGGCGGCGCCGCCAGGGTGTTCACCGACGGCGGCGTGCGGCCCGGCGACCGGGTCGCGATCTGCGCGCCCAACACCCACCACTGGGTGCTGTCCGCGCTAGGCGCACTGTCCGCCGGCGCCACGCTCGTGCCCATCAACACCCGGTTCACCGCCACCGAGACCGCCGACATCCTCGACCGCACGCACGCACGCGCACTCGTGGTCGCCGACCAGTTCCTCGGCCGCGACCGGCTCGCCGAGCTGCGGGCGGGCGGGCACACCGTGCCGGAGCTCGTCCTCCCCGTCGCCCCGGGCGAGCCGTGGCAGGCGCTGCCGAGGTCCACCGTGGACGTGCCGGTGAGCCCGGACGACGTCAGCGACATCCTCTTCACCGCCGGCACCACCGGTCGCAGCAAGGGCGCCATGAGCGCGCACCGGCAGGCGCTGGACGTGGCCCGCGCGTGGGCCGAGCACGGCGAGGTCACCGCCGAGGACCGGTACCTGGTGATCAACCCGTTCTTCCACAGCTTCGGTTACAAGGCGGGCATTCTCGTCTGCGTGCTCACCGGCGCGACGATCGTGCCGCAGGCCGTGTACGACGCGGCGGCGGCCGCGCGGCTGGTGCACGACGAGCGGATCAGCGTGATGCCCGGCGCGCCGACGATCTTCCAGACCATGCTGGACCTGCCGGACGTCGACCTGAGGTCGTTGCGGCTGGCGGTGACCGGCGCCGCGGTCGTGCCGGTCCCGCTGGTCGAGCGGATGCAGGCGGAGTTCGGCACGGTACTGACCGCGTTCGGCATGACCGAGGCCGTGGTCGCGACCATGTGCACGTCCGCCGACGACGCGCACACCGTCGCCACCACGTGCGGACGGGCGACGGCGGGCTTCGAGCTGCGGATCGGCGACCGGGACGAGTTGCTCCTGCGCGGCCCGAACGTCATGCTCGGCTACCTCGACGACCCGGAGGCCACGCGGCAGGCCATCGACGCCGACGGCTGGCTGCACACCGGCGATGTCGGCCGCGTCGACGAGCGTGGCTACCTGACGATCACCGACCGCCTAAAGGACATGTACATCTGCGGCGGCTTCAACGTCTACCCGGCCGAGGTCGAGCAGGCGCTGGCCAGGATGCCGGGGGTCACGGACGCGGCGGTCGTCGGCGTGCCCGACGAACGCCTCGGCGAGGTGGGCAAGGCGTTCGTCGTGCGGCGTGCCGCCGGGCTGTCCACCGAGGACGTCGTGGCGTACTGCAAGGGCGTGCTGGCGAACTACAAGGTGCCCCGCCAGGTCGAGTTCCTGGACGTCCTGCCCCGCAACGCCTCCGGCAAGGTGCTCAAGTTCCGGCTACGCGAGCCGGCGGGCTGACCGAGGCCGGGACACGGTCGTTCGCTGCTCACCGCTTCGTGATGCCACCGAGGATCAGTCGCAGGTACTGGTTGGCGAGCTGTTCTGGCGTGAGCCGGCCGTCCTGGCGGAACCAGCGCACCGCGACCCACACCGAGTCACGCAGGAAGCGGTAGGTGACCTCGGGGTCCAGGTCCACCCGGAAGCTGCCGGCGTCGGCGCCGTCGCGAAGGACGGTGATCCAGATCCGCCGGACCTCCTCCTCGGCCTTGGTGAGGTAGTTGAACCGGGGGAGCGTGCGGAGGTAGTTGCGTTCGTTCTGCAGCACGGTGATCGCCGCGCGGTGCTCGCACAGCGACCGGAACGCCTCGGTGACCAGGCCGCGCAGCGCCGTGACCGGCTCGTCGCCGGCGATCTCGCGGTAGGTTTCGAGCAGCTCGTCCAGGTAGCTGGACAGCAGCTCGTCGAGGATCGTCTCCTTCGAGTCGAAGTGGTGGTAGAGGCTGCCGGACAGCACCCCCGCCGCGTCGCCGATGTGGCGAACCGTGGTGGCCCGGTAACCCCGCTCGGCGAACAGCTCCGCCGCGATCCGCACCAGGTCCGCCCGCCGCTCGGAGGGCTTGCCACGCGATTCGGTCATGTTCTCACTCCCGCACCCAAGCGCTAGCTTGGTAGCCTATCACCGTGGCTGACGCCTTCATCGTCGATGCGGTCCGCACGCCGGTCGGCCGGCGTGGCGGCGGGTTGTCCGCCGTGCACCCGGCCGACCTGGGCGCGCACGTCCTGCGTGCGCTGTTCGACCGCGTCCCCCTGGATCCCTCGCTGGCCGACGACGTGATCTTCGGCTGCGTCGACACGATCGGCCCGCAGGCCGGCGACATCGCGCGGACGTGCTGGCTCGTGGCCGGGCTGCCGTCCGAGGTGCCCGGCGTGACCGTGGACCGGCAGTGCGGCTCGTCCCAGCAGGCCGTGCACTTCGCGGCGCAGGCCGTCATGTCCGGCACGGCCGACGTCGTGGTGGCGGGTGGCGTGCAGAACATGAGCGCCATCCCGATCTCGGCGGCCATGCTCGCCGGCCGGGAGTACGGCTTCCCCGACCCGTTCTCGACCTCGCCCGGCTGGCAGGCGCGGTACGGCGACCAGGAGATCTCCCAGTTCCGCGGCGCCGAGATGATCGCCGCGAAGTGGGGTGTCACGCGGTCGGAGATGGAGGAGTTCGCGTTACGCAGCCACGAGCGGGCGCTCGCCGCCATCGACAACGGCTGGTTCGACCCCGAGATCACACCGGTCGGCGAGCTGGTGGCGGACGAGTGTCCACGCCGGGACACGAGCCTGGCGAAGATGGCCGGGCTGAAAACCCTGACCCCGGACGGCCGGCTCACGGCGGCGCTGGCGAGTCAGATCTCCGACGGCGCCGCGGCGCTGCTGGTGGTGTCCGAACGGGTCGTGCGTGAGCACAACCTCACGCCCCGGGCGCGGATCCACCACCTTTCGGCACGCGGCGGCGACCCGGTGATCATGCTCGACGCGCCGATCGTGGCCACCGAGTACGCGCTGTCGAGGGCCGGCCTGTCCATCTCGGACATCTCGCTGGTGGAGATCAACGAGGCGTTCGCGAGCGTGGTGCTGGCGTGGCTGCGGGAGACGGGGGCTGACCCGGCCACGGTGAACCCGACCGGTGGCGCGATCGCCCTCGGGCACCCGCTCGGCGCGACGGGTGCCCGGCTGATGACCACCCTGCTCGGCAACCTGGAACGCACCGGCGGCCGGTACGGCCTGCAGACCATGTGCGAGGGCGGCGGCCAGGCCAACGTGACGATCCTGGAACGCCTGTGAGCGGCACGGCCGTCGTCCTGGTGACCGGCGGCACGCGCGGTGTCGGCCTCGGCGTCGTCCGAGCCTTCGTCAAGGCCGGGGCGCTCGTCGTGACGTGCGGCCGGTCCGAGGTCGACGCCGAGGTTCCGTACCTGCGGGTGGACGTTCGCGATCCGTCCCAGGTGGACACCCTGGTGTCCGCGATTGTCGACGAGTACGGGCGGCTGGACGTGGTCGTCAACAACGCGGGCGGCGCGCCGCCCGTGCCGGCCGCCACCGCATCGCCGCGCCTGCACCAGAAGGTCGTCGAGCTGAACCTGCTCGCGCCGCTGCACGTGTCGCAGCGGGCCAATGCCGTGATGCAGCAACAGGATTCCGGCGGCGCGATCGTGATGATCGGCAGCGTGTCCGGCACCCGCCCGTCCCCGGGCACCGCCGCGTACGGTGCGGCTAAGGCCGGCCTCGCGAACCTGGCCACCTCGCTCGCGGTCGAGTGGGCGCCGAAGGTGCGGGTCAACACGGTCGTGGTCGGCCCGGTCGACACCGAGCTGTCCCACCTGCACTACGGCGACGAGACCGGCGTCGCGGCAGTGGGCTCCACGATCCCCATGGGCCGGATGGCGACCCCGGCGGACGTGGCCGAGGCGTGCCTGTTCCTGGCGTCCCCGGCCGCCGCGTACATCACGGGCAGCACACTGACCGTCCACGGCGGCGGCGAACGGCCGGCCTTCCTGGACGCGTCGAATGCGGAGGTCGAATGATCTGCGAGGGCCGGGTGGTCGTGGTCACGGGCGCCGCGCGAGGCATCGGCGCGGCACACGCCGAGGAGTTCCGCCGGCAGGGCGCGCACGTGATCGTCAACGACGTGGACGGTGGCGACCACAGTACCGACGTCTCCACCTGGGACGGCGCGAAGTCGTTGGTGGACAAGGCGGTCGACGATTACGGGCGGCTCGACGTGCTGGTCAACAACGCCGGCATCGTGCGGGACCGCATGCTCGTGTCGACCAGCGAGGAGGAGTGGGACGCCGTGGTGCGGGTGCACCTGAAGGCCCACTTCCTGACCATCCGCCACGCCGCCGAACACTGGCGTGCGAGGTCGAAGGCCGGCGAGCGGGTGTCCGGCCGGGTGATCAACACCAGCTCGGGCGCGGGGCTGTTCGGCAGCGTCGGCCAGGCGAACTACTCCGCGGCCAAGGCCGGCATCCTGGGGCTGACGTTGGTGGCGGCGGCCGAGCTGGCCCGCTACGGCGTGACGGTCAACGCGATCGCCCCGTCCGCCCGGACCCGGATGACGGAGAAGCTGTTCCCGAACCTCGCGGGCCCGGAGGACATCGCGCCGCTGGTGGTGTGGCTGGGCAGCGAGGAGTCGGCGGACGTGACGGGCCGCGTGTTCGAGGTGGAGGCCGGCAGGATCGGTGTGGTCCTCGGTCACCACCGCGGCCCCTCGGTCGACCGCGGCGGCCGCTGGCCGGTGACCGAGGTGGGCGCGGCCGTGGCCGAGCTAATTGCGAAGACACCGGAGGAGCTTCCCGTCTACGGTGCGTGAGTGCTGAGCCCACCACCCGACTTCACCGACGACGACCTGGTCAGCGCGCTGGCACGGCACTGGCGGGTGAGGGCCTCGACGGTCACCTACCGCGCCGTGGGCTTCGGCAGTCACCACTGGCAGGTGGACACCGGCTGGTTCGCCACCGTGGACGAGGAACCGGACTTCCCGCGTCTGTCCGCGGCCCTGCGGTCGGCCTCGGACGTGCCGGTCGCCATCGCCCCGGTACCCACGCGGCTCGGCGAGCCCCTGGCGCGGGCGGGCAGGTTCGCGGTCGCCCTGTACCCGTTCGTCGACGGCGAGTCGTTCGACTGGGACGACTACCGCGACGCCGAGCACCGCCGTGCCGTGCTGGACATGGTCGTCGCGGTCCACCGGACCCCCACGACCCACGCGTTCACCGAGGACTTCGCCACCCCGGAACTGTCGACCATCGGCGACGCGGGCCCGTACTCCCGTCCCGCCGCCGAACTGCTCGCCCGCCACGCCCCGGCCGTCGACCACCTCCGCACCCGCTACGAGGCACTGACCAGAAAAGCCGACCGCACCCGCTTTGTCCTCACCCACGGCGAACCGCACGCAGGCAACACCATGCTGACCCCCAACGGCTGGCGCCTAATCGACTGGGACACCGCCCTGATCGCCCCACCCGAACGCGACCTCTGGCACCTGGAACCCCCCAACCCCCAAGACACCTACGACGCCCTGGACGCCTACGAGGCAACGACCGGCATCCGCCCAAACCGCGACATGCTCGACCTGTACCGACTGCACTGGGACCTGACCGACCTGGCCGAGATAACCCGCGACTTCAGCCGCCCCCACACCGGCACCCCGAACGACGACGAGAACTGGACAATCCTCCAGAACCTCCTCCCCGTCTAACCCGCGAGTCCCGCATTCACCCATAGCGAGTCCCGCGTTCAAACACACCGAGCTGCGGTTTCGTGCACATGCGACTGCGCGAACCCGCAACTCGATGTGCGAACCC
>Ga0164298_10000038_pt1 | contig 71014 bp, 70 predicted proteins | sample Whisoiple_216_MG_FD_109713 | JGI IMG/M metagenome (GOLD analysis project Ga0164298, IMG submission 109713) | Unamended control soil microbial communities from upstate New York, USA - Whitman soil sample_216_MG | ecosystem: Environmental > Terrestrial > Soil > Agricultural land ...
CGCCGGCATCCGGTCACTCTTGCGTGGACTCACAACATCAGATGTCATCACTCACAGTGCCCATCCCGCCGGACCTTCGGCCCGGCGTGTCGGGCCGAACACACCGATCTTGAAACAGTCCCCGAGTCCCGCGTGCAGACACAGCGAACTACGGTTTCGTGCAGCGAGATCTGCACGAAACCGCAACTCGGTATGTTTCAACGCGGGACTCGCGGTGTCTGAACGCGGGACTCGCGGTGTTTGAATGCGGGACTCGCGGGGTTTCAACGCGGGGCTCGTGGGGTGGTTAGGCGATCATTACTGTGCCTGCGGCGACGATGTTGCTGGTGGGGGCCGGGGCCGGGTCGTTGCATGTCATGACCGTGTCGCCGGTGCGGGCGGCTGGCTTGTTGTTGATCAGGACTGTGGCGCTGCCCTTCATCACGGTGCCCTGGTTGGTCGGCGGGGCCTGGAACGGGCCGCCCTGTGGGATGTGCGGTGGCGCGTTCGTCGCGGTGCTGCCCACGACCGCGGCCGGCTGGCCGCCGATCATCACGTCCGTGCTGCACCCGCCCGTGATGGTGCCGGCGAACGGGTGGGGGAGCGGCGTCGGCACGGGGCCGCCCGGCGACGGGACCATGATGATGTGGATGTCGGTCCCCACGACCTTGTCACCCATCTTCGCGGCCGGCTGGCTCATGGCGTACGCACCCACTGTCGTGGCTTCGACGGCGCCAGCGGTCCGCCCGGCGCCCGCTTCTTCTGGTTCGCGTCCAGCCGCATCTTCTCGGCGGGCGGGGCGATGTCCGTGTCCGGCTCCGGCAGGAACGGCGTGCTGACCGTGATCGCGAACGCCGCTCGTGCCGGCATGCCCAGGTTGCTCCACAACGACCCGGGATCGGTGTCGGCGATCCGGATGAACACCGGCGCGCCCGTCGCGGCGAGGTCGTCCGGCATGCAGTCGGCCGGGAGCGAGTCGGTGAACATCATCGTGCGCAGGGCGACCGACAGCAGCAGGTGCTCCTCGTTGATCTTCGGCGCCCGCGCGGTCACCAGGTAGGACAGCGAGCAGCGCCGCGCCGGCTCCCGCCGCGCCTCGACCGTGCCGCGGTCGTTGCGCTGGTCGGCGAAGCCGGACTCCCGGCCGTCGCGGTCGTTGTGCATCCCGTACAGGAACAGGTCGATCGCGTTCGACGGACGTTCGGTCTCCCACGTCGGCTTCGGCGGGTCGAGCCGGACCATCGTGCCCTCCGGCAGGGACCGGCCGAGCAGCACGCACAGTGCCTCGTCTACCTCGGTGATCACGTCAGCCAGTGTCGTGCGCGCGAAGGGAAAGGCACACCGCCCGCCGCCCGTCCTTCCAGCCCGCCGCGGCCGCCCGAAAGGGCACCGCACACGCGGCTGCCCCAAGGGGCGAACGTGGTCGCCCTCCGTACCGCCCCGCGACGACTGAGCCGCACGGGGGTGACGAGGACAAACTCGTTCAAGCCGCTTGTGTGCGGTTGGACTTACCACGCAACGAGGGAGAAACCCGAGATGGCCAGCAGCTACCTCGCGCCCGGTGTGTACATGGAGGAGGTTTCCTCGGGTTCACGGCCGATCGAGGCCGTAGGCACCGCGGTTGCCGCCTTCGTGGGCTTCGCCGAGCGCGGCCCCCTGCACGAACCCTTGCTCGTCACCAACTGGACGCAGTTCAAGAGCGCTTTCGGCGACTTCGTCGAGGGCTACTATCTCGCGCACGCCGTGTACGGCTACTTCCAGAACGGTGGCGGCACCGCGTACGTCGTGCGGGTCGGTGGGGAGGGGGAGAGCGCGGGCAGCGGCGGCAACGGCCAGGTGGCCGCGCTGCCGGCGGCCGAGCTGCCCGCCGCGGGTACGGACTCCAAGCCCGGCCTGACCATCTCCGCCCGCTCCGCCGACTCCGGTGACCTGACCGTCGAGGTCCAGCCGGCCAGCGAGCAGGGTGACGACGCCTTCAAGCTCGTCGTGAAGCAGGGCGGGCAGGCGGTCGAGACGTTCGACAACGTCACCGTCAAGCGCGGCGCCAACAACGTCGCCACCGTGGTTCGCCAGCAGTCCAAGCTCATCACCGTCGAGGAGACCAAGGGCAAGTCGCTCACGCTGCCCCGCCCCGGCGAGGTCGCGCTCGGCGCGCCGGCGGCGCCGGCGCCGGTCAAGGTCGAGGCGAACGCCTACGTCGGCAACTCCGCCGACCGCACCGGTTTCGGCGGCCTGGAGGCCATCGACGAGATCACCATGCTGTGCGTGCCGGACCTCATGGCCGCCTACCAGCGCGGCGCGCTGTCCCTCGAGGACGTCAAGGGCGTGCAGCTGGCGATGATCGCGCACTGCGAGCTGATGGCCGACCGAGTGGCCGTGCTGGACACTCCGCCCGGGCTGAACGCCCAGGAGGTCAAGGAATGGCGGATAGACATCGCCGGCTACGACTCGAAGTACGCCGCGATGTACTGGCCGTGGATCAAGGTCGCCGACCCGGTGGCCGGCAAGCAGGTGTTCATCCCGCCGTCGGGTCACATGGCCGGCATCTGGGCACGCAACGACTCGACCCGCGGCGTGCACAAGGCGCCGGCCAACGAGGTCGTGCGTGGCGCGGTGACGCTGGAGCTGAACATCACCAAGGGCGAGCACGACGTGCTCAACCCCGTCTCGGTGAACTGCATCCGCAGCTTCCGCGGCCAGGGCATCCGGGTCTGGGGCGCGCGGACGCTGTCGAGCGACCCGGAGTGGCGCTACCTCAACGTGCGGCGGCTGTTCAACTACGTCGAGAAGTCGATCCTGCAGGGCACGAACTGGGTGGTGTTCGAGCCGAACGACCCGAAGCTGTGGGACTCCGTCAAGCGCACGGTCACCATGTTCCTCCGCCGCGTGTGGCGCGACGGCGCGCTGTTCGGCCGCCAGCCCGCGCAGGCGTTCTTCGTCAAGTGCGACGAGGAGAACAACCCGCCGGAGAACCGGGACGCCGGGATCCTGACCGTCGAGATCGGCATCGCGCCGGTGAAGCCCGCGGAGTTCGTGGTCTTCCGCATCTCGCAGTTCGCCGAGGGCGCCGGTCTCGAGGAATGACCCACTACTTCGACTGAGGAGCAAGGGATATGGCCAGTCAGGACCCGATCACAGCGTCAAGGTTCTCGATCACCATCGACGGCTACGAGATCGCCGCGTTCTCGGAGCTGAAAGGCATCACCACCGAGGTGAAGCCGGTGGAGCACCTCGAGTCCACCGACAAGGAGCTCGTGCTCAAGAAGCTGCCCGGCAAGCGGGAGCCCGCGATCGTCGAGCTGGTCCGCGGCAAGACCACCGACATGGCCCTGTGGGCCTGGCACGAGGCCGTGCTGCAGGGCGACATCATCGCCGCCCGCAAGAGCTGCTCGCTGGTCATGTACGGCGTGGACGGCAAGCCGGTCGCGCGGTACCACATGGAGCACGCGTGGCCGTCGCAGGTGAAGATCGGCGGGCTGAAGGCGGGCGCCAACGAGGTGCTCATGGAGACCGTCACGATCGTGTGCGAGACGCTCCAGCGGGTGGCGGTGTGACCGCGCCCGCCCAGCAGGTCGAGACGAGCGCCGGCCTGCGCACGGAGTACCCGTTCACGTTGCCCCGCGGCTACGTGGACGAGCACGGCCGCATGCACCGCGACGGGATCATGCGGCTGGCGACCGCCCGCGACGAGCTCACCACGCAGTCGGACCAGCGGGTGCGGGCCAACCCGGCCTACCTCACGGTTCTGTTGCTGGAGCGGACGGTCACCACGCTCGGCGACCTGCCGGCCGTGGACACGTTCGTCGTGGAGAACCTGTTCGCGTCGGATCTCGCCTTCCTGCAGGACCTGTACCGGCGGATCAACGCCGACGGACACACCGAGGTAGCGGTCAGCTGCCCGCACTGCGGCAGCGACTTCGCGGTGGACGTCGCCGGTGATGCGCCGGGGGGATCGTGACGTACGCGACCGACCGGATCTGGGAGGAAGTCGCGTACGTCGCCTACTACCTGCACTGGGACCTGGACAAGATCCTCGATCTGGAACACCCGGTCCGCACGAGGGTGATCACCGAGATCGGCAGGATCCACTCCAGGTCGGCCGAGGAATAAAGGGGAAGACCAATGCGCTGGCCGTTTCGGCGGAGGGCGGCGGAGGAGAGTGCCGCCGCTCCCGACCGTCCACAAGAGAGCGACCGGGTGACCGCGACCCGTGCGCCCGCTCGCCAGTGGGCCACGCTGCCGGCCATCGCCACCACCATTCCCCGTGCGATGCCGCTCGTGATCGGGTCCGCTCCGGTCGTCCCGCCGCTGCGGCTGGACGACCGGAACCGGGCCGGGGAGGGGCGGGTCGAGCCGCCGGTCGGGTCGGTCACCGGGCTCGCCCGGCCGATCGTGCGGCCGGCGCGGACCACCGCGCCCGCCCAGCCGGTCGAGGCGGCCCCGCTGCCGATGCCGCGACGCGCGGCGCGGCCCGCGCACGCCGAGACCCCGACCCTCGTCGACGCCGTCGACCAGTACGTCGGTGAGCCCCGCGTCCCGGCCGAGCCCTACCGCGCGCCGGGCTGGCTGCGGTTCATGCCCGACTGGGCGAAGGCCGGCCAGTCGCCGGCGATCCCCGGGCTGCCCGCCAACACGCCCGACCTGCCCGACCTACCGATCGCGCCCGCCGTGACTCCCGCACTGCCCGTCGCGGCCACGTCTCCTGCCCCCGAACTGATCGTCGCCGAGCCGCCGTCGTTCCTGCCACCGGAGCTGCGGAACCCACCGGAGCTGCCGCCGCGTGTGGCGGAGAACGTCGCGCCCGCGGCGGAGATCCTGTTGCCGCCGGCACGCAGGCGGCGACCCAACCTCGGCCAGTCCCGCCGTCTCGGGCTGGGTGCGCCCATCCCCCAACCGGATCTTGTTCATCCGGTGGAGCCACCGCCCACTGTGGACGGGACGGTCGAGTCACCGCAGGAGCCGCCGCCCCCATCGGCGGCCCCTGCGCGTGAAGTGGCCGAACCAGAACCGCTGCCGGCGCCGGCACCCGAGCCGGCACCAGAACCTGAACCGGCGCCCGCCGGTCACGACGTCCAGGAGCCGCCCGCCGCGGCACCGGCGCCCGCGGCACCACCGGCCGCACCCGCTCCGCCCGCCAGGCCCGTGGCCGCGACCTACCGCGCCACGGCCGAGCTGCGTCCGGCGCCACGCCGGGAGCGGCCGCGGGCGACGGTCGTCGACCGCGTCCCGCCCGCGCTCGCGAGTGAGATCCGCGGTCGCCAGCAGGCCGACGTGGCCGAGGTGCCCGTGTACCGCGGCCCAAAAGTCGGTGAGGCCGCGAAAGCCCGTGGGGCACGGGCTTTCGCGGCCGGCGGCGCGGTCTTCCTGCCCGACGAGGCCGGCCCGACCGACTCGCCGCGCGCCCGCGGCCTGCTCGCCCACGAGCTGGTCCACGCCGTCCAGCAACGCACGCTCGGCACCCGCCTTCCCGCGCCGGACTCACCGCTCGGCCAGCACCTGGAGGCCGAGGCGCAGGCCGCGGAACGCTTCTACGCCGGCGAGTCCGGCGCCGCCGAGCCGCCGCCGCTCATCCATGCCCCGGTGCCCGCGCCCGCGCCGGAGCCGGGCCCCGCGCCGGACCCCAACCTGAACGCCGTCGCGCAGCTCGCCACCCAGCTCATCTCGGCGCCGGCCACGGCGCCGACGCCGCAGCCGGTCAACAGCCCGTTCGACGAGCAGACCGCCGCCGAGGTGGACAAGATCGCGACCGAGTCCGCCCGGCACGTCGTCGCCGAGTGGACGAACCCCTTGCTGCAGCAGCAGAACGCACCGTCCGGCGGCGGCGCGGCACCGAGCGGGACCGGGTCCGCCTTCAGCGCGTCGACCCGCCGCCAGCAGCTCGTGGTCGCGGCACTGGCCGCGCACAACAGGAACCTGTCCGCCGGCGACACGCCCCTCACCACGCTGCCGCGCGACGAGCTCAACGCGATCGACCGCCAGGTCGAGGCGGAGGCCACGGCTCACGGCGTCGCACTGCACGGCGCCCTCCACGGCGCGGGCACGCACGGCACGAGCGGGCACGGCTCGCCGTCCGCGCACGGCGGCCGCGGCATTGGTCCCGGCCAGGGCGCCCAGGACTCGGAGCAGCACTACGAGGCGGGCTCGTCGGCGGCCTGGATGCATGCCGTCACCGGCATGAACATGAACCAGGGCTTCGGCGAGCGCGGCCTGTCCGCACCGGTCGGCAGCGCGGACAGCTGGTTCAGCGGCCGGACGACCGACGACCGCCCGGTCCGGGAGCGGATGGCCGACCAGATGGGGCTGACCAACGGCAACACCGCGGACCAGTTCGACAGCGACACCTGGTGGCAGTCCAATGAGGACGCTCAGGGCGGCGACGACGCGAGCGGCCGGTCCGGCTCCGGGCGGAGCGGGAACCGCGACCGCGACAGCGGTTCCGCGATGGACGACGCGGACCTCGACGAGCTGGCCACCCGGCTCTACGACCGCCTGCGCAGCCGACTGCGCACCGAACTGCTCGTCGACCGTGAGCGGGCAGGACTGCTCACCGACTTCCGTTAGGAGAAAGCAATGCCACTGTCCGACACATCGAAGGTCGGCCTGTCGAACCGGTTCGTGGTGAGCATGTCGGGTAAGTCGGAGTACGACCTCGGCAGCTGGTCGAAGGCCGAGGGGCTCGACGTCACCTGGGACGTCGCCGAGTACCGCATGGGCGACGGCGGCAACGACCGGCTCTACTTCCCCGGCAACACCAAGTACACCAACGTCAAGCTCTCGCGCGCGGTCTCCGAGGAGTTCGAGAAGACCAAGAAGTGGCTGGACAGCACGTCGTGGGAGTGGGAGCCCTTCGAGGGTTTCATCTCGCTGTACACCTCCGGTGGGGCGGAGGTGCCGGCCGCCAAGTGGAAGCTGCGTGACGTCATGCCGAGCAAGTGGGCCATCAACACGTTCGACGCCGGCGCGAGCCAGGTCGCCATCGAGACACTCGAGCTGGTCCACAAGGGATTCCTCGAGGACGAGCGCAAGCTCGCCTGACGGGACCGAGGAGCACACGATGCCTATCAGCCTCAACACCATGCTCGCCCTCACCGCGCGGTTCCACGTGTCCGTCGACGGTGTGGACCTCGGCGGCTGGGCGCGGTGTCAGGGTCTCGAGGTGTCGTTCAACCCCGAGACCCAGGTCGACGGGGGAAACTACCAGCACGAGACCATCCTGCCCGGACAGATCAAGTACCCGAAGGTGTCGTTGCAGCGGGCGATCAACAAGGACGACACCGCGAAGGTGCTGTCCTGGCTGCGCGACCGTGCCGCGAACTGGGTGGACGCGAACAAGAGCGGCGGCGGGGGCACCGCGCAGATCATCCTGTTCGACGCGCATGCCAAGGAGGTCGCGCGGTGGATGCTGCGCAACGTGTACCCGGACAGCTGGAAGGGGCCGGACCTCGACGCCGGTTCGCTCGGCGTCGCACTGGAGCAGCTTGTGCTTGTCCACGAAGGCTTTCTGTGACTGAGAGGGTTGTCCGATGACTGTGGCCATGGTGTCGGCGGGTGCGAACCTCGCCGCGGGGGTGGCGATCGGCGCCGCGTCGCTCGCCGGCGCCCGCGTGCCCGCCTCCCTGCGGTGTACGACGCTGCCGAACATCGGCTTCGTGTACTTCGACTTCAACCCGACCGAGATCGCCCTGTCCCGCAACGCGGTGCAGAAGACCAACCCGTCGCCGGGGCGGGGCGGTGGCCGGCGGCAGACGCAGAAGATCCCGCCGCTGAGCATCGGCATCAGCAAGGTGATCTTCGAGGGCCTGGACACCAAGCTGCGCTGTGACACGCTGCTGACCTGGACGAACCCGAGCGCGGGGTTCCTCGGGCAGCTGCTGTCCGCCGCCATGGGCAAGAACCTCAAGACCGAGCCGCCGGAGCTCACCTTCCAGTGGGGTCCGCCGATGATCGGCTTCATGTACACGGTGGTCCTGCAGACCGTCTCGATCACCTACAAGCGGTTCACCTCGGCGGGCATCCCGATCCGGGCCGAGGTCACGCTCAAGATGAACGAGAAGCCGTCACTGCTCGGCACACTGCCGCAGAACCCGACCTCCGGCGGACTCACCGGCCGCCGCGCGCACACCGTGGCCCACGGCGAGTCGCTGCAGACCATCGCGACCAGCAACTACGGCAACCCGAACGCCTGGCGGCGCATCGCCGAGGTGAACGGCATCAAGGACCCGACCAGGCTGCGCCCCGGTGCCACCGTGTACCTGCCCAACCCGGACGAGCTGGACCAGCGGAGCGGGCGATGAGCGGAGCTTCGGCACAGCGGCGCCACGGAGCGGAGGCGGCGGCATGACGAGCCTGCTCGGCGGCGGCGACGGCACCGCGGTCGTCTGGCCGACCGTGAAGGTCGGCAAGATGCTCGGGATTCCTTTGCTGCCCAACGTGATGGAGAACCTGGTGCGGGCGGTGGTGGACACCCACCTGCACCTGCCCGACATGTTCGAGCTGACCTTCTCCGACGAGGAGGGCTCGATCGTCTCCGACGCCGGCCTCGCGATCGGCACGACCGTCGAGGTCCTCGCGGGCGCGCCGGACAGCGACTCGACGTCCTCGCTCATCAAGGGCGAGGTCACCTCGATCGAGGCCATCTGCCAGGAGGGCCTGATCTACTCGGTCGTACGTGGCTACGAGAAGGCACACCGGCTGCAGCGGGCCAAGCGCACCAAGACCTTCCTCAACATGAAGGACTCCGAGATCGCCAAGCAGGTCGCGCGGGACGCCGGCCTCGAGGTCGGCACGGTCGAGGAGACCTCCGTCGCCCACGACCACATCGCGCAGATCGCCCAGACCGACTGGGAGTTCCTCCAGCAGCGGTCCCGCGAGATCGGCTACGAGACAGGGGTCGTCGGTGGGAAGTTCTTCTTCCGCAAGGCGTCCGGCCGCAAGGACGGCGGTGGCGGCCTCCTGGGCGGGGTCGTCGACGCGCTCGCCAGCATGCTCGGGCTGAACAGCAAGCTGACGTTCAAGGACAACCTGCACACGTTCCTGCCGCGCCTGTCCGCCGCGAACCTCACGCCGGACGTGGAGGTCCGCGTGTGGGACCCGAAGGACGCGCGGGTGGCGGTGGCCAAGGTGGACGCCGCGACCGGCACCGCCGACATCGACGACCAGGATCCGGCGAAGCTCGCGAAGTCCTTCACCGACGGGCTGATCTCGTTGCCCTCGCTGCCGGCACTGCCGTCGATCCCCGGCATGCCGAGCCTCAACCTGGGGCAGGCGGCCAGCAACACGGCGTACCTGGTGGTGGACCGCCCGCTGGGCGTCGGCCCGGCCGCCGACACCGCGGCCGAGGCGGCGGCCAAGGGCGTGGCCGACCATATCGCGAGCACGTTCGCGGAGGCCGAGGGCGACGCGACGGGCAGCCCGGACATCCAGGCCGGCGCGGAGGTCGAGATCGACGGCGTGCCGGAGCAGTTCTGCGGCAAATGGTTCGTCACCAACGCGCGGCACGTGTTCGACGCGGACGACAACGGCTACCGCACGCGGTTCTGGGTGTCCGGCCGGCAGAACCGCTCGCTGCTCGGCCTGGCCTCGGGCGGCGCGCAGGCCAAGGAACGCGGCTTCGGCGGGCTGGTGTGCGGCATCGTCACCAACGTGTCCGACAAGGACAAGCTCAGCCGGGTCAAGGTCGCGCTGCCGTGGCTCGCGCCGAACTTCGAGTCGGACTGGGCGCGGGTCGTGCAGTTCGGGTCCGGCGCCAAGACAGGGGCCTTCTTCATGCCGCAGGTCGGCGACGAGGTCCTGGTGGGCTTCGAGTTCGGCGACTCGCGCCGGCCTTACGTCCTGGGTGGGCTGATCAACAGCAAGACCGACTACGGCGAGCTGAAGAACGCGGTGGCCGGCTCGGGAGTCGTGACCAAACGCGGCATCGCGACCCCAGCGGCGAACCAGCTGACGTTCACCGACGAGCTGCCGCCCGGTCCGCCGGGGAGCCTGCCGCCGATCCAGTCGAAGATCCAGCTGGGCACCAAGGGCGACAAGATCGGCCTCGTGATCGACCAGGTCGCCGGGACGGTGACCCTGGCGTGCAACCCGCAGCCGCCAGAGTCCAAGTCTCCCAACGGAGCCCTGACGATCGAGTGCAAGGACCTCGGCGGCATCACGATCAAGGGCGGCATGGGCGGGGTCAAGATCGAGACGGAGGGCCAGCTCTCGCTCAACGGCAAGATGGGCGTGAAGATCGAGAGCAGCGCCATCGTCGAGGTCAAGGGTTCTCTGATCAAGCTGAACTAGGGGCATTCGATGACGAGCCATTCGACACAACAGGACTTCATCGGCTCGGGATGGGCGTTCCCGCTCGGTGTCGCACCGCAGGGCGGGATCGCCCTGGTACGCCGGGAGATGGAGCTGGAGCAGGCCATGCGCCTGATCCTGTCCACCTACCCCGGTGAACGGCCCATGCGCCCGGAGTTCGGCAGCCGGATCCGCGACTACGTGTTCCGGCCGATCAACGTGGAGACCATCGGCGAGCTGTCGCAGGTGGTGCAGGACGCGTTGCTGCGCTGGGAGCCGAGGGTGGACGTCGAGGCCGTGCTCGTCACGCCCCACCCGGAGGAGGACGGCGTGCTGTACATCGACATCCAGTACCGGCCGAAGGACACCAACGACCGGCGCAACCTGGTCTTTCCCTTCTACACCATCCCAGAGGACGGGAGTGACTACTGATGGCGCTGCCTGCCCCGAACCTCGATGACCGCAGGTTCCAGGACCTGGTGGACGACGCGAAGCGCATGGTCATGCGCAGATGTCCTGAGTGGACGGACCACAACGTGTCCGACCCGGGCGTCACGCTGATCGAGACGTTCGCGTTCATGACCGACCAGCTGCTCTTCCGCCTCAACCAGGTGCCCGACCGGTTGTACGTGAAGTTCCTCGAGCTCATCGGCCTGCAGCTGATCCCGCCGACGCCCGCGCAGACCGGCGTCACGTTCTGGCTGTCCGCACCGGCGATCACCGAGGTCGGCGTGCCGACAGGCACGAGCGTGGCGACGCTGCGGACCGAGCACGACGAGTCGGTGGTCTTCTCGACCGGCGAGGACCTGCGGATCGTGCCGTGCGCGCTGAACTTCGTCGCCACGCAGGCGGCCGGCGTCGACTCGCAGATCGACCACACCGACCAGCTGAAGATGGGCCAGTCGATCCCGGCGTTCTCGACGGTGCCGCAGGTCGGCGACGCGCTGCTGATCGGCCTGTCCAACCCCGTGCCGAACTGCGTGGTGCGCCTCGACTTCGACTGCCGGGTCGAGGGCGTCGGCGTGCACCCGGACCACCCGCCGCTGTGGTGGGAGGCGTGGAACGGCACGGAGTGGCGGCGCTGCCGGGTCAGCACGGACGGGACCGGCGCGCTGAACGCGGCCGGTGAGATCCACGTGCACGTGCCCGGCGACCACGAGTCCACGGTGCTGGGCGGCAACGCGGCGGGCTGGCTGCGGGCGCGGGTGATCGAGGTGGACGAGGACTGGCCGACGTACGAGGCGTCACCGCTCGTGACCGCGCTGTCGGCCAGCACGATCGGCGGCACGGTCGGGGCGAACCACTGCGAGATCATCGAGCAGGAGACCCTCGGCGACTCGGAAGGCGTGCCGGGACAACAGTTCTCCGTGGCGCGCGCCCCGCTGGTGATCGGCGCCGGCGAGGCGGTCCTGGAGGCCATGTCCGACGAAGGCTGGCAGGAGTGGACGCCGGTGCACAACTTCGCCGGCAGCGGACCGGCCGACCGGCACTACATCCTCGACGGCGCGACCGGGTTGGTCCACTTCGGACCCGCGATCCGCGAGCCGGACGGCAGCCTGCGGCAGTACGGTGCCGTGCCGCCGTACGGGGCCACGATCCGGATGCGCAGGTACGCGACCGGCGGCGGCCGGGTGGGCAACGTCGGCAAGGGCGCGATCCAGACGCTGAAGTCGTCGATTCCCTTCGTCTCCAGGGTGGAGAACATCGAGGCCGCGTGGGGTGGTGTCGATGGCGAGAGCCTGGACGAGGCGAAGGCACGCGGGCCGATCCTGCTGCGCACCCGCAGCCGCGCGGTGACCGCGGAGGACTACGAGGCCATCACCAAGGAGGCGGCCCCGGACGTGGCCCGCGTCCGCTGTGTGACGGCGGGCGACCAGGACACGGACGCGGGTTCGGTGCGGGTCCTGATCGTCCCCGCGGCAGCCGAGGTCGAAGGGAAGATCGACTTCGCGGAGCTGGTGCCCGGCGAGGAGACCCTGGCCCGCATCACCGAGCGGCTGGACGAGGTGCGGCTGATCGGCACCCGCGTCCTGGTGTCACCACCCAGGTACCGGGGCGTCACGGTGGTGGCCCGCGTGATCGCCCGGCCGCGCCTGGACACCGCGCGGGTACGCGCGGACGCGTTGGAGGCGCTGTACAGGTACCTGAACCCGATCAGCGGCGGCCGGGACGGGCGGGGCTGGGAGTTCGGCCGGCCGGTCCAGTCCGGCGACGTCTACGCGTTGCTGCAACGGGTTCGCGGCGTGGACCTGGTCGAGGACGTGCGGTTGTTCGGCGCCAACCCGGTGACCGGTGAGCGCGGCGAGGAGTGCCAGCGGCTCGATGTCGACCCGCACAGCCTCATCTTCTCCTTCGAGCACCACATCAAGGTGGAGGACCACTGATGCGCGGCATGGTGACGGGCATGGCGACGGCGTCGCCGTTCATCGAGATGCTGCCCGCGGTGTATCAGGAGGACCCGTTCACCGAGCGTTTCGTCGGCGGCTTCGACGACGTGCTGGCGCCGATCCTGTCCACTTTGGACTGCCTGGTCGACTACTTCGACCCCTACCTCGCGCCGGAGGACTTCCTGGAGTGGATGGCCGGCTGGGTGGGGATCGAGCTGGAGGAAGGCTGGCCGATCGAGCGTCGCCGGGCGGTGGTGGCGACGGCGGTCGAGATGTACCGGATGCGCGGCACGGTGGCCGGCCTGCGGGCGAACCTGCAGGTGCTGACCGGCGGCCGAGTGGAGATAGCCGACAGCGGCGCCGTCGGCTGGTCGAAGAACCCCGGCGCCGCCATGCCGGGGGAGGCGTCACCGAGGCTGGCCGTGCGGATCAGGGTGCACGACCCGTCGAGCGTGCCAATGGACCTGGTCGACTCGGCGGTGGCGGCCGCCAAGCCGGCGCACGTCGTGCACAGAGTGGAGGTGGACCGGCCGTGATCGTGTGCAAGACCTGCGGTTTCCACAACAAGGAAGCCGACGCGTTCTGTGGGTCGTGCGGGGCGTTCCTGGAATGGACGGGGGAGAAGGTGGCCCCCGCCCCGGTCCCGGCCGCGGCACCCGAGGAGGAAGAGGAACAGCCGAAGCGTGGCTGGTTCTCCCGGCTGCAGTCGGTGCTGTACCTGGATGTGGGCGATCGCGACGCGCAGGAGGAGAAGCCGAAGCCGGGACTGCCCGGCCGTCCCGGCGCCGGCCCGCCGAGGCCCGGTGGGGTGGGCGGGCCGCCGAAACCGCCGGGAGTCGGTGGACCGCCGAAGCCTCCTGGCGCTGGTGGGCCCCCGAAGCCACCGGCACCGCCTGGCGCCAAGCCGCCGCCTCCGCCCGGTGCGAAGCCGCCGCCTCCGCCCGGCGCGCCGAAACCCCCGCCGCCTCCTGGCGCACCGCCGCCTCCTCCGGGGGCGACGGCGCCCAAGCCACCGCCGCCACCTGGGGCGGCACCGCCGCCTCCGAGTGCGGCGCCCAAGCCGCCCCCGCCTCCGGGTGCGGCCCCTCCGCCGCCTCCTGGCGCGGCGCCCAAGCCGCCGCCCCCACCAGGGACGGGCGTGGGTGCCGCGGCTGCGGTGGGAAGCGGTGTGACCGCTGCGCCGCCCCCGCCTGGTGCGGCGGCCGGCCCTGTCTTGCCCCCGCCTTTTCCGGGTGCGGCGCCTAAGCCGCCGCCACCCCCCGGAACGCCCCCACCTGGGGCGGGCGCGGGTGCCGCGGCGGGAAACGGAGTAGCTGCTGCTCCGCCGCCCCCGCCTGGAGCGACAGCTGGCCCTGCCCTGCCACCGCCTCCTCCGGGTGCCAAGCCGCCGTCACCCCCCGGGGCGCCCCCACCTGGGGCGGGCGTAGGTGCCATGGCGGCGGGAAGCGGTGTGGCTGCTGCTCCGCCGGCCCCGCCTGGAGCGACAGCTGGCCCTGCCCTGCCACCACCCGTGGCGGCGGCCGCCGTCCCCACCGCCGCGGCCGCCGGGCCACCCCGTGCCGCGGGCCCGGCCCTGCCGTCACCCCTCCCGCCGCCCCCGGCCGCCGGACCCACCCTCCCACCGCCCACCGCTCCCGGCGGCGTGGCGAACCCCGTCGTGCTCCCGGTCGCCGGGGTGGCACCCGCCGGCACGGGCGCGCAGGACTCGTCCGTCATGGGGATGGTCGCCCCGAGCGGCCCGGTGCCGCCGAGGCCGCCGGCACCTCCGGGTGGCAGCGGCGCCCCGGCGTTGCCACCCCCACCACCCAAACCCGCCGCGACCGCTGCCGAGGCCAACGAGCTGGTCACCCCCCTCGACGGCAGGGCGACCGCGCACGGCCAGTCCGTCATCCCCCAGGAGGCGCAGAAGAAGCCACCCCAGGTTCGCCGTCAACCGCCGTCCCGCAAGCTCCAGCCGGGCGACCTCGTCTGTGGTGAGTGCGGTGAGGGCAACAGCGTCACGCGAAAGTTCTGCAGTCGCTGTGGGACCTCCCTCGCCGAGGCCGAGATCGTCAAGACTCCCTGGTGGCGCAGGCTTCTCCCCAAGGGCGGCGCCAAGGTCCGCAAGTCCGGCGAACGCTCCAAGCGCCGCGGCCGGGCCGGCAAGAGCAAGCTCGGCGTGTTCGTCAGCACCACCTTCAGGACCATTCGCCGCGTCGTCGCGCTCGCGCTCGTGGTCGGCGGTGTCGCGTACGGCCTCTTCGCGCCGTTCCGCGGTTGGGTGAACGAACAGGCCGTCAACGCCAAGACCACGTTCGAGCAGATGTTCTTCCCCCAGTACGCCCCGGTCTCCGCGGCCGAGGCGCCCGTCGCGTCCGTCGCGTTGCCGGATCATCCGGCGAACATGGCGGTGGACGGCAAGTCCAACACGTTCTGGGGCGCCCCGATCGGCGGCGCGGAGCCGAACATGGTGGTCAAGTTCGACCGGACCGTCGACCTCGCGAAGATCATCGTGCACAACGGGGACGGCGGGGGCTTCAAGGACTCCTTCCGGGCCGAGAAGCTGCACCTCGTGTTCAGCAACGGCAAGACGGCCGACGTCAACCTCGAGGACAAGCCCGACCCGCAGACCCTCGAGATCGACAACGGCGAAGGGGTCGACAGCGTGGAGGTCCACGTCGTCTCGACCTTCAAGGCCGTCACCGGCAACACTTTGGCTGTCAGCGAGATCGAGTTCTTCGAGGAGCTGTAGGCGTTATCTTGACCGGGTGGACACACTCGGTCGCACCACCGGCGGTCCGGACGACGGCCCGCCGGTGGTGTTGCTACACGCCCTCGGCAGCTCGAAGGACACCTGGACGAGGTTCACCGCGGCGCTTCCCCGGCACACGATCGCCCTGGACCTGCCCGGTCACGGCACCTCGCCGCACACCGGCGACTACACCTTCACCGCCATGGCCGACGCCGTCCTCGCCGCCGTCGACGAGGACCGGTTCGACCTCGTCGGGCATTCACTCGGTGGCGCGGTCGCCATGCACGTGGTGATGCGTGACCCCGCCCGCGTGCGCCGCCTGGTCGTCGAGGACATCGCCCCGCCGCCCCACGAGCCGGTGACCGACTACGAGGTCCCCGCCGAGCCCCCGGAGCCCGTCGACTTCGACTGGGCGGTCGTCCACGCGATCAAACGCCTCATCCGCACCCCCGACCCGGCCTGGTGGGCGGCCCTCGACAGGATCACCGCCGAGACCCTGTGGCTCGCCGGCGGCCGGGAGAGCCACGTCGACCAGGACCGCCTCCGCGACGCCGCCGCCCGCATGCCGTCCGCGACGGTCGTCGAGATCCCGGTCGGCCACCGCATCCACAGCGTGGCCCCGGACGAGTTCGCTGCCGTGGCGGGACCGTTCCTCACTCGAGCAGAGCCGTGAGGTCGATCGCCGACCGGGCGAAGCGGAAGCCCTCCGGGGGCACGCCGCTCGGCGAGTTGATCCAGTCGGCGCGCCCGCGCACCTGGAACTTCGCGTCGTCGAGCATCAGCGACACGTAGCAGCCGTAGTCGATCGCGAAGCCGTCGTACAGCGCGCCCGGGTGGTGCGGGTCGGCGATCCCTCGGCGCAGCAGGTGCAGCAGCCGCGCGTCGTGCAGGTCCTCGATCACCCCGGCCCGTTCGCGGGCGAGCTGGTCCACGACGAACGTCCGTGCCCGCCGGTGCCCGATGACCTCGTCGACGAGCGCCCGCAACGCGGACCGGGCCGGCTGGTTGCCGGCGATCGCCGTCTGTTTGTCCCGCAGGTACCAGTCGCGTGCGGCCCGCCGCACGTCCGCGGTGGAGATCGGCTTGTCGTGGGCGTGCTGTGCGGCCAGCGCGGCGATGTTGATCGCGTCCCGCGGCACGCCCTCCGCGGCCCGCACCAGCTCGGTGAACCCGTTGCGGCGGAAGCACTCCGTCACGAAGCTCGTCGCGTCCGGCGGCGGGTCCTTGATCATCGACCGCAGGTGGAGCGAGGTGTGGTTGTGGTACAGCCGCGAGAAGAACTCGCGGGCCGCCGATTCGCTGTTGCCGAAGGCCAGGAACGCGTCCAGGTCGACCGACGACGCGGCGTCCGAGCCGACCTCGATGCCCACGTACTCGCCGACCCCGGACGGCGCCGCGAACCGTGACCGCCGCTCGATGGCCGCGATCTTGACGGTGACCCCGGCGACCGGCAGCACCGCCCGCCGCAACAGGTCCGCGAGGAACGGCTGCAGGTCGCGCGGCACGCTGCTCCACTCGTCGAGCAGCAACCACAGCCGCGCCGGGGCGAGCGCCCGCACGATGCTCCGCACGGCCCGGTTCAGCGGACCGAACAGGACGTGGTGCCGCTCGACGCCGGTCCGCACCAGCCGGCTCTGCGCCGACACCGAGTGCCGGGTGCCGCTCGAACCCCGCAGGCCCGGCCGTGTCGTCAGCGAACCCTCCACCGAGCTCGTGGCTTCCGTGGTGCCGCCGAACGTCGTCTCGCGCTCGACCTCGCCGACGACCTTGATGCTCGTGGCCGCCTCGGCGAGCGAGTCCAGGCCGCGCAGCAGCTCGGTCGGGTTCGCGACGTCCCGGTCCAGGGCGAGCGACAGCAGCCCGTCGTGCATCTCCTCGAGAGTGTCGATCAACAGCCGAGTGCCACGCTCCGCCGCGGGAAACGCGGTGTCGGCGTGGATGCCGCCGGCCGAGCCGATGGCACGCATGTCCACGTACAGGCCGATGTCGTCCATGCTGGTGACGAGATCGGCCAGGTGCAGCAACGCGTGTGTCTTCCCGGTGCCGCGCCGGCCGTACAGGATCTGGTGGTCGCTCGAATGCAACAGCGCCGCCAGCGACCCCGCCTCGACGTAGGTGCTCGACACGGTGTGCCGGTCCGCGTGCTCCGCCCGGCGCGGGATGCGCAGCAGCGCCTGGTTGAGGTGTAGTTGCCGGCCTGTTTCCAAGACAGTGCCCCCGGACGCCCGAAGAAGCCTCCAGCCTGCTCCCTGGGCACAGGGCCCGGAACCCCCAGGCGGGTGACTCTCGGTGGCGAGGTCGGCTACCGGCTGGCACCTTGCCAAGTGACGGACCCCTTCGAGGCGTTGGAATGCCGCGAAGGGGTCCGTCGGTGCGTCAGCCGCGGACCACGAAGTCGGACGGGGTCACCGTGGGTGTCACGATCAGCAGGGGGCGTTCCGCCTTGACCGCGGTGCCGTCGATCGTCGCGGCTATCAGGTGGTTGCCGATCGGCGCCTTCGGCAGGATCAGCAGGCCCGCGGTGAACGTGCCCGTGTCATCGCTCACCGCGTGCGCCGTCTCGATCGAGTCGACCATGGTGATCGTCAGCGGCTTGCCGGGCGCGAAGCCGGTGCCACCCACCGTCACCACGAAGCCGGGCTGGGTCACGCCGGGCGACACCTGGATCGTCGGCGTGCTTCCCTTGCCCGTCAGGCCGACCAGGTGCGCGCCGCCGCCCGCCGCGTCGTCGGTGAACCGCAGCACGGCCGGCCGGTCACCAGGGGCGGTCGGCGAGAACTCGACCGTCACCTGGCAGGTCTTCCGGGGTGCCAACGGTTTCCCGGTGCACGTGTCGGTCGGGACCGTGTAGTCGGCCGGCGCCACCGCCGACACGACCTCGACGGTCTTGACGACCATGGGCTTTCCGCCCACGTTCGTCACCGTGACCGTCTGGGACGGACCCCGTGAGAGCAGCAGCCGGTCGCCGAAGCTCAGTGGGTCCGGGCCGGCCGCGAAGCGGGCGTCCTTGGGTGGTGCGGACTCCTTGGTTCCTATGCCACGCAACGGAACCGTGAACTGCCGGCCGTCCCGTGTGGTCACCCGAAGCGTGGCCGCGTGGTCGCCGGTCTTCTTCGGCGCGAACGTGACCGAGACCTCGCAGCCGCCGCTCTGCTGCAGGACCACGGCCTCACCGCTACAGGTCTGGGCGCCGACCGCGAACTCGTCGGAACCCTCCACCGCGATGTCCGTCACCACCAGCGGTCCAGTGCCGACGTGGAAGAACCGCACGACCTTGTCGAACGTGTCGGTGATCCGCACGTCGCCGAAGTCCAGCGGGGACGGGTCGGCCCGCAGCTCGGGCCGGAACGTCCGCACGAACACGTCGATGCGGTTGTTCGTGTCCTGCTGGTCCGCCACCAGGTTCGTCGCCCGCGAGTCGAACGCGACCGTGGATCCGTTGTGCGACAACGTCGGCCCGGACCCGCGGAACGGCGGCGAGTCGCCGTCACCGGCGCAGGTGCCGTCCGTCGGCACGCTTTCGGCGCAGTCCTTGCCGGTGCCCGCGGACACGAGCGTGCCGGGCAGCCGATCGGTCTCCTGGTGCTGCCGGTCCCGGTCCACGACGAGGTCCCGCACCACGACCTGGCAGACCGTCCGGTTGTCGCGTGCCTCGTCGGTCGGCGGCAGGCCGGACAGGTTGACCTTCGGCCCGGAGTGGAGGTCCTCGTTGCTGATGACGCAGTTGTTCCGCGCCTCGCCCGCGACGTCCACGCCGTCGTGCGCGTCGCGGTTGTCGGTGCCGAACGCGAGGAACCGCCCGTCCCCGGACAGCGCCGGGTAGATCCCGTTGACGATGTCGCCCGCGTTGTTCCTGGACGCGATGATCGAGTCGACCGGGTTGCCGTCCGCGTCGATGCGCACCACGAACACCATCGGCTGGCTCGCGACCGAGTACCAGCAGCTGCCCTCCGAGCAGTAGTTCTGGTACGCCTCGGCCACGAACGTGACCTCCCCGCCGTTGCCTGAGACCGCGGGTGACGACAGGTGCACCGACTCGTCGTTGGACAGGTACGTGATCTGGTCCCCGCCGGTGTCGACGTCCCAGTCGACCCGCAGCACCGCGCCGGTGTCCATGTCCTTGCGGATGATCGTGTGGAAGGGGATCAGGTCGGGGAACTCGACCGGGCCCTCGCGCCGGACGTAGTCGGCCTGGAGCACGACGTAGCGGCCGTCCTCGGACACGTCCGGCGAGTACTGCGCGGTCGGCTGTGCGCCGTTGAGCGTGGTGTCGACGTTCTGCACCAGCCCCGGCGCGGCGGACGCGGCGAGCGTGCCGACGGGTCCGCCGATGACGTCGCCGATCGTGGGCCGCAGCAGCGCGGTGCGCACGACGTCGCTGTACCTGCCGGCCGCGTCGACCTGCGTGTCCTCCCAGACGATCCGGCTCGCGTCGTCGGACAGCTTGGGATGGTTGGGGAAGTCGGCGCGGAACGAGCTGCCGTCGCCCTGCACCACCTGCGGCTGGTTGACCCGGAAGTACTCGAAGTCGAGGCCACTGCCCTCGGCCCGTGGCTCGTCGAGCACGCCGTCGCCGTCGGGATCCCGGTCGCACACCAGGATGTCCTGGTCTGTGTCGTCGTCCGCCGGGACGATGTTGTCCGCGCCGGTCACGAACGCGACGTAGCGCCCGTCCGCGGAGATCGTGGGCTGGCCGCTCTCCCCGTTGGCCGCCACCTCGCCGAAGTCCAGGCTCGGCTGCTCGCGCTTCCCGTTGAGGGACAGCAGCTTGTCACCGCTGAGCTTGATGACGCAGCACGTCGTGGTGGTGGTCGTGGTGGTCGTGGTGGTGGTCGTCGGCGGCGGCACCGGGCGGGTGAACTGGCCACGGCTGATCAGCACCGTCTTGTTGTTCCGCAGATCCCGGACGTAGACGTTCTCGTGGTCGCCGGTCTTCAGCTCGTCGAGCTGCGAGTAGCTCGTGAACACGACCGACGTGCCGTCCGCGGACAGCTCCGAACCGGCACCGCCGGTGGGCGCCTGCGCGTTGCTGATGTTCGCGACCGAGGCGCGTACGGTGGAGCCGGGCGCCGCCGCGGCGTGGGCGGTCGTGTTCTGGCCGGCCAGCACCACGGCGGCGGAAACACCGGCCACGGTCGCGGCGACTGCCAACGCGACGGCACGCTTGCTGCTCAGTATGGACTTGGGCACGACGGACCTCCAGGCGTGGTTCACCGCGCCTGACGGTATGGGGGTTGGCCGGTCACCGGCCCCGGCGCGTGGGTGGCGTAGTGGACGCCTGGGCCCGCCCTATGGGGCAGCCCGCCCCGCCCCGCCATGCTCCCTCGCGCAAGCTGTCCCGGGCGGAGTTATTGGAGACAGTGCTGTCCCATGGGAGCTACCACGTCGCTGGCGAGCAGGCAGCTGTCCGTGACCCCGGGCCAGGCGGTCGAGGCAGAGATCCTGGTACGGAACAACGGCACGCTTGTCGACCAGTTCACTTTGGACATAGTCGGCGATTCTCGGGAGTGGACCGAGGTCGAGCCGCGCGTCATCAACCTGATGCCGGCACAGGACGGCCGGGCCGTCGTGCGGTTCACGCCGCCAAGGAACTCGTCGGTGCCCGCGGGGCAGGTGCCGTTCGGCGTACGGGTGCTCTCGCGGGAGGACCCGCAGAACTCGTCGGTCGCCGAGGGGGTCGTGGACGTCGAGCCGTTCATGGACCTGCAGCTCGAGCTGTCGCCGAAGACCTCCAAGTGCCGCACGAAGGCGGTGCACGAGGTCGTCGTCGACAACGCCGGTAACTTCCCGATCCCGGTCGAGGTCATCACCAACGACCCGGAAGAGCAGCTGAAGCTGTCGCTCGACCACAGCTCGCTGGTGGTGCAGCCCGGCACGTCGGCGTTCCTGAAGCTGCGGGCCAAGCCGCACGACCGGTTCCTGCGCGGCCAGGACAGGCGGCTGCCGTTCGGCGTGACCGCGACGACGCCCGACCAGCCGCCGATCAACGCCGAGGGCACGGTCGTGCAGCAGCAGCTGCTGCCGAAGTGGCTGCTACCGGTGGCGGTCGCCGCGCTGGCGGCCGCGGTGGTGCTGACCGTGCTGTGGTTCACGCTGGTCAAGCCGACCGTGCAGACCTCCGCGCGGGAGGCGGCCAAGGAGCAGGCCAAGGTGGAGAACGCCGCGATGATGGCGCAGGTCGACCAGGCCCAGGACAAGGCGGACAAGGCGGAGGACAAGGCCGCGGCCGCGGAGAAGAAGGTCGACGACATGGCCGCGGGCAACGGCGGTGCGGGTACCGGCACCGGCGGCGGCCGCGCGACCGAGGGCCCGAACGGCGTGGACATCTCGTCCGGCCAGGCGGTCGACTTCCGGATCACGACGGACCCCGACGCGCAGCCGGACCCCGAGGAGTTCGACAAGTTCAAGGTGCCCGACGGCGTCGTCCCGGCGGACAAGACGCTGGTGATCACCGACATCATCCTGCAGAACCCGCGCGGCGACGCCGGCCTGCTCCAGATCAAGCGCGGCGACGACGTCCTGTACGAGACGGGGCTGCAGAACTTCCGCGACCTGGACTACCACTTCCTGGAGCCGCTGACGTTCGCCCCGGACAAGCCGCTCACCATCGAGGTCAGCTGCCAGCTGCCCGGCGCACCCGAGCCGGCGACCGGTAAGTGTCACCCGTCCGTGTCGTTCTCGGGCCGGCTGTCAGGTCCGGCCGCTGGGTGAATCCGTGTCCCTTCGGGCCCTCGGCTTCGGCCGAGGGCCCTTCTGCGTGAGCGGGTGTGTACGGTCGGTGTACCGGACGGGCAAACCCAGGACACCGGTCCCATGTGCCTGGGACGCACCATGGGGCAATCTTTCTCCTGCGCGGGCTTCGACGTGCTGGGCGTCGAGTCGGGGGCGTGCTAGGGAGAGCGAAGATTCTGATGCTGGAGCAAAGCCGAATCCCGGTCGTCGTGCGGGCGACCGACCCGATCCTGCAGAGCGGTGTCCAGATGGCACTGCGCACGCGGCAGGAGGTGTGGCTGGTCGACGAGGACACCGCGTCCTCGGAGGCGGTCGCGTTGGTGGTGACCGACCGCTTCGACGAAAAAGGGGGGCAGCTGCTGCGCACGCTGCAGGTGCGAGGGTTCACGAGGGTCGTCCTGGTCGCGGGGGAGCTGGAGGACACCGAGATCCTGACCGCCGTGGAGGGCGGCGTCTGCGCGGTCGCCCGCCGGGCCGACACCACTCCGGACGTGCTGGTCCGCCTGATCAAGGCCGCGGCGGCGGGCGAGGGGGCCCTACCGCCGGACCTGCTGGGCCGACTGCTCAACCGGGTGTCCCGCCTGCAGCGGCACGTCCTGGAGCCGCGAGGCCTGCATCTGGCGGGCATCACCAACCGGGAGACCGAGGTCCTCCGCCTGGTCGCGTCGGGACTGTCCACAAAGGAGATAGCCGACAAGCTGTGCTACTCACAACGCACGGTGAAAAGCATCCTCCACGACGTGACCAACAGGTTCCAGCTACGCAACCGCTCCCACGCGGTCGCCTACGCCCTCCGCGAGGGCCTGATCTAACCCCGCGAGTCCCGCGTTCGACCACCGCGAGTCCCGCGTTCGACCACCGCGAGTCCCGCGTTCGACCACCGCGAGTCCCGCGTTCGGACATAGTGACTCCCGCGTTCGACCATAGCGAGTTGCGGTTCTGTGCAAGGCCTGCACAGAACCGCAACTCAGTGTGCACGAACACGGGACTCGTACTGTCCGAACGCGGGACTCGCGCTGGTTCAACGCGCGACTCGCGGTGGTTGAGTGCGGGGCTTGTGGGTTATTGGGGGGTTTCGCCCAGGCCGGCTTTGCGGGCTCGGACGATTGCCTGGGCGCGGTCGGCGACGTGGAGCTTCGTGAAGATGCTCGACACGTGGTTGCGGACCGTTTTCGGGGAGAGCGAGAGTCTGCGTGCGATGTTCGAGTTGCTCTCGCCTTCGGCGATCAGGGCCAGGACCTCGCGCTCTCGTGAGGTCAGCTCCGGGAAGATCGGGTCGGACGTGGCCACCGGCCCGGCGTTGAAGAACCCGAGGACCCGCGTCGCGATGTCCGGCCCGAAGATCGCCTCGCCGCGGCCGACGGCGTGCACCGCGCGGACGATCTCCTCCTGGCCCGCCCCCTTCAGCAGGTACCCGCGCGCGCCCGCCCGCATCGCCGCGAACACCGACTCCGTGTCGTTGAACATCGTCAGGACCATGATGCCGATGTCCGGCCGTTCGCCGACGATCTGGCGGGTCGCCTCGATGCCGTCGATGTCCGGCAGGTGCAGGTCCATCACCACCACGTCCGGCTCGAACGTGCGCGCGGCCGACACCGCCGCCTGTCCGTTCGCCGCCTCGCCGACCACGTCCAGCGACGGCTCGTTGGCCAGCACGGTCGACAGCCCGAACCGGAACAGGGGATGGTCGTCCACCACCAGGACACGCAGCCGCGGCTCCATCAACTCCCCTCCTTCGGCAACGGAAGCGTAGCGAACACCCGCGTCCCACCGTCATGATCGGCTTCGACAAGGCACTCGCCGCCAAGCTCCGTCGCGCGTTCGCGCATGGACGACAGCCCGACGCCGCCGTTCGTCACCGCCGGCAGGCCGATTCCGTCGTCCACCACCTCGATGTGCAGATCGTCGTCGATCCACAGCCGCACCGCGCACGACCTGGCCTCGGCGTGCCGGGTGACGTTGGTCAGCGCCTCGCAGATGATCCGGTACGCCGCCACGTCCACCGGCGGCGGCAGCTTCGGCATGGTGGACGGCACCTCTAACACGATCGTGACGCCACCTTCCTGTGTGTCGCCCCCGACTGTGCGGCTCGCGAGCGCGCCCGCGTACTCGCGAATCGCCGGTATGAGGCCGATTCTGTCCAACACCGGCGGCCGCAGCCCATGCGCCAGCCGGCGGATCTCGATGATCGCCGCCTGCAGCTCGTCACGCAGCCGCCCGAGAAGTTCACCCGTTGGTGTGGTGTCGCCGACCGTCCTTCGGCTGACGTCCAAACCCAGCGCGACCGCCGCGAGCGTCGGTCCCACGCCGTCGTGCAGCTCGTGCAGGATCCGCCGCCGTTCCATCTCCCGCGCCTGTACCAGGCGGTCACGGCTGCGGCGCAGGTCGCGGGTCAGGCGCGCGGTGTACACGGCCGCACCGGCGTGCCTGGCGACCTCGGCCAGCGCGATCCGGTCCGGCCGGGTCAGCTCGCGCTGTGCGGAACGCCGCCCCACGACCAGGTTCCCGACCCGCTCGCCGTGGTAGGTCAGCGGCATCCGGTACAGCTCACCGGTCGGCGTGCCGACACTGGCCGCGGTCTCGCTGCGCCCACGTGCCTGGATCTCGATCGCCATGTGCGGCAACCGCAGCGCCGCCGCGACGGTCTCGACGATCTCCGGCAGCATCGAAGCCACGACCGGCGTGTCCTCCAGCCGGGACGCCAGCGCGGACACCACCCGGTACGGGTCGTCGCGGTCGCCGTACAGCCGCCGGTTGATCAGCACCTGGAGCCGCGCGCGAACCGGCTGCGACAGCACCGCGATGGCCGCGGCGATGACCGCCTGCCCCCACACGCTGGTGATCGGACCGAACGCCGCCGACCACGTGCCCACCACCGCGAAGTAGAGGCCGACCGCGCCGATCGTGAGCGCTCCGTAGACGACGGTCCGGCTGACCGCGACCTCGATGTTCAGCGCCCGGTGCCGCAACACGGCCGCGGACATCGCGATCGGCACGGCCATGAACGGCAGCGCCTGCATCTCGTACGGCACGAGCGGCCGGCCGGTCGCGAGCACCGGCACGACCCAGATCGCGAAGTACGTGCCGGTGCTGAAGATGAGCGCCATCAGCTGCCACAGGATCGGCCGGCCGGTCGGCCCGCCCCGCTGGCGGATGTACTTGCGAACCAGCACGGTGGCGATGAGCGGCGGGTACACGAACAGCGCGGGCAGCACGGGGACGATGAGGAGGTAGATCCGTTCCAGCGGCGTCGACAGGGCCAGCAACGTGGCGAGCCACATCAGCCCGTACAGCGCGAGCGGCCCGACATAGCCGGCGGCGATCTGCCAGCGTTGCCGGCGCGAGAGGGTGATCGAGGGGAACGCGATGGCGAAGTGCAGAACCGGCCCCCACAGCAGCGCGAACGCCACCTGCCCGATGTAGTGCCGCCAGAACTGGTTCCCGGCGACCAGGTCCACGGCCGTCAGCGGGAAGAACCCCGCCCCGACGATCGTGACGACGCCGATGGCCGACGTCAGCAGCGCGGCGTGCGCCGCCGGATCCCGCGGCCGGGCCCAGAAGACGGTGATGCTCGCGGCGACGAGCAACGCGCCGACCAGCAGCATCGGCCACCAGCCGGCGACCGCCGCGATGAGCGGGAAGTGGTGGAGGGTGACGCGCAGGTCGAGCCGTTCCCCGTCGCGGCGGACCGTGTAGGTCAGCGTCTCGCCGGCGGAGGTCTTCGGTCCACCCGGCAGGGTCCGCACCCGCTCGGCCAGGTCCTGCCCGTCGATGGCGAGCACCTCGTCGCCGAGCCGCAACACGCTGCCCGGCTCCGTGGCCGAGACGTTGATGTGGCCGATGGAGACGGCACTGTCCGCGGGGCTGACGGTGGCGCCATCCGTGGGCGAGGCGACCCTCGACCAGATGCACCAGCCGGCAACCCCGAAGAGAGCGAGGGTGAGCAGTAGGAGCGAGGCGGGTACACGCCGCGCGCCCGCCGGGCCGAACACCGTTGGATCATCCCGCAATCCCGGCTCGTGGGACAGGGTATTTCGACACCGCTGCCCCATGGTGCTTCACCGACGGACCGCTGGTCAGCGCCCGTCCGACCGTCCGCCCGGCCGGTGTCGCGAGTTGTCGCCCCACGACAGCGGCCGGTGGACTACTTGCCGTCCTCTTTGGTCTCGTCGGCGAGCTCCGGGGCCGGCGGAGCGGCAGGCAGCTCGCTGAGCGGGACGGGCTTGGCGGACTCGGGCGCCTCGTGCCCGCCGGACTCCGAACCGGCAGGCTCCGAACCGGCAGGCTCCGAACCGGCCGGCACCGAACCGGCCGGCACCGAACCGGCCGGCACCGAACCGGCGGAACTCGGCTCCGAAGATGCGGAACTCTGCTCCGGAGACGCGGAACCCGGCTGCGAAGCGGCGGAACTCGGCTCCGGAGACGCAGAGTTCGACTCGGGTGATGCGGAACCCGGCTCCGGAGATGCCGGCGAAGGAGATGCCGGCCCTGCCGGCGTCGCGGGCGCCACCGTAGACGTGGGCGCCGCCGACGTGGCGGGCTCCGTCAGTGCTGCCGGCTCGGCTGGCGTGGCGGCCGGCGTCGCCGGTGCTTCCGACCCGATGACCGGCGTCAGCGGCTCGGCCGCGGCCGGCGCCGCGGTGGTGACCGGCTCCGGCGACACCGTGGACGCCGGCTGGTCCTGCGCCGCCGGTCCCGAAGCGGGCGGCTCCTCGCCGCTGGCGGTCGACCCCGCGACCACCTGCGTGGTCTCCGAGTCGTCCGCCGCGTCCGCCCACTCGTCCGCATCCGCCGCGCGCTCGCCGGCCGCGGCCGCACCTGCCGCACCAACCGCGCCTGCCGCACCAACCGCGCCGGTCGCACCTGCCCCACCGACCGCACCCACCGCCGGCATGCTCGGCACCGACTGCGTGCCGTGCGCCACCGGAACGCCAGGCATGCCAGGAGCACCCGGCGCCTGCCGGTACCCGTACGGCGCCGGGAAGCCCATCCTCGGCGTGTTCGGCTCCACCCGCGTCTCCCGCTGCCGCTGCCCCACATGCGCCAGCACCACCGCGGCGACCCCGAGTGCCAACGCGCACAGCGGCAGCACCAACCCCAGCCCGGGCGAGAACTCCAGCGACTCACCGGGCTCCAGCTCCCGGTCGTTGTACGTCGCCGCCTCCTCCAATACCAGCAGCGACTGCAACAGCACCACGCCCGCCAGCACACCCACGCCCGCGGTGATCAGCGACCGGCCGGCCGTCGTCGAGCCGGCCGAGCGAGTCCGCGACGCCACGAACGCGAACGCGGCGCCGAGCACCAGCAGCGCCGCGACCAGCACGAGTGCCAGCCCGAACAGCTTGCCGCCCTCGTCGAACGGTGCCACGCGTGCGACCCCGCTGACGTCCCACCAGCTGAGGTCGCTGCTCACCTCGGTGCCCGAGAAGTCGCCGGCCGCGAAGCTGTCGTGGAACTTGGAGATCGGCGCGAAGGACCCGCCGATGGCGAGACCGGCGGTCACCAGTGCCACGATGCCGGCGATCAGGCTGGTCAGACCGCCCCCGGGCGGCTTGGGTGGCGGCGCGGCGCCCATCAGGGGCGGCAGCGGCTGATAGGGCTGGTAACCGGGTGCGGGGTGAGTCACACGGGCATCTTGCCAGTGCGCGAAAGGCCCAGTTGACCGGCCACCTCATGTGTCAACACGCGGACTGAGCGTCAGTTGGTTGCTTCAGCAAACGTCACGTTTCGCGTACGCGGCCCTCTATCTCTGTTAGTGCGATGAGCGGCCCGCGCGAGGGCCGGGCCGCTCATCGCCTACCAACTCGAACTGCGCGACCACCAGGCTCTTCCACTCGGACAGCAACAGCGCCCGCCGGCCCTCGTCGCCGCCGATCATGGCGTCCAGGGCCAGGCCGCGGACCAGGTTCACGGTCAGCAGCACCAGCGTCTTGAGCCGGTCGTCGTCCACCTCGGCGCCCATGAGCGACCGGTACAGCTCCAGCGTCGAGTGCCCGAGCGCGCGGTCCACCGGCAGCAGCGTCCGCCGCAGCTCGGGGTCCGTGCGGGCAGCCACCCACAGCTCGACGGCCGCGGTCGACAGCGTCCCGGAGTACGCGCGCCACAGCAGGTCGATGCCCGACTCGACGCGTCGCGGCCCGGGCGGCAGCTCGGTCGCCGCCGTGCGGATCTCGTCGGACAGGCGCCTGAACAGGTGCTCCAGCGCGGTCGTCATCAACTCGGCCTTGGTCGTGAAGTGGTGCTGCTGCGCGCCGCGCGACAACCCGGCGCGCTGGCAGATCTCCTGCACCGTCGTGCGTGCGTACCCCAGCTCCACCAGGCACTCGATGGTGGCGTCGAGCAGCAGCTCACGCGTGCGCTCGCTGCGCTCCGCCTGCGTGCGGTGCTTTCTCGTCGCGGGGCCTGTCATCCGCCCTCCATTGCTTTACGTGCCGGACAACACGCAGGTACATTCAGGGCAGACTTTACATGCCGTACGGATTGTTTTTGGAGCCTTCATGCCGCTGACCCAGCGTTCCTCGTGGCTTGACGCCGACCTCGACTCCTTCCGTGAGCTGGCGCACTCCTTCTGCCAGAAGGAGCTGGCGCCCAACAACGAGCGCTGGTCGGCGGCCAAGCAGGTGGACCGCGAGCTGTGGCGTAAGGCGGGCGAGGTCGGCCTGCTGTGCCTGTCCATCCCGGAGGAGTACGGCGGCGGTGGCGGCACGTTCGCGCACGAGGCGGTCCTGCTGGAGGAGCAGGCCAGGGCGGGTGACGACGCGTGGGGCAACTCAGTGCACTCGGGCATCGTCGCGCACTACGTCAACTCGTGCGGCACCGAGGAGCAGAAGCGCCGGTGGCTACCCGCGCTCGCGTCGGGCGAGCTGGTCGGCGCCATCGCCATGACCGAGCCCGGCACCGGCTCGGACCTGCAGAACGTCAAGACCAAGGCCATCCGCGACGGCGACCACTACGTGCTCAACGGCGCGAAGACGTTCATCACCAACGGCGCGCAGGCCGAGCTGATTGTGGTGGTCGCGAAGACCGACCCCGGTGAGGCCGCGAAGGGCGTGTCCCTGGTCGTCGTGGAGACCGAGAAGGTGACCGGGTTCCGGCGGGGCCGCGTGCTCGACAAGATCGGCATGCACGGCCAGGACACCTCCGAGCTGTTCTTCGACGACGTCCGGGTGCCGGTGGAGAACCTGCTCGGCGGCGTCGAGGGCCAGGGCTTCGTCCAGCTCATGCGGCAGCTGCCGCAGGAGCGGCTGATCATCGCGGTCGCCGCGGTCGCGGCCATGGAGGTCGCGATCGAGCAGACCGTCCGGTACACCAAGGAGCGCACGGCGTTCGGCCGGGAGATCTTCAACTTCCAGAACACCCGCTTCAAGCTCGCGGAGTGCGTCACGGAGCTGGCCGTCGCCAAGGCGTTCCTGGACCAGTGCGTCGAGCGGCACCTCAAGGCCGACCTGGACGTCACCGGCGCGGCGATGGTCAAGTGGTGGACCACCGACCGGCTGTCCAGGGTCGCCGACGAGTGCCTGCAGCTGTTCGGCGGCTACGGCTACATGAACGAGTACCCCATCGCGCGGGCCTGGACGTCCGCGCGCGTGCAGCGCATCTACGGCGGCACCAACGAGATCATGAAGGAAATCATCTCGCGCACCCTGTAACAGGGTCGCCGGCTCCGCTGCGAAGGAGAAGTCTCTTGGGACCGCTCGCTGGGCTGAAGGTCGTCGAGCTGGTCGGGCTGGCGCCCGCGCCGTTCGCCGCCACCGTCCTCGCCGACTACGGCGCCGAGGTGGTGCGCGTCGACCGCGTCAGGGCGGGTTTCGACGTGCCGGTGTTCCCGCGTGACCCGCTGTCGCGGAGCAGGCGGTGGATCGGCGTCGACACCAAGTCGCCGGCCGGCCGGGACATCGTGCTGCGCCTGGTCGACGAGGCGGACGTGCTGATCGAGGGCTACCGGCCGGGCGTGACCGAACGGCTCGGCCTCGGCCCGTCGGACTGCCTGGACCGGAACCCCCGCCTGGTGTACGGCCGGATCACCGGTTGGGGCCAGGACGGGCCGATGGCGCCGACCGCCGGGCACGACATCAACTACATCGGCCTGTCCGGCGCGCTGGAGCCGATCGGGCGGGCAGGGGAGCGGCCCGTGCCGCCGCTGAACCTGCTCGGCGACTTCGGCGGCGGCGGGATGCTGCTGGCGATGGGCGTGCTCGCCGCGCTGGTCGAGCGGTCGGTGTCCGGCCGGGGGCAGGTGGTGGACGCGTCGATGGTCGAGGGCTCGGCCCTGCTCACCGCCGGCATGCACGGGCTGCTCAACCTCGGCATGTGGTCGCGCGGGCGCGGCCGGAACATGCTCGACGGCGGGGCGCCGTTCTACGACACCTACGAGACGTCGGACGGCAAGTACGTGGCCGTCGGGGCGATCGAGGAACGCTTCTGGGGTGCGCTCATGGGGGTCCTCGAGATCGACCCGGCGACGGTCGCCGGCCGGCTGGACCCGGAGCAGTGGCCCGCGGTCCGCTCGGTGCTGGACGCGGTGATCCGCACGAGGACGCGCGACGAGTGGGCGAAACGGGCGGAAGGGACGGACGCGTGCCTCACCCCGGTGCTGACCCCGGCCGAGGCGCCTGCGCACCCGCACAACGCGGCGCGCGGCTCGTTCGTGACGCTGGACGGGGACAACCAGCCGGCGCCGGCGCCCCGGTTCTCCCGGACCGTCCCCGACACGCCGACCGCGCCGGTCGAGCCGCGGTCGTCCACCGGTGAGGTGCTCACCGAGCTGGGCTATGCGCCGTCGGACATCGACCGTCTGCGTTCGGACGGTGTCGTCACGTGAACAAGGGTGACGCCCTGACGTGTTACCGACAGGTGTCCACATAGTCTCTGCGTCATGACAGGGCCTGAGAAAACATCGCCGGTGACGATCTTCGTCGACGGCACGTCGGGGATCAGCGTCACCGGCACCCTGGACGCCACCACGCTGCCCGAGCTGAACCGCTCGGTGACCGACTTCTTCGAGCTGGTGAACGCGGGGGAGCTCGACGTGCTCACGCTGGACCTGAGCACGGTGTCGGCCTGCGACCAGGCCGTGTCGGCGGCGGTGCGGCACGCGCAGTCCGTGTGCGCCGACCGGGCCGTGGCGCTGCGCGTGGTCCCGAGCGAGGCCGTCCGCCTGGCGATGGCACCCCGCCAGTAGCCAGTAGCCAGTAGCCAGTAGCCAGTGGTCAGTGGTCAGTCGACCCGGGACTCGAACGAGCCGTGCCGCCCGGCGCCGTCCGCGAAACGGCTCGCGCCCCGCTGGGACTCCGGTAGAGCCTTTCCGCCGTGCGCGAACTCCGTCTCGAGCGGCGCGGGCGACTCCCACTGGTCGTACACCGACGCGCGGTCGGTGCGCAGGCACGTCTGCGGGAAAGCCGCCAGCTGCCCGGCGAGCTCCCGCGCGGCGGCCAGCGCGGTGCCAGCCGGCACGACCCGGTTCGCCAGCCCCATGGCGAGCGCCTCCTCGGCGGCCACCGGACGACCGGTGAGGATCATGTCCAGTGCCCGGCTCTGCCCGATCAGCCGCGGCAGCCGCACGGTCCCGCCGTCGATGAGCGGCACGCCCCACCGCCGGCAGAACACCCCGAACACGGCCGTCGTGTCGGCCACCCGCAGATCGCACCAAAGCGCCAGCTCAAGGCCACCGGCGACCGCGTGCCCCTGGACCGCGGCGACGACCGGTTTGGACAGCATCAGCCGGGTGGGCCCCATCGGCCCGTCACCATCGGCCACGGGGACGAGCCGATTCCCTCGATCGGTACCCACCGACTTCAGGTCGGCTCCCGCGCAGAACGCCGGGCCCACACCACCCAGGACGGCGACCGAGGCCGTGTCGTCGTCCTCGAAGGCGCGGAAGGCGTCCGCGAGCGCGGCGGCCGTCGCGCCGTCCACCGCGTTGCGTGCCTCGGGCCGGTTGATCAGGACCGTGGTCACCGGCCCGGTCTTCTCGACACGGACCGTGTCGATCATGGGCCTGTCTCCTCACTTGCTCTGGCGAACGACTCGTCGGGATGGTAGTGGTACTGCGACTGGTGGCGTACGCACCGTAAGCTGGCGGCAGCCATCCGCGTGAACGGAGACAGCGATGAAGGCGAAAAAGGTCGTGATGCTCGTAGTCGTGGCCCTGGTCCTGTTCTACGTGATCACGAAACCGGGACCGGCGGCTCAACTCGTGCAGGACTTGCTCGGTTGGCTGCGCGACGGTGCAGAGGCGATCATCGTCTTCGTGCAGAACATCTTCGCCTAGCCCCGCCACCCCGTGAGGCGCCGTCCGGCCAGGCGGTCGGCGGCGCCTTGCTGCGTCCACGGCAGCCCAGGTCACGGAACGTGACACCGACTCGACGATCCAGCCGCCACATTGGACCGTACGGGTGGATTCTGGCTCTGTAGGCCCTGTTGGCGGCCTTTCCGTGAGATCAGGTCTGGCGAACTGTCGGTGCCGGCCTTTACGGTTCCCGCATCGAAGTTCCGCGGCGGCAGTCCGCAGTTCTCGAAGGAGGCAGGATGCTCGACGATCCCGGCGTGGATGATCTGGTGCGGCAGTGGACCGAGGACCACTCGAAGGCCGCCGAGTCGGACGAGATCAACCGGATCGCGTCGGAGTGGCTCGCCGAGGTGCCGGTTCAGCCACAGGGGATCCCCGGCCAGCGGGCGCGGAGCGGCAACGCCGCGTTCGCCCCCGTCGAGGCCACCGACCCACGCTTCTTCGCCGCCATGCGCGAGCGGCTGCCCGGTGTCCCCGCCGAGCTGATCTCCGCGGCCGCGGGCTGGTGGCAGATGGTGGGCGGTCTCGCCGAGGCCAAGGAGTGGTGGGACGCCGGCATCAGCCCACTCGACCAGCGCGCACTCGACTACCGTGCCGCCGGTCTGGCGCCGTCGGACCTCAAGCGCCGGCTCGGTCCCCTCACCGTCCTCGACCACCTGCGCCGCGGCAGCGCGCCGGCGTGGTGCGTGAACCGGCTGCAGCGCCAGAACGAGCGCCGGTCCGCCTAGTTCTTCCTTAACTCACCAGTAACGTTGTGGCGAGGCCGTCGTTGACCTTGTGTGACCGACGGCCAGCAGCCCAAGATTCGTGGCGTACTCATCCGCGCCGGACTCGTGCTCCTGGTACTGGCAGTCGCGGGCAGCGGAATCTGGCTCCTCAGGGCGGCTTCACGGCCCGAGCAGAGCCCCATCGAAGTCCCGGCCGCCTCGGTCCCGACCGCTGACGTCGAGCCCGGCGCCGTCGTCCCACCACAGCCCCAGGCAGGCGCGGTAGGGGAGGACCCACTCCACACCTGGGCGAACCGGGTGGCCGGCCGCATCGACGTCCCCGCCAGGGCACTCATGGCGTACGGCAACGCCGAACTGGTCCTGCGCGAGACGGCGCCCGCCTGTCACCTGTCCTGGGCGACCCTCGCCGGCATCGGCCGCGTCGAGTCCAACCACGGCCGCTTCGGCGGGGCCCAGCTGCGCGACGACGGCCGTCCGTCCAAGCCGATCATCGGCGTCCCCCTGGACGGCTCGGCCGGTGTGAAGGCCATCGGGGACACCGACCACGGCCGCTACGACGGCGACCCCGCGGTCGACCGTGCCGTCGGCCCCATGCAGTTCATCCCCTCCACGTGGCGGAAGTGGGGTGCCGACGCCAACCTGGACGGCGTCGGCGACCCGCAGCAGATCGACGACGCGGCACTCGCGGCCGGGCGGTACCTGTGTGCCGGCGGCCGCGACCTCGCGACGCCGGAGGGCTGGTGGGCGGCCGTCTTCTCGTACAACAACTCCGTGCCGTACGGCCAGAAGGTCTTCGGCCTGGCCGACGACTATGCCCGCGCGGCCAGCGTCTGAGACCCCGGGTGGCGCCTGTCCAGGACCACGGTATGATGCGAACAGGTGTTTGAAAACCGAAGACTGACCTGGACAACTGGAGAGTCTCTCCATATTCTTGCCGTCATGGCTGAGGCTCCCGCGCAGGTCGTCGAGGAACTCTTTCGGCGGATCGACGACGGCCGGTGGGGTGAGCTGGCCGGTCTCTATGCGGAGGACGCGTTCGTGGCGCATCCGTTGCGTGGTACGCACGTCGACGGCCGGACGGCGCTCGGCGAGCGGTTTCTCCGGTTGGGCACGTTCCGGATGCGAGTGTCCGATGTGGTCGTCCACGAGACCACGGACCCGGAGGTCGTCGTCGCGGAGTACCGGAGCCGCGGACCGGGCTTCAGCGCGGCGAACGTTCAGGTCGTGCGTGTCCGGGACGGACTGATCACCCACTCCAGTGACTACCACGACCACCTGCGCATGGCCGCGGCGCGGGGTGACTTCACCGGCCTGGCCGTGTCGTACGAGTCCTCTGGTGGGACCCATGAGCCGCTGGTGGCGGCTCCTCTGGGCAGCCCGCGGGACGTGGTGTGGCGGCTGCTGGACGGCATCTCGGCGACGATCCCCGGCACCCGCGCGGACCTGTACGCGGACGACGCCGTCGTGACGCATCCGTTCCACCCGACGGCGCCGCCGCTGACGGGGAAGGACGAGCTGCGGCAACACTTCGCGCGCGGCGGCGGCGAGGGGCTGCGGCCGCGGCACGTCGTCTTCCACGATGGCGCCGACCCGGAGCTGGTCGTCGTGGAGTTCGAGTACGCGGGCCGGGTCGGCTCCGGGAACCCTGTGGTGGCAAGGAATGTCTTCGTCACGCGGGTCCGGGACGGCCTGATCGTCGAGTCCCGCGACTACGCCGACCACGTCGCGTTCGCCGCGGCGACCGGCCGGCTGCCGGACCTGCTCGCCGCGGCGCGGTCGGTGGTGACCGCGGACTGACACCGGTTCTGCCGGCCGTTTCGGTTCTGCTGTGCTGGCGTTGCCGGCTGTGCTGTGGCCGTGCCGTGTCGGCTGTGCCGTGCTGTGCCGGTTCGGCCGTGCCGTGCTGTGCCGTGCCGGCTGTGTCGGTTCGGCGGTGCTGTGCTGTGCCGTGCTGTGCCGGTTCGGCTGTGCCGTGCCGGTTCTGCTTCGCTGTGCCGGTTCAGTGTCCGTTCTCCCGCACTGACCGGGCGCGGCCGTCAACTCTTCCGGGCCCGCAGCGTGCGCTGCCGATCGATCGCCTTCTGCACGCGGGTCAGCGCGTTCCGCGCGGCCACGTTGAACAGGCCCATGGTCATGTCCTTCCGGCCGAACACGACCAGCAGCACGCTGGTCTCCACCGGAAAGACACCGACGTAACCGGACGAACCCTCGAACAGCGAGGCCGTGGACTCGCCGACGTCGGCCTGGCTCGTGAACTGCGTGGCGATGCTGGCCGCGGCCGCCGCCATGGCCGCGACCGTGTCGACCACGACGTCTCGGATGTCGCTGGCGAGCACCAACCCGTCCGAGCTCGCGAGCAGCATGCCGTAGACGTTGGCGTCCTTGCCGCTCACGCTGTTCAGTGCGGTCTCGAACACCGCGAGCAGATCACCGGTCGAGCCGTGGCGGTCCGCGTGCACGGTCGACCACACGCCGTCGCCCGATGCCGCGGGTGTCCGGCGTTTGGGGAGCGGTGCCGGGTCGGCGGCGTCGTGGGGCTGGCCGAGACTCATACCGCCAGGTCACCTTCGATGCGCCTCAGGTGGTGCCGGGCCAGGGCCAGGTTCGCGCGCTCGCGGTCGAGGACCAGGTACAGGAACAGGGCCGAGCCGCCGCTGCGGCCGCCGTCGATCAGCCGGATCAGGTGGTACTGGCGGCCGAGGGTGATGAGGATGTCCTCGATGGAGTCGTCGAGCGCGAGCGCGGCCATCACCCGCATCTTGGCGCGCACGACCTCGGTGTTCCCGGCCGCCGCGACGTCGAGGTCGAGCCAGTCGCCGCCACCCAGGGTGCCCAGCGACATGCCGCTCTCGTAGTCCACCAGCGCCACGCCGGCGGCGCCGTCGATGGTCATGGCCTCTTTGAGCGCGGTTTCGATATTCATTCCGTTGGTTCTCCTCCTCATCACCACGAGCTCTGTCTCCTCGTCAATGCGCATTCAATGGTTCGGCGCCAAGCATGCGGCTCACCCAGTCATCGCCAAGGCAATCGGTCAGATCATCCGACTGCCGGCCACTCTAGGCGGCGGCGTTTGCCCAGTACATAGGCGATTCGGCCCAACGGCGGCCCGCCATCCGCCTCATCGTCCAACCCGAGCGCGTCGGTTTCGCCTAAATTCGCAAATTGCTCTCGGCACGTTGCGATCCAGGGTGATGTTTCCTTTTTCGGTCATTTCTGGAAAAGGAGGAACATTGGTGCCAATTGTCCTGGACGTCATCGCGTCAGGTCGCGCGCCCTGGCGGGTCGCGAGTGAGCGCGGCCACAGTGTTAGCGTCGTCGGTGTGAAGGGCGGAGTGCTGGCTCGCCGTGCGGGGATCATCGCGCTCTGTGCGGTGTGCCTTGTCGCGTGTGTCGGGTTGGCCTGGTGGCAGTGGCAGCGCTTCGAGAACGGCGGGACCTGGCAGAACCTCGGCTACGTCCTGCAGTGGCCGCTGTTCGGGCTGTTCCCCGCCTTCATGTTCTGGCGGCTCCGCAAGCTCCGCACGCAGCCACGTGAGCCCGAACCCGAGCCCGGGCCGGCGCGAGCCGAGTCACAGCCGCCGCCCCCGCGTGCTCCGGCCGGACCGGCCGTCCGACAGGATGTCGGCGACGACGATCCCGAGCTGGCCGCGTACAACCGGATGCTCGCCCAGCTCAACGCACTCGACCAGCAGGAGACGCGATGACCGCCGACTCCCCAGTCACCGACGAGGAGAACCCCGCCCAGGCCGTCGGCGACACGGGGGTGAGGGGCGCGCTGGCACGTTTCCGCGTGATGGCCTACATCGTCGGCGTCGGCCTGCTCGCCCTGTGCGTGTCCTTCACCATGAAGCTGGCCTTCGACCAGCCCCAGTACAGCGCCGTCGTCGGCCCGGTCCACGGCTTCCTGTACATCGTCTACCTGTTGACGATCGCCGACCTCGCGTTGAAGGCCCGCTGGTCGGTGAAGGGCACGATCCTCGTCATGCTGTCGGGCGTCGTGCCGGTCGGTTCCTTCTTCGCCGAGCGCGCCGTCACCCGCCGGGTCCAGCGGGGCCAGAAGCTCTGACCAGCCCGCGGCCACCGGACAACGGCCCGTGTGGACTTCGTCTGGCCGTGCGAGCCCCTAAGGCCCGGTTTCCCTACAGGCCGACGCGGCGCAGCGCCAGCACGACGAACCCGCGCATGGACCGGTCCCAGCCTGCCGGCGCGGGCGGCGGCTTCTCGTCCACGAGCAGGTCCAGTGCCGGCCCCGGCAGGTCGGGGCCCAGCCGGAACGCGAGCGCGACCGCCGCGGTCATCCGGATGTCCAGCGCCTCGGCGTCCAGCAGTGCCGTCAGATGCTTGTCCACGGCGGGAAAGCCGGACAGGTACCCGAGCGTGAGGTTGGCGCTCGCCGGCGCGACCGAGGCGAGCAGCGCGTCCACGATCGCCTCGTCCGCGGGGAAGTACGCCAGCAGCTCCGCCGCCTGCGCCGCGACGGCCGGGTCCGACAGCCAGGCCGCGTAGGACGTCACGTGGGCCTGCCCGGCCCGGTAGGCGTCCGCCGCCCAGCGCACGGCCGCCGCCTCGAAGTACTCCGCGGGGGCCTCGTCGTGCGGGTTCTCCGACTCGAACAGCAGCCGGGCCACCTCGGCGAGGTCGTCCGGCGACAGCTCGTCACCCGCGGCGAAGTCGGGCGTGAACGGCAGCGCCGCGTCACCGAGGACCACCCCACGCAGCAGGCTCACCAGCGACTCGCGTTCCGGCGTGTCCGGATCGTCCACCAGCGCCACCAGGAACGGCACCACGGCGGCACTCACCGGCCAGCGCGAGCCCTGGTGGTACACGGCGCCCGACAGCCAGGACAGCGCGCCGTCCCGGGTCGTCGCGTTCGGCGAGCGCAGCATCCGTAACCGGTCCGGCACGTCGGCCGCCACGCCGTGAGCATGATGCAACTGCCGCCACGGCACATCGGCCAGGCCCACTAGAGGGTCACGCACACCACGTTTCTACCCGATCGACGGCCCGGTGCTCCACTTGACCTCAACTTTACTTGAGCTTTTACGTTCAGTTCATGTGCACAGTCGGTGGTCAGCGGCCTCCCCGCCGGCCTTTCGGCCGTCAGTGTCCCGAGCCGATGCCCGTCAGCGCGCGGACGGCCATCTCCTTGTGCTTCGCCTCGTCGGCCTTCTCCCTGCTGAGCACCGTGCCCAGGTAGGCGGCCAGGAACGAGACCGGAATGGACACGATGCCGGGGTTGCCAAGCGGGAACAGGTGGAAGTCGACCTCGGGGAAGATCGACGTCGGCGCGCCGGACACGGTCGGTGAGAAGAACACCAGCAGCAGGCACGAACCCAGCCCGCCGTACATGCCCCACAACGTCCCGGTGGTGTTGAACCGCTTCCAGAACAACGAGTACAGCAGCGTGGACAGGTTGGCCGACGCGGCGAACGCGAACGCCAGCGCCACCAGGAACGCCACGTTCTGGCCGTTCGCCAGGATGCCGCCGACCATCGCCAGCACGCCGACCACCACGGCCGTCAGCCGCGCCACCCGCACCTCGGCCGCCGGTTCCGCCCTGCCGTTGCGGAAGATGTTGGCGTACACGTCGTGCGCGAACGACGCCGATGCCGTCAACGTCAGGCCCGCCACCACGGCGAGGATCGTCGCGAACGCGACCGCCGACACGATGCCCAGCAGCAGCGTGCCGCCGATCTCGAAGGCGAGCAGCGGCGCGGCCGAGTTCTCCTTGCCGGTCGAGGACAGGATCCGGTCCGACCCGACCAGTGCCGACGCGCCGTACCCGATCACCAGCGTGGCCAGGTAGAACACGGCCATGCAGCCGATCGCCCACACCACGGAACGCCGCGCCTGCTGGGCGTTGGGCACGGTGTAGAACCGCATCAGAACGTGCGGCAGCCCCGCCGCGCCGAACACCAGCGCCAGTGACAGCGAGATGAAGTCCAGCGGGTTCTTGCCGTACTGGGCGCCCGGCTCCAGCACCCGCTGCCCGCTCGCGTTGTTCGCCGCGGCCTCGTCGAGCAGCGTCGACACGCTGAACCCGTACTTGCCGAGCAGGAACACGGTCATCAGCACGACGGCCGTCACGAGGATCGCCGCCTTGATGATCTGCACCCACGTGGTGCCCTTCATGCCGCCGACCAGCACGTAGAAGATCATCACGAGACCGACGACGCAGATCACCAGCGTCTGCCCGCCCTTGCCGTGCACGTTGAGCAGCAGCGCGACGAGCCCGCCGGCGCCGGCCATCTGCGCCACCATGTAGAAGAACGAGATCACGAGCGTCGACGTGGCGGCGGCGGCACGCACGGGGCGCTGGCGCATCCGGTACGCCAGCACGTCGCCCATCGTGAACCGGCCGGTGTTGCGTACGCCCTCGGCGACCAGCAGCAGCGCGATCAGCCACGCGACGAGGAACCCGATCGAGTACAGAAAGCCGTCGTAGCCGTGCACGGCGATCGCGCCGGCGATGCCGAGGAACGACGCGGCGGAGAGATAGTCGCCGGTGATGGCGACGCCGTTCTTGCGGCCGGTGAACGAGCTGCTGGCCGCGAAGTAGTCGGCCGTGGACGTGTTGCGGGTGCTCGCCCGGTACACCAGGAGCAGCGTGACCGCGACGAAACCGCCGAACACGAACAGGTTGAGCAGCGGGCTGCCGACCTCGCCGGCGGGCGCCGTGGAGGTGGTCGCGAGGATGGTCGCTGAGCCGACGGTCATCTCCCGTCGGCCCCCACGGCCGCGCGGATCGCGGCGACTCCGGGATCGAGCCGCCGCCGTGCGTAGCGCACGTAGCCGAAGGTGATGGCCGCGGTCGAGACGAACTGGAGCAGGCCCAGCACCAGTCCGACGGTCACGAGCCCGGACAGGCGGTGGCTCATGAAGCCGCGCGCGTAGGCCGCGAGCAGCACGTAGGTCAGGTACCAGAGCAGGAACAGCGCGGCCATCGGGAACACGAACGCCCGGAAACGCCGGCGCAGCGCCGTGAACTCCGGGCTGTCGTAGATCGCGGCGAAGTCCGGCTCACCCGGCGCGGGTGGGGGAGGGGGCGGCTCGTCGGTGATTCCGCCGAAGGCCACGGTCACCCGTCCCGGCGTGCGGGCAGATATCGGTGTGTGAACCACCCGGGGCATATGTTTCCTCCGCTGAAGACGGCCGCTTGATACGTTGTACGCTCGCGTCCGGAAATTCAGATACAGGGGTGCGATGAAATCAGCAGCAGTCCCCCAGGCCGAAGTAGACACTACCCGAGAAATGACCTCAAGGCATTCACACCTCTCGGTGAACCTACGCGTGACCTTGCGTAGCGAGAGTTGCATGACGCACGAACATTTTGACCCTTTGTGTTCGTCCCGAATGGTCTGACCGGCGCAAAGTGCCTGATAAGTAGTGGTTGCCCGGTTCTCGAGGCAACTGGGTGACGATGACCCGAGAGTGTTGGTGGAATGGTACCCGTTCGGGCTATCAAGTAAGCACAATTCAGACTTACAGTAGAACGGGCAAGATCAAATACGGCGCCGGCGCGGTGAGGGTCGCCTAAATCAAACGATTTAAGACTGGTCTTCGCAGGTCAACGCACTCGCTTCGGAACTCTTTAGAGAGCTTTTAGCTGCGGTACGCTCTACTCTCAGTTCTCGTCGCGACGGCACCCCGTGCGGCACTCGACCGGAAATGTCGTCTCCTCATTACTTGGAATGAGGCGCTGTCTTGAAGGCTTCGGAACCCAGGTCCCCTTGGTCGGCGTTGTGCGGCTTGCTCGCGAACTGGCGGGACTGGAACATCCCGGTCAAGCTCGCCGCGGTCACGCTCGTGCCGGTCGTCTTCGCGGGCGTGCTGGGCATCATGCAGATCTCCGACCAGGTCGACAAGGCGAACGCCTACCGGCGGGTCGACCGGCTGGTGGCGGTCAACGAGAAGCTGCGCGACCTGGTCGCGGCCCTGCAGGAGGAACGCGGCGACGCCGGCGTGCTGCTCGCGCTCGGCGCCGGTGAGGTCGCCGCGCGGCTCGTCCCCGACCAACGCGTCACCGACCACGCGAAGGAGGAGTTCCTCCGTGCCACCGGTCGCGTCACGCTCGACCACGAGGCGGGCGCCGCGCGCTACGCGGACGTGCTGACCTGGCTGGACGAGCTGACCGACGTGCGCGAGCAGGCCGCGGAGCCCGGCTTCGACGCCGCCAACGCGGTCACCCGCTACTCGGCGGTCGTCGACGCTCTGCTGCGGTTCGACCGGACCATGTCGGCCGAGACCATCGACCCGACGCTCGCGTCGACCGCCTCCGCGCTCCACGACCTCGAGGAGATCAGGGAGGAGGTCTCCTACCAGGAGGCGGTGATCGCGGTCGGCATCGTGCGCGGCGGCGGCCTCACCGGTCCCGAGGTCGAGGCGCTCGGCGAGTCCATGAACCGGCAGGCCGACCGGCTGTCCGACTACTACTCCGTCACCGGCGCCGCCCGGGGGCAGTTCTACGACGACACGCTGAGCGGCACCGGCATCGCCAGCCGCAACAACGTCGTGGCCGCCGCCGCTTCCCGGCCCGCCGGCACCCCGGTCCCCGCCACCGCACAGGGCTGGCGCGACGGCTCGGCGCTCACGGTCAGCCGTATCGGCGAGGTCTCCCGGGCGTTCGCCACGGACCTGCGTGACCGCTCCGCCGCCCTCCAGGACGAGGCGAGCGACGCCGCCGGCCTCGCGGCGGTGATCCTGTTGCTCGCGCTGGTGATCGCGCTGGCCGTCATGTTCTTCGTCGGCCGCCACCTGCTGACCTCGCTCGCGCGGCTGCGGCGCGGCGCTCTCGACGTCGCCCGCAACGCCCTGCCCGACGCGGTGGCCCGCATCCGCGACAGCGGTGAGGACCTGGCGGACATCGACCTGCCGCCGGTGGCCGTGACGTCCATGGACGAGGTCGGCCAGGTGGCCCGCGCGTTCGACGCCGTGCAGCGACAGGCGCTCAAGCTCGCCACCGAGCAGGCCGGCCTGCGTGCCAAGTACTCCGACATGTTCGTCAACCTGTCCCGCCGCAGCCAGGGTCTCGTGCAGCGCCAGCTCCAGCTGCTCGAACGGCTCGAGCGCGACGAGGAGGACCCCGAGCAGCTCGCGACGCTGTTCCAGCTGGACCACCTCGCGACCCGCATGCGCCGCAACAACGAGAACCTCATGGTGCTCTCCGGCGGCGAGGTCGGCCGGCGCTCGCAGCGGCCGACGACCCTCACCGACCTGCTCCGCGCGTCGGTGTCGGAGATCGAGCAGTACAAGCGGGTCGAGCTGCTGCCGCCGCCGTCGGTCGAGGCGGTCGGCTACGCGGTGGGCGACCTCGTGCGCCTGGTCGCGGAGCTGCTGGACAACGCCACCGCGTACTCCGCGCCGGACACGCAGGTGACCATCGCGAGCGCCCTGCTCGAGGACGGCGCGCTGTGCGTCGAGGTGCTCGACGAGGGCATCGGCATGACCTGGGACGAGCTGGACGAGGCCAACGACAAGCTCGCCGACGCCGGTCTGGTCGACGTGTCGACGTCGCGGCGGATGGGCCTGTTCGTGGTCGGCCGGCTCGCCGGGCGGCACGGCATCGAGGTGAGCCTCGACGGCGGTCACGACGCGAAGGGCGTGCGGGCCACCGTGATCGTGCCGGCCGAGATGATCATCCAGCGGGAGAACCCGACCGAGCCGGTCCGGATACGCAGGACGGGGGCCGAGACGAGCCCGCTCGCACCGTTCTCGCTGAGCGGGCGGTCGAACGGCGGGCACCTCAACGGCCGGTCGAACGGCCACACCGCCGAGGTCATCAAGGGCACGCTCCCCCAGGCGTCACTGCCGCGCCAGGAACGGCCCACCCCGCCGGCCACCGAGTACATCCAGCTGCCACACCAGGAACAACCCAGCTCGCCCCCTGCCGAGCACATCCGACTGCCACGCCAGGAACGGCCTGCCTCGGCGACCGGCGAGCACGTCCGGCTGCCGAGCCAGGACCGGCCCACCGGACCGGCCGCCGACGACACCCGGCTGCCGCGCCGGGCACCCGGCGACCGGGTGCCGGCCCAGCGTGACCCCGGGCAGTGGGGGCCGGTCACCCCGCCCCGCGTGGCCGTCAACCCACCGATGGAAAGGAAACTCCAGCCTCAGCCCCCGAGTCAGGACGAGGAGACCGTCGTCGGCGACGCCTGGAGCTTCGCCGACGACACCGGCCTCGACGGCGCCCGTGCCGCGTCGAAAGCCGAGCCGTCCGACTACACCTCGGGTGGGCTGCCGCGCCGAAGTCCGAGGCGGAACCTGGTCCCCGGCAGTGCCACTCCGGGCGCTGCGACCGGGCAGCAGCCTCGACACGGGCGCGACGCGGACGTCGTACGGGACCGGTTGAGCGACTACCGGTCGGGCGTCCGCAGGGCACGGGACCACCGGCCCGGCGTCGAATCCCCCACCCCCAGCGCCGCGCCGGTGGTCCCGTCCCAACCCGCCACCTCGTCCACCTCGCTGACCTTCGACCTGCTCGGCGGTGCCTGGCGGTTCGCCGCGGACATCGGCCGGCACGCCGCGAACCAGGTGTCCACGGCGAACCCGGTGGACCACACGGCGGGTGGGCTGCCCCGGCGCAGCCCGCGGCAGAACCTCGTGCCGGGCAGCGTCTCGCACTCCGGTCACGGCAATGGCGCCGGCCCCGCGCGACCCAGCTCCGCCGAGGAGCTGCGTGGCCGGCTGGGGAGCTTCCAGAAGGGACTGTCGCGGGGCCGGAGAAGCCTCGCCGAACGGGGTGCACAGGAGCGAAGCGAAGGAGGCGGCCCGCGGATGAGCGGAGCCCATTCAGCACACAGCACGAGTCAACAGGAGACCGAATGACCTCGCCGCAGGCTCAGCCACATCAGTTCGGCTGGTTGGTCGACGACTTCACCGAGCGTGTCCCCGGCGTGGCACACGCCGTCGTCGTGTCCGCGGACGGGCTGCTGCTCGCCGCGTCGGCCCGGCTGCCGGTCGACCGCGCGGACCAGCTGTCCGCGGTGGCGTCCGGTCTCATCAGCCTCACGCACGGGGCGGCCCGCTGCTTCGAGGCGGGCGGGGTCAAGGAGACGATCGTGGAGATGGACGGCGGCATCATGCTGCTGATGGCCATCAGCGACGGGTCCTCCCTGGCCGTGCTCGCCTCGCCGCTGTGTGACATCGGGCAGGTCGCGTACGAGATGACCCTGCTGGTCGACCGCGTCGGGCAGATCCTGACGCCGGAGCTCCGGGCGCAGCTCCAGGGCGCCGCCGGGAACATGGTTGGGACGTCGGCGTGACTGACGAGGACGGTTTCGCCGAGGTGCTCAACGGGCTTGCGCTGGGTGGCGGGAAGCACAAGCGGCACAAGGAACAGGACGCACGTCATGACGAGGAGCCCGATCCGCGGGCGGACTGGTCGTGGGCGGGTCCGTTCTCGTCGGCGGGCGTGACCCCGGCGGGTACGGCGGACGAGGATCTCTCCGACGCGTCGATCGTCCGCCCCTACGCGTGGACCGGTGGGCGCACGAAGTCCACCGTGGACTTCGAGATCGAGACGATGGTGTCCACGAGCGAGCACGGCGAGCGCATCGAGGCACTGAGACAGACCGAGCACCGCTCCATCGCGGGTCTGTGTGCCGAGCCGCGGTCGGTCGCCGAGGTCGCCACCCTGCTGTCGGTGCCGCTCGGCGTGGCCAAGGTGCTGCTGGGCGACATGTCCAAGCTGGGCTTGGTCATCGTGCACAGGACCGCCGCCGTCGGCGACGACAAAGCACACCTCATGTTGATGGAAAGGGTTCTGAGTGGACTCCGTCGGCTTTGACCCGAACAGCGCCGGCCAGGCGATGACGTCGGTGAAGATCGTCGTCGGCGGTGGCTTCGGCGTCGGCAAGACCACCTTCGTCGGCGCGGTCTCCGAGATCGTGCCCCTGACCACGGAGGCGGTGATGACCGACGCCAGCGTGGGGGTCGACGACCTGGACGCCATTCCCAGCAAGCGATCCACCACCGTGGCCATGGACTTCGGCCGCGTGTCGCTCGGCCGCGACCTCGTCCTGTACCTGTTCGGCACGCCCGGCCAGGAACGCTTCTGGTTCATGTGGGACGACCTCGTGCGCGGCGCCATCGGCGCGGTCGTGCTGGCCGACACGCGCCGGCTCGCGGACTCGTTCGCGCCGATCGACTTCTTCGAGGACCGCGGCCTGCCCTACGTCGTCGGCCTGAACTGCTTCGACGGCCGGCAGACCCACGGCATCGACGAGATCCGCGACGCCCTTTCCGTGGCGGAGTCGGTCCCGATCGTCACCTGCGACGCCCGCGACCGGGAGTCGGTGAAGAGCACCCTGATCACGATGGTCGAGTACTCGATGGAACACGGGGCGGCCATCCACGACGCGAGCATCTGAGGCCCCGCGCTCAGGAGTCCCGGGGAGGCGGCGCCCAGTCCGCGTCGCGGCCGAGCAGGGCCAGGGTTCGCGCCCACCCGTCCGTTCCGTCCACCGTGGACAGGACGGGACCGAACGGCGCGCCGGGTGCCGTGCGTGCGTCCCCGTCGGGCACGGCCTCGGCTGTTCGCCGGGCGGCGGCGAGCAGGTCGTCGTCGTAGTCGACCTCGGCGCCGATCGACGCCGCGACGTCCCACCCGTGGACCAACGTGTCGATCAGGTGGAAGCCGATCACGGTGTCGAGCGGAAACCGCATGCCGCCGAACTCCGGCATCAGCACCTGCTGGTCCGGGTCGGCGGCGGCGAAGGCGGCGACCACCACGGCGGCGCCGGCCTCCCAGGTGGCCGGGTCGCGGGGCGCGAACGCCTCGGCCGGCACGTCGGCCAGGGCCGCCGCGGCGAATCCGCGGTCCTGCCCGGTCATGTGTGCGAGTAACGCCCGCAGGTCCCACTCCGCGCAGGGCGTGGGCCGATCCAGGTCGATGGCCCGAACTCGCGCGACCACGGGCCGGACGGCCTCGAACGAACGCCGGTGAAGGTCTCGAATGTTCTGCATAGGTGGACTATCTACCACGGTAGACGATTGGTCAACCGGTATCGTCGTCGCATGACGGGGCAGCGCCACGACCTTGGCGCGTCGTTCGCCCGCCTGACCAGGGCGATGTTCGACGCAGAGACGCCGATCCTGCGCGCGCACGACGTCGAGATGTGGGACTACGCCGTGTTGAGCGCACTGCGGGACGAGGCGGCGCCGACCCAGTCCGAGTTGGCGGCCGCGGTGCAGCGGGACAAGACCCGCCTGATCCCGATCCTCGACCGCCTGGAGGCCCGCGGTCTGCTCACCCGCACTCCCGACCCGGCCGACCGCCGCAACCGGGTGATCGCCCTGACCGACGACGGCCGCGTGGTGCTCGACGCCTGCCGCACGGCCATCCGCGCCATGGAGGAGAAGTTCCTGGCCGCGGTGCCGGAAGCCGAACGCCGCACCTTCGTCGAGGTGCTGACCCGACTGACCGATCGGCTCCAGCCGCCCACAACGAAGTGACGAGCTCAGCGACCGCCTGAGTACGGGGCGGACGTGCCCGTGACGACACGCGGGCTGCCGAGCACGACGACGCCACTGGTTCCGTCGATGGTGACGACGGTGCCGGCCGGCAGTGTGCGGTCCCCGGCTCGGATGCGCGACTCCTCGACCGTGAGGGCCGTCGCCGCCACGACCGCCGGCTTCCCCATGGCGCGGGCCACGATCGCGGCGTGGCTGGCCGGGCCGCCCGTCGACGTGACGACGCCGGCCGCCGCGGCCAGGCCGTGCATGTCTAGGGGAGAGGTGTGCGGCCGGAACAGGATCACCGGTCCGTCCATGCGCACCGCCGCGTCCGCGGTCGTCGCCACCCGTCCTGTCGCGACGCCCGGGCACGCGCCGAGCCCACGCGTGAGGACATCCGCACCGGAGGCGTCGATCCGTGCCGTGTCGACGGAAGCGGGGACCCGGCCGACGGCCTCGCTTCGGCTGATCAGGCCCGCGTCCGCCAGCTCGACCGCGACGCGTGCCGCCGCCGCGCCGACGAACCCGCCGGCGCGAACCTGCAGCAGCCACAGCCGACCCGACTCGAACGTGAACTCCACCGAGCACGCGTCGCGGCAGTGCTCCTCGATGCGCGCCATCGCGGCCAGCAGCTCCGCCCACATCGCGGGCTCCCGGTCGGCCAGGTCACGCAGCGGGCGGGTCACCGTCCGCCCGGACACCACGTCGTCGCCGCGGTGTCCGAAGAGGACCTCGCCGAACGGGACGTGCTCGCCGGTGTTGGGGTCGCGGCTGAACGCGACCCCGGACCCGCCCCGCTCGCCGAACACCATCGTCTGCACGGTGACCGCGGTGCCCAGGTCGTGCGGGATGCCGTGCAGCTCACGGTAGGTCCTGGCCCGCGGCGTGTGCCACGACGAGAACACCGACTCGACGGCCGGCGCCAGCCGTGACACGGTGAGCGGCACGTCGAGGACGGTGTTCATCATGCCCGGCATGGAGACGCGCCCACCCGAGCGGACCGACACCGTCCGGTCCCCGTGCGACGAGGCGAGCGCACGCACCGCGGCCGTCAGGTCCGGGAGCCGGCCGTCCCGCAGGAACTCCCGGCAGGCGGGCGTGCCGATGACGAACCCGGGCGGCACGGGCAAACCGAGTCGCCGCAACATGATCAGGCCGTGGGCCTTCGCACCGAGCACGTCCGCGGTCGCGGTGACCTCCGGTGCGAGCGGGTAGATCATCGCGGAATGCCCAGCGTGGCGAGGAGATCCTCGTGCAGCTGGAACCACACCGCGTGGTAGGACTCGACATCGTCGGTCACGTACTCCGGCCGGCCGGCCGAGGCCCGGCCGAGCGCGGTGGTCAACCGCTCCCGGTACCGGCCGAACCGTGGCAGGGCAACGGAAAGCCTCGCGAGCACGGCGTCGGCGCGCGTGTGGAAGCCGGTCAGCACCGTCAGCACCTGCTCGCCCGGCCTCGTCTGCCACGCCGCGCAGATGTCGAGCAGCTCGGGGTTGAGCACGAGGAAGTCGTCGTAGCAGCCGGCGACCGCGTCCCGCACACCGTCCACTTCGGACATAACGTTCTCGGCGTCCGCGGCCCGGCCGGTCTCCGTGAGGCCCCAGCCGCCGAAGGTGCCCGGCGTGTGGGTGACGAGCCCGGCCACCGCGAGGTCGATCAGCTCGGACTCCACGGTGGACGCCGAGAGCCCGGTCGCCGTGGCGACCCGGTTCGTGCCGGTGAACCCCATGCAACGCAAGGCATGCAGCACGACGTTCACCGGCGTGCCCTGGTCGAGCCACCCACCGCGTGCGCCGCACCGCGCCCGGCCGCCCTGGCGACGATCTCACCGGCCTCGACCCGAACGGCCGCCTCCGTGTCGTCGTCATCCCGGACCTGGACCGCCGACGCGACGCGGCCGTCGTCGAGCACGACCCGCGGCCGCGGCGGCCCGAACACCGGCAGCAGGCAGTTCGCGAGGTCCCCGAGCCGCAACCGCACGAGCCGGCCCAGCTCGGCGTGGTCGTTCGTGACCACGACGACCGTGACGTGCTCCGCGGCCCGCACCGCCTCCTCGGCCGCGCTCAGCCGGCCGGTGCCGAGCACCGCGATCACCCCGTCCCCGCCGAAGGCGGCCGGTTCGCCAGTGAGCAGGTCCGGCAGCGTGCCCGGCGGCGTCCACGCCTCCCGAACCGCCTGGGCGGGCGGGACGAACGGAAGGTGCGGCGGATCCCAGGCGTCGCCGAGGTCGAGGGCGGCCAGGTGCTGGCAGGCGCGAATGACGTCGAAGGGGTCACCGAAACCGGGGGCCTTCTCGGCGAGGTGGCCGGTGCCGCTCAGGACCGTGAGGACCAGCTCGGCCAGCCGAACCCGGCGCACGACGTTCGGTGGGCGGGACTCGAGCGCGAGGCCGAGCAGTATCGCCTCCAGCCGGGCGACCTGCGCGAACGCGGCGCGTCCTGGCTCGTCGTCGAACACGCCGGACATCGATCGCGACCGCAGGTGCCCGCCGGCCGGCGAGTCGCCGGTGAGCGGCAGGCGTTCGAGCCAGCCGCGGGCGAAGGTACCCAGCCCGTCGGCCAGGGTCGAGCCGCGGCCGGTCACCTCGGGCGGGTCGAGCGAGTCGAGCAGGACGGCCAGGTAGAGCGCGCGTTTGCTCGGGAAGTTGGAGTAGACCGCGCCGCGCGTCAGTTCGGCACGTTCCGCGATCCGGTCTACCTTGGCATCGGCGTACCCGCGCTCGGCGAACTCGTCCCGCGCCGCGGCGAGCACGGCGGCACGGTTGCGTTCCTGCTGCTGTGCTCGGGTCAACCGAACCATCGTCACCCCTTGCCACCCCTTGGAATGCCCTGACAATCCAGATGACGATAACATGTGAAAGCGAGCCGACATGGAAAGCGTCTACGCGGCCGCGGGCGGCCACGCGGCCCTGCTCCGCCTGGCCGAGGCCTGGCACACGCGGGTGATGGCCGACGAGGTCGTGAGCCACGCCTTCAGTCACGGTTTCCATCCGCGACACAGCGAGCGGCTCGCGGCGTACTGGGCGGAGGCCCTCGGCGGCCCGACGACGTACTCGGACGAGTACGGCACCGAGACCGAGGTGGTCCGCATGCACAGCGGAAACGGCCCCCACGACGAGATGGACCGCCGCGCGATCGCCTGCTTCGACGACGCCCTCCGCGACGTCGGCCTGGACACCGCCCCGCTGGGGAAGGCCCTCCACGACTACTTCACCTGGACCACGACGACCACCATGTCCCGCTACCACCACTCCGCCGCCGACGTCCCCGACGACCTACGAATCCCGCGATGGTCCTGGAACGGCCCACAAGACTGAGCGAATGGCGCCTTCGCTCGACCCGACCGGGTGAAAGTCATCCACAGCCCCCACTGACCAGGGGTTTTGCGGCGTGCTGTCGTCCTACCCCGGTAGAATGGTCGGCGGGGTGGCCCCCGGGTTTGGGTGGGGGCTGCCTGATCTCCATTCTGGGGCTGGCTTCAGCAAAAATCGTTTTCGCAGGTCAACGCGGTGGAATGGCCGGCGGGGCGCTGGGATTGGGGTAAGGGGCCCGGCAAATCCTGCGGTACGAGGCAGACTTTCGGCTCGCGTATCGACCCCTGTGGGCACCCCGGCGCACCGAAGCAACGCGTGCAATTCGGCAACTTCCCGTGGTGTCAACCCGCCATAGCGGACGGGGGAGAGCCCCGGCCCGGGCCTTCGCACACCCGTTGACCATCGGCTCTGTGACTCTGCCGAGGCCCTGGGATCGGGTGGGGGCTGCCTGATCTCCATCCCCAGGCTGATTTCAGCAACAAGAGTTTCGCAGGTCAACGCCGTAGAGGTGCGTGCCGGCGCGTCCGGGGACACCGCGTCCACACGGCGTCCCCGGATGGCCGGGTTACGGGGCGAAGTAGCCGGCGAGGTCGGCCACCAGGTTGATCGTGCCGGCGTTGTTGAAGAGCCACACGTCGTTCGCGGAGCCGACCCCGACCGTCACCAGGTTCGGGACGATCTGGCCGGCGACCAGGTTGAGGTTCGAGGCCACCGGCCGGCTCGGCGTTGTCGCCGTCTTCGGGTACACGGCCACGAACGTGTCCGTCGTCGGCGCGACGCCGGTGACGTTCAGGACCACGCCCGTCGCGTTGGTGGGCAGGGTGTCCGCCATCGACAGTGCGATCGCCTGGCCGCCGCCGGGCACGGGCAGCCAAGAGACCCCGCCGTTGCGGGTGTCCAGCAACCGTGTCGGGGGTAGCGCGACGAACTTCGCACCCGTGTCGGGCGCGTAGTACCCGGCCAGGTCGGCCACCAGGTGCACCGAGCCGGTGTTGTTGTACAGGTCGACCGACCGGTTGGTCCCCAGCTTCACCGTCACCAGGTTCGGTGTCGGGTTCCCGTTGGCCAGGTTCAGGTTCGACGCGTTCGGCCGGGTCTGGCCGGTCGGCCACGCGACCACGTACGTCCCGGTGGTCGCGCCGACGCCCGTCAGGTTGAGCGTCACCGCGGTGGCCGTCGACGGCACGGACGCGGGCATGGTGAGCGTGATGGTTCCGCCCGGCCCGACCGCCGAACCCGACCTCGTGTCGAGCACCCGCTCCGGCGAGCGTGCGTTGAACAACCCGGTCGCGTTCGTCGCGTAGTACCCGGCCAGATCCGCCACCAGATGCGTGCTGCCGGTGTTGTTGTACAGCGACACCTTCCGGTCCGCCCCGACCTGCACCGTCACGAGGTTCGACCGCACGTCGCCCGCCGCCAGGTTCAGGTTCGACGAGAGCGGCCGGGGCCGCCCGGTCGGCCAGACCGTGACCACCGTCGACGAGGTCGCGCTGCCGGTGACGTTCAGCACCGCGGACGTCGCGCCCGCCGGCAGCTGCCCGGACAGGTCGACGGTCACCACGCCGCCCGGCCCGAGCGGGCCGTTCCCGTCGCGCGTGTCGAGCACCCGGACCGGCGACGTCGCGGTGTAGCCGCCGGCCTTGGTCGCGAGCGAGTCGAGCATGGCCTCGCCGCCGCTGACGTAGTCGCCGTCCACGTCGCCGGAGATGCCCGGCACCGTCGTGGTGTCGCTGTACTGCCACATCGTCCAGTTGCCCGCCCACGCGCTCGGCACGCTCGGCGCCGCGATGTCGTGGTGCGCGATCCACAGCGGGTACGACGCGAACGCGGTGCTGTTGCCGACGCACTCGCTCCAGAAGAACGGCGTCGTGTACAGCGTCGGGGTCACGCCGAGGCGCCGCTTGACCTCGGTCATGAAGTCGCGGATCCACGTCACCAGCTCCGGCGCCGTCTTGTCGTAGCAGCGGTCGGCGTACTGGAGGTACGGGTTGTGCTCGACGTCCAGCACCGGGTTCAGCGTCTTGCCGTCGGGGGAGTAGCCGGCGCGGTCGACGAAGTAGTCGGCCTGCGTGACGCCGTCCGTGTCGTTCGGCGTGCCGAAGTGGTAGGCGAACGCGTACATCCCGGCCGCTTGCGCGCCCTCCTGGTCACCCGCGAAGTAGGGGTTCGTGTAGTAGTCGCCCTCGCTCGCCTTGACGCCGACGAACCGGATCCCGCTGCCGGCGACCTGCGTCCAGTTGATCGGGGTGCCGTGCTGGAACTTGGCGACGTCGATGCCGCGCACGTAGTCGGCGGCCGCCGCGGCCCGCGGCTGGTCGCCCGCGTACCTGGCCTCGCCGCTGACCGGGCTGTGCGGCTTGTCCACGTTGTCCCGCACCACCCCGCGGACGACCGGATAGTCGCCTGTGGACGGCTCGGCGGCCGCCACCGGGACCACCGCCCCCGAAACGCACAGGGCCGACAGCACGGCCGCGAGCACACGTCTTCCTGACAGCACGATGATCCCCCCAGTATGGCCGGATGTTGCCGGCTCTATCGCCCGGTGCCGCGGGGAGGTTACGCCTCAACGTGTTTGGTGGACGTCGGGACAACCGGGCACCGCGGGCGTCCGGCGTCCTGACGGCGCGGGCGACCGAACCGCGGCTGGAAGGCATACACCACCGGGGATCGGGGTATGCGTGGGCCGGAGAACGACACACGTTGGGAGCAGACAATGGCCTGGGTTCGCCGACACCGCCGCCGCACCCCGTACGGCTGGGGCCGCTCGACCACGGTCCGCAGCCACTACCGCAGGAACCCCGGCGGCTCGCCCCTGGTGGCGATCATCGTCGTGGTCGTGGTGATCCTGGTACTGATCGCGATCTTCTAGCCGCCGGCCCCGCCTACCTCGAACGCGAGCTACTCGACGGTAGAACCTGGCTCGCGCCGCGTTAGCCTGCTGGTATGGATCTGTCGCTCAGCGAGGAGCAGGCCGCGCTACGCGAGATGGCGCGGGACTTCATCGACCGTGAGGTCGTACCGCACACACGGGACTGGGACCGGGCCGAGCAGGTCGACCGCGCCATCGTCGGCAAGCTGGCCGAGGTCGGGTTTCTCGGCATGACCGTGCCGGAGGAGTACGGCGGCTCCGGCGGGGACCACCTGGCGTACTGCCTGATGATGGAGGAACTCGGCCGCGGCGACTCCGCCATCCGCGGCATCGTGTCCGTCTCGCTCGGGCTCGTCGGCAAGACCATCCTCAGCTACGGCACCGAAGACCAGAAGCAGAGGTGGCTGACCCGGCTGTGCTCCGGGGAGTCGCTGGCCTGCTTCGGGCTCACCGAACCGGACACCGGCTCCGACGCCGGCAACCTCGCCACCAAGGCCGTCCGCGACGGCGACGGATGGGTGATCAGCGGCTCGAAGATGTTCATCACCAACGGCACCTGGGCGGACCTCGCCCTCATCTTCGCCCGCACCGGCGAGGACGGGCCGCGCGGCGTGACCGCGTTCCTCGTGCCGACCGACTCGACCGGCTTCACGCACCGGGAGATCAAGGGCAAGCTCGGCCTGCGCGGTCAGTCGACCGGTGAGCTGGTCCTGGACGGCGTGCGGGTCGGTGACGACGCCGTGCTCGGGCACCTCGGCCAGGGCTTCAAGATCGCGATGGCGGCGCTCGACAAGGGCCGCATGTCCGTGGCCTCCGGATGCGTCGGCCTGGCCAGGGCGGCGCTCGAGGCGTCGACGAAGTACGCGGGGGAGCGTCAGCAGTTCGGCAGGCCCATCGCCGGGTTCCAGCTGGTGCAGGAGATGCTGGCGGACATGGCCGTCGGCACCGAAGCGGCGCGGCTGCTCGTCTGGCGGGTCGCCGACCTCGTCGACCGGGGCCAGCCGTTCTCGACGGAGGCCTCGATGGCCAAGCTGTACGCGAGCGAGAACGCGGTAACCGCCGCGAACCTCGCCATCCAGGTATTCGGTGGTTACGGTTATCTGGATGAGTACCCGGTATCGAAAATTCTTCGCGACGCCCGCGTGATGACCTTGTACGAGGGGACCAGCCAGGTCCAGAAACTCCTCATCGGCCGCAGGCTCACCGGGATCAACGCCTTCGTCTGACCCCAACCACGGCGCCGCCGAACCCCCAGAAACCGGCGGCGCCGCGGTCCCCCGACACCTCAGTGGGACAGGCTCAGCCCAGCAGGCCGAGCCAGATTAGATGGCTTTCCATGACCAGCCTCCCTCTTCATCCGGGTAACAGGAACGCCCGAAAAGTCCACTTCGGAATCAGACCCGGAGTCCGAGAAAGAGGCCCAGCACTACGCCGATGGTAAACAACCAGAAACCCAGTCGTGCAGCGGCGGAAACCGTGACTATGTACCTCATGACCGACTCCCCGTCCCTCTTCCCGTGTTCTCCCGGGCATCAATAGGGTCGGATGAATCGGAATTAGATACGACGAACGATGGCACACTCGCTATGTGCCATCTGGCGCACTTCCGGCCAGCCCGCGCAGCACGTCGAGTGCCGACACCACGAACATCCGCCGGCCGGTGACGAGCATGCCGCGCTCCCGGAATGTCTGGAGCGCGCGGGCCACGGCGCGCCGTGACCCCCCAATGCTGTTCGCGATGTCCTGCTGTGTCAATGGCATGCCGACCAGCACGCCGTTGGGCGACGGACGGCCGTGCAGGTCGGCCATGCGTACGAGGAAGGCCGCGACCCGCTGGGCCACGCCCATGGTCGCGAAGTCGACTCTGGCCCCTTCCGCCTTACGCAACCGCACCGCCATCTGCCGCAGCAGCGCTACGCCGAGCGCGGCCCGATCCTCCAGGCACGCCAGGAAACCGTCGTGGGTGAACTGCGCGAACTCCGTCTCCTGCAACGTGTCCACGGTCGCTGTCCGTGGCCAGCCGTGCAGGGCCGCCAGGTCGCCGATGACCTCGCCGGGACCGCACAACGCGTACAGCACCACCTGCCCGTTCCGGGCGGTCGTGTAGACGCGCACCCACCCCGACAGGAGGACAAGCACGTGGTCGGTGGGGTCGCCCTCGTGCATGAGCGTCCGGCCGGCCGAACGGACGTGGATCATGCCGCGACCGAGCAGGAAGTCACGGTCCGGGGGCGCGAGGTAGTGCAGGAAGGACCCGCCTACCAACGGCTCCCTCGTCACTAGCCCGACCAGCGCATGCCGTAGCTCAACCCCTGGTGCAGCTTGGAGAACTCCAGCGACACCTCGCCGAGCCGGTCGGGTTGGAGCAGCCCGTCCGCCGGCTCGAAGTCGTCGATGGCGCGCGGAGGGATGCCGTCCAGGCGCCAGATCCGGTCCGGCACGTCGGTGCCGAAGCGCACCCGCACGGTGAACCGCTCGCACGGCTGGAGCGGCGTCATCACGTAGAACGGCGGCATGAGCGCGCGGGGGAACGCGCTGAACCGCACCCCGTACTCGTGCTTCTCCCCGGCCAGCAACGGCTTCGGCAGCCGTACCGAGAACTTCCGGTGGCTCGGGGTGATGCGCTCGGTGTCGGTGATCTCCCCGCCGTACAGCACGCTCGCCACGATCGGGCTGTCCGCGGTCTGGCCGGACGCCGGCGCCGAGAGCCGCAGCTCGATCTCGCTCAGGTCGTCCACCGACGCGATGATCACGCGGTCCTCCGTCAGCTGCGGCGGCTCGACGTCCATTCGAAACAGGGCGCGCAGCGAGCACACGTGCCAGCCCTGCGACAGCTCGGGGGCCTCGACCAGCTCGTCGAGCTGCTCGGCCAGGATCCGGAAGCCGATCTTCATCCGCCGGACGGCGGCACGCGGGTGGTCCCGGTTGATCTGGTGGGCCGCCCAGCTCATCCTGTCCTGCATGAACTGATGATCTGCCTGCGGGTGCAGTGCGAGCCCGGCGAGCACGGAGATCCGCAGGTCGTGGGGCAGCCGGTCACACAGTTCGGTGAGCCGCGTGCCGACCTTGCGCCGTACGGTCGCGGGGGCGTCGGCGGTCGTCACCCCGCACGCTCTGCGTAGTCCCGGGCCGATCCGGTCGGCGACGTCCCCGGCCTGCATGCCCCGCCCCCGCGGTATTTCCTGGAGCTCGTCGAAGGTGCTCGCCGTCATCTGAACATCGTTACAGATTGGCGATTGTCAAGTCCACCGGCGTACTGTCCGATAATTGTCGGTAGTCCGAACGTGGGACATATCTTTGACAAATACGCGCGAGAGCCCCCGGCGAAAACGCGTACCGCTACCGTCGAAAACTACGGGTTCGGCCGATCGTGGGGGCGTGGGGATGTTGAGGGAGCGCGACGACACGACGCGGTACCTCTGTGCCGCGGCGCACCTCGACGACCGGTTCACCGATCGGGTGATTCGGGAGTTTCTCACTCAACCAACCCGCACGGCGCCGCCCGTCGCAGGGGTGCGGGCCGGCGCCGTCCTGGCGGAGGCGGTCGCGGCCCGCGCCCGGCGCAAGTTCCGGGACACCCTGCTGGTCATCCTGTTCGCAAGCCTGCTCGGCACGCTCTCGCTGAGCATCGTGACCGCGTGGCTGGTCGTCGCGGTGATCGTCTTCGTCGGCCTGGCGCGGGGCGACCGCGCCGAAAGACCCGGGGTGGTACGGCGGCTGCTGCCGGCGGTCAGCGGAGGGCTGGTCGCCGGCGCGCTGCTCACCGTCCTGCTCCTCACCGGTGGGTCGCCGGCGAGCTACGGCGCCGCCCCGGACCTGGCTCCGGCCTCGCTGCTCGCGGCCGGCCTCCTCGGCGCGATGCTCGTGGTGCTGGTCGTCGACGAGCTCGTCGTGTGGCACCACCTCGGGGACCGCTTCACGCGGGGCCGCCGGGTCCCCGACCCGGAGCCCGCGCAACTGTCGCCTCAGGATCGGCGCGTGTACTTCTTCGGCGCCAGGCACTTCCTCACCCAGCTGCGCCGGCAGCTGCGTGCGCCGGTACGCATGGCCGCGCCCGCCGAGGCCGGCGACGAGTCCAGCGACGAGGCCGACGTCGAGGCGGCCGCGCCCCTGATCGTCGCCCGCGGCTACCGCGTGTTCATCGGCGCCGGCCGGCCGTACGCGCCCTGGTCGCTCGCCGTGCCGCTGCGGCCGCGCGCGCACGTGGAGCGGGTGGCGCCGCTGTCCGCCGAGTGCCTCTACGAGCGCGTCACCCACGCCATGGGCTCGCTCCGCGACGCGGCGTGCCTCGGCCCCGGCGGGCGGTTCGCCGACCTGCGGGTCACCGAGCAGGTCGTGGTCGCCGCCGAGGAGCTGGTCGGCCACCTCGACAACCTCGACAACCTCGACCGGGCCGGCGACTTCATCGCCCGGCCGAACACGGCCCCGTACCCGTTGCTGAGGGGGCAACGGGTACGGGAGCTCCGCGAGCAGCCGCTCGAGTGGGCCAGGTACTACCTGCGCTTCCAGGTCGAGGCGTGGGACCGGGACTTCGTGGTGTCCGCGTTCCTGCACCTGGCGGTCAGCGGCACGACCCTCTATGTCGAGTGGACGCCGTGCGTGCTGCTGCCGGTCCGGAAGGAGTACCGCGCCATCGACGCCCTGCCGGACTCGCCGCTCTGGCCGGTCGAGCGGGCGGTGCGGCGGTTCCTCACGCTGCCGCTGACCATGCCCGCCCGGCTGCGCGGGGTCTGTTCGGTGATCCGCCCGGAGCGGCCCCGGGCCGGCCGGCCCACGCCGGAGATGTACGGCGTCGCGCACAGCCTGCGTGAGCTGGCGGCGGACACGGACGTGCAGAACTACTTCCAGCTGGCCGACCGCGGCCGCTACCTGAAGGTTCTGGAGAGCCGGCTCACGGGCGCGCTCGTCGAGGTGCTGGACGAGTCCGGCTACGAGGTCACCGCGCTGGCGCGGCAGGCGGCGATCGTGGCGAGCGGCGGCATGTACCTCACGAGAGTGGCGTCCTGATGGAAAGCGGCTGGTGGGCCCCCGTCCTCGCGGCCAGGCGGGCGAACCGGCTGGGTTTCGTGGTCGACGTGGTCAGCTACGGGCAGCGTGACGAGCAGGAGCAGAAGCACGTCGAGACCCGGCTGCTGGCGTTGCTGCGGACGGTGGTCGCCGACGTCGGCGACGACTTCGACGAGGTCGACCGGGACAGCGGCGCCGGTGACAGCACGGTGGTGCTCCTGGCCACCGGCGACGACCCGACCGACCGGCTGCCCGTGTTGCTGCGTTCGGTCGCGCGGCGGCTGGCCGAGGACAACGCGGCGTCCGGCGACCGGATCCGGCTGCGGATGGCCGTGGGCACCGGCCCGGTGGCCGCCGGCGGCCACGGGTTCGCCGGGCCGCTGGTGGTGAACATCAGCCGGCTGGTGGACAGCGAGCCGTTGCGGCGCGCGGTGGCCGAGAACCCGGCGGCCGACCTCGCGGTGCTGGTGCTCGACCCGGGTCAGCGTGAGGTCGCCCCCGGCTACGCGCCGCTGGTGCCCGACCGCGTCGAGCTGGTGGACGTGGCGATGAAGGAGTTCGTCGAACAGGCTTCGCTGTGGGTCAGCAGTCCCCAGCGCCGGTAGGTGCCGAGTGTCGGCCGTCACAGGCCCGGCTCGGGCACAAATCCGTTGTTGCAAATACCTGGTGATTGCCCGTCGTTGCTATCTAGGCTGGGTCCGTGTCCCAACCCGTAGCGATGCACATGAGCGACGGCCTGATCAACGCGCCGACGTCGCTGATCTTCGGTGGCGTCGCCGTGCTCGGCATGGCGACCGCGATGGTCGGCGCCCGTCGCGACCTCGACGACAGGACCGCGCCGATGGCCGGGCTGGTCGCGGCCTTCGTGTTCGCCACCCAGATGCTGAACTTCCCGATCCTGCCCGGCGTGAGCGGTCACCTGCTCGGCGGCGCGCTGGCCGCGATGCTGGTCGGACCGTGGGTCGGCGCGCTGTGCGTCGGGATCGTGCTGGTCGTGCAGGCACTGGTGTTCGCCGACGGCGGCCTGACCGCGCTCGGCGCGAACATCACGAACATGGCGCTGATCGGCACGGCGGCGGGCTACCTGGTGGCGCTCGCGCTGCGGCCGCTCGCTGCCCGAGGACGCTCCGGCCTGTTCGCGACGGCGTTCGTCGCCGCGTTCTGCAACACCGTGATCGCGTCCCTCGGCTTCGTGCTGGAGTTCGCGCTCGGCGGTGACGCCGCGTTCTCCCTGGGTGGCGTGGCCGGCACGATGATCGGCCTGCATGCCCTGATCGGGATCGGCGAAGGCGTGATCACGGCACTGACGGTGACCGCGGTGGCCGCCGTACGACCGGACCTCGTGCACCTGCTGCGCGGGACCGCCACACCGCTGGAGGTGCGGGCATGAAGCGGTGGCATTTCCTCGCCGGGTTCGCCCTGGTGGCGCTGATCTGCGCCGGCGTGCTGTCGTACTTCGCCGACTCGGACCCCGACGGCCTGGACAGCGCGACCCTCAAGGGCTGCCAGGTGGTGCGGTCCGACCAGGGCGAGCAGCTAGAGGGGGACTGCATCGCCCAGCGTTCGGGTGACCACCACATGAAGGACAGCCCGCTCGCGGACTACACCGTCGGCGGCGACAGCCGCTTCACCGGTGTGGCGGGGGTACTGGGGGTGCTCGCCACGGCGGTGCTCGCGGGCGGGCTGTTCTGGCTGCTCCGCCGGCGTCCGACCGGCAAGAAGCCGACCAGCGGGCCGAGCGCGGCCGACCCAGGAAGCCAGCCGTGAGTGCCGGCCACGCCCATCTCCTCCACCACCCCGCCGACTCGCCCGTGCACCGCCTCCCCGCCCAGGTCAAGATCGTCGCGGCGCTGCTCACAGTCCTCTGCGTGGTCGCCACGCCGCGCACCGAGTTCTGGGCGTTCGGCGTCTACCTCGTCATGGTCGTCGCCGTCGGGCGGATCGCCCGCGTGCCCGCCGGCCACTTCGCCAGGCGGGCCTTCATCGAGATCCCGTTCGTCCTGGTCGCGATCCTCATGCCCCTCCTCGGCGGCGCGGCCGGCGCGCTCGCCGGCTGGAACATCCTCGCCAAGGGCACCCTCGGCGTCCTCACCTCGCTGACCCTCGCCGCGACCACCACCCCGCGGGACCTGATCGTCGGCCTGCAACGCCTGCGCACACCCGCCGCCCTGACCACCATCGCTACGCTCATGCTCCGCTACCTCGACGTCATCGCCGGCGAGGCGCGGCGGATGCGGCTCGCCAGGATCTCCCGCGGCCACGACCCGCGCTTCCTCTGGCAGGTCGGCGCCACCGCACGCGGCATCGGCGCCCTGTTCATCCGCAGCTACGAGCGCGGCGAACGGGTCCACCTCGCGATGCTCTCGCGCGGCTGGACCGGAGCCATGCCCGACCGCGGCACCGCCGCCCGCCCCGCCACCTGGCTCGCCGGCCTCACCCCGGTCCTGGCCACGGCCGCGGTCCTCGGCACGGCGGTGCTCACGTGACCCCCGCGCTCGAGGTGAAGGGCCTCGCCTTCGCCTACCCCGACGGCCACCAGGCCCTCTACGGCGTCGACCTGCGGGTCGAGCCGGGGGAACGGGTCGCCGTGCTCGGCCCCAACGGCGCCGGCAAGACCACGCTCGTCCTGCACCTCAACGGCGTGCTCACCGCGGGCGCCGGGCACATCGAGGTCGCCGGTCTCAAGGTCGAGAAGGCCAACCTGCACGAGATCCGCCGCCGCGTCGGCATCGTGTTCCAGGACCCCGACGACCAGCTGTTCATGCAGACCGTCGGCGAGGACGTGGCGTTCGGCCCGGCGAACTTCGGGCTGCGCGGCGCGGAGCTGGACCGCCGGGTCACGCAGGCGCTCGACGCCGTCGGCATGGCCGCGCACGCCGACCGCTCGCCGCTGCACCTGTCCGGCGGGCAGCGCCGCCGCGTCGCGCTCGCCACGGTCCTGGCCTGCGACCCGGAGATCCTCGTGCTGGACGAGCCGTCCGCGAACCTGGAGCCGGTCGCACGCCGCGAGCTGGTCGAGGTCCTCCTGTCGCTCGGGCGAACCATGCTGATGGTCACCCACGACCTCCCGTACGCCCTCCAGCTCTGCCCGCGGAGCGTCCTGATCGACGACGGCGTCGTGGTCGCCGACGGCCCGACCCGCGAGCTACTGGCCGACGCCGACCTGCTCGCCGCGCACCGTCTGGAGATTCCCTACGGTTTTCGCCTGGACTGAGCAACCCCGCACGGCAAAGCGCGCGTTCCAGCCCGTGTAAGAGGCACGACACGGGGAGGTCGCGGGTGAAACAGTCCGAGGAGAACGCGTACCGCGAGTACGTGACGGCACGGATGGAGGTCATGCGGCGCACCGCGTACCTCCTGTGCCGGGACTGGCACACCGCGGACGACCTCGTGTCGATCACGATCGGCAAGCTGTACCGGCACTGGTCGCGGGTCGGCGGCGCGCAGAGCCTGGACGCCTACGTCCGCAAGGCGCTGCTGCGTACCTGGCTGGACGAGAAGCGCCGGCCGTGGCACCGCCGTGAGCAACTGGTCGAGGAGCTGCCCGAGCTGCCGTCGCCGACGGAGTTCGCCGTGGTCAGCCGCGCCCAGCTGCTGGACCTGCTCGACGGGCTGCCGCCCAGGCGCAGGGCCGCCGTCGTGTTGCGCCTCTATCTCGATCTCTCGGTGGAGGAGACCGCCGAGATCCTCGGCTGCTCTGTGGGCACCGTGAAGAGCCAGACCGCGCGCGGGCTCGACACGTTGCGTGCCAGGGCAGCCGAGGCCGACTAACCGGAGAGGTGCGGGGAAGAAATGGACAAGCAACTTTTCGATGACGCGATCGGGGAGGTGCCGCCGTCCACGGTCGACGTGGCGGCGGTCATCACCCGCGGCCGCCGCGCGGACCGGGTGCGCCGGGTGGCGAACCCGATGGTCGCGGCCGGCGTGGCGGTGGTGCTGGGAATCGGCGTGGTCGCGTACGCCACGACCAGGGATGACGGCGGCGGCGGGGTCCGGGTCGGCGGCCCGACGTCGGCGGAATCGCCGTCAGCACCACCGTCCACGTTGAGCTCCCACCCGGCGAACCGGCCGACGGGAACGCCGCCGGCGCAGTGTTCCCGACCCGGTGTGGAGTCGCCCGCGGCGGTCATCGCCCGCATCAGCCCGGTGCTGGACACCCTGTTCCACGCCCAGCTGCCGACCGCGCAGTTCGTGGCCAACCCGGTGAACCAGTATCCCGACGGTGTGCAGCACGGGCCGTTCGAGCTGTACCAGGTCACGGGGGATAAACCGGCCGAGAAGCCGATCTGTGACGCGGACAGCTACTTCCTGACGCGGGCGACCGTCCAGCTGCCGACGGGGACCGGCAACATCCTGGTCCTCCTGGCCCCGGCCTACCGCAACGGCAACTCCGGCGAGCGGTGCGACCCACCAGGCAACGGCGGGGAGCAGACCTACTGCGAGGTCGTGACGGGACCGCACGGCGAGACCATCCTCAGGCAGACCCGGGTGTTGGAGGGCGGCACCACGATGAACCGGGTGGACATCACCCGGGCGGACGGCACCTCGGTCATCGTCGAGTCCTCGAACATCGGCACCGACGTCAAGTTCGGCGACGCGCCGACCGTCGCGACACCGCCACTTGGTGTCGACCAGGTGGCCGCCATCGGCATCGACCCCGGGTTGACGCTCTTCCCGTAGGTCGCCCCGCGGGGGGTATGCCACCTGAGCCGGCTCCGGGCCCGGGTGCCATACCCCCCGTTGTTCCGGGCGGGCGTCCCAACAGGCAGGATCGGGGCCATGAGCACACTCTCGCCGCTTGACGACGTGCACACCAAGCTCGGTGCGTCGTTCACCGACTTCGCCGGCTGGTCGATGCCGCTGCGGTACGGCAGCGAACTGGGAGAGCACAGGGCGGTGCGGGAGGCCGCGGGCCTGTTCGACCTGTCGCACATGGGGGAGATCGAGCTGACCGGGCCGGAGGCGGGCCGTGCGCTGGACTACGCGCTGGTCGGCAAGCTGTCCGGCGTGAAGCCGGGCCGCGCCCGCTACACGATGATCTGCGACGGCGCGGGCGGCGTGCTCGACGACCTGGTCGTCTACCGGATCGGCGAGGACCACTTCATGGTGGTGGCGAACGCGTCCAACTCGGCGGTGGTGTTCGCCGAGCTGAGGTCGAGGGCCGAGGGCTTCGCGGTGGAGGTGGTGGACCGGTCGACCGCGTGCGCGCTGATCGCGGTCCAGGGCCCGCGCGCGGTCGAGGTGATCGGCGCGGTGTCGGACGCGGACCTGGCCGCGCTGCCGTACTACGGCTGCGTCCCGACCGTGATCGGCGGCCACGACGTGCTGCTGGCCCGCACGGGCTACACGGGCGAGGACGGCTTCGAGGTGTACGCGGAGTCCGCGCACGCCGAGGACGTGTGGGCGACGGTGTCGGCCTTCGACTTCCTGGTCCCGGCCGGTCTGGCGTGCCGGGACACGCTGCGGCTGGAGGCCGGGATGCCGCTGTACGGCAACGAGCTGACCGCGGACATGACCCCGTTCGACGCGGGCCTCGGCCGCGTGGTGAAGTTCGACAAGACGGCCGACTTCGTCGGCCGCGCCGCCCTGGAACGCCGCCGAGACGAGTCCGGCGCCGCGGAACAGGTCCTCGTGGGACTCGTGGGTGACGGCCGCCGCGCCGCCCGCCACGGCTACCCGGTCCTCGACGGCGACGCCCAGGTGGGCACGGTAACGAGCGGCGCCCTGTCCCCAACCCTGGGCCACCCGATCGCGATGGCCTACGTCCCCCCGACCCTCACCGAACCCGGCACCAAGCTGACGGTAGACATCCGAGGCAAAGCCACCCCGGTCACGGTAGTAAACCTCCCGTTCTACAAACGCCCCTAACCCCGCGAGTCCCGCGTTCAAACACCGCGAGTCGCGTGTTCGGACATGCCGAACTGTGGGTTCGTGCAGATCATGGCCGGGGGGCGTGTGCACGAAACCGCAACTCGGTGTGCGTGAACGCGGGACTCGATGTGCGTGAACGTGGGACTCGCGGGGCTTGGGGGAGTTAGGAGGCGGCGGCTGAGGTTTGGGCTTCGGCTACTGCTTTGGCCAGTTCGTCGCGGTTCATCTTGGAGCGGCCTTTGATGTCCAGTTCCTTGGCCAGTTTGTCCAGGTCGGCCTTGCTCAGGTCGTCGAGGGCGGGGGACGGGGACGGTGTGCGGCCCTTCTTGCGGCTCTCGACGCTTCGCGACAGCGCCTCGAAGAGGTCGACGACCTTCGTCGGCTCCGAAGGCTCCTCCGACGCGACTACCTCGCGGCCCTCGCGCTTGGTGTCGATCAGCTTCTCGACCTGCTCGGTGTAGGCGTCGTGGTAGTCCTCCGGGCGCCACTCGTCGGACATGGAGTCGATCAGGCTGACCGCCATCTCGAGCTCCTTGCCCCGCGCGGTGGCGACCTCCGGCAGGGACTTCAGCTCCTGCGCCGGGTCGCGGATGTCCGCCGGGAACAGCAGCGTGTTCAGCACGAGCAGCCCGTCACCGGCCCGCACCGCGGTCAGGTACTCCTTGCCCCGCATCACGAACGACGCGATGCCGGCCCGGTTGGTCTTCTCCATGGCCTGCAACAGGAGGCTGTACGACTTGCCGTACTCCTCCTTGGCCGGCGCCAGCCAGTACGTCCGCTGGAAGTGGATCGGGTCGATCTCCTCCAGGTCGACGAACGAGTTGATGTCGATGGTCCGCGAGCGGCCGGGCGCGATGGCGTCCAGCTCCTCCGGCTCGATGATCACGTACTCGCCACCGCCGAGGTCGGCGCCCTTGACGATGTCGGAGTAGGGCACCTCCTTGCCGGTCCGCTCGTTGACCCGCTTGTAACGGATCCGGTCGGACGTGCCCCGCTCGAACTGGCGGAAGCTGATGGTGTGATCCTCGGTCGCGCTGTACAGCTCGACGGGGATGGTCACCAACCCGAAGTTGATGGCTCCACTCCAGATAGGTCTCGCCACGGTACTGCCCTCCCATGAGTCCCGGTGGTCATCATGGCCCCTTCCAGCGACGATGCACCAGCCCACCGGGAACGCAAGGCGCGTGTTTGCCTGCCAGAACAGCCGGGTACCACCACGACGTAGAGCCAAGCGAGCTTGATGGAGGAGCCCTGCCATGGTGGACGTTTCCCGGCTGCCCGGTCCGATCGCTGAAACATGGGACTGGCAACGGCTGGCCGCCTGCCGCGGTCAGAACAGCGACATGTTCTTCCACCCGCGTGCCGAGCGCGGCCAGGCACGGGAAGAGCGCGTGGCCAGGGCGAAGGAGATCTGCCGGCAGTGCCCCGTGATCGTGCAGTGCCGCCACCACGCGCTGACCGTCTACGAGCCGTACGGCATCTGGGGCGGTCTCGACGAGACCGAGCGGCGAGCCGCCTACGCCCACCGCAAGAACCTCCAGGTCAGCTGACCAGACCGGCCACGGTGCCGACCACCCGCGACCCGGACAGCAACACCGGATCGTTGTGGTCGGCGCCACGTATCTCCACCACCGTGACGGGCCCCGCGGCGGCCTCGGCGACGGCCCTGCTCTGGGCGGGCGGCACGATCGAGTCGGCCGACCCGTAGACCACCACGGTCGGCACCCGGATCCGCCGCACGTGGTCGACCACCGGATACCGGTCGCGAAGCAGCAGCCGTACCGGCAGGAACGGGTAGTGCTCGGCAGCCGTGTCAGCCAACCGGGTGAACGGCGACCGCAACACCAGCCCGGCAGGCGGGTACGAGACGGCCAGCTCGGTGACCACCCCGCCACCGATGCTGTCCCCGAAGTAGACCAGCCTCGACGAAGGCACCCCAAGGTCGTCGACCAGGTAGGAACGCGCGGCCCGCACGTCGAGCGCCAGCCCCGCCTCGCTCGGCTCGCCGGAGCTGTCCCCGTACCCACGGTAGTCGAACAGCAACACGTCGAAACCCGCGTCCCGCAGTGCGGAGGCCAGCCCGGCCCGGTCCGCCCGGTTGCCCCCGTTCCCGTTGGCGACCAGCACGGTGAACCCCAGGTCACCCCTTGCGGCGGGCACGAACCAGGCGCCGAGCGTGACCCCGTCGGCGGCCGTCAACCGCACGTCCGTCGCCCCGGCGAGCACCCGCGCGGCCGGCGGAACCGCGCCGCGGCTCGGGAGATAGACGAGCCGCCGCTGGAAGAGGTAGGCGAGCGCGACCACCGCGAGAAGGAAGACGACGATCGTCGCGGCGCCGTACACCAGCCATCGTGGCACCCGCCCAGTCTTCCCGATGTGCCGGTCATTAGGGTTTTACGGTGTGCTGACCATGCAGGACGCGTTGCTCGCCTTGACCAAGTACTGGACCGACCGGGGTTGCATGATCGTGCAGCCGTTCAACACCGAGGTCGGCGCCGGCACCCTCAACCCGGCGACCATCCTGCGTGTGCTCGGTCCGGAGCCGTGGCGGGTGGCCTACGTCGAGCCGAGCGTGCGGCCCGACGACGCCCGGTACGGCGAGAACCCCAACCGGCTGCAGACGCACACCCAGTTCCAGGTGATCCTCAAGCCCGACCCCGGCAACCCGCAGGAGCTGTACCTGCGGAGCCTCGAGGCGCTCGGCATCGACATCCACGCCCACGACATCAGGTTCGTCGAGGACAACTGGGCGTCGCCCGCGCTGGGGGCGTGGGGCCTTGGCTGGGAGGTGTGGCTGGACGGCCTGGAGATCACCCAGTTCACGTACTTCCAGCAGGCCGGCGGCCAGAACCTCGACCCCGTGTCGGTGGAGATCACCTACGGCGTGGAGCGCATCGTGATGGCGCTGCAGAACGTGAGCCACTTCAAGGACATCGCCTACGCCCCGGGCATCTCCTACGGCGAGGCCTTCGGCCAGGCCGAGTACGAGATGAGCCGCTTCTACCTGGACGACGCGGACGTCGACACCCAGAAGCGCCTGTTCGAGGACTATGCCAACGAGGCACGGCGGATGCTGGACCTGCGCCTGCCCGTGCCGGCACACGTCCACGTGCTGAAGTGCTCGCAGACGTTCAACGTCCTGGACGCCCGGGGCGCCGTGTCGACGACCGAGCGGGCGAAGGCGTTCGCCAGGATGCGTGGCCTGGCCCGCGAGGTGTCCACGCTGTGGGCCGAACGCCGTGGCGAGCTGGACCACCCGCTCGGCCTGTCCGAGCTGCCGCCGGCGGCCGCGGCGCCGACCACGTTCGCCACGGTCACCGAGCCCGCGCCGCTGCTGTTCGAGATCGGCACGGAGGAGCTCCCGCCCCACGAGGTGACCCGCAGCGCGGCGGCGGTCCGCGACGCGGTCCGGTCGAAGCTGGCGGCGACCCGCCTGTCCCACGGCGACATCGAGGTCCACGCCACACCGCGCCGCATCATCGTCCTGATCGACGGGGTGGCCCCGGCGGAACCCGACGCGGAGCGTTTCGTGCGCGGCCCACGGGCGTCGGCAGCGTTCGGCGCCGCGGGTGAGCCGACGAAGGCGGCGGCGGGCTTCGCCCGCGGCCAGGGAATCGACGCGACGGCGCTGGAACGCGTGGACGTCGACGGTGTCGAGTACGTGGGAGTCACCAGGACCGATCGGGGCCGTGGCGCGAACGAGGTCCTGAGCGGCCTGCTGGGCGAGGTGGTGACGGAGCTCCGCGCCGACAAGAACATGCGCTGGAACGACCGGAAGCTGTCGTTCACCCGCCCGGTCCGCTGGCTGGTGGCGCTGCTGGGCACCGAGGTGGTCCCGGTAGCGGCGTCGACGTTGACGGCCGGCCGCACCACGAGGGTGCACCGCACCGCGGACACCCCGGTGGTGGAGGTCCCGACGGCGGCCGGCTACCTGGACTTCCTGGCCGCGCACGACATCGTGGCGTCGGTGGTGGCCCGCCGCGAGGCGATCGTCGAGGCGGCGGGTGGGCTGGCCGCGAGCGTCGGCGGAACGATCGACGTGGACGCGGAAGCGGCGCTCATCGACGAGATCGCCAACCTGGTGGAGGAGCCGAACGCGATCCTGGGCGGTTTCTCGGAGACCTACCTGGAGCTGCCGCAGGAGATCCTGACCACGGTGATGCGCAAGCACCAGCGCTACCTCCCGGTCCGCACCGCGGAAGGCGCCCTGCTCCCGCACTTCGTGGCGGTGGCCAACGGCGGCTGCGACCACGACGCCGTCCGCGCCGGCAACGAGGCGGTGCTGCGTGCCCGCTACGAGGACGCGAGCTTCTTCTGGCGAGCCGACCTGAAGGTGGCCCCGGAAACCATGAAGGCAGGCCTGAGCCGCCTGGCCTTCGAGGAGCGACTGGGCTCCATGTCCGACCGCGCGGCCAGAATCGCCGCGGTCGCGGCGACCCTGGACGGCGGTCTGTCCACATCGGACAGGTCGACGCTGGAACGTGCGGCGGCACTGGCGAAGTTCGACCTGGCCTCGCAGATGGTCATCGAGCTGACCAGCCTCGCCGGCGTGATGGCCCGCGAGTACGCGGCCCGCTCGGGCGAACCCGAGGCGGTGGCCGAGGCCCTGTTCGACATGGAACGCCCGAGGTCGGCGGGCGACCGGCCCCCGGCGACGGTCCCGGGCGCGGTACTGGCCCTGGCGGACCGCTTCGACATGCTGGTGGGCCTGTTCGCGGTCGGCGCGGCTCCCACGGGAAGCTCGGACCCGTTCGGCCTGCGCAGGGCAGCGGCGGGCGTGCTCACCATCCTGCGCGCACACCCGGCCCTGTCGGGCATCACCCTGACAAAGGGCCTGGCGGCAGCGGCGGAAGAGGTTCGCGCACAAGGCATCGAGGTCCCGGAGAAGACGCTGGACGAGGTGGCGGACTTCGTCACCCGCCGCTACGAACAGCAGCTGTTGGACGCGGGCCACGACCACCGGCACGTGGCAGCGGTCCTGCCGCTGGCGACGGCCCCGGCGGCGGCCGAGTCGACCCTCCGGGAGATCGAACAACGAGTCGGCGACAAGGACTTCGCGGCCCTGGTGGCAGCCCTGCAGCGGGTCCGCCGCATCGTCCCGCCGGACACCGAGGCGACCTACGACCCGGCAAGGCTGACGGAACCGGCGGAAACGGCACTGCACCAGGCGCTGGTAAAGGTGCGGAAGGTAATGCGCAACACGTCCCTGGCGGACTTCGTACTCACGGCCACCCCACTGACCACGCCAATCAACACCTTCTTCGACGACATTCTGGTAATGGCGGAGGACAAGGAAATCCGGGCGGCCCGCCTTGGCCTTCTGGCCGCGATCAGAAATCTGGCGGCTCCGGTTCTGGACTGGCAGGCCCTGGGTACGAGCTTCACCGCGGAGTAGCAACAGAAAAAGAGCCTCGGCTCGACAGAGCCGGGGCTCGAAAGCGCGAAAAAGCAAAAGCCGACCTGCTCGGCCGATCCTGCGGTTGAGCCATTGCCTACGTCTCACCCCGGTACGAGCCGTCGTGCCCAGCCAGTCCCTTTGCCGAGCTTGCCCGTACCGCGCCCCCGTCCCCAACCAGCCCCGGAACCCCGGGGAAAGATCAGAGAAGAACGACTTCCCGAGACCCCTCGGACCCCTTGACTATCAGCTGTTCCCGTTGCTCCCGAACCGCGCGATACACAAAATCCCCATACCCGACCAATCGCCGCAACGCCTCGGTCAACGTCACCCCCTCACGCTCAATGACATTCTCAAGAGCACTGACAGTATCCGGCGAAACGGCAACATTGATCCTCTTCGGTTCTGCCTTCGCGGAGTTTGGCTGCCCAGCGGACTCGGTCCGTGCGCCCTTAGCCGACATGGTCACATCCTGTGCGTGAGGTTCGGGCAATCGGGTTAAGTGTATGTGTGCTGCTGGTGCGGATGCAACACAAGAGCTACACGTAATCGACACTTACCGAGTGTTGTCATCCCGTGCTCGGAAGGTTACGCTCAGGGCGGGATAGCCCTGCTGACCTGCAGGGACTTCCCGTGGCGGCGCCGGCGCGGCGAGGGAGCGCCGGACCGCCAGGGAGGGACGAACGAATGCCTGATACCAGCTCCGCCCGCCGGCATGCGGAGCGACCCCCGCTGCGCGTCAGCGGATTGGAACCCCTGGACGGGACCTGGTTCGAAACCGGTGACGAACCACCCGCGGACCTGCCGCTCATCGGGCTCATCCCGGTGTCCCCACTCACTGGTCGCGATCGCGATCTCGATCGAAGCGGTTCGGATTGACGATCGCGCCGGCGCCGAAGAAGGCGCCGACGATGGTCGCGGCGGCGCCGAGCAGGATCGGCAGGATGGTGCGCGCCAGCTCGGTCGCGAAGGAGGTCGGGATCGCGCCGACCCACAGGCCGACGACGAGCGTGAGCACAGTGAGCAGAATCAGCGCGCCCACTCCCAGCAGCACCCACTTCTGCATTCGCAGATAATGGCTTCGCGCGGCCGTCCTCGCGTCGATCTCGGCCTGCCGCTCACGCAGCTCCAGCTCCCTGCCGCGCGCGATGAGCGCCTTGTTGCCTGGTAGGGACCGGTCGACCCACGTGCCGTCGACGGTCACCTCGCCGCCGGCCGGGGGGCGCGGCCGCGAGAACGGCCGCCGCATCACTGCCCGTCCGGCAGCGGAATCGTGGCGATGAGCGGCTCGTCCACCGGCTGACGCTTGCAGTCGTCATACCAGGTGTCCTTCCGCGAGTCGTCGTCCGACGCGCGGCCGCGCCGCTGCTCGTCGTCGCGGGGTGTCCTGGTATCTCTCATGACCTGCGTCCTCCGTGGGTCCGGAGCACGGCGTTCGTATTGCGAACGTCACTCTCTGGTGTCAGCTTAACTCCGGAGAGCCACAATAACAATGTCTAAAGCGTGTTTAGATGCTGTTGCTTATGTGTATTCCACGTGTAAGACTTGTTGGACGAGCTCACAAGGCAGGAAGTGATGTGGTCATGCTGGGTAACCGCACGGACGTCGAGGAAGCTCTCCCTGGCCGCCTCACCACTGATGAGCCGAGGCGCATCAACGTCGCCATCTCACCGGACACGGTCCGTGCCCTACAACAGGTGATCGAGCACGAAGGGGTGACTCTCACCGAGGCGCTACGCCGCCTGATCGGTTATGGCGACTTCGTCTACCGCACCGTCCGCGAACGCGGTGAACAGATCTTTCTGAACGGACCAGACGGCCCCAGGGAAGTGGTTCTTCTCTGACGAAGACCCGGGATCTCCCTACGTCCTGGAAGGCGGCTTCGAAAAGCGCCCCGAATACGCCTTCCAGGACACCCCGGAAACCTCCAGCGCGGAACTCGCCCACTCCGCCGACCCGCGCGCCGCTCCCGCGGCTC
>Ga0164298_10000039_pt1 | contig 70458 bp, 64 predicted proteins | sample Whisoiple_216_MG_FD_109713 | JGI IMG/M metagenome (GOLD analysis project Ga0164298, IMG submission 109713) | Unamended control soil microbial communities from upstate New York, USA - Whitman soil sample_216_MG | ecosystem: Environmental > Terrestrial > Soil > Agricultural land ...
ACGGCCAGGCCGTTCATCGCGTCGGCCAGTTCGGGTAGTGGGGGATAGGTCGGCGCGATCCGGATCACCGCGTCCTCGGGGTCCCTGCCGTACGGGAAGGGCGCGCCGGCCGGGGTGAGGGCGATGCCGGCCTGTGCGGCCAGCTCCACGACCCGCGTGGCGCAGCCCGGGGTGACCCGCAGGGACACGAAGTAGCCGCCTTCCGGCGTGGTCCATGTCGCCACGCCCGTGAGCTGTTCGGTGAGCACGCGTTCCACCAGCTCGAACTTCGGCGCCAGCAGCTCCCGGTGCCGTGCCATGTGTGACAGCACGCCGTCGGGGCTGCGCAGGAAACGGGTGTGCCGCAGGTGGTTGATCTTGTCGGGGCCGATCGTGCGTTTGCTCAGGTGCCCGGTGAACCAGTCGAGGTTGGCGTCCGACGCGCCGAAGAAGCCCACGCCCGCCCCGGCGAACGTGATCTTCGACGTCGAGCCGAAGACCAGTGCGCGGTCCGGGTTGCCGGCCGACTCGCATGCCGGCAGGAGGTCCTCGACCTCACGCGGTTCGGTGGTGAGGTGGTGGACCGCGTACGCGTTGTCCCAGAAGACACGGAAGTCCGGGGCCGCGGTGGGCATCGCGGCCAGCCGTCGCACGACGGCCGGCGAGTAGGTCTCGCCCGTCGGGTTGCTGTACTTCGGCACGCACCAGACGCCCTTGACGCGGGCGTCCTCCGCGACCAGCCGCTCGACCTCCGCCATGTCGGGGCCGTCGCCGGTCAGCGCGACCGGGATCATCTCGATGCCCAGCTTCGCGCAGATCGCGAAGTGCCGGTCGTAGCCGGGAACGGGACACAGGAACGCCGCGTCGCGCCACGGGTGGTCACCACCCGGCACGCCGAACAGCACGGCGTGCACCAGGTAGTCGTGCATCAGCTCCAGGCTGGCGTTGCCGGCGGCGAGCAGCCGGTCGGCCGCCACGCCCAGCAGCGGGGCGAAGATCGCCCGCAGCTCGGGAAGGCCACGCAGGCCGCCGTAGTTGCGCACGTCCGAGGCGTCGGCGGCGCGGAAGTCAGCCGGCCCGGGCAGTGCCAGCAGCGGGTTGGCCAGGTCCAGCTGCTCGGCCGACGGCTTGCCGCGGGTCAGGTCCAGTCGCAGGCCACGCGCCCGCAGCTCCTCGTAGGCGTTCACGCCGCCCATCGTGCCCGAGGCCCGCCGGCACCCGCGAGCAGGTTGCCGAGAAACCCGGACTACGCCGCGCCCAGCGCCACGAACGACCACGCGGTCGCGACGTCCACGGGGTCGGCCGACGTCTTGTCCCTGGCGACGGCCAGCGACTCGGCCATCGTCATGCTGCCGGTGCTCAACGCCGTGTGCATGGCGCACATCACCGACACGGTCGCCACGTCGTTGACCGGCACGACCGTGGCCGCGATGCCGGCGGTGCCGAGGGGGAGCAGGGCCGCCGTCAGGCCGAGAAGCTCGTCCGCGCCAACGGGTTGCACCGCGCCGGAGTCGCACGACGGCAGGACGATCCGGTACGGCGTCCGGCGCAGCTGCTGGAAGTCGTAGACGGTCAGCGGTCCGTCCGCGAGCCGGATCGACGAGAACATCGGACTGTCCGCCCGGAACCGCCCGTGCGCCGCGAGATGGACGAGCGCGCTGCCGTCGATCGCGGACAGCACCGCCGCGGCGGTCGCCGCGTCGTGCTCGATCACCCGCGCGGCCGGGTAGGCCGCGGCGAGGTGGGGGATCTCCCCGCCGCCACTGGACAGCCCAGGCCCGCGCACCAGGACGACCTCGTCCTCCGCGGGGCGCGGCGCGCGCCGCGCGTTCACCCACGCCGTGGCCGACGGCGCGACCGTGTGCACGCGGTGGCGCAGGCCGGGCAGCAACGACCACGGCACGGCGCTGAACCGTCCCGGCGGGACGATCACCACCGGCCCGTCGCCGAGCAGCCCGGTCGCGGCCCCGAGAAGCTCGTCCTCCAGTTGCCGCCCAACGACTTCCAGCCGGGCGAGCAGCCGCGTCGCGGCGGCCGGCGGCGGCCCGTAGGCGAGTCGCCGCAGCAGCCAGCACGCCGTCTCCAGATGCCGCGCGGCGACGGAAACCCTGCCGGCGACCGTCCTGCGGACCCGCCCGCCGCCGCAGACCAGCACGTGCAGGTCACCGTCGATCGCCACGATCGCGGCCAGGCGGTCGGTGCCCAGCTCGTCCAGCAGCGGGCCGACGATGCCGGGCGCCCTGGCCACCGGGTCGCCGAGCGTGCCCGGCTGGCGGCGCAGCCGGTCCCGGATCCGCCGCTCCAACCGCTGCGACCGACCGGCCAGGGAGCCGACCGGCGTGCCGTTGACCAGTGCCTCGTCGAGCCGGCTCGTCGTCGCGCGGAGCGTGGCGAGGTCGTGGCGCACATCGTCGTCGGCCGGCGGGCGCACGGCCGGGACGGCGCAGACCGTCGCACGCCAACGCTCGCTCCACATCAGCAGCGGGCGCGGGCGGGCCCGGCGCAGGCACGTCCGCAGTGCCAGCTCGGCCAGCTCGGCGCCGTGGTCGGTCGCGCGGGCCCGCAGCTCCGACGCGCCGAGGGTGAGCCGGTGACCGTCGAGCACGTCGAGACCGTGCCGGCAGGCCGAGAGCACGAGCCGGGTGTCGTCGGCCTCCTCCGCCAGCTTCGCCTGGGCGAGCCAGCCCTCCGCCCTGGTGATCGCGGACCCGCCGCGCCGCGCGGCGGCCGCCGCCCTCAGGTGCTCCCGCGCCTGCCGGCGCCGGTTCACGGCGAGCGCGACACGGCCGGCCAGCAGGTGCGCCTGGATCTGGTCCGGCGCGTGCAACGCGGCCAGCCCGCGGGCGGCCTCGCGGGCAGGGGCGAGCTGTCCCATCCCGTCGGGCTCGGTCGCGAACCGCGCCTGCAGCGCGAGCAGGCGGGCGTGCTGGCGCCACCACGGCCGGCGCTGCGCCGTGAACAGCCGGACCGCCTCGTTCGCCCTTTCCTGTGCCACAAGGGTTTTCTTGGCCGCGAGCGCCGCGCGGCCGGCGACGAGCAGCAGCTCCGCCTTGCGGGTGGTCTGGCCGTTGCGGCTGGTCACCTCGGCGATGGCCGCGTCGGCCTCGGCCAGCGCCTCGTTCGGCAGCCCCGCGGCCAGCAGCACCGCGCACAGGTCCGCGACCAGCTCTGGCATGGGGGTGTCCAGCCGGCGGAACCGGCGGTCCGCCTCCTCCAGGTTGGTCAGCGCGGTGGGCAGGTCGCCGGAGCGGAACGCGGTCAGCCCGAGGTTCTGCAGCGCGATGGCCGAGTCGTGCTCCTGATCGGTCCGGGCGAACAGCCGCTCGGCCTCGGTGAAGTCCGCGGTCGCCCGCTCGACCGCGCCGAGGGCGAGGTGCACGTGCCCACGCAGGGAGATCGCCCGGCCGACCCAGACGGTGTCCTTGGCGCGCCGCAACACCAGGATGGTCGCCCGCACGTCGGCCAGCGCGTCCTGGTGCCGGCCCAGCACCCACAGCGCGCCCGCGCGGCGGAAACGCACCCGCGCCCCGTGCGTCCCCGTCGACGAGGCCACCGCGCGGTCGAGCGCGGCCAGCCCCGCCCGCGTCCGTCCGACATGCACCAGTGCGATGCCGAACGTGGCGAGCACGTCGGCCTCGCGCTCGGCCGACCCGGACCTGCGGGCCAGTGCGAGCGCCTGCCGTAACTCCGCGATCGCCGACGTGAGATCGCCGAAATCCCGCTGCACGATGCCGATGGCCTGGTGTGCGACGGAGGCGTCGAACGCGGTCGGTGAGCCGGCCAGCACGGCACGTGCCATGCGGAGGGCCTTTTTCGGGGCCGCGAACACCAGCTGGAGCAGATCACTCACGAGGGCACATATTACGGATCGACAACATTCCGGATGCATGGTCGGCGGCTGCGTATTCCGCGCCCGGCACGATGCATCAGCAGAGATGTCATCTGTCATTTCACTGGGGGGAGGCAGAGTGCCAAGGCCTGAGCAGAGCAGGAGCGCAGACGGTCGTCCGGGGGGAGTCCAGGCGATCAGCCGTGCGCAGTTCGCGGCCATCACGAAAGCCGCGGAAAGAGAGAACGTCCAGTTCGAGTCGGAGCCCTCGGACGGGGCTCCGACCCACGTCTGGCACAAGGGTCACATCCTGGCCGGCGCCGACGTCGCCGACTACGACATCGCGGAGCTGACCACCCACGGGGCCGAGATCGTTCGGCACCTCGACGGGAGCGAGCAGCGGCCGGGGCGAGCGAAGCTGTTGCGGCTGCACGAGAACGAGACGCGGAGTGCGTGGCAGGTCGCCGCGTACCTCAACAACCTGCGTGGTCTCGAGGGCAAGTTCTCGGTGAACAACCTCGTGCACGTGGCGCACACGGACGGGGTCAACTTCTGCCCGGCGGACGAGCCGTTCCCGGTCCGGCCCTATCCCGAGACCATCCCGTACCCACCGCCGCAGTCCGGTGACGGGGGCGCCGGCGTGCGCGTCGCGGTCATCGACTCGGGGCTGTCGCCGGGCTGGGACGTGGACCACCCGTGGCTGACCGACGGTCCGGCCGAGGTGTCCGGCGACGCCGAGGTCGGCACGTACCGCCCGGACGGGCGGATCGAGGCGCACGCCGGGCACGGCACGTTCATCGCGGGTGTCGTCCGGTGCGTGGCGCCGGCGGCCACGGTGCACGTGTCCAACACGATGCGCTGGGCCGGTTCGATGCTCGAGTCCGAGGTCGCCAAGGCGGTCATCGAGGTGCTGGACACGAAACCGGCGCCGGACATCATCAACCTGTCCGCGGGCTGCGTGCCGATGCACACCCACGACGGCAAGGGCGCCCCGGTGTCCCTGCCGATGCTCGACGTGATGAACCGGCTGACCCGGCCCGACTGCCACACGCTGCTGGTGACGGCCGCCGGCAACGACGGCAGTGGGCCGGACGACGTGTGGTTCTTCCCGGCCGAGTACGCCGGCTACCCGGAGTTCCGCGACGTCGTGGTCGCGGTCGGGGCGCTGCGGCAGGACCGCGAGGGGCGGGCGTGCTTCTCCAACTACGGTGGCTGGGTCACGGTCTACGAGGACGGCGAGAAGCTGGTGAACGCGTTCCCGCCGGGCCCCTTCCAGTACCAGGAGCCACTGGGCGGGACCGACTGCGTCTACCACTCCCCGTCGCTGTACGACGGATGCAGCTGTGTCACCGCGCCGCAGAAGGGCACCGTCGTCCGGTCCCGGGGGATGGCGGAGTGGAGCGGGACGTCGTTCGCGACGCCGGTCGTCGTCGGCCGGATCGCCGAGCGGATGTCGCGTGGGCGCCAGTTCCTGGGGCGGCCGAGGGCGGCGATGCGGGACCTGCGGCGCGACCTCATCGAGATCGAGGACTCGGGGGACGGCGTCCGGCTGCCGATATTTCCTAAACGAGTACCCACTGGGTGATCACGGCGACGCCACCGGGTGCGGCCAGGCGGAACCTGGCCGCGCCCCGTGGCACCTCCGCGGTGAACATCCCGTCGGTGTCGACCGGCAACCGCCGGCGTTCCTCGCCGAGATCCAGCTCGGCGGTGCCGGACAGCCCCTCGACGAGACCGCGAACCGTCACCAGGTCGTCCTGGTACTCGAGCTGGACCTCCAGGGACACCTCGCCACGCTGGAAGGACAGCAGGCGCACCTGTTCCTGGTCCCCGCGTACCTGGGCGAACTCCTCCGCCGTGTCCAGCTGCAGCTCGGCCAGCTGCTCGTCGAGGCGCCTGGTCTCCAGCGCTCTGCTGGCGTCGTGGACGACGTTGGGTGGTACCGGGTCGAGTCGTGCGTAGAGTCGGCGCAGGGTGGACATCATTTCCTCGTCATTCATCTCTCGGCACCCCCTTCCTTGCCGGTGAGCAGCTCACGAAGCCGTCGAAGGCACCGCTGGCGGGTCGGGCCGAGGCTGCCGACCGGCATGTCCAGCGCGAGGGCGGCGTCCTTGTAGGAGGGGGGTGGCGTTGCCATCAACACCCGGAGCACGCGGAAACACGTCTCGCCGAGCTCGGCGACCTTGCGCCACAGCGCGGCGTCCCGCTCGTCGGTCAGCAGGGCGTGGTCCACAGGTGGCGCGGGGTCCGGCATGTCGTCCAACACTTCGACGTGGCGGGTCAGCTGTTGCCGGTTCGCCCGGCGGATCAGCTGCATGCACTCGCGGCGGACGGTGACCACCAGCCAGGCCGGCAGCGCATCGGGCTCCTCGATGCGGTTGAGATTCTCCACCAGCCGTAACCAGGTGATCTGCACGACGTCGGAGGCGTCGCGGGCGTCGAGCCGGAAGCTTCGCGCTATCGACCACAGCAGGGTGCTGAACTCGTTCACGATCGCGTCCCAGGCAGCCTGGTCGCCTCCGCCCGCCGCGGCGAGCAACGACCGAAACTCCACGCCGACCTCCGTTGCCACATATCTTCACAGATGCCCGTAGCCGCGATCCTGATTCATCGTGGCCGTTTGGTTACTCAGAGCACAACCCGCGCCGCCCGGCGGTGCGGACCGTGACCGGTTCGCACCGCGCGCTCAGGACCGGCGGCGGGGCTTCCCCCGGCCGGCGCCCCGGGACGCACCGGTGCGCTGCCGCGTCGACACCTTCGCCGCCTTCGGGACCTTCGGCGTCTTCTCACGCGTCACCGGCTCCTGCGGCCGACCCCGTGTGCTGTTCGCCGTCCGCCCCCGCACGATCCCGATGAACTGCTCCATCAGGTCGGTGGTCTCCTCCGCCGGCCACGCCAGCGCGACCTGCGACTCCGGCGCGTCCGCGAACGGCAGGTACGTCAGGTCCCGCCGGTGGTGCAGGCGCGCCAGCGACTGGGGGACGACGAGCAGCCCCACACCCGCCGCGACCAGCTCGACGGCGTCCTTCGTCGTGGCGGGCCGGTCGAGCGCAGGCCGTCCTGGCGGCCCCGCCCAGTCGAGAACGTCGTCGAGCGGGTGCAGCAGGGTCTCGCCGGCCACGTCCTCGGCGTGGACCGTGTCGCCGAAGGCGTGCTCCTTCGGCACCACGATCACCGTGGTCTCGATGTACAGCGGAATCGCGTGCAGCTCGTCCCGGTCGACCGGTAACCGCAGCAGCGCCGCGTCGACCTCCCGCTCCCGCACCAGGCCCGCGGCGTCGGCCGCGGGCGTCTGGGTGAGCACGAGCGGCACGGCGGGTACCCGCTCCGCCCAGATCCGTACCCACTTGGCCGGCATCACCCCGGGCACGTGCGCGAGCTGGAACGAGTCCGTCACGCGGGCAGGTTACCGGCCGTGAGCGACCCCCGTTACCCTCGGCCCATGACGCCGCGCAAGACCCAGACGATGAAGCCCGCGACCGCGGCGAAGAAGCTGGGCGTGTACCTCGAGGCCACCCCGGCGGAGTTCCAGGAGGGCGTGGTCTCGCGCGACGAGCTGAACGCCCTGCAGGCCGACCCGCCCGAGTGGCTGCGCGACCTGCGGCGCAACGGTCCGCACCCGCGCTCGGTGGTCGCCGCCAAGCTGCGGGTGTCCATCAGCGGTCTCGCGCGGGCCGGCATCACCGAGGCGTTGACGACCGACCAGGTGGAGGCGCTGAAGGCCGAGAACCCGGACTGGCTGCGGCGCGAACGCGCGCTCCAGACCGAGGTCCGCGGCGAGGTCGACCGCGTCAGGAAGTCCGGCTAACCCAGCTCGGCCAGCATCTTGGCGAACCCGTCCCCCCGGAAGTCCTGGCCGATGACCGCGTCGTCGGTGCGCGGGGTGACGGGCGCCAGGACGGCGCCGTCGCCGGCCCACCAGTAGACCTCCGGGCTGAGCGGCCGCGGGCTGCCCGCGTGGTACTCGGTGGCGACCCGGGCCATCTCGTCCAGTGCGTACCGGGTGCCGGCGCCGTCGCGCGGCACGTGGAAGACCAGCATCTCGTCGTTGGGGACCGCGACCAGCACGCCGTGCGGCAGGTCGGTCTCGCCGGTGACGGCCTCGACGACCCAGGGCAGCACCAGCGCCGTCGAGGCGGTGTACGCCGAGCCGGCGATGACGAAGACACCCTCGTGGGTGGCACACTCCTCGGGCAGCTGGCCGCGGAGGTTGTGCAGGCCGGCGTCGAGCAGGCGGTCGTAGCCGTGCTGCTCGACCTGCTCGTCGTTGAGGATGGCGATGTGGTCCGGGAAGTCGACGGCGAGCATGACGAGCAGGCCCGGTGCGACCTCGCGGGCGTAGGTCCACCCGTCCGCCAGGTTCGGGTCCGCGGGTCGCAGCTTCGCGTGGACGCGGTCGAGGAACTCCTCGGCAGGACCGTCGATGCCGGGGGTGTCGCCGGTCAGGGCGGCCAGTATCCGCCCGAGGCAGTCGTCGACCAGGCCGGCCCACTGGTCCATGGGCGCCCCGGCGACGGCGTCCTCGACGGGGGCGAGCCCGAACACGAGGTCCTCCGGTTCACCGACCTCGACCCGGTCCTCGTGGACCGTCACCCGCATGCCGGTGAACACCGGGCTGCGCCGGACGAGGTTGCGCAGCCGGTCGTGCTGGGCGGTCGTCAGGTTGTACACCGGCGGCAATCTACAAGATCGCCGGCGACCGTTCAGGCGTTTCGCCGTACGTGACCAAGACCACTCCCCGCGGCGCGGGCCGCCCATTTCAGGCTGTTTGGCTTTGTTGGGTCGTTTTTGTTGAATGCCGCTTTTATGCACCGATATTGCGCCATCTGCTGTCTTGTGGATCCGGTTGTATATGGCGAATAGTCACGCCGTCGCAATGGGGATCAGCCCATTGCGTCGGGGCGGATTTACCGAAATGTACCAATGCCGTGGAATTCGGAGTGCACACACATGCGGCGTTCCTTCCGATCCTCCTGTGTCATCGCCGCGGCGGTGACCACCGTGCTGGCGTTGACGACCGGGCCGACGGCCACCGCCGCGCCGGTCGCGACCGACGGCACGGGACCACAGTCGGTCATCGTGTTGCTCAAGGACCAGTTGTCGAGCGTGCCGGCGACCAGGGGAGACTCGAGCAAACGCAAGAGCCAGGCGACGAGCGCGCAGGACACCGTGCTCGGCCGGCTGGCGGGCGCGAAACCGGCCAGGGTCAAGCACTACACGCTCGGCAACGCGTTCGCCGCCACCGTCACCGCCGACCAGGCCGCCGCGCTGGCGCAGGACCCGGCCGTCGCCTCGGTGCTGCCCGACCGTGAGGTCACGCTGCCCGACCCGGCCGCCGCGGAGCCGCCTGCCGCGGGCGGGGGAACCGCCAGCAGGTCGACGCCCGGCGCGACCGCAGCCGGCCAGATCTGCCCGGCCGACCCCAGCCATCCGCTGCTCGAACCCGAGGCGCTGACCTCGATCCACGCGGCGAGCACGGACGGGTCCAGGAGCGCGGCGGACCTCGCCGACGGGCACGGCGTGACGGTCGCCTTCCTCGCCGACAACATGGACCCGAACTACGCCGACTTCATCCGGCCCGACGGCTCGCACGTGTTCACCGACTTCAAGGACTTCTCCGGTGACGGTCCGAACACGACGGACAGTGGCGCGGAGGCGTTCGGCGACGCGTCCTCGATCGCCGCGCAGGGTGTCGTGGTGCACGACCTGTCCCAGTTCGTGAACCAGGCCCATCCGCTGCCGCCCGGCTGCAACATCGTGGTGAAGGGCGTCGCGCCCGGCGCCAGCCTGGTCGGCCTCAACGTCTTCGGCTCGACCTCGACGAACTCCGCCGTGCTGCAGGCGATCGACTACGCCGTGACCGTCGACCACGTCGACGTGATCAACGAGTCGCTCGGCCTGAACCAGTACCCCGACCGCAGTTCCCGGGAGATGTTCCAGGCGTTCAACGACGCGGCCGTGCGGGCGGGTGTCACCGTCGTCTGCTCCAGCGGTGACGCGGGCATCACCTCGACCATCGGCAGCCCGTCGACCGACCCGCTGGTGATCTCCACGGGCGCGACCACGGACAACCGGCTCTACGCGCAGACCACCTACGCCGCCTTCCCGTTCTCCAACGGCAAGTGGGTCAGCGACAACATCTCCGCCCTGTCCTCGTCCGGCATCACGATGGGCGGCCGGACGATCGACCTCGTGGCGCCCGGCGAGGGCAACTGGGCGGACTGCTCGCCCGCCTACGACGAGTGCCGCAACTTCCGCTCGCCGCCGCAACCGACCGACCTCGAGTCGTTCGGCGGCACCAGCGAGTCCGCCCCGCTGACCGCGGCCACCGCCGCGCTGGTCATCCAGGCGTACCGGGGCGGCCACCACGGCCACTCGCCGTCCCCGGCGCAGATCAAGCAGATCATCACCAGCACCACCCGCGACCTCGGCCTGCCGGCCGACGAGCAGGGGACCGGGCTGCTCGACGCCCGCGCAGCCGTCGAGGCCGCGCTGACCGCCCCGGGTGCCACCGGCGCGCCGGCCGGTGTCGGGTCGAACATCGTGCTCTCGACCGACCAGGTCACCCTCGAAGGCGCGCCGGGCAGCACGAGGTCCAGCTCGGTGCGGGTGACGAACACGGGCAACCACGCGGTGACCGTCCAAACGGGAGCCCGCACGTTCGCCCCGCAGTCGGCGCAGCGCCAGACCGTGCCGTTCGACGCCAAGACGCTGCCGACGTTCAGCTACTACAACGGCCAGACGTGGGCGGTGAAGAAGGTCGCCTTCACCGTGCCGGGCGGCGCCGACCGGCTGTTCGCCAGGATGGCCTGGCAGGGCGACCCGGCGGTCGTCCGGCTGACGCTGCTGGCGCCGGACGGCACGTTCGTCGCCAACAGCCGCCCGCAGGGTGGCGCCGCGACGGCCAACTACGCCAACGTGGACGTCCGCTCGCCGAAGGCGGGCACGTGGACGGCGGTCCTGTACTCGCCGGCCGGCACCGGGTACAGCGGGCCGGTCATCCTGGACACCAGCACGCAGAAGATCGCGCCGTACGGCCACGTCTCGCCGTCGTCGGTGCGCCTCGCGGCGGGTGAGTCCAGGAAGGTCGACTTCAGCCTGCGGACCCCGGACAGTGGCGGCGACGCCGACTACTCGGTCACGTTCGCGACCTCCGAGGGGCAGCGGACCACGCTGTCCGCGGTGATGCGCAGCCTGGTCCCGGCTCCGGGCCGCTTCAGCGGCACCATCACCGGCGGCAACGCCCGCGCGGTGTCGCCCGCGCAGACGTTCAGCTACGAGTTCGACGTGCCGAGGGGCAAGAAGGACCTGGACGTCGGGCTGACGCTGACCGACCCGGGCACGGTGGTGGACGTCGTGCTGGTCGACCCGAACGGTGAGCTGGCCGACGTGAACAGCAACGTGTGGCTCGCCACGCCGACCACGCTCAACCAGGGCGCCGCGGTGCAGACCTACGACGCGAACCCGCTGCCCGGCCGCTGGCACCTGGTGCTGGTCGTGCAGAACCCGGTGACCGGTCAGGAGATCGAGCAGCCGTTCCGCGGGACGGTCGGGTTCGACCAGCTGGCCGTGCACGCGAACGGGCTGCCGTCGGGCGACCGGCTGGCCGCCGGCAGGGCCGTGACCGTGCCGGTGACCGTGCGCAACACGGGTGTCGAGCCGATCGCGGTCGGCGTCGACCCGCGGACCAACCGCCAGCAGACGCTGACGCCGGTCCCGGTGTCCGGCGGCAACTCGGTGGACCTGCCGGAGGACGCGAGCACCGCGCCGGTGTACCTGACGCCGCCGGACACCAGCCGGCTCACGCTCGCCGCGACCTCGTCGGTGCCGGCGCAGGTCGAGCTCCAGGGCTCCGCCGCAGGGTTCGACCTGTTCGGTGACCTCAAGGCCGCGCAGAACGGCGCGACGACGTCGGTCGCGACCGTCGGTGAGCGGGTCGGCTACGTCAGCAAGGGCGTCTGGTTCGGCTCGCTGGAGGAGATCGGGCCGTTCGGCGACGAGGGCGCCCAGCCGGGGCACGCGACGTACACGGCGTCGATGCGCACCACCGGTTTCGACTCGTCGGTGACGTCGTCGACCGGTGACCCGTTCGACCTCGCCGTCGACCCGACCGGGACGGGCGGCACGCCGACGATCATCCAGCCGGGTGCGACCGCCACCATCCAGGTGACGTTCACGCCCAGCGGGCACTCGGGAGACTCGGTCGCGGGACACCTGAACCTGGTGACCGTGCCGATCCTGCCGACCGGTGCGACCGGGTTGCCGTTCTACGGCACCGGTGAGGTGATCTCGGTGCTGCCGTACAGCTACCGGATCAGGTAGGCCGGACAACGACGTGGCCCGGGGCTCCTCGCGGAGTCCCGGGCCACGGCGCGTCGCCTACTGCTCGGAGAGGTAGCGCTCGAACTCGGCGGCCAGCTCGTCCGCGGTCGGGACGGGGTCGCCCTCCTGGATCAGGAGGTTCTGCGAGGTGCTGGTGAACGTGTCGTACTGGCGCTCCAGCGCCTCCACCACCTCGGTCACCTCCTCGGACTCGGCCACCTGGCGGGTGATCTCCGCGTCGGTGCGCTGCGCGGCGGCGTGCAGGGCCGAGGCCTCGATCGACAGGCCCGTGGACTTCGTGATGGCGTCCACCAGGCCGACCGTCGCCGTCGGGTACGTGCTCTGCGCCAGGTAGTGCGGGACGAACGCGGCGAAGCCCACCGCGTCGTGGCCCGCCTGGCCCAGGCGCAGCTCCAGCAGCGCGGACAGGTTGCCGGGGACCTGCAGGCGGTTGAACGGGGACTTCTCGGTGACCAGCTGCGGCCGCGTCGCGTGGGAGATCACGGCGAGGGGGCGCGTGTGGGGGACACCCATGGGGATGCCGTGGAAGCTGACGGTCAGGCGCACGCCCCAGCGTTCGACCAGCGACCGCACGGCGGCGGTCACGGCCTCCCAGCGGCGGTCCGGTTCCGGGCCGGTGAGCAGGAGGAACGGGGTGCCGATGGCGTCGTGCAGCAGGTGCACCACCAGCTCCGGGGCGTCGAAGGACTCCCACTGGTCGGTGGCGAAGGTCATCGCGGGACGGCGTGCCCGGTAGTCGATCAGGTCGTCGACGTCGAACCGCGCGACCACCCGGTGCTCGTTGTTCTCGAGCAGGTGGTCGACCAGCGTCGAACCCGCGGAGCCGGCGTCCACGAAGCCGCTGAAGTGCTGTAACAGCACTGATCCGCTGAGGTCCGGGACGTCGGAGTCGACCTCGAACAGCTCCTCCGGGTCCATTGCCACCTTGTGCCTCCTGAGTCAATCAGTCTTTCGAGTAGTCAACGCCCGAAGACGCCGGGTGATTCCCGACGCGGCGGGTGACCGCATGACTCCGTTGATCATCGGTCAACGGCGACCACCACGTCGTCGGCGGGTGTCACCGCTTCGTCGGTGCCGGCGCGCCGGCCGCGGGTGAATCCCCAACCGACGAGCACCGCGGCCACGACGGTGAGCGTGAGGCCCGCGATGGTGACCGCGTCCCCGAACTCCGCGGTCTGCCGCGTGCTCCAGTCCGAGGTGGCGATGTTACCGGTGAACAGCGCCGCGAGGATGGTGCCGGTGACGGCGATGCCGACGCCGGAGGTGACCTCGGTGGCGGTGTCGGTGAGCGCGGCGCCGATCGTGGTCCGGTTCTTCGGCAGCCCGCGGAGCACGTTCACCCCGGCGACGACGCCGACCACGCGCATCCCGGCGGCCACGAGCACGAGGGCGATCGCGACCCACACGTAGCCGAGACCGCTCAGCAGACCGTAGACGGCGAGCCCGGCCACGACCGCCGCGGCGCTGAGCCACGCGGCCCGGTCGAGACCGACCCGCCGCACGAACGGACCGATGAACGCGCCCCCCGCGACGAGCACGACGACCTGCGGCAGCATCCCGATGGCGGCGAGACCCGGCGTCCATCCCCAGTCGAGCTGGAGCTGGAGGGTCACCAGGTAACCGAGGCCGGCGGTCGCCAGCCCGGCCGCGGCCTTGTACGCCAGGCCGCTGGACACCAGCGGGTGTGCGACGAGGGCGAGGTCGAGCAGCGGGTAACGCGCCGAACGCTCGCGGTGGACGAAGAGAACCGCCGCGACGACGGCCCCCACGGTGGCCGCCCACGGGACCCACGACCCGGCGCCCTCGTGCACGAACAGCGTCGGCGCGACGAGCGCGAGCACGATCGTCGCCGTGCCCAGCACCGCACCCGCGATGTCCGCCGGATCGCGGTGCAGCTCACCCGGGTCGTCCGCGGCGACGCCGAACCGCACGCCGATGATCGCCAGCACGGCGACCGGCACGTTCACGAGCAGCAGGACCTGCCACGGCGCGATCGCGAGCACGAAGCCGCCGGCCGTCGGGCCGATGGCGAGCCCGACCAGCCCCACGGTCGAGATGAGGGTCGTCGCGCGGACGCGGAGGCCGTCGTCCGCGAACAGCCGGAAGGCCAGCGCCATCGAGCCCGGTGTCGTCATCGCGGCCGCGACCCCCATCGCCACCCGGACGGCGATGAGCTGCTCCGCGGTGTGGACGAAGGCGGTCGCCAGGCTCGCCACACCGAGCAGGACCAGCCCGACGAGCATGACCCGCCGCCGGCCAAAGCGGTCGGAGAGCGCGCCGAACGCGAGCATCAGGCCGCCGAACACGACCGCGTAGGCACCCGTCACCCACTGCAGCGCGGTCGTCGAGGCGTGCAGTTCGTGGCCGATCGTGGGGAGCGCGACGTTGAGGATGGAGTTGTCCAGCATCTCGAAGAGGAACACCGCGGACAGTCCCGCCAGGGCCACCCATGCCTCCCGCAGAGATCGGGGCGAGGCCGGAGAGGTAGCTGAGGACAATGGCGCTGGCTGTACGGTGGACATGCCATTAGGTTAACTGACTAAGTTTAGTCACACAAGTTAGTGAGGTCGGATGCCCAGGACCGGAGAACGAGGTGGGCCGCGGACGCGGGCGAGGATCTCGGCGGCCGCGACCAGGCTGTTCCTCGAACACGGGTTCGACACGGTCACGGTCGCCGAGGTCGCCCGGGAGGCCGGGGTCTCGAGCGTGACGGTCTTCAACCACTTCCCGCGCAAGGAGGACCTCCTCCTGGATCGCTCGGTCGACGCCGTCGAGCTGCTGCGGTCGGCGGTGCGCGACCGCGCCCCGGGCGTCGACGTGCTGGCGTCCCTGCGTGAGACGACCCTCGGTCTCGTGGACGCCCGGCACCCGCTCTCCGGCCTCGCCGACGGATCGGTCCCGTTCTTCCGGACCGTCGCGGCGTCGCCCGCCCTCCTCTCCCGCGCGCGGGAGGTCGCCGCCGACCTGCAGGGCACCCTGGCCGCGGAGCTCGAACGGGACCCGACCTTCGCGGGCGACGCGACCTTGCTCGCCGCCTTCTTCGTCGCCGGCTACACCAGCGTGCTGGTGGAGACCGCGCGTCGCCTCATCGCCGGCGAGCCGCCGGCCACGGTGGCGGCCGACCACTCCGCGCGCGTGGAGCGGCTGTTCGACGCCCTCCGCGCCGGAGTCCTGCCCCGACCGTGAGGAGGCGCCGGCCGCGCACCCTCAGAGGCCGGTCTCACCCGGCGGCCGATCGGGCGAAGTCCGCGAACCACCGGTCGACCGCCCGGCCCGACGTCAACCGGACCACGCCCACGCCGCGTCGCCGCAGGTCCGCCAGCCGGGGCGGCAGCTCGGCGCGCTGCCGGGGATGGGACTGCACCGCCCACAACAGCAACGACTCGCGCCCGAACAGGCCCGACCAGCGCTCCTGGTTGACACCCCACAGCATCGTGCGCGACCGGATCCGCCGGGTCGTCCGGCGCACGAGTCGCGGCAGCAGGACCCACAGCGGCAGGTCGAGCCACACGACGAGATCGGCCAGCGGCCACAGGACGTCGCCGACCCGGCTGGCGTAGTTGCCGTCCACCACCCAGCCCGGCAGCTCGGCCACCGCCGCGACCCGCGCCGCGAACTCCTCCCGTGGCCGCGGGGTCCAGTTCGGACCGTGCTGGAACGCGTCCAGCTCGACGTGTTCGACCCCGAGCAGCTCGGCCAGCCTGCCGGACAGGGTCGACTTGCCGGCGCCGGTGGTGCCGAGCACGACCACCCGCCGAGGTCTGGACTCCATGTCGCGTGCCACGTGAATAGCATCGGGGATCATGCGAACGATTTCCGAGTCACAGCTCGCCGCCGTGCTGTCCCGGGTGGCCGGCACCCCGCGGGTGGTGGTCAGCGGTAACTTCGCGACGCCGGCCGGCGCGCTGGCGGTGCTGGACAAGTCGCTGGCCGAGTACCGGCTGTTCACGCTCAACGCCCAACCCGGCCTGCCCGACCGGGACGGGGTGATCCTGGAGACCCCGTTCGTCGGCGCGGGTACGCGGGGCCGCGCCAGGCTGCGGTACTTCCCGTCCCGCCTGTCGCTGGTGCCGCACCTGCTGAGCCACACCCTGCCGCCGGACATCGTGCTCCTGCACACCTCCACCCCGGTGGACGGCACGGTGTCGCTCGGGACCGAGGTCAACATCCTGCCCGCGGCGGTCGAGGCGGTGCGGGCCCGGGGTGGCCTGGTCATCGCCCAGCTCAACCCGCGCATGCCCTACACCTACGGCGACGCGGTGCTGCCCTGCGACGAGATCGACCACGCGATCGAGGTCGACGAGCCGCTGTCGACGCCGGCGCCGCGTGCCGTCAGCGAGGTGTCGCGGCAGATCGGCGACCGCGTGGCGGCGCTGGTCCCCGAGGCCGCCACCCTGCAGCTCGGCATCGGCGCGGTGCCGGACGCGGTCCTCGCCGCGTTGACCGGCCGGCGTGGCCTGTCGGTCTGGTCGGAGATGTTCAGCGACGGGGTGCTCGGCCTGGCGCGAGCCGGCGCGCTGGACCCGGACGCCCCGGTGACGGCGTCGTTCGTGTTCGGGACCGAGGAGCTGTACCGGTGGGTGGACCGCAACCCGATGGTGCGGTTGCTGCGCACGGAGAAGACCAACGACCCGGGGCTGATCGCGCGGCAGCGGTCGCTGGTGTCGATCAACGGCGCGCTGCAGGTGGACCTGTACGCCCAGGCCAACGCGAGCCGCGTGCACGGGGTGATCTACTCCGGCTTCGGCGGGCAGACGGACTTCGTGGTCGGCGCCCTGCACTCACCCGGCGGCCGGGCGATCATCGCGTTGCCGTCGTGGCACGCCAAGGCGGACGTGTCGACCGTCGTGCCACGGCTGGACGGGCCCGTCACGTCGTTCCAGCACAGCTACATCGTCAGCGAGCGGGGCACGGCCACGATCTGGGGCCGGGACGTCACCGAACAGGCCCAGCAGATCCTCGACCGGGTGGCCCATCCCGACGCGCGGGACGAGCTGCGCGAGGCCGGGCGCAGGCTCGGGTTCCCGCTCGCGTAGCGCTGGACCGGCACATGGTGATCCCGCAGGCTCACGGCCGGCGGAGTGCCGCGCGGACGGCCTCCAGCGCCTCGGCGTCGTCGATGCCGAGTGACCTGGTCGTGGCCGCGTAGTCGGTGGCGGCCTGGCGCAGTGCGACCCGGCTGCGGTCACCCAGCGCGCTCACGAACGTGCCCGCTCGCCCGCGGGTCTCGACCAGCCCCGCCTCCTCCAGCTCGCGGTACGCCCGTGCCACGGTGTTCGCCGCCAGTCCGAGCTCCGCGGCCAGTGCCCGGACCGTCGGCAGCCTGGTGCCCACAGCGAGTGTCCGGTCGCTGATCTGCCGTGCCAGTTGGGTACGCACCTGGTCGAACGGGGGCTGACCGGACTGCGGGTCGATGGTGATCAGGGTCAACGCAACGCGACCGTGAGCAGGACGACCGCGTCGGTCAGCGCGGTCAGGCCGTGGCGCTGGGACGGGGTCCTGGTGAGCTGGCCGCTCTCCAGCTCCCACTCGGTGCTGCGGGTGTGCAGCCGCACCCGGCCACTCAGCGCGTGGATCGTCGCGCCCGCGGGAGCGTCGTGCTCGCCGAGCTCCGCGCCCTCCACCAGCGCGATCAGCGTCGCCCGCAGCGCGGCGCCGGTCGCGAGCGTCTTCGCCGCCCGCCGGGACTGGTGCCGGTGGGCCTCCTCCAGCAGCTCACCTGCCAGCTGCTCGATCCGGACCACGGACGGCTGTTCGGACATCCCGCTCGCTCCCATCCCCGGCGGTGCGCCGGTCACGGTAGTCAAGCACAAGATCCCCCTCGTCCGCTGGACTCGGTTCGTACGGTGCCGTCACACCGAGGAAGCGGTCGATCTCGTCGAGGAACACCGGCCACGCCGGTTCGTCCGCGGTCAGGATGTGGTTGCTGCTGTTCAGGAACCGCAGCTCGCTGTGCGGGATGAGCGCGGCCAGCTCCTGTGCCTGCGTCGCGGGCACCCGCAGGTCGCCGCGGGAGTGCAGGATCAGTGTCGGGCACCGCACCCTCGGCGCCAGCTCGGACACGTCGATCTGCGCGAAGACGTCCAGGAACCGCACCACGTTCGCGGTCGACGTGGTCGCGCGCTGGAGGTCGTTGAACGCGTCCCACAGCGCCCGGGTGCCGTCGGGCAGGAACTGGCTCGCGAACACCTGCCGGAACGTCGGGTCGTCGTGCCGCCAGCCGATGCGGCCCAGCTGCAGGTCCAGCGTCGCCTCCTCCAGCTCCTCGGCCGTGCCGGCCCTGGCGAGGCGGCCGCGGCAGTAGGCACCCGCGAGCACCAGGTGCGTGACCCGCTCCGGATGCCGCACCGCGTAGGCGATCGCGACGGCGCCGCCCTGTGACACGCCGAGCAGCGGGAAGCGGTCGAGGCCGGCGGCGTCCACCACCAGCTCCAGGTCGTTGACCCACGCGTCGAAGCCGAAGTCCGCGACGTCCCAGTCGGACAGGCCGCACCCGCGTTCGTCGTACCGGATGAGGCGATGGCGCCGCGCCAGGCCGTCGAGCCAGTGCGCCCAGATCGGGCTCGACCACTCCAGGTCGAGGTGGGTGAGCCAGTTCGCCGCCTTGACGAGCGGGGGACCGGAACCCGAGCTGGCGTACGCGACGCGGACGCCGTCCGGCGAGACGGAGTACTGGATCCGTTGCGGTGGACGGGAATCCTCCGGCACGTGGGGCTCGGCGACCTCCGCCACGAACCGGTAGCCGACGCCGTGCACCGTCGCGATGATCCGCTGCCGGTTGCCGTCGTCGCCGAGCGCGCGGCGGAGCATCTTGACCCTGCTGGTGAGTGCGGACTCGCTGACGAACCGGCCGCCCCACACCGCGTCCAGCAGCTCGGCCTTGGTGACGACCCGGTCCCGGTGCTCGATCAGGTGCGCCAGCAACGCGAACACCTGCGGTTCGACGTGCACCACCTCGCCGCCGCGCCGCAGCTCGAACCGGCGCGGGTCCACCTGGCAGTCGTCGAACCGGTACACCTGGCCGCTTCTTCCGTGGGAGTCACCCCGTTGTCGCTCGTACCGGCGGCAACGTTTCGGTCTCTGCACGCAATCTCCAGGACATCGCCATGGTCCCGCCAAGCATCGGGGCCGTTCACCGGCGAGGCTCCTTGCGGCATGACCGGGGGTAACGGAGGGGAGAGTCAGATGGGAGCTGAGCACGCGATCGTGCTCGGGGCCGGCATGGGAGGGTTGCTGGCCGCGAGGGTTCTCGCCGATGTCTACGACCGGGTGACGGTCGTGGAGCGGGACCAGCTGGCGCGGACGCCGCACAGCCGCCGGGGCGTGCCGCAGGGCCGGCACGTGCACGGCCTGCTGCCCGGTGGGGCGCATGTCATCGAGGAGCTCTTCCCCGGCCTGCTGGAGGAGCTGGTCGACTGGGGCGGGACCAAGCTGGTGGACTACGCGAGGTTCCGCTTCCTGCCCGACGGCGTGCACCGGCTGTCACCCGAGATGGATGTCGAGCCCGTGTACCAGCCGAGCCGGCCGTTCCTGGAGACCGGTGTGCGGGCCCGGCTGCGGGAGCTGGCCAACGTCGAGATCGTGGACGGCTGCGACGTGGTGGGGTTGGTGACCGAGGGCGCGCGGGTGGGTGGCGTCCGCGTGGTCCGGCGCGGAGCGGCGGCGGAGGAGCTGGCCGCGGACCTGGTGGTGGACGCGACCGGGCGCGGGTCGCGGACGCCGATGTGGTTGGCGGAGCTGGGATACGACCGTCCGGGGGAGGAGGAGGTCGTGATCGACGTGCGGTACACGAGCCGGCTGGTCCGGCTCGCGCCGGACGTGGTGCCCGAGACGCTCACCGTGATCGGCTCGAACCCGGACCGCCCGGTGGGGATGGCGCTGGCGGCGTACGAGAACGGCACGTGGCTGTTCACCGTGTACGGCTACGGCGACGAGCACCCGACGCCCGACTACGAGAGCATGCTGGAGTTCGCGGCGCGGGTCGCGCCGGCGCACATGGTCGCGGCGCTGCGGGAGGCGGAGCCGCTCGACGACGTGTCGACGTTCCGGTTCCGCGCGAACCGCAGGCGCCGGTACGACCGGATGCGTCGCTTCCCCGAGGGACTGCTCGTGTTCGGCGACGCGATGTGCGGCTTCAACCCGATCTACGGGCAGGGGATGACGGTCGCGGCACTGGAGGCGCTGGTGCTGCGTGAATGCCTGCGGCGGGGTGACCGGCAGCTGGCGCGCCGGTTCTTCCGCGGGGCCGCGAAGCCGATCCAGATGGCGTGGAACATGACCATCGGCGCCGACCTGGCGTTGCCGTACGTCGCGGGCCCGCGCCCGCTGCCGCTGCGGCTGATGAACTCCTACGTCGGCCGGGTACTGACCGCCGCGGAGCACGATCCCGTTGTGGCGGCACGGTTCTTCAAGGTCAGCGCGTTCGTGGAGAAGCCGCCGCGACTGATGACGCCGTCGATGATCGCCAGGGTCGTCGCGGCGAACCGGCGGGCCCGCCGCCTCGCGCCGGCGGCGACGCCGGACGTGCCGGCCGCGTCGCCCGTGGGCCGGTAGCGTCCCCACAGACGGCGGTGGCCCACATGACCACCCCCGCGGGCCACCGCCTCCGTCAGCCGAGCCGGCGCAACAGCTCCGCCAGCTCGGCCGGCATGGTGATCATGCAGTCGTGGCCGGTCGGCAGCTCCCACACCTGCGCCGGGGTGCCGTTGGGCTGGATCGGCGGGACGGGGCGCCGGCCCATGTCGGGGCCGGCCGTGCAGTGGATGTGCGTCCGCGGGATCTTGGCCGCGTCCGGGTTGTCGAGCCGGACCGGCTCCTGGAGGCAGCGCACCGGCTGGTCCGACAGCATCGACCGCAGCCAGGCCAGGTCCGCAGGGTCGGTGACGCCGAACAGCCCCGCTGGCGGCGGCTGCTCGGGCGGCGGCGGCATCCGCCACCCGCTGTCGGACCTCAGGGTTAGGTCGATCAGGGGCCGGGTCACCGGCAGGACGTCCGCCGCGGTCTCGCCGTCCTCGGGGACCATCGCGTCGAGATAGACCAGGTGCCCGACGCGGTCCGGCACCTCGTTGGCCACCGACGAGACGACCAGTCCCGCGTAGCTGTGGCCCACGAGCACCACGTCGGTGAGGTCCTCGTCGGCGATCAGCCGGACGATGTCGTCGACGTGCGTGTCCAGGCCCACCTCGGGGCCGGCCAGGTGCGCGGTGTCGCCGTAGCCGGTCAGCGTCGGCGTGAGCACCCGGTGGCCGGCCAGCAGCGGCACCACCCGAGCCCAGCACTCCCCGCTGTGCCAGGCACCGTGCACCAGCAGATACGTCGACATACCTCACCCCTGATCTGGCATCATGAACATTCGGGACAGCGTCCCGGTTGACGATACGGGACAACGTCCCGTTTATCCAGGAGGGGTGTGATGGACGACCGGCCCAAGCGCGCGGACGCGCGGCGCAACGAGAAGAACCTGCTCGACGCGGCCGCCGCGGTCTTCGTGGCCGCCGGCGTGGAGGCGCCGATTCGCGACATCGCGACCAGGGCCGGTGTCGGGACGGCGACGATCTACCGGCACTTCCCGACGCGGGCTGACCTGATCGTCGCCGTCTACCGGCACCAGGTGGAGGCTCTCGCCGAGGCCGGGCCGACACTGCTGGCGACCAGTCCGTCGGCACACGCCGCACTGGCGCGGTGGATCGACCTGTTCGTCGACTTCCTGGTCACCAAGCTGGGCCTCGCCGCGGTCCTGCAGTCCGACGACCCGTGCTTCGACCCCCTGCACTCGTACTTCCTCGAACGGCTCGGGCCCGTGTGCACCCGGCTGCTCGACGCCGCGGCCGCCGCCGGTGAGATCCGCCCCGGCCAGGACGCCTTCGAGCTCATGCGGGGCATCGGCGGCCTGTGCGCCGGCGCCGGCAACAGCCCCCGCTACGACGCCCGCCGGCTGGTCGCGCTCCTCGTGGCCGGCCTGAAGGGCTAGCGGTGCCCGCGGGGACGCCGCCGAGCTGACGGTTCGCCCGTCAGGCCGGCATGAATCCTCGGCGGCGTCGAACGTGACCGGCGAGGACCGGTCCGCGGTCAGGCGCCGACGTAGGTCGCGAGATGCTGGCCCGTCAGGGTCTTACGCTTCGCGACCAGCTCGGCCGGGGTGCCCTCGAACACGACCCGGCCGCCGTCGTGGCCCGCGCCGGGGCCCAGGTCGACGATCCAGTCCGCGTGGGCCATGACCGCCTGGTGGTGTTCGATCACGATCACCGACTTGCCGGCGTCGACCAGCCGGTCCAGCAGCCCGAGCAACTGTTCCACGTCCGCCAGGTGCAACCCGCTGGTCGGCTCGTCCAGCACGTACACCCCGCCCTTGTCGTTCATCCGGGTCGCCAGCTTCAACCGCTGGCGCTCGCCGCCGGACAGTGTGGTCAGTGGCTGTCCGAGGCTGAGGTAGCCCAGTCCGACGTCCACCAGGGTCGTCAGGATCCGGTGTGCCGCCGGCGTCTTCGCCTCGCCGTCCGCGAAGAACCGCTCCGCCTCGGCCACCGGCATCGCCAGCACCTCGGCGATGTTGCGGCCACCCAGCCGGTACTCCAGCACCGACGCCAGGAACCGCTTGCCCTCGCACTCCTCACAGGTCGTCGCGACGGTGTCCATGATGCCCAGCTCGGTGTAGATCACCCCGGCGCCGTTGCAGGTCGGGCACGCGCCCTCGGAGTTGGCGCTGAACAGCGCCGGCTTCACGCCGTTGACCTTGGCGAACGCCTTGCGGATCGGGTCGAGCAGCCCGGTGTAGGTCGCCGGGTTGCTCCGGCGCGAACCCCGGATCGCGCCCTGGTCGACCACCACCACGCCCTCGCGGCCGGCGACCGAGCCGTGGATCAGCGAGCTCTTGCCCGACCCGGCCACGCCCGTGATCACGCAGAGCACGCCCATCGGGATGTCGACGTCCACGTCGCGCAGGTTGTGCGTGCTGGCGCCGCGGACCTCCAGCGCACCGGCCGGCGCGCGCACGGTCTCCTTCAGCGTCGCCCGGTCGTCGAGGTGCTTGCCGGTGATGGTGCCGCTCGCCCGCAGCGCCTCGACGGTGCCCTCGAAGCAGATGGTGCCGCCGGCTGTGCCGGCGCCGGGGCCGAGGTCGACGACGTGGTCGGCGATCGCGATCGACTCGGGCTTGTGCTCGACGACCAGCACGGTGTTGCCCTTGTCCCGCAGCTGCAGCAGAAGCTCGTTCATCCGCTCGATGTCGTGCGGGTGCAGCCCGATCGTCGGCTCGTCGAAGACGTAGGTGACATCGGTGAGCGACGAGCCGAGGTGCCGGATCATCTTGGTGCGCTGCGACTCGCCGCCGGACAGGGTGCCGGCCGGCCGGTCGAGGGACAGGTAACCCAGCCCGATCTCGGCGAACGAGTCGAGCAGGTGCTGCAGGCCCGTGAGCAGCGGCGCCACCGACGGCTCGTCGACGCCCCGCAGCCAGTCCGCCAGGTCGCTGATCTGCATCGTGGTCAGGTCGGCGATGTTGTTGCCCTTGATCTTCGACGACCGCGCCTCCGCGGACAGGCGCGTGCCGTCGCAGTCGGGACAGACCGTGAACGTGATCGCCCGCTCCACGAACGCGCGGATGTGCGGCTGCATCGCGTCGACTTCCCTGGACAGGAACGACTTCTGGATCTGCGGGATCAGTCCCGAGTAGGTCAGGTTGATCCCCTCGACCTTGATCTTGGTCGGCTCCTGGTAGAGCAGGGAGTGCAGCTCCTTCTTGGTGTACCTGCGGATCGGCTTGTCCGGGTCGAAGAAGCCGGAGCCGCGGAAGATGCGGCCGTACCAGCCCTCCATGCTGTAGCCGGGGATCGTGAGCGCGCCCTCGTTGAGCGACTTGCTGTCGTCGTACAGCGCGGTCAGGTCGAAGTCGGACACCGAGCCCATGCCCTCGCAGCGCGGGCACATGCCGCCGTGGTAGACGGCGTTGCGCACCGTGAGCCGCTCGCCCTTGCCCTTGTCGACGGTCATCGACCCGCTCGCGGTCCGCCGCGGCACGTTGAACGAGTAGGCGGTCGGCGGCCCGATGTGCGGCTTGCCGAGCCGGCTGAACAGGATGCGCAGCATGGCGTTCGCGTCCGTGGCGGTGCCCACCGTGGACCGTGGGTTGGTGCCCATCCGCTCCTGGCTCACGATGATCGCCGTCGTCAGCCCGTCGAGCAGGTCGACGTCCGGCCGGGCGAGCGTGGGCATGAAGCCCTGCAGGAACGCGCTGTAGGTCTCGTTGATCATCCGCTGGGACTCCGCGGCGATCGTGTCGAACACCAGTGAGCTCTTGCCAGAGCCGGACACCCCCGTGAACACCGTCAGCCGGCGCTTGGGGATCTCGACGCTGACGTCCCTGAGGTTGTTCTCACGCGCGCCCTGCACGCGGATCAGGTCATGGCTGTCGGCGACGTGCGGCTCGGGCGGCTTCCTGTTCGTCCTGGTGGCCGTGCTCCTGGTGGCCGTGCTCATCGTGTGTTTCTCCATCCGCGATGTTCTGGCGCGGCCCGTCTCAGCGCGCTTCCTGGATGCGGACCATGTTGCCGGCGGGGTCGCGGAACGCGCAGTCGCGGATCCCGTACGGCTGGTCGGTCGGCTCCTGGACCACCTCGGCCTCGCTCGCCTGCAGCTTCGCGAAGGTGTCGTCGAGGTCCTTGGTGGCCAGGTTGATGCTGGCATAGGTGCCCTTGGCCATCATCTCGGTGATGGTGCGGCGCTCGTCCTCGGTCAGTCCGGGCGTCGCCTCCGGCGGGTACAGGACGATGTTGCTGTCGGGCCGGCCGGCCGGGCCGACGGTGATCCAGTGCAGTCCGTTGTAGCCGACGTCGTTGCGGACCTCGAACCCGAGAATGTCCCGGTAGAAGGAGACGGCCGCCGCCGGGTCGTCGTGCGGGAGGTAGCTCGCCTGAATGCTGATGTCCATGCCGGTCACACTAGGTGCGGCTCAGCGGGCGTGCTTCTCGATTCCTGACCGGCCGGGTCACCTGTTTCGCCGTGCACGCCGGCATCCCCGCCGTCGCGTCCGCCGCCTCCCGCCGGTAGGTGCTGGGCGGCACCCCGACCAGCTCGGTGAACCGGGTGCTGAAGGTGCCGAGCGACGAGCAGCCGACCGCGAAGCAGACGTCGGTGACGCTGAGGTCACCGACCCGCAGCAGTGCCATCGCCCGCTCGATGCGCCGGGTCATCAGGTAGCTGTACGGCGACTCTCCGTAGGCGAGCTTGAACTGGCGGCTGAGGTGCCCGGCCGACATGTTGACGCCGCCGGCGAGCGCCTCGACGTCGAGCGGCCGCGCGTACTCCCGGTCGATGCGGTCCCGGACGCGACGGAGCAGCGCCAGGTCGCGTAGGCGCTGCGTGTCGGCGGGTCTGCTGGGCACAGCCCAGATGGTGCCACAGCCGGCGGCCGGACCCCGCGCTTCACCGCACACGGAGTTACGGAGCCTCCGCGATGGCCGAACGGGCAAACCCGGCGACCGGTGACGAACGCGGGACCCGGCCGTGCGTCGCAACGGGTGAAGGGGTTCGCACCACCAGGGAGGAACACGACGATGTCCATGCGACTGGCCGTCATCGCGCTCGCCGCCGGCACACTGCTCCTGACCGCCTGCGACAAGCTCGACTCGAACACCAAGACCACGACCTCGGCGGAGAGGACTTCTGCCACGGAGACGACCGCTGCCACGGAGAAGACGCCGGCCGCGCCGACCGGCGCGGCCGGCACCGAGCCCGTCGACTGCGGCAAGGTCGACGTGCACAGCGGCACCCACAAGCTGATCGCCGACCCGACCGCGACCGGCGTGGTCGGCTGCACCGAGGCCTTCAACATCCTCGACGCCTACCTCGCCCTGCCGGCGGACAAGCAGAGTGCCGGCTCGCTGGGCAACGTCGAGGTCACCAACGGCTGGTCCTGCACCACCGACGACGGCGAGACCGCCTCGATCAACTGCGTGAAGGGCGACCACTTCGCCTTCCACACCGAGCCGGTCAGCTGACCGGCTCGGTGTGGAAGGCGGTGACGCACTCGCCGGGCACCTGACCGTCCAGGCCGGCGCTCGCGGCGGACGAGCCTGCCCGTGGCCCGTCCGCCGTTAGGCTCATCCGCGTGGAGTGGGCGTTGCCGGAGTGGACGGTGCTGGCCGTGGTGCGTGAGCGGCCCGCGCACGGGTTCGTCATCGCGGCGCTGACCGCCCGGGATGGCGAGCTCGGCCGGGTGTGGCAGATGCCGCGGCCGGTGATCTACCGCGCGCTGTCCCGGCTGGAGGCCGCGGGGCTGGTGACGCCCAAGGAGGTCGAGACGGGTGCCGGCCCACCACGCACGGTCTACGAGATCACCGAGGCCGGCCGCGAGGCGGTGGACACCTGGCTCGCCGAGCCGGTGGCGCACGTGCGGGACCTGCGGTCGCACCTGCTGATGAAGCTGGCCCTGCGCCACCGCCGCGACCTGCCGGCGGCGGCACTGGTCGCCGACCAGCGTGCCGTGCTCGGACCCGCGCTGGAAGCGGTCGCCGCGGAGCGCGCGCGAGCGGCCGGCTTCGAGGCGGTCCTGCTGTCCTGGCGACACAGCAACATGCTGGCCGCACTGCGCTTCCTGGACGAGTTTGGCGACGACTGGTAGTGCTTGGTCCGTCTGACCTGCACGAACGCCGCCGAGCGGGGCCTGTCCGCCGGCCTGCCACCGCACCCCTAGGCAAGGCCGGCGCGGCGGCGCACCCACGTCGGCGGCTGCCCGCACTCGGTGGCGATCGCCCGCCAGCTCATCCCCGCGCCACGCCGGTCGGCGAGGTACTCCGCGAGCCGCGGGAACCCGAACCGGGCGGCGATGGCGTCCGCACGATCGTCCCGGCTCGCGCGGGTGGCCGCGTGCGGTTGCCGGGTGATCCCGTGCCGGCGCAGCGCCGACTCGATCGCGGACCTCGACAGCCCGGTCTCGGTGCCGATCGCCCGCACGGTGTGGTTGCGGGTCACGTGCCGGTCGGTGAGGTACGCGGCAACCGCCGAGAACCCCAGGGCCGTCACGATCGGCAGCCACGGCGCGTCCCACCGTGTGTTCTGCCGCGTCGTCGTCGAGTCCGCGATCTCCTCGGCCGCCAGGGGGTCGAGCAGGGATAGGTGCCGGCACAGCCAGTCCTTGTGCAGCCCGGCTTCCCGGCTGATCGCCGCCAGGCTCGCTCCCGCCGCCGTCCGGTTCCGGACCAGCGCGCCGATGTCGGCGAACCCGAGCCGCTCGGCCGCCGCCCGCGCCGTGTCCCGCAGTTGCTCGGCGGCCCGCCGCCTGCTGCCCGCCGCCCGTGCCCGCGGGTTGATCGAGGCCAGTGCCGCCAGGGTCTTCTTCCGCCGCTGCGCCGGCTGGCGCCGCCCACGGGCGGCCTCTGCGGCCGCCCGCGTCAGCGCGCCCGTCCGGACCAGCTCACGGCCGAGCTCACAGCCCGCGCGAACCGCCGGGTCGTGCTTGCGCCGCTCGGTCATCGCGGTCGCACGCAGGTTCCGCGTGCCGGTGCCCTCCAGCGGCTCGCTGCGCAGCAGCCCGAACGCCTCCCGGTACGCGAGGTGGTGCCACCCGTGTGTCCGCAGGTGCGCGACGACCGACCGGAACCAGTTCCCGCACAGATGACACAGCACCCGGTCGCCGTCCCGGACGACCGAGCCGATCGGGCCGTAGCTGGGCGTGCCGTCCGGCAGCACCGCCTGCACGGCCCTGATCCCGCGGGACCGGGCGGGCCGTCCGGGTGCCGGAGCCGCCTCGACGCTGGCCGCCGTCATCGATCACCACCTCCGGCTAGTCTCACTGAGACTAGCCGGAGTTCGGCTTCAGGAAAAGCAGGCCGGACGGCCCGTGCTCGCGTCCTTCGCTAGGAGTTGGTGCTGTACGAGTGCGCCCCGGCTCCGGCCAGCGCACCGCCGTCGACGATGAGGTACTCCGGGCGCAGCGGCTTGCCGTCGAAGTACGACTCGAGGATCTCGCGGGTGCCGGCCGCGTAGCGAGCCTGCGCCGACAGCGACGAGCCGGAGATGTGTGGCGTCATCCCGTGGTGCGGCATGGTCCGCCACGGGTGGTCGGCGGGGGCGGGCTGGGGGTACCAGACGTCGCCCGCGTACCCGGCCAGCCGGCCGCTCTCCAGGCCACGCACGATGGCGTCCCGGTCCGCGATGAGGCCACGGGCGGTGTTGATCAGGTACGTGCCGCGGCGCATCGTCGCGATCAGGTCGTCGTCGAACAGGCCGCGGGTCTCGGGGTGCAGGGGGGCGTTGATCGTGACCACGTCGCAGTTCGGCACCATGGCCCGCGCGGACTCGTGGAAGGTGAGGTCCAGCTCCTGCTCGACCTCGGCCGGGAGCCGGTGCCGGTCGGTGTAGTGCAGCCGCACGCCGAACGGCGCGAGCCGCCGCAGCACCGCCAGGCCGATCCGCCCGGCCGCGACGGTGCCCACGTCCATGCCCTCCAGGTCGTACGAGCGGGCCACGCAGTCGGCGATGTTCCAGCCGCCGTCGAGCACCCACCGGTGCGACGGCAGGTAGTTCCGCACCAGCGACAGAATCATCATGACCACGTGTTCGGCGACGCTGATGCTGTTGCTGAATGTCACTTCCGCGACCGTCACGCCGTGCTTTATCGCCGCGTCCAGATCGACGTGGTCCGAGCCGATACCGGCGGTGACCGCCAATTTGAGATTCGGGGCCTTCGCGATTCTCTCGGCGGTGAGGTAGGCCGGCCAGAACGGCTGGGAGATCACGATCTCGGCGTCGGCCAGGTGAGCCTCGAACTCCGAGTCGGGGCCCTCCTTGTCCGAGGTGACGACCAGCTCGTGCCCGTACCGCTCCAGGTATTTCCGCAGTCCCAGCTCGCCGGACACGCTGCCGACCAGCTCGCCCGGCGTGAAGTCCAGGCCGGCGGGACTGGGCCCCGTCTGACCGTCCGCGTATCCGGTGATCTTCGGGACCGTGGCCCTCGCGTATTCCTTCGGATATCCGTCCACCGGGTCGGGGTAAAGAACACAGAGCACCTTCGCCATGCTGTCTCCTGGAATTTCGTCGCGTCGTTGCGCTTACTAGATTTCTCGCTCCGGCCGAAACAACGCAAGGCTTTCGTCGCTCATTCTTTCGATACCCCGATAAACGGCGTCGATTACCGGGCGCCATGGACAGGGGCGGCCGGCCCGGTCGGGCGGTGCCGGCAGCCGACCGGCGGCGAGCGGATGGTCACGAAGTGCGAACGCGGCCACGCCGCCCGGTCGTCACCCGCGTTTGCGTGGTTAGACTCCCCAACATGCCGAATCTGCGGATCAGCGAGGCCGCCGTCCTGCTGGGCGTCAGCGACGACACGGTGCGCCGCTGGGTCGACCAGGGCCGGCTGCCGGTCGTGCAGGGGGACAACAACCGCATGGCCGTCGAGGGCCACGAGCTGGCCGCGTTCGTCCAGCGGCAGGCGGAGACCCCGGAGGCGGGGGTCACGGTCGCGAGGTCGGCACGCAACCAGATGCGGGGGATCGTCACCGGAGTGGTGAAGGACGGCGTGATGGCCCAGGTCGAGATGCAGGCCGGGCCGTTCCGCATCGTCTCACTGATGAGCCGGGAGGCCGCCGACGAGCTCGGCCTGGAGGTCGGCAGCGTCGCCGTCGCCTCGATCAAGTCCACCCATGTCGTCGTCGAGATCCCGGAGGCGTGAGAATGTCCCGCTCGTTACGTGCCGTCGCCCTGTTCGCGGTGGCCGCGTTGTCACTGGTCGGCTGCGGCTCCGGCGACACCGGCGCCTCGACGGAGCCCACCACGACGTCCGAGTCGGCGGCGCCGGCGATCACCGGTGACGTCAACGTCTTCGCCGCCGCGTCGCTGACCGAGTCGTTCACCCAACTCGGCAAGGACTTCGAGAAGGCCCACCCCGGCGTGAAGGTCGTCTTCAACTTCGCCGGCAGCTCGGCACTCGCGACGCAGATCAACCAGGGCGCGCCGGCCGACGTGTTCGCCTCGGCCGCGCCCAAGAACATGACCGACGTGACCACCACCGGCGCGATCACCGGCAAGCCGGTCACGTTCGTGACGAACACCCTCGAGATCGCCGTCCCGGCCGGCAACCCGGCCAAGATCACCGGGCTGGCCGACTTCGCCAAGCCGGACCTGAAGATCGCGCTGTGCGCCGAGCAGGTGCCCTGTGGTGCCGCGGCCAAGAAGGTGTTCCAGGCCGCCGGCATCACCGCCGCGCCCGACACGCTGGAGCAGGACGTCAAGGCCGTGCTGACCAAGGTCCAGCTCGACGAGGTCGACGCCGCGCTGGTCTACCGGACCGACGTGAAGGCCGCCGGCGACAAGGTCGAGGGCATCGAGTTCCCCGAGTCCGACAAGGCGGTCAACGAGTACCCGATCGCCGTCTGCGCCAAGGCCCCCAACGCCGACGGCGCGCGGGCCTTCGTCGACTACGTGCTCTCCGACAAGGGCAGGGACGTGCTGACCAAGGCCGGCTTCGGCGCACCGTGACCACCCGCGCCCGGGCCCGGCGAGGACGGCTCCCCGTCGTTCTCGCCCTGCCGGCGCTGGTCGGCCTGGCGTTCCTCGTCGTCCCACTGGCGGGGCTGCTGGTGCGTGCCCCCTGGTCCACCCTGGGCGAGCAGCTGTTCAGCGGCGAGGTCGGGCAGGCGCTGACCCTGTCACTGGTCTGTGCCAGCCTCGCCACGCTGGTGTGCCTCGCGCTGGGGGTGCCGCTGGCCTGGCTGCTGGCCCGCGGTGACCTGCCCGGCCGGGGCGTGCTGCGTGCACTTGTCACCGTGCCGCTCGTGCTGCCACCGGTGGTCGGCGGGGTGGCGCTGCTGCTCGTGCTGGGCCGGCGCGGGATCGTCGGCCAGTACCTCGACCAGTGGTTCGGCATCTCGCTGCCGTTCACCACCGCCGGGGTGGTGTTGGCGGAGGCCTTCGTGGCCATGCCGTTCCTGGTCATCTCCGTCGAGGGCGCGCTGCGTGGTGCGGACGTCCGCTACGAGGAGGCCGCCGCCACCCTCGGTGCCTCCCGCTGGCTGACGTTCCGCCGCGTGACACTTCCGTCCATCGCCCCCGGCGTCGTGGCCGGCACGGTCCTGTGCTGGGCCCGCGCGCTGGGCGAGTTCGGCGCGACGATCACGTTCGCCGGCAACTTCCCCGGTCGGACCACCACGATGCCGCTCGCCGTGTACCTCGCGCTGGAGACCGACCCCGGGGCCGCGATAGTGCTGTCCATCGTGCTGCTGCTGTTGTCCGTCACCGTGCTGGTCAGCCTGCGGGACCGCTGGATCGCCACGCCGACATGACGCTCCACGCCCAGCTGGTCGTCGACCGCGGCTCGTTCCGCCTCGACCTGGACCTGACCATCGCGCCCGGACAGGTCGTCGCGCTCCTGGGCCCCAACGGGGCCGGCAAGACCACCGCACTGCGCGCGCTGGCCGGACTGCTCCCGCTCACGTCCGGCCACATCGGCCTGGACGACGAGGTCTGGGACCGGCCGCCGGCATCGTTCGTGTCGCCGGAGCACCGGCCGATCGGCGTGGTGTTCCAGGACTACCTGCTGTTCAACCGCCTGACCGCGCTGGACAACGTCGCGTTCGGACTCCGCGCCCGCGGCACGCCCCGGGCGCAGGCCCGGCGGCGGGCGCGGGACTGGCTGTCCACGGTGGGACTGGACGACCACCGCGACGCCCGGCCGCGTGCGCTGTCCGGCGGGCAGGCCCAACGCGTCGCGCTCGCCCGTGCCCTGGCGACCGATCCCGGTCTGCTGCTGCTGGACGAGCCCCTCGCGGCCCTGGACGCCAGCACCCGCGTGCACATCCGTGCCGAGCTGGGCCGGCACCTGGGCGCGTATCCCGGCCACACCCTGCTCGTCACCCACGACCCACTGGACGCGATGGTCCTCGCCGACCACCTGGTGATCGTCGAGGACGGCGCGGTCGTCCAGGAAGGACCGCCCGCGACCGTCGCCCGCCGGCCACGGACCGACTACGTCGCCCAGCTCGTGGGCCTGAACCTGTACCGGGGTGTCGCCGAGGACACCACAGTCGTCCTCGACGCCGGTTCCGGCGGCACGCTGACCATCGCCGAGCCCGCGACCGGTCCGGTCCACGTCGCGTTCCCACCCGCCGCGGTCAGCCTGCATCCCGAACACCCGGGCGGCAGCCCCCGCAACAGCTGGGCCGTGACGGTCGCCGGCATCGAACAACACGCCCACACCGTCCGCGTCCGCCTCGACGGCACCCCACCCGTCCTCGCCGACGTCACCCCGGCGACCGTCGCCGAACTGCGCCTGACGCCGGGCATGCCCCTCCACGCCACGGTCAAGGCCACCGAGATCACGACGTACCCGACCTGACGGGCTCGCGCCCGTGCTCGCCGGTCCTGGGACAACGGCCGGGACCCGTCATCGCCGAGGTGCCGCCGCGACGAGGCCGGTGATCAACATGTCGAGTGCCCGCTCGAAGTCCTGCTCCGGTATGCCGGCCGCCAGCGCGGGCAGGGCTCGGCTGAAGTGGGGCAGCTTGGCCGGGTCCACGCGGCGGATGTAGACGTCCATCTGCTCCTGCTCGGCCTCGCCGCTGTGCTGCCGGGCGAAACCGGCGGTCGTCAGCAGCAGCGCGCCGAAGATGAGGCTGTTCAGCGCGCCCAACGCCTGGCGTACACCGTCGTCGTCGAAGCCCGCCTCGTACAGGGCGCCGATGGCGTCGTCGACCGGTTGCACGGCGCGCAGGGTGGTCGGGTTGGCCTGGTCGGTGGCGAGGGCCATCGGCACCACCGGGTAGGCGCTGAGCACGCGGTAGGTGCTCAGCGCCATGGCACGGAGCCGCTCGGGCCAGGGCAGCGCGAGGTCGGCGCGGTCGATCTCGGCGAACACCCGGTCCGCGATGCCGTCGAGGATGTCGGTCTTGTTGGCGACGTGGTTGTAGAGGGCCATCGCCTCGACGCCGAGGGCCTTGGCGAGCCGGCGCATGGACAGGCCGCCGAGGCCTTCCTCGCCGGCCAGCGCCAGCGCCGCGTCCAGGATCTTCTCCCTGTTGAGCGGCTCTCTCCGCGACATCCCGCACGCCCCTCCTTGACAGAACTACACCGTAAATATCATATTTACAGCGTAAATGTACGTCGTAAGTTGGGGGTATGTCGTGACTGACGTGATCGTCGTGGGTGGCGGGCCGACCGGGCTGCTGCTCGCCGGTGAGCTTCGACTGGCCGGTGCCGACCCGCTGGTGTTGGAGGCGGCCGACGGGGCGGTCCGGCAGAGCCGCAGCCTGGGGATGCGCGGCCTCAACAGCCGCACGAGCCGGTCGTTGGGCCTGCGCGGGCTGACCGAGCCGCTGGCCAGGGCACAGGAGGCGATCTTCGAGCGGCTGGCCGCGGACCGCACGCCGGCGGACGCCGATCAGGTTCGTGGCCTGTTGCGCATGCTGCTGGAGAACCGGGCGAGAGGACACTTCAGCGGGCTGCCGCTGGTGGTGGACGAGGCCGATCGGTCCGGGGTCGTCGAGCATTTCCTGGTCAGGCAACACCAGCTGGAGCGGATCCTCGCCGAGTGGGCGGCCGGGCTGGGCGTCCGGATCCACCTCGGCCGCCCGGTCGTGGACGTCGTGGACGAGGGCCAGCAGGTCCGCGCGGTCCTCGCCGATGGCCGGACCGAGCGTGCGGCGTACCTGGTGGGCTGCGACGGCGGCCGCAGCACCGTACGCAAACAGGCCGGCATCGACTTCCCTGGCACGGCGGCGACGATGACCGGCCGGACGGCCGTGGCCGAGCTGGCGGACCCCGACGCGATCACGTCGACGCTGTACGGCCCACGCGGACTGGTCAACCTGTCACTGGTACCCGGCGAGATAGCCACGATCGAGTTCGACGGCGGCCCGGACGGTCAGGACACACCGGTGACGGCGGAGGAGATGGCGGCGAGCATCCGGCGGGTCACCGGGGTCGAGGTGCGGATCACGAGGGTGGACACGGGAATCCGGTACAGCGACAACACGAGACAGGCGGCCACGTACCGTCAGGGCCGGGTCCTGCTGGCCGGCGACGCGGCACATGTGCACTCGCCGATCGGCGGACAGGGCCTGAACCTCGGGCTGCAGGACGCGATGAACCTGGGGTGGAAGCTGGGGCTCGTCGTGCGGGGCAGCGCCCCGGAGCCGCTGCTGGACACCTACACCGCGGAGCGGCATCCGGTGGGGGAGCGGGTGTTGCGGAACACCCGGGCGCAGGTGGCCCTGATGCGCCCCGGCGCACAGGTCGCGGCGTTGCGGTCGGTACTGGCCGAGACACTGGCGATTCCCGCGGCCAAACAACACTTCATCGAGCTGGCGAACGGCCTCGACATCGACTACGAACCGGACGCCGACCCCATGGTGGGCCGGTTCGCTCCGCCCCTGCCGGACGCGGAGCTACCGCGCGACGGCCGGGCGGTGCTGCTGGCCGACACCCCGGAGATCCGCGAAGCCGCGAGCGGCCACGCGGACCGGGTACGAGTGGCCACCCGCTCCTCCGGTGACGGAGTGGCCCTGCTGATCCGCCCGGACGGCTACGTCGCCTGGACGGGCACCGACGTGACCGGCCTCCCCGAGGCACTCACCGAGTGGTTCGGTCCCGCATCAAGCACACCTCCTGACGCCTTGTCCGCTACGGGAGTGCGGACAGCAGCGGCACGACCTCGGCGCCGATGAGGCGAATATGGTCCAGATCCTTGATGTCGAACAGGTGGAAGAAGTACACCGTGTCCACGCCGTCGGCCTGGAGGGCCGCCACCCGGTCCGCGACCGCTCGCGGGGTGCCCACCACCGCCTCCGCACGCAGCGGCGGTGCGGCGATGGTCTCCGCCCGGCGGTTGGCCTCTGCCGGTGTTTCGCCGCAGGCCACCGGCAGTACCACGGATCTGCGGACCGTTGCCGGGTCGCGGCCCAGCTCCGCGCAGATCCTGTTGAAGTTCTCGTTGCGGGCCTTGAGGCCTTGCGGGAACGACAGGTTGAACTCGTCCGCGTGGCGGGCGGCGATCGTGGGCGTCTTCCGCGCCCCGGCGCCGCCGACGATGATGGGGGGTCTCGGGGACTGGGCGGTTCTCGGGAGAATGCCGTTGTTGCGCAGGCGGTAGTGCTTGCCCGTGAACGTGAACGGCGTGCCCCGCGGCGTCTCCCACAGGCCGGTGATGATCTTCAGCTGCTCTTCCAGGCGTTCGAACCGTGCCGCCACGGCCGGGAACTCCAGGCCGAACGCCGTGTGTTCCTCGGCGAACCAGCCCGCGCCGATGCCGAAGTCGACTCGGCCGCCGCTCATCTGGTCCACCATCGCCACCGTGGTGGCCAGGACTCCTGGTTGTCGGAACGTGCCGGCCGTGACCAGCGCGCCGAGGCGGACTCGCCTGGTGTCGCGGGCGAGGCCGGCCAGCATGGTCCACGAGTCCGTCGGCTGGTAGGCCGTGTTGGTGGGATCCACCCCCATCAGGTGGTCCGACCGGAAGAAACCCTCGAACCCCGCGTCCTCCACCACGGTCGCCATGGCCAGGAAATCCTCGTAGGTGCCGCCATGGCGTGGCTCCATCAGGACGCGCAGCCGCATGGGTTCACGATAGGCCGGAATCGCCAACCGGGGGAGTGCGGTTGAGGTTGCCGGACCGGAAAGGTGCGATCTCCACCGGCACGTCCGTGAATCCCGACTCCGTCAGGGCCACACCCAACGCCGGGAGCGGTCGCGCCGTCAGGTGTGCGTCGATCTCCACGCGTACGGCGGTTTCCAGGTCGCGGACGCGCAGGTCCGTCGTGTGCACGCCGGCGTCGGACAGCACGGCTCGGACGGCGGTCTCGGCGCGGTCGACGCGGGCCAGCCGGTACGGGGTGATCGTCAGCCCGTACCGCACCCGGCTCGCCAGGCACGGCGTCGCCGGCTTCTCGGCCGTGGGCAGGGACCATTCGCGGCTGATGGCGCGGACCGCTTCCTTCGTCAGGCCCGCGTCGCGGAGTGGGGTGCGGACGCCTCGTTCGTCGCCCGCTCGGATGCCCGGGCGGAACGGGTCCACCGCGTCGTCCGCGTTCGTGCCGGTGGCCACCGTCGCCACGCCTTCCTCGGCCGCCGTCGCGGTGATCGCCGTCAGTACCGTCGACTTGCAGAAGTAGCAGCGGTCGCGGCCGTTCGCCCGGTAGCCGGCGCTCGCCAGCTCGTTCGTCCTCGGTGTCCGGTGCCGTACGCCCAGCGACTCCGCGAACGCCGCCGCCGGCGCCAGCTCCGCCGCCGCCAGGCTCTCCGACACCGCCGTCACCGCCAGCACTCGCTCGGCCCCCAGCGCACGGACCGCCGCCGCCAGCACCAGCGCCGAGTCCGCGCCACCCGAGTACGCCACCGCCACCGAGCCGTAGCCCGCCACCTCCGCCAGGAGCCGTCGCGCCGTCATGAGATCTCCCGTCGAGCCCGCGCCGCCACCTCGCGCAGCGGCAACCCCAGCCGCGCCGCCACGGCCGCCACGTCGTCGTGTTCCGGCTTCGCGCCGTACGGCCCGATCTTGACCCGGACCGGGTGGCCGTCCACGTGGACGGTCTCGAACCGGCGGGGCAGCACGTCACGGTCCACTGTGGACCGCCGCAGGCCGAGGGAGCCGGTCTCCGTGAGCACCAACGTGGCCAGGGCGTCCGCCCGCGACGCGGGTGCCAGCACGCTCACCACGTGGCCGGGACGGCCCTTCTTCATCGTGACCGCCGTGAGCCACGCGTCCAGTGCGCCGGCCGCCAGTGCCTTCGACACGGTGTGGCCCAGCGTCTCGCCGGTGACATCGTCCACAGTGGTCTCCAGCAGCACCGCCCGCGTGGCCGGCGCGGCCGGCTCGGCCAGCGTCACCGCCACCACGTTCGGGCGGTCCGCCAGCCGTCGATGTCCCGCGCCGTACCCGGTCCGGACCGGCCGCATCACCGGCACCGCCTCGAAACGGGCCGGCAGCGCACGGACCAGTGCTGCGGCCGTCGGCGTCACCGTCTCCCCACGCAGGTCCGTGCCGGTCGTGGTCGCACCGGCCAGCAACGCCAGCGTCGCGGGTGCCGGGCACGGGAGCACGCCGTGCGCGGTGCGCACCGCGCCGGTACCGAGCGGCAGCGGCGCGCAGTACACGTCGGTGACGTCGAGCGCGTGCAGTGCCGCGGCGACGCCGACCACGTCGACGATCGTGTCGTGACCGCCCAGCTCGTGCAGGTGCACGGAGCCCGGGTCGGTGCCGTGCAGCGCGGCCTCGGTCTCGGCGATCGCGGTGAGGGCGCGGACCGCGACCTCGGCGACCGGCGCCGGCGCGGCGGCGGCGAGTGCGATCAGCTCGGCCGCGTGCCGGGTGGTCGCCGTGTCCGTGACCGTCACGGTGACCCGCGTCGCGGTCAGGCCGTGTTCGACGACCCGCTCGACACCCAGCTCCCATCCGGTCAGCCCCGTAGCCGCCACCGCCGCCCGGATCGCCGCCACCGGCGCGCCCGCGTCGATCAGGCCCGCCAGCAGCATGTCGCCCGCCAGCCCGGACGCCGGGTTCAGCCAGCAGATCATCGCGCCATCCGGTGTGCGGCCAGCGCGGCGGCGAAGCCCGAGTCGATGTTCACCACGGTCAGCCCCGCCGCGCACGAGCTGAGCATCCCCAGCAACGCCGTGACGCCCTCGAACGCCGCGCCGTAGCCGGTCGACGTCGGCACCGCCACCACCGGCGCCGCGACCAGGCCGCCCACCGCACTTGCCAGCGCGGCCTCCATGCCGGCGACCACGATCACGCAGTCGGCCGCACGCAACGTGTCCACCCGGGCCAGCAGGCGGTGCAGCCCGGCGACACCGACGTCCGACACCCTCGTCACGCCGAGGCCGACCGCCGTCGCCACCCCCGCGGCCTCGGCCGCCACCGGGCCGTCCGCGGTGCCGGCCGTCACGATGACCACCGAGAACTCCCGCGGGGGCGCGGGACGCCACACCAGCAGCCGGGCCTCGGCGTCGTGCGTGCCGTCCGGCACCCGCGCCAGCACGGTCCCCGCGTCGGCCGCCTCGATCCGGGTCACCAGCACGGGACCGGTGTTGTGCGCCAACAGCGCCGAGACGATGGCGGTCACCTGCGACGGGGTCTTGCCCGGCCCGTACACGATCTCCGGCAGGCCCTGGCGCCGCTCGCGGTCCAGGTCGAGCGTCGCGAAGCCGAGGTCCCGGGTCCGGCGCTCGTGATCCGCTCCGCGAGCGCCGCTCATCCGCCCGCCACGTACGGGATCGTCTGCGGCCCCTCGGGCAGCACGCACACCCGCGCCGCCGGACCGGCCGCCGCGACCGTCGCCGCCACGTCGTCGGCGAACTCCAGGTGCGCCGACGCCAGGTCGGCCGCGGACAGCGACGAGCTGTGCACCGCCACCCGGCAGTCCGCGAGGATGCGGGCCTGGATCTGCACCTGCCACTGGTCCGGCACGGTCTTCGGCCGCGCCTCGATCTCGGCCAGCAGGCCTGCGGGGGACGCGGCGCTCGCCAGGACCTCGCGGTACGAGCCGTGGTCCGGGAACCCGTCCCGGCACTCGGCCGCGCACACGATCAGCCCGCCCGGCCGCACGACCTGGTACGCCGCCGACATCCCCTTCACCGCCTGGTACAGGTTCTGGTCCAGCGGGAAGCCCGAGTTCGTCGTGACCACCACGTCGAACCGGTCCGGCACCGCGCGCATCGCCATCGCCCGTGCCGTCTGCACGGCGGCCGCGTGCATCGGGAGCAGGTCGCCGCCGAACGCGGCCACGATGTCCTTGTCCCGGTTGAGAACCACGTCCAGCGCGAACGTCACGCCGGTGGCCGCCGCGATGGCTCGGACGTCGTCGTGGACCGGGTTGCCCTCGATGACGCCCCACGTCGCGCGCGGGTCGCCGATGCGGGCCGCGTCATGCAGGACCAGCACGGTGTCCAGGGCGGCCAGGCCGGGGGCGACCATCTTCGGGCCGCCGGAGAAGCCCGCGAAGAAGTGCGGCTCCACGAACCCCGTCGTGAGCCGGACGTCCGCGTCCGTCCACTCGCGACTCAGCCACACCGGCACGTCGTTGCCGTGCCGGCCCATCCAGCGCAGCGACGACGAGTCGCGGGCGTCGTGGTTGACGATCCGCACCGAGTCGACGACCTCGTCGCCGAACATCGCGCGCAGCTCCTCGGGCGAGTTGCCCCGGTGGGTGCCGGTGGCGACGAGGATGACCACGTCGTCCAGGTCGACGATCCCGTCCAGCTCCGCCAGGATCGCGGGGATCATGAGCTGTCTCGGCTGCGGCCGGGTGCCGTCGCACGCGGAGATCGCGACCGTCCGTCCCTTCTGGACCCGGTCGCGCAGCGGCGGCCCGGCGACGGGGTTGCGCAGGGCGTCGACCAGAACCGCCGTCTGGTCGGGTGCCGCCTCGTGGTGCACCGGCTCGATCACGGTGGTGCGGGCGGCGTCGAGGTCGACGGTCAGGCCCGTCTCGCCGTACGCCAACCGGATGCTCACCATGCCGCTGCCACCTCGTCCAGCTCCGCCCACAGCCTATCCGGAATCTCGGTCGCGAGGTGGACGGCGTTCGCCTCGACCTCGGCCGGTGTGCGGGCGCCGGTCACCACCGAGGTGACCGCGTGGTGCCGCAACGGAAACTGCAGTGCCGCCGCCGGCAGCGCGACCCCGTGCCGGGCGCACGCGTCGGCGAGCAGCGCGACCCGCTGCCGGACCACCGGCGGCGCCGGCTGGTAGTCGAAGTGCGCGTCCGGCCCGGGCGTCGCGAGGACCCCGCTGTTGAACACGCCCCCGACGACGACCTCCACCCCGCGCGACGCGCACAGCGGCAGCAGCTCCGCCGCCGCGCTGCGGTCGAGCAGCGTGTACCGGCCGGCGACGAGCACGCGGTCGATGTCCGTCTCGGCCACGAACCGCGCCAGCATCCCGGCCTGGTTCATGCCGACGCCGATCCTGCCCACCGCGCCCTCGGCACGCAGCCGGGCCAGCGCGGGGTACGCGGCTCCGACCGCCTCGTCCCAGTAGTCGTCGGGATCGTGGATGAACAGGGTGTCGAACCGTGCCAGGCCGGTGCGTTCGAGACTCTCGGCGAGCGAGGCGTGGACGCCCGCCGCCGAGTAGTCCCGCACCCGCACCAGCTCGGTCGCGCCGGGGAACCCTTCCGTCCCACCCGTTCCCGGCCGCAGCAGCCGGCCGACCTTCGTCGACACCGTGAACTCGTGCCGTGGCTTGCGCCGCAGGAACGCGCCGAGCCGGCGTTCCGCCACCCCGACGCCGTAGTGCGGCGCGGTGTCGAAGTAGCGGATCCCCGCCGACCACGCGGACTCCAGCGTCGCCAGCGCGGTCGCGTCGTCCAGCTCCTCGTACAGCCCGCCGATCGCGGCGGTGCCGAGCCCGATCGTCATGCCCGGCCGGTTACGCGTCGTCGCCCGCCGAACACCGGCGTGCCGTCAGGATCCGGTCGCCGGAATCTCATCGCTCTCCTCGATGTCCGGCCACAGACCCGTGTCGTGCACGCGGCGCAGCCAGCGTTCGGTCGTGGTGATGTGCATGAGCGCGGCGGCCTGCGCGAGCACGCCGTCGCCGTCGGCGAGCGCGTCGTAGATGGCCTCGTGCTCCGCGAGCGTGCGGTCGGTGGCGCTGGCCTCGACCATGCCGCGCCACACCCGGGCGCGGTACGTGCCGCTCGCGATGCCGTCGAGCAGGGTGGTGAGGGTCTCGTTGCCGGTGGCGGCGATGACCTCGCGGTGGAAGGCGGCGTCGTGCTGGTTGAGCAGCTCGACGTCGTCGGCCGCGGCACGCATCGCCTCCAGGTGGCCGCGGATCCTCACGAGGTGGGCCGGCGACATGCGTTGCGCGGCGAGGCCGGTGGCGACCGGCTCGAACAGCCTGCGCACCTCGGTCAGCTCCAGCAGCGTGTTGCCGTGCATGAGCTCCACGGCGAGCCCGAGGCCCTCCAGCAGGACCGCGGGCGCCAGGCTCGTCACGTACGTGCCGTCGCCGCGCCGCACGTCGAGCACCCTGGCGACGGCGAGCGCCTTCACCGCCTCCCGCATGGGCGAGCGGGAGATGCCCAGCTCCGCCGCGAGCTGCTGCTCGGGCGGGAGTCTCGACCCCGGCGGCAGCTTCCCGGACTGGATCAGCGACCGGATACGGGCGATCGCCTCGTCGGTGAGTGACACGCGTTGACCGTACCGCCAGACATGTGATGTCTGCAATGCACAGACCTCATATGTCTGCGGTGACTGTCGGAGTCTTTCTGGCCAAATCGGCAAGGGTATGGACAATCGTGCGGCGGTCCTCTACATATACATATGTTGTTTCCGGTCCCGCCGAGTTGAGGTGGACTCTCTCGTGACAGAACTGATCGACGCGGTCGACGTGGTCGACGTGCGCTTCCCGACCTCCCGCGAGCTGGACGGGTCGGACGCCATGAACCCGGAGCCGGACTACTCGGCCACCTACGTCACCGTGCGTACGAGCGACGGCCGGCAGGGCTACGGCCTCGCCTTCACGGTCGGGCGCGGCAACGAGATCACGGTCGCGGCGGTCCGCTCGCTCGCACAGTTGGTGGTCGGGCTGCCGCTCGCCGAGGTGTTCGGCGACCCGGGCGCCTTCTCGGCCCGGCTCACCCGCGACAGTCAGCTGCGGTGGCTCGGCCCGGAGAAGGGGGTGATCCACATGGCGGCCGCCGCGATCGTCAACGCCGTGTGGGACCTGCGGGCCCGGCACGAGAACAAGCCCGTGTGGGAGCTCTTGGCGGACCTGCCGCCCGAGGAGTTGGTGTCCCTCGTGGACTTCCGGTACCTCACCGACGCGCTCACCCGCGACGAGGCCCTGGACCTCCTGCTGGCCGCCGAGCCCGGTCGCGCCGAGCGGAAGAAACTGCTGCTGGCACAGGGTTATCCCGCCTACACGACCACGCCCGGCTGGCTCGGCTACACCGACGACAAGCTCGTCCGTCTCGCGAAGGAGGCGGTGGCCGACGGCTTCACGCAGATCAAGCTCAAGGTCGGCGCGGACCCGGTCGCCGACGAGCGCAGGCTGCGGCTCGCGCGGGACGCGGTCGGCCCGGACGTGCGGATCGCGGTCGACGCCAACCAGGCCTGGGGTGTGCCGCAGGCCATCGAGTGGCTGCGCCCGCTCGCGCCCTACGACCCGTACTGGATCGAGGAACCGACGTCACCGGACGACGTGCTCGGCCACGCGACCATCCGCAAGGCGGTCGCGCCGATCAAGGTCGCGACCGGCGAGCACACGCACAACATCGTGATGTTCAAGCAGCTGCTGCAGGCCGGCGCGATCGACGTGCTGCAGCTGGACGCGAGCCGGGTCGCCGGCGTGACCGAGAACGTCGCGATCCTGTTGCTGGCGGCCAAGTTCGGCGTTCCGGTGTGCCCGCACGCCGGTGGGGTCGGGCTGTGCGAGATGGTGCAGCACCTGGCGATGTTCGACTACGTCGCGGTCACCGGCACCACCGAGGACCGGGTGATCGAGTACGTCGACCACCTGCACGAGCACTTCGTCGACCCGGTGGTCATCCGGCGCGGCCACTACGTCGCGCCCCGCACACCTGGCCTGGGCGCCCGCCTGCACGCCGAGTCGGCCACCCGGTTCGAGTTCCCGGACGGCGCCGAGTGGACCGTGGCGGTGGCCGGATGAAGGTGATCATCACCGGCGGCGCCTCCGGCATCGGCCTCGCGACCGCGACCCTGCTGGCCGGTCAGGGCGCCCAGGTGGCCTGCCTTGACCTCGAACCCGGCGTGCCGGCGCCACTGGTCGGCGTCAAGGCCGACGTGGCCGACGACGAGTCGGTGCGGGCCGCGGTCGAGTCGGCCGCCGAACGGCTCGGCGGCCTCGACGTACTCGTCAACAACGCCGGCATCGGCGCGGCCGGCACGGTCGAGGACAACCCGGACGACGAGTGGCGCCGCGTCTTCGAGGTCAACGTGTTCGGCATCGTCCGCACCACCCGGGCCGCGCTGCCGTACCTGCGCCGTTCGGCCCGGGCCGCGATCGTCAACACCTGCTCGGTGGCCGCGGTCGTCGGCCTCCCGGACCGGGCGCTCTACTCCTCGTCCAAGGGCGCGGTGCTGGCGCTCACCCGCGCCATGGCGACGGACCTGCTCGCCGACGGTGTGCGCGTCAACTGCGTCAACCCCGGCACCGTCGACACGCCCTGGGTGGGCCGGCTGCTCGACGCCGCGGCCGACCCGGCGGCCGAGCGGGTCGCGCTCGCCGCCCGCCAGCCCACCGGCCGGCTCGTCACCGCGGACGAGGTCGCGGCCGCCATCGCCTACCTCGCCTCGCCCGCGGCCGGCGCCGTCACCGGCACCTCGCTCGCCGTCGACGGCGGCATGCACGACCTGCGGCCCAGGCGCTAGTCCGCTCGACGTTTCCAGGCCCGAGTTCACAGCAAACACAAAGGAGTGTGCGGGATGCGATTCCGCGATCTTGGCGCGATCCTCATCGCGTTATCGACGGCGGCGGGACTCGCCGCGTGTGGCAACACCTCGACGAGCGGATCCGGCGGCGGCACCATCGGCGTCGACTACCCCCGGTCGGACACCGACTTCTGGAACTCCTACATCAGCTACGTGCCCAAGTTCGGCAAGGAACTCGGGCTCGACCTCAAGACCACCAACTCCCAGAACGACGTCGCCGCGCTCACCTCGAACGTGCAGACGTTCATCAGCCAGGGCGTCAAGGGAATCGTGATGGCGCCGCAGGACACCGCGGCCATCGCGCCGGCGCTGAAGCAGTTGGCCAGCAAGAAGATCCCGGTCGTCAGCGTCGACACGCGGCCCGAGGACGGCGACGTCTACATGGTCGTGCGGGCCGACAACCGCGCGTACGGCGAGAAGGCGTGCCAGTTCCTCGGCGCCAAGCTCGGCGGCAAGGGCAAGGTCGTGATGCTGCAGGGCGACCTCGCGTCGATCAACGGCCGGGACCGCACCGAGGCGTTCAACGACTGCATGAAGAACGACTTCCCGAGCATCGAGGTCTTCGGTGAGGCCACGAACTGGGACGCCAACACCGCGTCGCAGAAGCTGCAGACCGACCTGACCGCGAACCCGGACATCAAGGGCGTGTACATGCAGTCGAGCTTTGCGCTGCCCGGCACGCTGCAGATCCTGCGCCAGCGCGGCCTGCTCGTGGCGCCGGACGACCCGAAGCACGTGTTCGTGGTGTCCAACGACGGCATCCCCGAGGAGCTCGAGAAGATCGCCGACGGCAACATCGACGCCACGGTCTCCCAGCCCGCCGACCTGTACGCGAAGTGGTCGCTGCAGTACATCAAGGACGCCGTCGCCGGGAAGAAGCACAAGGCTGGCCCGACCGACCACGACAGCACGATCATCCAGGTCCGGCCGGGACTCATGGAGGACCAGCTGTCCGCGCCGCTGGTGACCAGCGACGGCGCGACGTTCGGCGACGTCAAGAGCGTCAAGTACGACGACAAGTCGCTGTGGGGCAACAACCGCGATGCGAACTGACATGGCGGGCACGCCGGTGGTCGAGGCGCTGGGGATCACCAAGCGCTTCGGCTCCACCGTCGCGCTCGACGACGTGGGCCTCGCCGTCCTGCCCGGGCAGACGCACGCGCTCGTCGGACGCAACGGCGCGGGCAAGTCCACGCTCGTCTCCGTCCTCACCGGACTGCACGCGCCGGACGCCGGCACCGTGCTGTTCGGCGGGGAACCCGCGCCGCGACTGTCCGACCGGGACGGTTGGCGGCACCGGGTGGCGTGTGTCTACCAGCGGTCCACGGTGATCCCGGAGCTGACCGTCGCGGAGAACCTGTTCCTCAACCGGCACCAGCGCGGCCCGACCGGCCTGATCAGCTGGCGGCGGCTGCGGCAGGAGGCCAGGCGGCTGCTGGCCGAATGGTCGGTCGAGGTCGACCCGCGCCTGCCGGCGGGCGAGCTGGGCGTCGAGGACCGGCAGTTCGTCGAGATCGCGCGGGCGCTGTCGTTCGGCGCCCGGTTCATCATCCTCGACGAGCCGACCGCGCAGCTCGACGCGGGCGCGATCAGCCGGCTGTTCGACCGCGTCCGCGGGCTGCAGGAGCAGGGCGTGACCTTCCTGTTCATCAGTCACCACCTGCAGGAGGTCTACGAGATCTGCGACACCGTCACGGTGTACCGGGACGCGAGGCACATCGTCACGGCGCCGGTCGCGGAGCTGTCGAAGGCGGACCTGGTGGCCGCCATGACCGGCGAGGCCCGCCCGGGTGCGGCCGCCGCCGACCGGCACGGCACGCCGGGCGAGGAGTCGGTACTGACGCTCGCCGGCCTCTCGCTCGCCGGCCACTACGCCGGCATCGATCTCGACGTGGCCGAAGGCGAGATCGTCGGCCTCGCGGGTGCGGGCGGCAGCGGCAAGGCGGAGCTCGCGGAGACCATCGTCGGGCTGCGGAAGGCGGACGCGGGCACGGTCTCGATCGGCGGCCGGGTACCGCGTCCCGGCGACGTGCCATCGGCGTTGGCCGCCGGAGCCGGGTTCGTGCCCCAGGACCGGCACCACCAGGGGTTCGTCGCCGACATGTCCATCGCGGACAACACCACGCTCTCGATCCCGCGCCGCATCGGGCCGGCCGGGTTCGTCAGCGGCGCGCGGCGGGACGCCGTCGCCCGCACGATGATCGACAACCTGGCGATCAAGACGCCCGGACCGGACCTGCCGGTTTCCGGCCTGTCCGGCGGCAACCAGCAGAAGGTCGTGATGGCGCGGGCACTCGCCGACGACCCGCGCCTGCTGGTGCTGATCACCCCGACGGCCGGTGTCGACGTGCGGTCCAAGGAGTTCCTGCTCGGCAAGGTCACCGACGTCGCCGACCGGGGGACCGGGGTGGTGATCGCCTCCGACGAGCTGGACGACCTGCGTGGCTGTGACCGCGTGCTGGTGATGTTCCAGGGCCGGATCGTCGCCTCGTTCCCGCGTGGCTGGCAGGACCACGAGCTGGTGGCCGCCATGGAAGGAGTGGACCTGCATGTCTGAGACCACCGAGATGGCGCCACCGGTCGCGCCGTCCGCGCCGCCGGACAGGGGCGGCCGCATCGCGCTCGCGAAGCTGCGTGACCTCGCGCTGATCCCGGCCATCGTGGTGATCTGCGTGCTCGGGCAGCTCGTGAACCCGGTGTTCCTGCGCTACGACAACCTGATCAACGTCCTGCAGACGATGTCGGAGATCGCGCTGCTCGTGCTGGCCCAGACGATCGTGCTCGTGGTCGGCAAGATGGACCTGTCGCTCGAGTCGACGTTCGGTCTCGCGCCCGGGATCGCCGCGTATCTCACCATCACTGGCCAGGGGCTCGGACTGCTGCCGGGGGGCTGGGCCATTCCCGTGACGCTCGCGGTCGGCGTCGTGATCGGCGTGATCAACGCGATGCTGATCGTCCGGTTCGGGCTCAACGGGTTCATCGTCACGCTCGGCATGCTGATCGTCCTGCGTGGCCTGCTCACCGGTATCAGCGGCGGCCAGACGTTCTTCGACCTCCCACCGTCGATGATGTACCTGGGCAGCACGACGTGGTTCGGTGTGCCGGCGTCGATCTGGCTGTGCCTGCTGCTGTTCGCGGCCGGTGTCGTGGTGCTCGGGTTCACGAGCGTCGGGCGGTCCCTGTACGCGATCGGCGGCAACATCGACGCGGCCAAGGCCGCCGGCATCCGGACCGACCGGGTGCTCGTCGGCGCGCTGGTCACGGCGAGCCTGCTTGCCGCCCTGGGTGGCCTGCTGCTGTCCGGCCGGCTGGCCTCGGTGGCCGCCGCACAGGGCAACGGCGCGATCTTCACGGTGTTCGCCGCGGCGGTGATCGGCGGCGTGAGCCTCAACGGCGGCCGCGGCACCGTGTTCGGCGCGTTCACCGGAATCCTGCTGCTGTACCTCATCCAGAACGTGCTCACCCTCGCGGGCGTGCCGGCGCAGTGGATCGGCGCGCTCAACGGCGCGATCATCCTCGTCGCGCTCGTGCTGTCCCGGATCACCAGCGGCCGCAAGCAGGACTAGGGAGTCCACTGTGGAGAGAGCCGGCCTCGGGCGTGGTGGCCCTCAGCGCGTGACGAACACGGCCACCGTGCGTGCCGGCACGGTGAACGTGCCGTCACCGCGGTACGAGGAGGTGCGGACCACCGGATCGGATCCGTTGGCCTGTACCGGATGCAGGCGGTAGTGGGCGCCGGCCAGTGCCGGCACCGTCTGGGTGGCGGGCTGGTCGGTTGCGTTGAACACCACCACGACGCCTGCCCAGCGCGGATCGAGGTCGCGCCCCGCGTGGTCGTCCAGTGCCATGACGATCACGCCCGGCGTCTGGTTCGGCCCACCGACCGGGAAGCTCACGCGCCGCTGGATCGCGTCGGCGGAGCCGAGCCGGAACAGCGGTGACGAGTACCTGATCCGCAGCAGGTCCAGTGCCTGCCGGTGCGCGGCCAGGATGTCCGGCCCGTGCGGTTCGAGCGCCCGGTCGGACAGCAGCGGCCGCATGTAGTCCCATTTGGACTCGTTGTCGGCACGCGGCGGCAGCCCGGACCCCCAGGTGGACTCCCGGCCCGTCCAGTCGACGCGGTTGAACCAGTCGCCGGAGTTGTAGCTGTTGCGGTCCAACGACTTCGATCGCAGCAGGTCGCTGCCCGCATGCCAGAACGCCGGGCCCTGGCCCAGACAGGTGGTGGCCAGCGCGACCGTGTTCATCCGCACCCGGTCGGCCATCGAGGTCGCCCGCGGCAGCTTGTACTGCTCGACGTCGAACAGCGTCTCGTTGTCGTGCGCGTCGACGTAGGTGATCGTCTCGCCCGGATCGGCGGCGTAGCCGGCCGGCTGGCCGTTGTAGTCGACCTGCGCGCCGGACACGAGCGCGCCCTCGCGGTCGACGAACCGGTAGTCGCGCAGGTTGCCGGTCAGGCCGACCTTGATCTGGTCCTGGTACAGCAGAAGGCGAGCCCGCTGCTGTTCCGGTGTGCCGTTCACCGGGTCGCCGTTCGGGTCGGTGTACAGCCCGGTCGCGAAGCCCTGGATCCTCGGGTCGTCGTCGAACGGGCCGCCGCCGCGCACGGCGTCGCGCAGCCGGTCGGAGAACGTGCCGACGCCGGTGCCGGCCATGTTGAGCTGGGTGGCCTGCACGAACCGGGCGTCGTTCGCGACCTCGCCGAAGTTCCAGCCCTCGCCGTAGAGGTAGACCCGCCTGCCGTCCACACCGTCCCTGGCGAGGGTGAGCTTGTCGAGCGCCTGGCGCACCGCGAGGATGTTCGCCTTGGGCTGGTGGCCCATCAGGTCGAACCGGAAGCCGTCCACCTTGTACTCGCGGGCCCAGGTGACGACCGAGTCGACCACGAGCTTGCCCATCATGCGGTGCTCGGTGGCGGTGTTGGCGCAGCAGGTCGAGTTCTCGACCGCGCCGGTGGCCGACAGCCGCTGGTAGTAGCCGGGGACGATCCGGTCCAGGACGGAGTTCGGGTCCTGGCCGGCGGCCGGGGTGTGGTTGTAGACGACGTCCATGACCACGCGCAGGCCGGTGTCGTTGAGCGCGCCGACCATCTGGCGGAACTCGCGGGTGCGGGCCGGGCCGTCCGGGTTGGTGCTGTAGGAGCCCTCCGGGGTGGTGTAGTGCAGCGGGTCGTAGCCCCAGTTGAAGCCGTCGGTGTCGCGGACGGGTTCGACGCAGGCCTGCTGGTCCTCGGCCGCCGGCCCGAACGACCCGAGGTCGCACCCCGGGGTCTGCTGCTGGTCCCTGCGTTCCTCGATGCTCGCGATGTCGTTGGTGGGCAGCAGATGCACGGTGTTGAGCCCGGCGCCGGCGAGGTCGCGCAGCTGCCGCATGCCGGCGCTGCCGCGATCGGTGAAGGCGAGGTAGGTGCCGCGGTGGGCGGCGGGCACGGTGTCGTCGGTGATGGAGAAGTCGCGGACGTGCAGCTCGTAGATCGTCGAGTCCTCCGGCTGGGGGAGCGCCGGCTTGCGCAGCCGGTCCCAGCCGGCCGGTTCGAGCGCGGGATCGTCGAGGTCGGCGAGGACGGACCGCGCGGAGTCGGTGGTGAGCCCGAGCGAGTACGGGTCGGTGACGACGTTGGTGACGATCTGGTCGAGCGCGGGAACGTAGACGGTGACGACGAAGGCGTAGCGGGCGTCGTGCCAGCGGCGGTCGCCCCGGGCGTGCCAGACACCGTCGCGGTCGCGGGACATGGGGAGGCGTTGGTCGCCGAGCAGGAGCTCGACCCGTTTGGCCGTGGGCGCCCAGAGGGCGAGCGAGGGCTGCCCGTCCCGCCAGACCGGGCCGAGCCGCTCACGGGCGGCGCCGGCGTAGACGTCGTCGAGCACACCGGGGAGCTGGACGCCGGTGACGTCGGCGAGCCGGCCGGCCGCGTCGAAGGCGGCGACGGCGAGCTGACCGGTGAGGAGGTCCCTGAGCGCGGTACGCGGCACCCGGAGCGCCTCGTACCCGGCGAGGTGCGGGTACTGCCTGGCGAGGTCGGCCGGGAGGGGTTCGAGCGCGAGGGGCAGGAACTCGCCGCTGACGCCGTCGCCGGTGACGGTCAGCCCGCCGGCAGGGGCGTGGTAGAGCCGGAAGGTCGTGGCGGTCGGGGGGACGTCGAAGGCGATGACGTCGCGGCGCAGCCACTGGGCGCGCGCGGAGCGCAGGTCCGGCGGCGCGGTCCCGGCGGACACGGTGAGGACGTGGGTGGCGAGCGCGTAGGAGAACGTCGTGCGGTCCCCGTCGGCGGTCACGGTGAAGGGGATGTTGGCGCCGTCGCGGACGCCGCCCGCGCCGTAGTTCTCGGCCCAGGACAGGCCGTGGGCGACCTTCGTCTCGTACTGCCCGGCGGGGATGGCGGTGGTGGCGAAGGTGTAGACGCCGTCGCCGTCCGGGTCCCGCAGCTCGGAGAGCGTGCAGTCCGGCGCCCAGTCACCCGGACAGCCCAGCTCGCTCTGGAAGCTCCCCGGCGCGGTGATGACCAGTTCGTCCGCCGCCGCTGGTGCCACCGGCGCCAGGGTGACCAGGGCGGCGACAACGGTCAGCAACCTTTTCCTCATCACGACTCCCGACACTGGGCGGTGGTGGCCACACACACTCTGCCGGCAGATCCGGCGCCGTCAATCAGGCGATCGGCGGTCACCGGCGCCGCGCGGGACTCGATGTGCGCGAACGCGGGACTCGGTGTGTTTGAACGCGGGACTCGCGGTGTTTGGACGCGGGACTCGCGGCGGCCTCCCGTTGGATCACACTGGGGGAGTGACGATGCCTGAGTTCCCACCCTCCGCCCACAGCACCCTGCCCCAGGACGGCGCGGCCGGCGCGCTCGTCGGGCGAGTCTGGCGTCCCGACCTCGGCGGCCCCTCGGTGGTCGCGGTCCGGGAGGACGGCGTCCACGACGTCACCGCCGGCTTTCCCACCGTGCGTGACCTGTGTGAGTCGGAAGACCCCGCCGGAGCACTGCGCGTGGCGACGGGCGAGTATCTCGGCGACCTCGACGCGCTGCTCGCCAACACCCCCGTCGATACCCGCGACCCGGCCCGGCCCTGGCTCCTCGCCCCCGTCGACCTCCAGGTGATCAAGGCGGCCGGCGTCACCTTCGCCATCTCCATGCTCGAACGCGTCATCGAGGAGCGCACCGGCGGGGACGCGGGTGGCGCCTCGGCCGTCCGAGCCGGGATCGGCACCCTCCTCGGCGGCGACCTCGCCGATCTCCGGCCCGGTTCACCGGAGGCGGCCGAGCTCAAGAAGATGCTCATCGATCAGGGGCTGTGGAGCCAGTACCTCGAGGTCGGCATCGGCCCCGACGCCGAGATCTTCACCAAGGCACCCGTGCTCGCCGCCGTCGGCACCGCCACCGACGCCGGCATCCACCCCGACTCGCGCTGGAACAACCCGGAGCCCGAGGTCGTCCTCGCCGTCGCCTCGACGGGACGGATCGTCGGGGCCACCCTCGGCAATGACGTCAACCTCCGGGATGTCGAAGGGCGCTCGGCCCTCCTGCTCCCCAAGGCCAAGGACAACAACGCCTCGGCCGCCGTCGGCCCGTTCCTCCGCCTGTTCGACCCGGGCTTCGGCCTCGACGACGTCCGCACGGCCACCGTCACGCTCACCGTCGACGGCGCCGACGGCCACCACCTCGACGGCGACTCCTCCATGACACAGATCAGCCGCGACCCCGAGGACCTGGTCGCCCAGCTCCTCGGCCCGCACCACCACTACCCGGACGGCGCCGCCCTCTACCTCGGCACCATGTTCGCCCCCATCCAGGACCGCGACGCGGACGGCCAGGGCTTCACCCACCACGTCGACGACATCGTCACCGTCTCGACACCCACCCTCGGCGCCCTCGTCAACCGGATCCGCACCAGCGACACCTGCGAACCCTGGGCCTTCGGCATCGCCGACCTCCTCCGCAACCTCGCCGGCCGGGGCGTGCTCCAGGGCCCCGCGCCGGGAAGCGGTGGTTGAGCCGCTGGGCTGCCGACTCGGCTGCGACACCAGCAGCGCTCGGTGATGGCAACGCTGACCTGCGTGCACGCGGCCGGTCCCTGCCTGCCAACCCGCACAGCGCCCTGACCAGCCAGATGTCTCGCAGTGCTCGACGACCAGCGGCTGAGACGCACCAGCCTGTCGCATCACCAACCGGTGCGGACCCCACCAGGGACCCGCGCCGGGGAATGCGGTGAGAGGCCGCCGAATCGGCTGCCAGGCCACCAGCACTGCTCGGTCATGCCGACGACGCTGACCTGCGCGCACGCGTTCGGTTCCTGCGTGCCAACCCGCACAGCGCCCTGACCAGCCACATGCCTCGCAGTGCTCGGCCACCAGCGGCCGAGACGCACCAGCCTGTCGCATCACCAACCGGTGCGGACCCCACCAGGGACCCGCGCCGGGAATGCGGTCGCCGGGAACCCGGACAACGCCCTGACTAGGTCGTCAGGCAGAACGGGTGTCCGGCCGGGTCGGCGAACACGCGGAACGACGGCTCGCTGGCCGGCAGCCGGACCGCGCCCAGCTCCAGGGCCAGTGCCTCTCCCTCGTCGAGGTCGTCCACCAGGATGTCCAGGTGGGCCTGCTGCGGCGCGGCGGGGTCCGGCCAGCGGGGCGCCGTGTACTCCGCGACCTGCTGGAACATCACGCTCTTGCCGTAGCCGGTGATGAAGGCGCCCTCCGGCCCCGTGTAGGTGACCTCCATGCCCATCAACGCGGCATAGAACCCTGCGAGGCCGGCCGCGTCCGGTGCGTCGATCGTCGGTGCGAACAGGCCCATCTCGGGGCCGACGCCCTCGCGTTCGCAGAGGTCGAACGGGTGGCCGGCCGGGTCGGCCAGCGTCACCCAGCTCTCGCCGTCCGCCAGCCGGGTGGCACCCAGCTCCTCCGCACGCCGGGCCGCCGCCTCCCGCCCCTCGATCAGCAGGTCGAGGTGGACCTGCTGGGGCAGGTCCTGGCCGGGCCACTTCGGCGCCACGTGGTCGGGCGCGCGCTGGAACGCGACCTCCTGGCCGTCACCGGCACGCAGCGTGATCCAGTCCGGCGTCGTGCGCACCGTCTTCCAGCCGGTCAGCTCCGTGTAGAAGGCGGCGACCTTCTCGATGTCCTGCGCGTCGAGCGCGACCAGTTCCAAACGTCCCGTCTTCGTCATGCGCGCATCATGCACCCGAGCACCGACAGAAGCCGGTCGGAGCCGCCGCGGCCTGCGGCAACAGCCACCGAACCCACCCGGCAGAAGCCCGGTCAGCGAAGGCGGACCGGGAGGGACTCCAGGCCACGCATGAGGTTGCTCTCGCGCCAGCGCAGGTCGGCCGGGTCGGCGTCCAGTGCGAGGTTCGGGAAGCGGTCGATCAGCCGGCCGATCGCGACCTGGCCCTCCAGCCGGGCCAGCGGCGCCCCCAGGCAGAAGTGGATCCCGTGGCCGAAGGCCAGGTGGCCGTTCGCGCCGCGGGTGATGTCCAGCTCCTCCCCGTCGGTGAACCGGTCCCCGTCCCGGTTCGCCGAGCCCAGTGCCACCAGCACGAACTCGTCCGCGGGGATCCGCACCCCGCCGATCTCCACCGGTTCCACGGTGTACCGCAGCGTCGCGTGCGCCAGCGGACCGTCGTAGCGCAGGAACTCCTCCACGGCCCCCGGCAGCAGCGTCGGGTCGTCGCGCAGCGCGGCCAGCTGGCCGGGATGGCGCAGCAGCGCCAGCGTGGCGTTCCCGATCAGGTTCACCGTCGTCTCGTGGCCGGCGACCAGCAGGAGGAACGCCATCGACACCAGCTCGGTCTCGGTCAGGCTGTCGCCGTCCTCGTCGCGGGTGTTGGTCAGGGCGCTCAGCATGTCCTCCGCCGGGTCGGAGCGCTTGGCGGCGATCAGCCCCCGCAGGTACCCGGTCATCGCGCGGCCGGCGGCCGCGATCTTCGCCGACTCGGCCGTGGACAGCAGTATCGTCGTCCAGCCACGGAAGTCGTCGCGGTCCGCGTGCGGGATCCCCAGCAGCTCGGAGATCACCGTGACGGGCAGGGGGAACGCGAAGTCCTCCACCAGGTCCGCCCTGTCGGGCAGCGAAGCCAGCAGGTCCTCGGTGATCTCCTCGACCCGCGGGCGCAGCTGCTCCACCCGCCGCATCGTGAACGCCGCGGCGACCAGCTTGCGCAGCCGCGTGTGGTCCGGCGGGTCGCTGTTGAGCATGTGCGCGGCCAGCTCCGGCCCGAACCCGCCACGGCCGCCCGACCTGCTGTGCCGCGCGATCAGGTCGTACATCTGCCGCATGTCCTTGTGCAGCGCGGGATTCGCGAGGGCCTCCCGGGCGTCGGCGTAGCGGGTCACCACCCACACCTTCAGTCCGCGTGGCATCCGCGCCTCGCGGACCGGCGCCTCCTCCCGCAGGCGCCGGTAGAAGCTGTACGGGTCCTGCATGACGTCCCCGGCCAGGCTCACCGGCGTGGTCGTCCCGGGCATGGCGCTCCCTTCCTCACGGTGACGTTCCGCCTCCACTCTGGCACCATCCGCTCCTCCCACGGCAGAGACGCCGCCGAGACGCCGCCGAAAAGCCGCGCGCACGGACGGCCTTTGCATGGCGGCACGTGTCGGCTACCGTGTTTTGGGAGCGCTCCCAGAAAGTTCTCGAAGGAGAGAGCATGAAGCAACGCCTGGCGGTGCTGTGCACCCTGCTCGCGGTCGTGCTGGCGTTGACCGGAGTGCCGCGGCTGGAGGCCGTAGCGCAGGTCAGCGGCACCGGCACCGGCTACCTGCACACCAGCGGCAACAAGATCGTCGACAGCACCGGCGCCACGGTCCGGCTGACCGGGCTCAACTGGTTCGGGATGGAGACCGACAACAAGACGTTCCACGGGCTGTGGGCCAACGTGACGTGGCGCTCGCAGCTCGACCACATGGCGCAGCTCGGGTACAACACGATCCGCGTGCCGTACTCGAACGACGCGCTGAAGCCCGGCGCGGTGGCGACCGGCATCAACGACTACGTCAACCCCGACCTGGTCGGGCTGTCCCCGCTGCAGATCCTCGACAAGGTGATCGACTACGCGGGGCAGAAGCACATGCGGATCATCCTCGACCGGCACCGGCCGACCAGCGCCCAGCAGACCGCCCTCTGGTACACGCCGGCCGTCTCCGAGACGACGTGGATCAACGACTGGAAGGCCCTCGCGCAGCGCTATGCCGGCAACACCACGGTGATCGGCGCGGACCTGCACAACGAACCGCATGCCGAGGGCACCAACCCGCAGGCGACCGGCGCGTGCTGGGGCTGCGGTGACACCGCCCGCGACTGGCGGCTCGCGGCCGAACGCGCCGGCAACGCGATCCTGTCCGTCCAGCCGAACTGGCTGATCTTCGTCGAGGGCGTCAGCTGTCCCAGCGGCGGCAACTCCAACATCTGGGACGGCGACCCCAGCAACGACGAGGACTGCGGCTGGTGGGGCGGCAACCTGTCCAAGGCGGGGGCGTTCCCCGTTCGGCTGAACACGGCCAACCGGCTGGTCTACTCGCCGCACGAGTACGCGACGTCGGTGTACGACCAGACGTGGTTCCACGCACCGGACTACCCGGCGAACCTGCCCGGGATCTGGGACAAGTACTGGGGTTACCTGTACAAGCAGAACATCGCCCCGCTGATGATGGGTGAGTTCGGCTCGACGCTGGCCAACCCGGTCGACAAGGTGTGGCTGCAGAAGCTCATGCAGTACACCGGAACCGGCGCGAGCGGCATGTCCTTCACGTACTGGTGCTGGAACCCCAACTCGGGCGACACGGGCGGCATCGTGTCGGACGACTGGGTGACGGTGAACCAGGAGAAGCAGACCATCCTGCAGCCGTACCTGATCTCGCCGAGCTGACCCGAACACGACGGAGGACGCCTTTCCCACGCCCGGTGTGACGAAGGCGTCCTCCGTCGTGATCCCGCCCCGGCACGGGCGGCGAGCCGGAACTCATTCGCGGTGCTACCTTGGGAAACAGGGCGGGCCGGGTGTTCCGGGAGTGACCGCCCCCGGTTGCCTGCGGGGGACCGCATGGAGATGTGGTTGATCTGGTTGGTGGCCGCGGTTCTGCTGGGCACCGCGGAGATCTTCACCCTGACCGCGGCGCTCGGTGTGCTCGGCGCCGCCGCCCTCGTGCCGGCCGGGCTCGCCGCGCTCGGGCTGCCGCTGCCCGTGCAACTGCTCGCGTTCGCCTTCGCCTCGGTGGTCGGGGTGGTGCTGGTACGGCCGGTCGCGCTCGAGCACATGCGCCGCCCGCAGCTGGAGCGGTTCGGCGTCGACGCGCTCGTCGGCAGGCGCGCGTTCGTCCTGCGGGAGGTCAGCGACCGGGACGGGCTCGTGCGGATCGGCGGGGAGGACTGGACCGCGCGCTCCTTCGACGACCTCACCGTCATCCCGGCCGGCGCCGCGGTCAACGTCATGCGCATCAGCGGCACGACGGCTTACGTTTACCCATTGGAGTGAGCCATGGAACTGTTCGTCGTCACCATCCTGGTGGTGTTGCTGGTCGTCTTCGTCGTGTTCCGGACGGTGCGTATCGTGCCGCAGGCCCGTGCCCGCAACGTCGAGCGGCTCGGCCGGTACAGCCGGACGCTCCAGCCCGGTCTCAACTTCGTCATCCCGTTCGTCGACCGCGTGTACTCGGCGATCGACCTGCGCGAGCAGGTCGTGTCCTTCCAGCCCCAGCCGGTCATCACCGAGGACAACCTCGTCGTCGAGATCGACACCGTGCTGTACTTCCAGGTCACCGACCCGCGTGCCGCCGCCTACGAGATCGCCAGCTACCTCCAGGCCGTCGAGCAGCTGACGGTCACCACCCTGCGCAACGTCGTCGGCTCGATGGACCTCGAGGTGACGCTGACCTCGCGCGACACCATCAACAGCCAGCTGCGCGGCGTGCTCGACGAGGCCACCGGCAAGTGGGGCATCCGCGTCAACCGGGTGGAGATCAAGGCCATCGACCCGCCGAAGACGATCAAGGACGCCATGGAGAAGCAGATGCGGGCCGAGCGGGACAAGCGCGCCGCGATCCTCGGTGCCGAGGGGCAGCGGCAGTCCCAGATCCTCACCGCGGAGGGCGACAAGCAGGCCGCGGTGCTCCGCGCGGAAGGCAACCGCACCGCCCAGATCCTCAAGGCCGAGGGCGAGGCGAAGGCCATCGAGACGGTCTTCCAGTCCGTGCACCGCAACGACCCCGACCCGAAGTTGCTGGCCTACCAGTACCTGCAGACGTTGCCACAGCTCGCACAGGGCCCCAACAACACGTTCTTCGTGATCCCGAGCGAGCTGACCGCGGCGCTCAGCGGGGTGTCGAGGGCGTTCACCGAGGTGCTGCCGAAGTCGGCGGCCACCCGGCAGACCACGCCGGAGGAGGAGGTGGCCGCGGCCGAGGTGGCGGCGGCGGCCGACGCCGCGGCGGAAGCGGTCGCCGACGCGGCCGACGCGGAGAAACCCGCGAAGAATTCGGCTGGTGTGCCGGGCCAGAATCGTGACTAGTATCACAGTCATGGACTACGAAGACGTCGTCGTGACGTTCACCACCGACAGCAAGCAGCTCGCCGACACGATGGCGGCCGAGGTCGCGGGTACCGAGTTCACGTGCTGCGCGCACATCGAGGGCCCGGTGCGGCGGGTGCACCGGTGGCACGGACGGCGACACTCGACCGAGCAGTGGCGTGTCGAGATCGAGGTCATGCCCGACGGTGCCAGCGCACTGCTGGACCACATCACCGTCCACCACGGCGACGAGATCCACGACCTGGTGGTGTCGGAGAAGGTCCGCCACCTCGTCACTAGTCCGCCTCCCCGGCATTTCTGAGTGTGGGTCGCGTCCCGGCGACGGTGCCGGCGTCGAGGTGGATCGTGGCTGGGTGGCGTCACGTTCCCCTGAGGTAACTGCTGCTCGGGGCGCGGGTTTCGCGCAAAGAACCATGGGACAGGCATTGCCTGGGCCGCCCTGGGCCGTGTGGCGGGTTAAGGCTCGGTGAGGGTGTTCCGCCGGGTGTCGCCGCCGCCCAGCTCCTCCGTGATGGCGCCGACGGTGCGGAGGAGGGCCGACTCCATGTCGGTGGCCTCCTTGGGCAACGACGACGTGGTGCCCACCAGTGCCACCGTCGCGGCCACGTCGTGTTCGTCGAAGACGGCCGCGGCCAGGACCACGCCGTCGACCGCCGGGATGCGGATCCGGGTCAGTCCTCGGGACCGGCAGCGCGGCAGGTGACGATCCAGCTTCGCCCGTTCGTCCTCCCCGATGCGGGACAGGTAGCGCTCGAACCGCTCCTTGTCGCCGGACAGCGCCACGAACAGCCTGGTCTGCGCCGAGTCCGGCCCCAGCGTCGACCCGATCCGGACCGTGATCAGGATCGGGTGCGTCCCCGCCTCCGACACCAGCGACACCACCGGCCCCGACGCTCCCCACAGCGACAGCACCACCGTCAGTCCGGTGTCGACGGACAGCGCGTCCATGTGCCGCGGCGCCAGGTCCAGCACCCGCCGCTGCCCCTGCGCCACCGCGCCCAGCTGGAGCATCAACCTGCCGGGCACGTACACCGTCGCGTCGTCCGGGGCGCGTTCCAGGATCTCGTCCAGCACCATCGACGTGAAGTAGCGGTGCAGCGTCGTCCGATTCAGTCCCACCCGGGCGGCCGCCTCCGCGACGGTCAGCCGCGGGCTCATGAGCGTGAAGAGCCTCAGGATCTCCGCGACGCGGTGCACCGCCTGGATGTCGCCGGTGCCGCCCCCGCTCGTCACGCTCACTCGTCCACCCCTGCCGCCTGCGCTGGTGGTGGGACTATACGCAGCCCAGCAGCTGAGCCGCGTTTCCACCCGTCATCGCCCTGATGTCGGCCGGGGCGACGCCGTCGTCCAGCAGCACCCGCACCATCCGGCGGTACGCCGTGACCGGCAGCGGGTTGTTCTTCTGGCCGAGGTCGGACGAGAAGATCGTCCTACTGGCACCCGCCGCGCGGTAGTACTCGGCGATCCGCTTGAACGGCTCGGGTTTCGGCTCCCGGCCGACCAGCATCGCGAGGCAGTGTTCCACGTGTACGCCCTGGCGGCACCACCGCTCGATGTGCTCCGGCGTCGCCCCGAGGACGAAGTCGGGATGGCTCACCACGATCCGCGTGATGCCCGCCTCCACCGCGCCAGGGACCAGCACGTCGATCTCCGCCGCCGGCAGGTGCCCGCAGTTCAGGATCGCGTTCTCCGCGGCGATCACGTCGAGGACGTCGTGGGTCGCGGCGGAGAGCCGGCCGTCGTCCAGCACGGTGATCGGCTCGTTGTCCCGCAGGGGGATCCCGGCGACGGGGAACCCGCTGTGGTTGTGCGCGTGGAAGTCGAGGTGCGCCCGCGAGGCGATCGTCGGGAACCACACCACCCGGCCGCCCATCCGCAGTGCCAGCTCGACCGCGTACGGGTTGAGCCCGCCGACCGTGTTGTTGAGCGCGACGCCGCCGTAGACCTTGACCGGGATGTCGGCGAGGCCGGCCTGCTCCAGCGCCAGGATGTCGGTCTGCATGCTGTGGTGGTGCGACTTCGCCACGAGTGCGCGGAACCCCACCGTGGCGGCGTCGGCCGCCGCGTCCAGGATGGACATCCTGCGCGGGAACGGGCTCGGGCCGGGGTGGGTGTGCAGGTCGACGGCGCCGGTGAGCAGGTCGTCCACCTCCGGGTCCGGCCGGCGCCGGTCCGCGTCGAGCGTCGGGTCCCACAGCTCACTCATGGTCTGTGTCATGGTTCGTCCCTCTCGGTACTGGCTACTTGACGGCGAGCGCGTTCGGCGGTGAGCCGACGCCTCCCCTCAGGTTCAGCGGCTTGGCGGTGAGCAGGAACTCGTAGACACCGTCGGCCGCGCAGTCCTCGGCCAGCTCGTCGAGCTTCCACAGCTCACCGATGATCATGCCGAGCAGCGCGATGAGCGGGCGGTGCATCATCCCGTTGTGGGACGGACCGCGTGGTGGCGGCGGCTCGTCCGGGTCCACCCAGCCGGAGCCCGGATCGACCGGCCACCGCTCCAGGCCGCCGTTGTCCGCCGCGACAAGGGAAACCTGGTGGTCCCACAGCCACGCCAGCGTCTCCTCGGACTGGCGCAGCCCCGGTCCGCCGGTGCGTGCCGCGCGCCGCTCCGGGGTGGCGCGCAGCCAGTACTCCGCGAAACCGGTGCGCAGCAACAGGATGTCGCCGGACCGCACCTCGACGCCGAAGTGCTCGGCCATACCGTCCAGCTCGGCCGGAGTGATCCCGCGCGGGGCGTCGGGTGCCAGCGGTTCGCCGACGCTGTCGAAGTAGCGGACTGCGTCGAGCAGGATCCCCCGACCCACGATGCCCTTCTCGGCGAGCAGCTGGATGCCCAGCGCGGGTGTGTCGACGTCGATGTCGTCGTCCGCGACCCCGCCGTAGAAACCGTGCCGTGGATGGCGGATGTGGCGGAGTCCGTCCACCTGGGACGTCGACTGGAGGTAGAACGAGTCGACCCAGTCGTCGCGGTGGTTGGGGTTGTTGGCGAAGATGTGGTGCTCGGTCGGCGGGCGGGTGCCGGCCAGGCTCGGCACGAAGGTGTTCAGCGGGTAGTCGAGGTTGAAAATCCGACCGTGCCGGACCAGTGCCGCGCCGGCACGGGCGGTCTCCGGCGTGAGGAAGTTCAGCGTGCCGAGCTGGTCGTCCGGGCCGAACAGGTGCCAGGACGATCCCGGCGGGGCGTCCGTGCGGCGACGTAGCTCATCGTAGGACGGCACGGCCGGCGTGCTGGAGCTCATCGATCCTCCCGGAGCGCGACCAGGGGCGAAGGAACGGGACGGCGACCACGTTGAGCGCGAACAACGTCAGGTAGGCGAGCGGGTAGTCGCCCGAGATCGAGTAGAGCTGGCCGAGCACCAGCGGTCCGGCCGCCGAGCCGAGGCTGGTCCACGTCTGGAACCGCGCGAACTTGCCGGTGAAGTCGTCGATGCCGAACAGCGCCACGATCACCTGGGAGCGGATCAGGATCGTGTTGCCCAGGCTCTGTCCGATGAGGAGCGCTCCGGCGAACAGCACCCACCCGGCCGGCGCGACGCCGACCAGGGCCACCCCGACGGCCTGGGCGCAGAAGCTGGTGATCGTCCACCGGTGCAGGCCGAGCCGCCGGATGCCGGCGCTGCCGAGCCACCGCGACGCGACGGCCGCCACCGTCGCGACCGCGACCGCCAGGCGCGCGCCGGCGAAGTCGCGGTCCATCCCGGTCGCCACGATGTACGCCATCGCGCCCAGCTGTGAGGCACTGACGAGACTGAACGCGACGACCAGCGGCCAGTGCGCGGACAGCCGGGCCGGCGCCGCGGCCGTGACGGCCGGCGCCGGACGGGCGGCGACCCGCCACCCGAGTGCCAGCGCGGCGCAGCTGGTCAGCAGGAACCCCACGGCGACCACGAGAAACGACGGGGACAGGGCCGCGCTCGTGGTCAGCAGCATGGCGAGCACCGGCGAGACGAGGATGCCGCCTGCCGACGACCCGGAGGTCGCCAGCGCCATGCCCGCGCTGGGCCGGCCCTCGAAGACCCGCACCAGCACCGTGGTGCCGACGACGACCAGCCCGCCGTTGAAGATCGCGCCCAGCGTCGCGAACGCGCAGATGACGACCACCCCGCCGGGATGGACGGCCATCGCGGTGATGGCCGCCGTACCACCCAGCACCGCGCACAGCATCACCACGTTCGGGCTGCGCTGACCGAACCGGCCGAACACCGGCCCCGTCAACGCACCCACCACGAAGAACCCGGTGCTCGCCAGTGACAGCACCGCCGGTGCCACCGTGCCCGAGCGCAGGAACGCGGCGATGTAGATCGGGATGCCGTAGACGGCCACCCCACTGCCCGCGGTCTGCAGAACGAAGATCGCGACGGCCGCCTTCGCGTCGGAGCGCATACCTTGCCTTCATGACGTCACGCCGTCTCGCCCACCGCGTGCAGGTCCACCCCGCGGGTCTCCGGGCCCGACCGCACGGCCGCCAGGACGAGCAGGCCGCCGAACGCGCACAGGATGCCCGCGGTGTAGGCGAAGGGCACGAGATGGGACAGCCACAGCTGGTAGTAGGAGAAGAACGCCGGGACGATGACGGCCGTGCTGTAGGCCACGCCCCAGCCCGAGGACCGGACCGCGGTGGCGAAGCGCTCGTTGATGTACGCCGGGAGCACCCCCAGCGAGCCGACGACGAACACGTTGCACAGCGAGGCCAGGATCGTCAGGTGCAACCAGCCGTGCACGGTGCCGCTGCCCAGCAGGGTGAACGTGATCGGCGCCCCGATCACGGTGGTGGTCGCCGCGATGTAGAGCGCGGGCTTGCGGCCGATCCGGTCGGACAGCCACCCGTAGAACAGGTAGGTCGCCATGCCCGGCCACGCGTTGATGAGCTGCGTGTGGGCGAGGTCGGACGCCGTGTAACCCTTGTTGGACAACAACAGCTGCGGCATCACGCTGCCGAGCATGTTCACCGCGAAGAAGACGCCGGTCATGATGAGGTAGGACTGGACGAACGCGCGGCCCGAGGCGCCGCGAAGCATGTCCCGCAGGGGAGAGTTGCTCCGTGCCGTCTCCTTGAACACGTCAGAGTCCTCCACCCGCCGCCGCAGGAACCAGGCGACCAGGTAGGCGAGGACGGCGCCGACGACGAACGGGATCCGCCAGCCCCACTGGACGTACGGGGAGTGCAGGCCCTCCTTCGGGGCGAACAGCAGGACCACCGTGGTCAGCACCGCCACCACGAACGGGCCGCCGCTCGCCGAGCACTGGATGAGCGCGCCGGTGAACCCGCGCCGCCCCCGGGGTGCGTACTCCAGGGCCATCGGCGTCGCCGCCGTGTACTCGCCGCCGAGGAAGATGCCCTCGATGAACCGCAGTCCGATCAGCAGCCCGGTGGCGACCCCGGCGCCGACCTGCTCCGCGCCGGGCAGCATCGCGATGAACAGGGAGATCGTGCCGAACCCGTAGATGGTGACCGAACCGACCTTGCGGCGGCCGATCCGGTCGGCGAAGTGGCCGAACAGCAGGGCGCCGATCGGCCGGCCGATCAGCGTCGCGGCGAAGGTCATGCCGACGAACACGGACAGCTGGGCGGGGGAGAGGTCGGCCTGGAAGTAGATCATCGCGGGCAGCAGCGACGTCGACGCCACGTAGATGGAGAACGAGTCGATGGCGAAGCCGGCCCAGGCACTGGAGATCGCCCGCCGGCGGCGGGCGCGTAAGTCGTCGTCGGGGGAGCTGTCGTGGACCTCGCTGCGGAGGTCGGCGTTGGCGGACATGGGACGTCCCTTCGGCACTGAAGGCGGGGGTCAGTCGCGTGGTGGCGGATAGGTGTCCGCGTTGAGCACCCACCCGGGCTGGGCGGAGAAGTCGTGGCGCGGACCGGCGAAGATGTCGATCAGGTGGTTCACCCCGGACCCGATGGCCTGCGAGGTGTGCACGGTGGGCGGCGGGATGATGGCCACCGAGGGACTGCCGACGCGGGCGTGGTCCTCCGGGCGCCACGCCGTGGCGTCCCGGCCCCACGGCGTCTGGATGTGGTGGACGTACGTGCCGGCCACCACCAGGCTGCACTGCTCGAAGTCGTCGTGGGTGTGCGGGGACATCCGGTGCGGGTCGCGCGGACCGTTGCCGGGCTTGAGGAAGTTCACCATGAAGGCGCGGGTCCGGAAGATGCGGCCGAACCGCTTGGGGTCGTCGGGCACGTCGGCCATCGAGTAGGCGCGCCAGCGGTACCCGTCGACCGGCTCCGGCCACGGTTCGAGCGGCGCGACCCGCGGGTGCGGCTCGGCGTAGTCCTCGGCGTTGGCCGCCCGCTTCGCCCACTCCACCTCGTCGGACTGGATCAGCTGGACGATCGGGCCGTCGCCCGTGCTGGCGAACTCGCTCTCGCCGGGCGGGATGACGACCAGGGCCGGCCCGGTGTGCTCTCCTTCGCCCCGTAGCCCGCTGTGCCCGTCGATCAGCAGCACCACCTGCTCGGACGCCAGCTCCGCCGACCAGATCATGTCTCCGGGCCGGGGCTCGGTGTAGATGAGCACGAAGTTCTGGCCCCGGATGATCCACTGCCGGCTGCCGGCCGCGGTGACCACGTCGGGCGCGGTGATGGAGAAGTCGAGGAACCGCGGCGCGGCTATCGCGCTGTCGACGGGCTTCGAGTCCTTAGTGGACAGTGCGGAGCGCAGGTCGTCCTTCGCGTAGGTCACCGGGGTTCCTCCTTCTCGAACGTCAGGCGCACGTGTCCCTCCTGGCTCAGGCCACCGCGGAGCCGGACCGGGTCGCCGACGCGCACGTCGGCACTGTCCACATGGGACAGAACGCGCGGGCCCTCGGCGAGCTCGACGTAGGCGATGACGAACGGGTCGTGTCCGGCGTACTCACCCTGGCCGCGGTGGTTGACCGTGTAGGAGTAGACGGTTCCGGTGCCGGAGAGTTCCTCCCACACAAGGTTTCCGGACATGCAGTGCGGGCAGCGGGCGCGCGGGTACCAGACGAGCGTGCCGCAGTCGGCGCAGCGCGGCAGCTCCAGCCTGTTGTCGGCGAGCCCGTCCTGGAGCCTCGCGAGTACCAGGTCGGTCATGCGTCCTCCGCCCCGAGCAGCAGGGTGGCCGCGGCGGTGCGGAAGCCGAGGTTGCCGCCGTGGCCCTGGACCAGCCCGATCCGGCAGCCGGGCACCTGTACCTCCGGCGCCGCCTCGTCGCGCAGCTGGCGGACTGCCTCGATGGTGCGGATCATGCCGCCGCGGGAGTCCGGGTGGTTGTTGCACAGCCCGCCGCCGTCGGTGTTGAACGGCAGCTCGCCGTCCGCACGCAGGGTGCCGCCGGTGACGAACGCGCCGCCCTTGCCCTTCTCGCAGAAACCCAGGTCCTCCAACGACATCAGCACGGTGATGGTGAAGGAGTCGTAGATGGACACGTAGTCGACGTCCTTGGGGGTGAGGCCCGCCTCGGCGAACGCGCGCGGGCCGGAGACGGCGGCGCCGGTGTGGGTGAGGTCGAGCCGGCCGATCTCGCTGTGCTTGATGGTCTCCCCGTGTCCCAGCACCTTGACCGTGCGGCGGGGAAGCGTGCGGGCGACGTCCTCGGCGACGATGACCAGCGCGCCGCCGCCGTCGGTGGTGATGCAGCAGTCCAGGCGGTGCAGCGGGTCGGAGATCATCGGCGAGTTGACGACGTCCTCGACGGTGACGGGGTCACGCAGCTTGGCGTTCGGGTTGTACTGCGCGTGGTGCGCGGCCGCGACCTTGATCTCCGCGAGCTGTTCGGCGGTGGTGCCGTACTCGTGCATGTGCCGTCGCGCGGCCAGGGCGTACCCGGCCGGTGTCGTGATCCCGTAGCCTGCCTCGTAGGGATGCTCCGGGCCGCGGGCGCCGCCGGTGGTTCCCTGGCCGGACAACGGAAGCCCGGCCATCGCCACCAGCGCGACCCGGCACTTGCCGGCCGCCACCGCGGCCGCGGCGTGTCCGACGTGCATCGGGTAGGACGCGCCGCCGCCCTCGGTGACGTCCACGTACGACAGACCGCCGAGTCCCAGGTGGTCGGACATGGCGACCGAGCCAAGACCCGGTACCTCGGAACAGAAGAAGCCGTCGACGTCCGCCGGTCCGAGTCCGGCGTCCGCGAGTGCGCCGTAGGCGACCTCCGCGATCACCTGCGGCACGGTCCGGTCGGGGATCCTGCGCAGCGGATGCTCGTACGCACCCGCTATTCGCACGGTCATACTGGTACTCCTACGGTGTAGCCGGCTTCGGTCAGTGCCGCGACGTCCGCCGGGGTGATGCCCGGGGCGCATTCGCGCAGGATCAGGTCGCCGTCGGCGAAGTCGAACACGGCGAGGTCGGTGTAGATGCGGTCGACCACGCCCGGTCCGGTGAGCGGGAACGTGCACTGCTTGCGCAGCTTGGGGTTCCCGTGCTTGTCGAGGTGGTTCATCATGACCCAGACGCGGCGGGCGCCCACCACGAGATCCATGGCGCCGCCCACCCCGGGGTCGCCGCCGGGGACCAGCCAGTTCGCCAGGTCGCCGTTCTCGCCGACCTGCAGCGCGCCGAGCACGCACAGGTCCAGCCGGCCGCCACGGGCGATCGCGAAGGACAGCGACGAGTCGAAGGAGGCGGCGCCGTCGAGCAGCGTGACGGGGTTCTTGCCGGCGTCGGTGACGTCCGGGTCCGGGTCGCCGGTCGGCGCCGGCCCGACGCCGGCGAGGCCGTGCTCGCAGTGGTAGACGATCTCCTTGCCGGGCGTCGGTTGTGCCGGCAGCAGCAAGGGCGCGCCGATGCCGACGTTGACACACCAGCCGTCCTCGAGGTCGTCGGCCACGCGCCGGGCGAGCGCGGCCCTGCTGAGGCCTCTCTGCGTCGTGGTCACCGGGCCGGCTCCAGTGCGGTCGCCACCACGTGGTCGACGAAGGGGCCGGGCAGGTGGATGTCGTCCGGTTCGAGGGGACCGATGTGGTCGGCCTGCACGATGGTGGTCCGGGCGGCCATGGCGGCCAGCGGGTTGAAGTTGCGGGCGCCGAGCCGGAAGCGGAGGTTGCCGTAGCGGTCGGCCCGATGCGCCTTCACGAGGGCGAAGTCCGGGCGGAGGGGTTCCTCGAAGACGTAGGTGCGTCCGTTGATCACGCGGCTTTCCTTCGTTGACAGGGTTTCCTCGGGATCGCCGTGCCGCGTCACGAACCCGCCGTCGGCGAGCATGGTCCCGGCGGCGGTCGGCGTGAAGAAGCCGCCGAGGCCCGAGCCGCCCGCGCGGAGCCGTTCGGCCAGCGTGCCCTGCGGCACCAGCTCGATCTCGACCTCGCCGTTGAAGTACCGCTCGAAGAACGTCGGGTTGATCGGGAAGGAGCAGGAGAACCGGCGGACCCGGTTCTCCTTGAGCAGCCTGCCGATCCCGCGCTCGCCCGGCAGGCCGCGTCCGCCGTTGTTGGCGATGATGTGCAGCTCGCGTACGTCCTGCTCGCACAGCGCGTCGATCAGGTCGACCGGCACCCCGACCTGACCGAACCCGCCGATGGCGATCGACGCTCCACTGTGGACCTCGGCCAGCGGTTCCGCGGTGTGCGAACGAATCTTGTCGATCATCGGCCGACGGCCTCACGTGCCTGGGCGAGCGTGCGGCGTGCGGCGCCGGAGATCATCCCGGTGTCGTTGCCCACCAGGATGAACCGGCAGCCCTGCTCGGCACGCAGGCGGATCTGCTCCGCCCCGGCGACGACCGTCCCGACCGGGACGCCGGCCCGGACCGCCGCCTTGATCGCCGTGGTCACCGCGTCGTGCACCTGCGGCGAGCAGCCGGGCACGCCGAGGCTGAGCGAGAGGTCGCCGGGGCCGACGAACACCGCGTCCACGCCCTGGGCGGCGAGGATCGCCTCGATGTCCTCGACCGCCTCGCGCTCCTCGATCATCGCGACGCGCGCGACCTCCTCCTGGCCGCCGCGGACGTACTCCGCCGTGCCGCCGTCGAGGCCGCCCCACACCCCGGCCCGCGCCGCGAAGCCCATGCCCCGGGTGCCGGCGGGCGGGAAGAGGAACTGCCGCATGGTGGCCTCGGCCTGGGCGGCGTTGGAGATGTGGGGGACGAGGATGCCGGCGGCGCCCGCGTCGAGGTAGCGCTGGCCGTCGCCGTACCCGTGGTCGGTGACCCGGACCAGGGATGCGACGCCCATCCGGGAGTAGAGAACGACCAGCGAGTACACGTCACGCACCGACAGGAGCGCGTGCTCGGTGTCGATCACGACGAAGTCGAACCCCGCCGCCCCGATGATCTCCGCGATCTCCAACGAGGGGATCTTCACGAACGTCCCGACCACTGGCGGTCCGGCCGACCTCAACAGCTGCTGGAACATGATCACGACTCCGTGTCGAGTTCGTTATGCGAACAAGCTGTTCGCGATCTGGAGCATCGCACGGATCGTTGTCCCAGGCAAGGGGCTGCCCTGGAGTGAACTGGTCACGAAAAAAGGGCGTTCCGGGCCCGCACCCCGGAACGCCCCGCTCTCCCCTCGGCGACTCAGCTACTACCGCTGACGCGGTGCCCCACGCGGTACGTCGTCAGGCCGGCAACCGCCAGGCAGGTGGCGTCCGCCCCGCAGATCGCCCACGCGGTCACGCTCGACCCGCCGCTCGCCGAGCCCGGCGCCGTCGCCGCCACGCGCATCCGGTACGCGGAGCCGTCCGCCGGCACGACCGCCCGGAGCGTGCCAGCTGGTGCGGTGAGCACCTCGACCACCAGCGCCTCCCACAGCAGCCTGGTCGCCTTCATGCCGTACCTCCTTCGACGGTGTGCGGCGACGATCATGCTGTGCGCCCGGGCCGTACGGCGAAACTCCGGACACCGGTTTCCGACCGTGAGCGGTTTTCGCAGCGTGCCAGCGGTAGGTTGGGCGCCCTGTCCGGGATGTCCGAACGACAGGAAGGTTCCGGGGGCATGACCGATGCCGGACGCACCGCGGTGACCCGTTTCGTCGGCGAGCTGAAGCGGTTGCGTGCACGGGCAGGGGAACCGTCGCTGAACCGGCTGGTCGTGCTGACCGCCGAGCTGCCGCATCCGTTGCCCCGCAGCACGATCAGCGACAAGCTCAACGCGAGATCCTTGCCGGAGTGGGAGTTCGTCGCGTCGTTCGTGACCGCCTGCGCAACGCACGCCGAGCCGCCGCTGCCGGCGGACATGGTCGACCTCAACCGGTGGACCGAGCGTCATCTCGCGATGCTGCGCGCGGTGGACGGCGCGCAGGCCGCCGGCCGGCTGGCCGCGTCCGCGCGGGCCGAGCTCGACCGGCGCGTGCGGCCACGACAGCTACCGGCGGCGCCCAAGCACTTCGCCGGCCGCGAGGCCGAGCTGGCGGCCCTGGACCAGCTCGCCGAGCGCGGTGCCGTCTCGGTGGTCGGCGGGACCGCCGGCGTCGGCAAGACGACACTCGCCGTGCACTGGGCGTGCCGGGCGGCGGACCGGTTCCCCGACGGGCAGCTGTATGTCAACCTGCGTGGCTACGGTCCCGACGCGCCCCTGACGCCCGCCGAGGCGGTGCGTGGGTTCCTGGAGGCGTTCGCCGTGCCACCGAAGGAGATCCCGGCCACCGCCGACGGGCTGACCGGCCTGTACCGCAGCCTGCTGGCGGGTAAGCGGATGCTGGTGCTGCTGGACAACGCACGCGACGCCGAGCAGGTCCGGCCGCTGCTCCCCGGCTCGCCCGGCTGCCTGGCACTGGTCACCAGCCGCGACCGGCTCGCCGGCCTGGTCGCGGCCGACGGTGCCCGTCCGGTGCCGCTGGCCCTGCTCACGCCGAGCGAGGCACGCACGATGCTCGCGGACCGTGTCGGCCCGGACCGTGTGCTCGCGGAACCCCGTGCGGTGGACCGGATCGTCGCCGTCTGCGCTGGGCTGCCCCTGGCCCTCGCGGTCGTGGCCGCGCGGGCGGCACTCCAGCCCGGCTTCTCCCTGGCGGACCTGGCCGGGGAGCTGGACCTACCGTGGACGGTGTTCTCCTGGTCCTACCGCGGTCTCGACGCCGCGGCCGCGCGGCTGTTCCGGTTGCTGGGCGGCCATCCGGGACCGGACATCGGCGTCGCTGCGGCGGCCGGTCTCGCCGGGGTGCCCGTGGGTGAGGCGCGCAGGCTGTTGCGTGTCCTCGCGGACGCCAGCCTGCTGACCGAGCACCGCCCCGGCCGGTTCACCTGCCACGACCTGCTCCGGGCGTACGCGGGGGAGTTGGCGGCGGACAGCCCCGGGGACGTGCGGGCGGCCACGCACCGGGTGCTCGACCACTACCTGCGGACGGCCGACCGGGCCGCCCACCTGCTGGACCCGTACCGGGCGGAGCTCGAGCTGCCCGCGCCGGCCGGCGCGGAACCCGTGGAGATCGTGGAGATCGCGGAGGTCGAGGGCGCGCTGGCCTGGTTCGCGGCCGAGCACCGGGTGTTGCTGGCCGCCGTCACCGGGGATCTCGGCTTCGACACGCACGTGCAGGGGCTGGCGCGGGCGTTGTCGGCGTACCTGTACCGCGCCGGGTACTGGGAGGAGTGGGTGACCGCGGCGGAGGCGGCGTTGCGGGCGGCCCGGCGTGGTGGGGACCGGGGCGAGCAGGCATACGCGCACCGGGGCCTGGCGCGGGTGTACCTGAGGGTCGGGCGCGAGGAGGCCGCGCTGGCGCAGCTGCGGCAGGCGCTGGACCGGTACGCGGCGCTCGGCGACCAGGTCGGGCAGGGACACACCCATCTCAACCTGGCCGAGGTGTACGACCAGTTCGACCAGAACTCGGCGGCGTTGCGGCATTCACTGCTGGCGCTGGACGGGTACCGGGCCGCGGACCACCCGGCCGGACAGGCGAAGGCGCTGAACAGCGTCGGTTGGTGCCTGAGCCAGCAGGGTGAGTACGCGGCGGCGGTCGGGTACTGCCGCGAGGCGCTGGACCTACAGCTGGTGCTGGGCGACCGGGAGGGCGCGGCGGACACGTTGGACACCCTGGGCCACGCCTACCACCAGCTGGGCGACCACGAACAGGCGAGGACGTGTTACGGGCACGCGGCCGAGGCGTACCGGGAGACGGGCAACCTTCCGGAGGAGGGCATGACCCTCGATCACCTCGGCGACGTGGCCGCGGCGGCCGGCGCCCTGCCCGAGGCCCGCGACGCGTGGCGCCGCGCGGCCGAGCTGCTTGCCCAGGTCGGCCCCGCCGAGCAGGTGGCCGCCATCCACGCGAAGCTCGACCACGCGGACCACGCCGACCACGCGGACCACGCGGACCACGCGGATCATGCCGACCACGCGGATCATGCCGACCACGCGGATCATGCCGACCACGCCGACCGCGCGGACCACGCCGACCGCGCGGACCACGCCGATCGCGCGGACCACGCGGACCACGCGGATCATGCCGACCACGCCGACCACGCCGATCGCACGGACCATGCCGACCACGCCGACCACGCCGATCGCA
>Ga0164298_10000040_pt1 | contig 70310 bp, 94 predicted proteins | sample Whisoiple_216_MG_FD_109713 | JGI IMG/M metagenome (GOLD analysis project Ga0164298, IMG submission 109713) | Unamended control soil microbial communities from upstate New York, USA - Whitman soil sample_216_MG | ecosystem: Environmental > Terrestrial > Soil > Agricultural land ...
CGGAACCGCCCCCACGCCGTGGCCTACGCGATGCGCGCCGGAATCATCTGAGGCAGCCTGCCCGATCAGGTGGCTGGCCGGAAGGTCGGCCCGCCCCGCCGGCAAAGGCGCCGCAAGCAGGCAAACCCGCCCGACTGGCAGAACCGCGCGCAATGTCTCGCGGCCCTCGGACAGGCAGCCCCACCGCACACCGTCGCACGGTCAACAAGCAGGCAGCCCAAACCAACTCGCCGCACAACGCCGCGCGGCCAAGAAGCAGGCAGCCCAAACCAACTCGCCGCACAACGCCGCGCGGCCAAGAAGCAGGCAATCCCAACCAACCCACTTGCCAAGCCGCCGCAAACGCCGGCCGGCCAAGAAGCAGGCAACCTAACCCCACTCACCTGCCAAGCCGCCGCAAACGCCACGCGGTCAACAAGCAGGCAGCCCAAACCAACCCACTTGCCAACCCACCGCAAACGCCGGCCAGCCTAGAAGCAGGCAACCCAGCCCCACCCACTTGCCAAACCATCCCCACCACACCCCCGGGCCCCCCGCCCCGGCCCCAGGCCCCCGGCCGGAAGCCCCAGAAGCTACCGCTTCCCGCCAGCCGCCCACTGGTCCCAGGGAATCTGCCAGTCCCCGAGCCCGTCCCAGGACTCCAAAACAGGCCCGCCACTGTTCTGGACCACGACCACATCCCCCTTGTTGGAGATGCTCTGCAGCCAGGCAGCGGCCTCGGTGGTCATGTTGATGCACCCGTGACTCACGTTTCGGCGGCCCTGATCACCCACCGACCAGGGCGCGGAGTGATAGAAGATCCCGCTGTTCGACATCCGGCTGGCAACGGCGACCTTCGTCCGGTACCCACCGGGAGTGTCCGCGGGAACCCCGTATGTTCCCGAGTCCATCGTGTAGTTCGTGTGCTCGCTCATCACGACGTAGGTCCCCTGAGGCGTTTCGTGCCCCGGCTTCCCCATCGAGATCGGGATCGTCCGAACGACCGCGCCGTTGACCGTCACGGTCATCTGGTGAGTCCCACCGTCGGCGGTGGCGACCACCGCGTCCCCGACTGTGACGTTCGCGACACGACTGTCGCTACCGTAGACGCCGTTGCCGAAGTCATGACCGTAGATCGAGGCGTTGATCGTGATCTTCGTCCCTGCCGCCCAGTACGTCTTCGGCCGCCAGTGGACCTCCTTGTCGGAGTACCAGTAGAACGCCCCCTCGGTGGCGGGCGTCGACTGGACGTGGATCGTCTGCTCCACCACGGCCTTGTTCGCCACCGCGGCGTCGAAGTAGAAGGCGAGCGGCTGCCCGACCCCCACGACCTGTCCCTCCAGCGGGTTCATGGAGAGGTCCGCCTTGACCCGAGGCTTGACCGTGGTGAACGTGGACGTGACCGTCGCCGGCTTCCCGTCCGTGCCCCGGCCGGTGGCGGTGGCCGTGTAGGTCTTCGCGAACCCGAGCGGCACGGTCGACTGCCAGGTCGTCGCGTCCGGCGAGAGCTGCCCCGGAACCGCCTCGCCGGCATCGTTGACCAGCGTCACCTCCGTGACCTTCCCGTCCACCGCCGCGATCGTCACCGGCCCGGCCGGCTCGATGTTGCCCGCCTGGTTACCCGGCGTGATCTGCAACTTCACCGGCTTCTTGGGCGGCGCGGGCTTGGCGCTGGACGAGCTCCGCGCCCCCGCGTCGTCCTGTTCGCTGGCCGCGGGCGTGCTCGTACATGAGGTGACCGTCAACACAGCCAACCCCACCACGCCGGTGAGAAGAAAACCCGATCGTCGAGCCCGAGTCATGCCGAACCCCCGTCCACCCATGGTCGTTCAACGCACAGTGTGCCGGATGGGTCCGACGACCCGACCAGGAGATCCACCAAAAGCCTAATCCGGTTTCAGGACTCCCGCAGAGCCGTGATAGCGTTCGACACGTCGCAGGAGCACACCACTCCACACGCGCCGCTAGCTCAATTGGCAGAGCAGCTGGCTCTTAACCAGCGGGTTCGGGGTTCGAGTCCCTGGCGGCGTACCACTAGACCCCAGGTCAATCTTCGAGTTGACCTGGGGTCTTTGGTTTGTCGGTGACGATTCTTGATTGTTCCGACGTCCATCGTGGTCTCCACGGTGAAGGTCACCAGGTGATCGTCACGGGGCGAGGGCGTGCGGCACGAGGGCCGTCATGAGGATCGCGACGGTGAGGGTGAGTGACAGCACCGCGATTCTGGGCATCCGGCCGGGGACGGGTGTCGCGGCGCGGACTGTCCGCAGCGCGGGCGTGAGCCGGCCCAGCAGGTGCAGCAGGGTGACCACCGACCAGCCGCCGGTCGCGATCTTGTGGACGAGGAGGGCGTCGACATGCAGGCCGGCCACGGTCACCAGCGGGGAGTCGACGGCGACGAGCACGAACCCCGATCCGAGCAGGGCCAGGGTGAACAGGACGACCAGCGGGCCCAGCAGCCGCAGCGGCATCGGCGGGGGACCGGCGCGGCGGTAGGCCGGCTGGTTCGTGTAGTAGCGGACGACGCGCCACCCGGTGGTCGCGGTCTTGAGCAGAACCGGCGGCACCAGCAGCACACCGACCGCGACGTGCCAGTCGATGAGGCCTTCGATGTCGAACACCGACACCAACTCGGCCAGGAAGAGGACCAGCAGCACCAGTCCCGTCCACGCGGTCAGCCGCGCGTTGCCCGCCGGGCCGCCGGTGCCGGGGGCCACCGGGTCGGTCCGGATGCCCCACCGGGTCACCGGGGCACCGCGCTCTCGAACCGGTCGTCCGGCCAGCGGAGGATCCGCCAGCTCACGTAGCCGCAGACGCCGATTCCCGGAATGGTCAGCAGCGTGTCGGCGATCCCCAGCGCGACCACCTGTCCGGTCAGGTACAGCGGCACCATCACCGCGGTGGCGAAGCAGAACTTCGCGAAAAACACCGCCGTGCACAGGTTGTAGCGCCGTCGCTGAACATGGTTCCGGCGCCAGCCGGCGCGTTCTCGGCGCGCTGCCGTGACGACCAGCCCGATCAGTGGCCACCGGAGGAGCATGGACGCCCCGAACACCGTTGCCGCGACGACGTTGACCACGACTCCCAGGACGTAGAAGTCGACGCCGTGCCCCGTGCTGCCGGCCAGCGCCGTGGACACCGCCACGACGGCCAGCCCGCCGGCGGCCTGCCAGTACTGGCGGCGGGTGAACACCCGGATCACCGCGAACACCAGCACACCGACGACGGCGACCAGTGCGGAGGTCAGGACCCGATCGGTGAGCAGGTAGGCGATGAGGAACAACGCCCGGGAGGCGATGACCTCGGCGAGCGTGTGCCAACCGCCCATCGCGGTGAACAGGGAGGGCGGTTTCTGGCTCAACGCGGCGATGTTCACGCGGCACCGGTTCCGGCGGCGGTCCGGTCGAGCGCTGGTGTCGACGTGGGGCGGGCGGGGAAGCTGTCGCGGCGCATCGTGTCCTCATAGGAGCCGATCGCGGCATGCAGTTCCTGCTCGCCCCGGGCGGCCCGGACCAGGGCGTCGCGGAGGCGGTGCGCGTCGCGCATCGCCAGGTTGCCACCGAAGCCGGGCGCGGGGTGGATGGCGTCGCCGAGCAGGGTCACCGCGCTGGCGGGCCACGCCGGCATGGCCGGGATCGTCCCGATCCGCAGCGCGACCGTGGCGTACGGCCACGCCGCGGCGACGACCAGGCGCAGCACGGGATGCAGGTTCGTGGCCAACCGCTCGGCCCGGTGCCACACCGCGGTGGGCGACGCGGCCGAGGAGAGCTGCTCCTGTGTGGCCGCCAACGCCCACATCACGTACTCCTCGACCTCGGCGGCGGCGCGTTCGTCCATGGCGGGCAGCCACCGCGCCCGCGCGGCGCTCGGCTCCTGGGGGAACCGCAGCACGCCCAGCGCCATCATCGTGTCGTCGCTCCGGAGGCTGGCGGGGCTGTGACCGATCAGCGCGGGCAGACCGGTGCCGGCTATCGCACGCAGCGGCGTCGCGCCCATCAGCATGCGCCTGCCCGTGTCGGCCACCCGCACGTGCGGCAGGTACTGACCGCGCACCACCGACCCGACGCCGTCGGCGCCGACCAGTACGTCGGCGGTGTCCGCGCTGCCGTCGGAGAACCACGCGCGGACGGTCCCGTCGCTGCGCTGCTCGAACCGCGTGCACCGCGCCCCGAACCGCACCGCGTCCGCCAGCCCGGTCAGCAACACGGCCCGCAGCAGCGGCCGGTGTGCCTGCCGGCCGGGCCACGTCGGCGTGCCGTCGAGCGGGCGGGCACCCATCACCGCGAGCTGTCCGTCCATTTCGGACAAAGCGAGAGCTCGCTCACGTGGTCCGCCCATGGCGGCCTCCGCCATCGCGAGGTGCCCCGGTGGCAGGCAGGCACGCAGCGCCGTCATTCCCCGGTCGTCGACGTGGAGGCTGATGCCCTGCCGTCGCGCGCGTGGACGGTCCTGCTCGTACACCGCGACCTCGATTCCCGCCTGACGTAACCCCTGAGCCAGCGTCAGGCCGCCGAGACCGGCGCCGACCACGATCACGCGCATCCGGAACCACCTTTCTTCATCGGTTGATGAAGAACACTGTACGGATGGTCGACGGCAAACTCCACCCACCGATGAAGAATGTCCGCTAGACTGCGCCGGTCATGGCAGAACATGGTCGTCCCGGCCGCTGGCGGTCCGGCGCGGAGAGCAGGCAACGGATCCTGGAGACGGCCCGTGCGCTGTTCCACGAGCACGGTTACGCCGGCACCACCGTGCGCGCGGTCGCCGCTCGTGCGGGGGTCGACCCGGCCATGGTGTTCTACTTCTTCGGTACCAAGCAGGGCCTGTTCACCACGGCCCTGGAGATGCCCGCGCACCTCCCGTCCACGGTCGAGTCGATCTTCACGGGCGATCTCGACGGCATGGGCGAACGGATCGTCCGCACCCTGGTGGACAGCCTGGACAGGTCCGGCCAGACGCCACTGGTGACACTGACCCGGTCAGCCGCCACCCACGACCCGTCCGAAGCGTTGCTCCGTGAGTTCATCGACCGGGAGATCACCGCCCGGCTGGCGGCACTGCTCGACACGCAGGACGCCGCGCTGCGGGCCGGCATGGTGAACGTCCAGATCCTCGGTCTCGCGGTGGCGCGCTACATCGTGCGCATCGAGCCGATCGCCTCCGCGTCCGTGGACGAACTGGTGGTCCGGTTCGGTCCGCTGGTGCAGCAGTGCCTCACCGGACAGCTGGCGTCGTCGTGAACGTGGCCGGAGGAGCACGGTCGTGGAGTCCGAGATGGCTGAGGGCGTGTGGATCGGGCGCAGGGGTGAGGGAGCTGGCGTGATGAAGGCGTCGGCCTCAACGCCGATGAGGGGGTTGTCGTTCACGAATCGGTTCGCCGTGCGCCGGTGCCGTGTGACGTCCGCCCGCGAGCCGCGCACGGCGAGAGGTGCCGTCATCGCGGGAAGATCGGCCACGCGGCACACAGTGGAGCCATCGCGCCTGCCCTCCACAGCAGTCAATAGGGTTCATCCACATGGCCACGAGGACCACGACCGTCAACGACATGTCGATCGACGACCTGCTCGAACGCGCCGCCGAACTCAAAGGCGAACTGGTGGCGTTCGCGCAAGGGCCTCGCTTCGCGCGGCGGCTGGACGCGGTGCTTTTCGAAGCCGCTGAGGACGACGGCTTTCTCGACGAAGGCACCACGATCCAGGTGATGGACTACTTCATGTTGCAGCGTCGCCTGTCCGACGGGCCTACGGTGCTCGAACGGTTCGTCGGCCAGCGGCGGCCGCCGCTGGCCGACCACGAGCGGGAGATGCTGCTCGGCTGGCACGACGTCGTGGAAAGCTGCTTCGAGGTCCGCCGGTTCGACGGTGACGCCGTCCTGTTGCACAACCTGATCGACGACCTCGTCTACCGCGTCTACTCCAACATGGGCCGGACGGGGTTCGCCACCGTCCGGGTGGGCATGTTCGTCGTCGGGCGGATCGTGCCGCTGCACCCCGCCACCGACGTCTGGATGGTGACCGGGGCCTACACGCCCTATCCCAAATCAGCCAGGCGGCAGCTTGCCGAGGCCGCCGCGCACCAGCTCACCACCCATCCGGAACTGCTCCGCCGCAACCCCGCCGTGCTACAGAAAGCCCGGGAGATCCAGGCCGCGCACCGCGCCGACTTCATTGACCAGGTCGGCGCCGACATCACCGTGCTGCCACCGCTCGAGGCCCAGGAGACACTGCGCGAGCACTTCCGCCGCCAGCGGCAGCGGGCACTGGCCGGTCTCGACGCCGGGCGAGCCGCGAAGGTCGGTCCCGCACCCGAACCGCGGCTGCCCGAGGACATGCTCGCCGCCGACAACATCGCCCTGGTCTACGACGAGGTCGAAGGGCTCAACCAGTACCGCGACTTCGGGCACCTGGACGACCTGTTCGCCAACCCGAGGCCAGCCCGCGACCGCACGAACCTCGCGCTGCTGCGTGAGTACCTGAACGACGAGTCGGTCTCGCCACTGGCGATCCGCCGGCTCGTCCAGCGCCACCCCGACGGTGCCGACCCGGTTTTCCGTGCCCTGCTGCGCAAACCCGGCTTCACCTGGGCACAGGACGGTGAGAAGCTGCTCCGCCGGCACAAGAAGGCTTTCTTCGACCGCGAACCGACGCCCAGCGTCTCCGCCGTCGGTGAACGTCTCGCCGAACTGCTTCGCGCCGCCGGGCAGCGGACTCGGGCCGGCATCCGGTGGCCAGCGGGGCTGACCGTCCTCAGCCGGCGGTGACGAAGAAGCCGGCGACGTCGAAGATGAGGTCGACGTGACCGCCGCTGTTGAGGAAGTTCACGGTGTGGTCCGCACGGGCGGGGTCGTAGCCGATCCCGACGGTGACCGCGTTCGCGGCGGTCTGGCCGCGGGCGAGGTTCAGGGTCGACGCGGTCGGTCTCGGGCTGCCGCCCGGCCAGGCCACCACGTACTGCAACGTGGTCGGGTCGGTGCCGGTCAGGTTGGCCGCCACGGCGTCGATGTCCGGACCCCAGCCGGTGAGCGAGATGCCGCTGGCGCCCGGCCGCGGCCCCGAGCCGTCCACCCGGGTGTCCATCGCCCGGATCGGGGACACGGCGACGAACTCGCTGCCCAGTCCCGTGCGGTAGTAGCCGACCAGGTCCGCGACGAGGTGCACGTTGCCGTTCTTGTTGAACAGGCTCACCCGCCGGTTGGCGTTGAGCGCCACCGTGACCTGGTTCGGCACGGCCTCGTTGGGCCCCAGGTTCAGGTTCGACGTGGACGGCACCGGCTGGCCGGTGGGGTAGGCCGTCACGACGGTGTTCGTCGTCGCGCCCACCGCGGTCACGTTGAGGACCGCGGCCGTGGGCAGGCCCGACGCCGTCAGGTGCAGGTTCACGTCGACCACGCCGCCGGGACCGACCGGTGGGCCGGTCCGGGTGTCCAGTACCCGGACCGGAGCCTGGGCGGTGAACCCGGAGCCCTGGTCGGTGGCGTAATAGCCGGCGAGGTCGGCGACCAGGTGCGTGTCGCCCGCGCGGTTGTACAGGGTCACGTGTCGGTCCGGGCTCAACGCGACGGTCGCCGCGTTCGCCCTGGTCTGGCCGGGTGCCAGGTTCAGGTTGGACGCCTCGGGCAGCGGCTCGTTCGAGGGGTAGACCGTCACGTACGTGACGGCCGTCGGGGCTGTCCCGGTCACGTTCAGCACCACCGCCACCGCGCCGGCGGGCGTCTGCCCCGACAGGTCCACCGTGACCGTGGCGCCCGGGCCCACGGCACCCCCGGAGGTTCTGGTGTCCAGCACCCGCCGCGGTGTCACCGCGACGTACCTCGACGCGTCCGTCGCCGCGGTGAACCGCCGGCTCGCCGGCGGCGCGGCCTCCGCGGGGGCGGCACCGGCCAGCAGGACGACCGCGACGGCCGCCAGGACACCAGATCTTCGACTGTTCATCGACCTGTCCTCAGTGGATCCGGGCACGGACACGACTTCACCGTGTGTGCCGAAGTGGCTGGCTGGTGTGGCTCCACCGGTTCCAGACGACCGCGTACACCGGGCCGGAGATCTCGCCCGACCAGCCGCAGATGGCGCCCTTGTCGTTGATGCCGTTGGCCATGTTGAGCGAACCGGCGAGATTGCCGAGATCGGTGACGTTCCCCGCCGGGTCCCATCGGGCGGCACGGGCATAGGCCCAGGAGCCAGGATGGACCGAGTGGGCTTCCGAGGTGCCGACGATGACGCCGGCGCGGTTGATCGCGTTCGCCCGGGTCGGGTACCCGAGGCCGCTGAGCTGAATGCCGTGTCCCTGCTGGTCCCAACGGATTGGTTGCTGCTCAGTGAGGTTCGGGTCGACCGTGTGGCCGACGACCACGCCGTCGTCGTTCATCGCGGTGGGCAGGCCACGGAGTTGGAGCACGGAGGCGCGCCCCAGCCGGTTCCACCTGACCGCGTCGGTGCCCCGGACACCGGCGACCGTCCCCGCGTTGTTGACCACGGTGGCCTGGCTGTCGACGGCGCTGATCGGGCCGCCCAGGTCCAGGCGCCGGTCAGCGGCGTCCCACGTCACCGCGTGGGTGAAGTGCGTGTCGCTGACGACCACGTCGGAGTGGCCGGCCACGAGGCCCTGGTCGTTGACGGCGGCGGCGTAGCTGAAGGCTCCGCCCCGAAGCATCGGCAGTTCGGTGACCCGGCCCTGGGGGTCCCAGCGGACGGCGTGCTGCCCGCCGTCCGTGGCGGTGGCGAAACCGACCACGGTTCCGGACTCGTTGACGTCCGTGCCGTACGTTTGCGGCATTTCTGGAAGATGTTGCAGGGTGACCAGATTTCCCTGGGGATCCCACAGCAACGCACTGCTGAGGCTGCTGCCCTCGTTGCGATAACTGTTGCCGATGATGAATCCACTGTCGGTGATCTCGCGCATGGAGAATGTCGCGGAGGGTCCGGGCGGGGCGGGCAATGTGGTGATCCTGCCGATGGAATCCCAGCGCACCGGCGTGGTCCAGTCGTACGTGCCGATCACCGTGTACGTGTTGTTGATGTCCGTCGCCTGGGTTCCGCTGGCGCCGGAAGGCCCGCGCAGCACCATGGTTCCCGGCATCGCGTTCGCGACCGGCGCGGCGACGGTCGCCGAGATGGTGACAGCTGCGACCAACAGGACAAGCCTGTGTGTTCTCATCTGGTGTGGACCTCCCACCGCGGCGGCCGCATGGTCCGGGCGGCGGAGCAACAAAGAATTCAGTGTAGGGGTCGGCGGTATTTCCCGCAAGCGCGAAGAGCTGGCAACAATATGCACGTTGTGCCGTGAGTTCGTTTTCGGGAATGCCCGCGCCCGAAAACCCGGGGAAACCGTCGGCCGCCGGCAGAATTCTGCCGGCGGCCGACGGTTTTCGGGTGTGACCGCCTCAGCGCAGCGGTCGGTCGGTCCAGCCGGCGAGGTCGGGGTGGAGCGTGAGTGCCGGGTAGACGCCCAGCACCCCGTCCGGGGCGAGGGGTTCCGCGGCGGCGGCCGTGCCCGCCTCGATGAGGATGCTGATCTGGAGACCGTCGACGTCGTCGACGAACAGGCGGTCGGCGTACTCGGGCACGCCGAGGTGATCGGCCTGGACCTGTTCCCGGCGGGCGGGGTGGCCGCCGACGGTGGTGTTGGGATCGTGGGCTTCGGCGGGGTTGGCCGGGCGGACGACCACGCTCAGGCTCGGGCCCTTCCCGTCCGCCTGGGTGTTCAGGTCGAGGATCGTGGACCACGGCTCGTCGGGTCCGTTCCGCGTCGACTGGCTGGACGTCGCCCGCAGTGCCGGGGACAGGCCGGTGAGATGGAACGGGAACCGGATCCGTTCCGTGCCGCCGACACGTAGTGCGCCGGCGATCCGTCGCATGGTCGCGCGGACGTCGCCGGTGAGGCCGTCCGCGGACAGCTCGGCCCAGCCGCCGGTGGCGTAGCGCCACTTCAGGACGACCTTCGCGGGCTCGCCGGGCACGCCCACCCAGTACGCGGGCGCGCCGTCGACGGCGGGTGCCTCGGTCACCGGGCCGTACTCCACGGTCGTCTTGCCGTCGGGTGACTGGGCCTCCGCCGGCCGTTCGGTCAGCGGGACGGCCCCGGCGGCGTAGAGCCGCACGCTGACGTTCACCACGGGCACGGGCCGGTCGAGGGAGCCCGGCACGTGCTCCGTCGCGCTCAGGTCGACCCTTTCGGTGGTGATCGACGTGTTCTGCCAGGTGAGTTGGGGTTGCGCCGGCAGCCAGCCGAAGGACGCGTAGCGGGTCAGCGGGTCGAACCGTGCCGGCGCGTCCGTCGCCGGCACGGCCGCGGCCGGCGTGGCGGGTGGTGGGCGCTCGATGACGGCATAGGTGACGCCGGCGGCCACGCCGGCGACGAGGACCGACGCCGCGACCGACGTCCACGTCCTGGCTCGGGACCGGCGACGGGCCATGGTCATCGCGTGCGCCACGTCCACCCGGGACGGTGGCGGTGGCGTGTCGGCCAGGTCCGCCAACAGGGTGCGGACATCCAGGTCCTTCATGAACGGCTCCTCTCCACGGCCGGCGCGGCCGGCGACGGTGTGTCGGCCAGAATGCGTCGCAACGCGTTCAGGCCACGGGCGGTCTGGCTCTTGACGGTTCCCGGGGAGCAGCGCAGGACCTCGGCCACCTGGTCGACGGTCAGGTCGCAGTAGTACCGCAGCACGAGCGTCGCCCGCTGCCGCGGTGCGACCACGGCCAGCGCCGTGCGCACCGCGACCTGGCTGGCCTGGTCCGGCGTTCTGGCCGGGGTGTCCGGCGGGTCGGCCGTCAGCTGGACACGCGACCCCCACCGGCGGCGCTCGCTGATGAACGTGCGCACCAGCACCGTGCGGGCGTAGCCGTCCGGGTTCTCCATCCGTGAGATGCGCGGCCAGTGCTTGTAAAGCCGCATGATCGCCGTCTGCACGACGTCGTCGGCGTGGTGCCAGTCCTGGGTCAGCAGGTAGGCGACCTGTCGCAGCCACGGCAGCCGCGCCGTCACGTAGTCGGCGAAGTCGCGGTCGCGCTCGTACACAGTCTCTCCCGTCCTTGGGGACTCCACACCGCTAATGTGCCGGCGGACGCCCAGGTTGCACGGGAAGGACGGAGATGTCAGGTCAGCTGTTGGAGGCCGATCACGGAGAGCAGGCGCAGGGCCTCGTGGGCCGGGGTGTCCGGTGCGGCGGTGAACAGGACCACCTGCTGGTCGCGTTCCGGCACCGTCAGGATGTCGCACATCAACGTGAGCGGGCCCAGCTGCGGGTGGTCGATCGTCTTCGTCAGGTGGCGCTCGTCCGAGACCTCCGAGCTCGGCCACAGCGCCGCGAACTCGGGACTCCGCCGCATCAGCTCCCGGACCAGCTCCTGGGTGGCGGGATCGTGCGGGTACCGGGCCGCGGTCGCACGCAGGTGCCCCGCCGCGAACCGGCCGAAGTCGCCGTCGTCGGTGATGCCGTAGTGCCGGCGGGGACTGTCCGGGTGCAGGAAATAGCGGCGGATCATGTTGCGTTCCCGCCTCGGCTGCGCCGAGAAGTCCTCCAGCAGCGCCGCCGCCAGCGGGTTCCACGCCAGCACGTCGTACTTCGCGTCCAGCACCACCGCCGCCGTGTCCGGCATTCGCTCGATCAGGTCCAGGATGCGGTCCGGCACGTCCGTCGACGGGCCCGGCGGCTCCACCGGCTGACCACCCAGCGTGTACATGTGGGCACGCTCGGCGTCGTTGAGCCGCAGCGCACGCCCGATCGCCGCCAGCACGTGCCGTGACGGGTGCGGCCCCCTGGCCTGCTCCAACCGCGTGTAGTACTGCGTCGAGATGTGCGCCAGGTGCGCCACCTCCTCACGCCGCAGTCCCGGCGTGCGACGCGGTCCGTCCGCCGGGAGCCCCACTGCGGCCGGCGCCAGCCGCTCCCGGTGCAGTCGCAGGAACCGGCCGAGCTCGTGCTTGTCCACACCTCCAGCATGACCCTCCCGGCGCCGCCCAGCCAGGTATCGCCAGGGCCTGTCAGGGGGCCGCGGCCAGGACGCATGGTCGAGGCATGGGAATGCTCACTGACAAGATCGCACTCGTCACCGGCGCCAGCCGTGGCATCGGCGCCGCCGCGGCGCGCCTGTTCACCGAGGAAGGCGCCACCGTCGTCCTCACCGCACGCACCGAGAGCGCGCTCAAGGCCATCGCCGACGACCTGCCCGGCGCGTCCTACGTGGTCGCCGACCTCGGTGACGTCGCGAGCATCGAACGCGCCGTGGCCACCGTCGTCGAGCGGCACGGCCGGCTCGACATCGCGTTCAACAACGGCGCGGTCGGGGTGCCGCCGCATCCGGTCGCGGACTTCCCCGAGGACGACTTCGACCTCGTCCTGCGGGTCAACCTCAAGGGCGTCTTCTACGCCGTGTCGGCCGAGGTGAAGGCCATGGCCGGCAACGGCGGCGCCATCGTCAACACCAGCAGCGTCGGCAGCCTCATGGGGAACCCGGCGCTGCCCGCGTACGGCGCGGCCAAGCGCGCCGTCAACAGCCTCACCGAGTCCGCGGCCGTGACCTACGCGAAGGACGGCATCCGCGTCAACGCCATCGCGCCGGGTCTCACCATGACCGAGATGGTCGAGGACTGGAACCGGCACGACCCCGGCGTGATCGACCGGATCGTCGCGGGCACCCCGCTCGGCCGGGCCGCCCAGCCGGAGGAGATCGCCCAGGCGGCCGCCTGGCTGCTCAGCGACCGCGCCTCGTTCGTGACGGGCGTCGTGCTGCCGGTCACCGGCGGCACCGCGGTCTGACTCACAGCCAGCCGCGGCGCTTGAAGATGTGGTAGAGGCCGAAGCAGGTGCACAGCATGAGCGTGATCGCGAACGGATAGCCCAGGAGCCAGTGCAGCTCCGGGATGTGGTCGAAGTTCATCCCGTAGACGGTGCCGATGAGCGTGGGGGCGAACAGGATGGCCGCCCACGCGGAGACCTTCTTGATCTCCTCGTTCTGGTCGTAGCTGGCCTCGGTGAGGTGCTTCATCTCCTCGTTCTGGGCCTGGGTGACCAGGGTCGCGTTCACGGCGAGGATGTTGGAGAGCAGCAGGCGGAAGTCGTCGACCCGCTCGGTGACGGTCGTGAGGTGGTCGGTGACGTCCCGCAGCTTCCGTTGCAGCTCCTCGTCGGTGCGGTACTTCGTGAACCCGGCCTCCAGCGAGGCGAGCACGCCGAGCAGCGGGTGGGTGGCGCGCTGGAACTCGATCACCTCGCGGGACAGCTCGTAGATGCGGCGGGACACCTTCGGGTCGCCGCCGAACACCTCGGTCTCGATCTCGTCGATGTCGTTCTGCAGCCCGGCGATGACCGGGGCGTAACCGTCGACGACCGCGTCCAGCACGGCGTACAGCACGGCCTCCGGACCGAGGCGCAGCAGGTCGGTGTCGCCCTCCATGCGGGTGCGCACCGCGGCCAGGTCCGGGGCCTCGCTGTGCCGCACGGTGAGCACGAAACCCGGCCCGAGGAACACGTGCAGCTCGCCGAAGTCGACCTCCTCGGTCTCGTCGACGTAGCGGGCGGCCCGCAGCACCGCGAACAGCGTGTCGCCGTAGCGCTCCAGCTTCGGTCGCTGGTGGGCGACGATCGCGTCCTCGACCGCCAGCTCGTGCAGCCCGAACTGCTCGGCCAGCGTCAGCAGCTGCTCCTCCGCCGGCCGGTACAGACCGATCCAGGCCATGCTCGCCTCGTCGGGGAGGCTGCGCAGCGCCTCGGCCAGCGTCGCGGGTGAGGCGATCCGCTTCCCGTCCCGGTAGACGGCGCTGTCGACCACGCTGGCCTCGGGTGGCACCGGTGCCAGGTTGGGGTGCGTGCTCATGGACCGCTCCGGCGCCGCCGGCTCCTGCTGGTCGCCGACGGGGGAGCGGCGTGGCCGCAGGAAACGGAGCCGGCTGTCGGGCATGTCTGCTCACCTCCACGGCTACTTTTCCACGCCGGGCGTGTTCATGCTGGCCGTGTGCCCGGCGGACCGGGCCCGGCGCTGGATTTGTCTGGATCGGACTGTGCCAGCCGGGACACCCGCGGTTCGCGGCGGTCAGGACGATGCACGGCGTCGCGGAGGACATTCCGGATCCCGCTACCCGCGGCTTCGCCGGCGGAGGTGCGGAAACGGTTGGCGCGGGGGTGTTCTCCGGCGGTGGTCGTGGCGGTGGTCGGCAAACCCTCGATTTCCCCACGTGCTGTGGTGGCGCGGGTGGTCGGACAGGTGGTAAGGCGAAAGGCCCGTGTTCGGTCTGGTGGACGAAGTCCTGCCTCCCAATGGAGTATTTAACTTTCAATTTTGTGCGTTGCGTGAGTGGCTGTGTGCGGTGTCACCGTGGAGCCGGAAAGTTCCCGGATGTGGGAACGTCCGCATTGCGAAAAACCATCGTGTCCGGAGATGGCACATATCCGCTGGTCCGCGCGCTGTGACACCCGTTTCGCCGGGCAAGATCTGTGGGTTGCCCGGGGAAGGTGGTGCCGCTACGATGGCGCCTGCGCGCTTGGCTCCCGTGGAAGTTGTTGGGAAAAAACCGAGAATCCTGCGAACTGCCGGCGCATGAGAGGACTTAATGAGAAAGCCATTCTATGGCGTGTCAAACGCGCGTAGGTTAAGGCTCAATCGACTATTTCGAAACAACCCGCAGCGCACGATGATCGTGCCGCTGGATCATTCTTTGACGGTTGGTCCCATTCCTGGCGGTGGAAAAGGGCTCAACACCCTGGTCGGCCAGCTCGCGGTCAACGGCGCCGACGCGGTGGTGCTGCACAAGGGAAATATCCGATTCGTCGATCCAGCCTGGTTCAAGCAGCTGTCGCTCATCGTCCATCTGAGTGCCAGCACCGTACACGCTCCCGATCCCGACGGAAAGGTGCTCGTCGGGACGGTGGAGGAGGCCCTGCGGCTCGGGGCCGACGCGGTCAGCGTCCACGTGAACGTCGGCTCGCGCGAGGAGGCGCGGCAGATCGGCGACCTGGCGGTCGTCGCGGAGTCGTGCGACCGCTGGAACATTCCCATTCTGGCGATGATGTACCCGCGCGGTCCCGAGATCGCCACCCCGACGGATCCCGGAATGGTCGCGCACGCCGTGACCCTGGCGGTGGAGCTGGGCGCGGACCTGGTCAAGACCTACTACGTCGGCTCCGCCACCGAAATGCGGGAGATCACCGCCGCCGCACCGGTTCCGGTCCTGGCCGCCGGTGGACCGCGAGCGGGTGACCGGGAAGGCCTCATGGAGTTCGTCGACGAGGTGCTGCTCGGCGGCGCGGCGGGTTTGGCCGTGGGGCGCAACATCTTCGAGGACGCGAACCCGGGGGAGCTGACCCGCCTGCTCGCGGAGCGCGTGCATGGTGATCTCGTGCCGCCGGCGCCCGCCGAGTTCGCCAGCTGGCCGACCGAGACCATCAGAATCCAGTACGGAACCGCCGCACCACCGCGTGCGGCAAGAGAAGGATCACCGCTATGAAGCTCACCTGGGTCGACGTCCGCGCGTCCGACGCCAAGTCGGCCGTGATCGAGGAGGCGCTGCACCAACGGGTGGACGGAGTGGTGTCCGACAACGTCGCCGACTTCGAGGGGCTTCCGCCCACCATCAAGAAGGTGCTGTTCCCGCAGGGCACCAGCCTGCCCGAGGACCTCGGCCAGGTCGACGTCGTCATCGTCGTGCCCGCCGAGCACGGCGAGCCCGCAGGCTTGGCCGCGGCACACCCCGACGTCGAGTTCGGCCGGTTCGTGGAGGTCAAGGACCCGGCCACGCTGGAAGAGGCCTGCGAGTCCGCCCGGCACAGCCCGTGGACCCTGCTTCTGTTCCGGGATCCGACGAAGATCCCGCTGGAGATCGTGATCGCCGCCGCGGCGGGGGCGACCGGCAGCCTGTTCACCGTCGCGCAGGACGTGCAGGAGGCGGAGATCATCTTCGGCGTGCTGGAGCACGGCTCCGACGGCGTCATGCTCGCGCCGGGCGCCGTCGGCGACGCCACCGCGCTGAAGGCCGCCTCCGTCGTGGACAGCGTGGACCTGGAGCTGGTGGAGCTCACCGTCACGGCCACGACCCACGTCGGCATGGGTGAACGCGCGTGCGTCGACACGTGCACGTACTTCCGTGAGGACGAAGGCATTCTGGTCGGCTCGCACTCCAAGGGCATGGTCCTGTGCGTCAGCGAGACCCACCCGCTGCCGTACATGCCCACCCGGCCGTTCCGGGTGAACGCGGGCGCCATCCACTCCTACACCCTCGGCGAGAACGAGCGGACCAACTACCTCAGCGAGCTGAAGTCCGGCAGCAAGGTGACAGCGGTCGACGTGAAGGGCCGGACCAGGGTCGTCACCGTGGGCCGGGTCAAGATCGAGAGCCGGCCGCTCATCTCCATCGACGCCGTGGCGCCGGGCGGCGTCTCGGTGAACCTGATCCTGCAGGACGACTGGCACGTAAGGGTTCTCGGCCCCGGCGGCGTGGTGCTCAACAGCACCGAGCTCAAGCCGGGCGACACGGTGCTCGGCTACCTGCCCTCGGCGGACCGGCACGTCGGCTACCCCATCAACGAGTTCTGTCTGGAGAAGTGACGGCATCGCCACGAAGATGAGGTTCCACAGATGACCGTCACCGGGGGCGACCGGCGATGATCGCCCTGGACGCGTTGGGGCCCAACGGTTCCTATCGCACACGGAACCGCCTGACGATCACCGACGTGGCCGGTGGGCCGCTCGCCGAGCTCAGCCTGGTGCCGCCGCTGTTCGTCACGCGTGCCATGGCCACGCTGCGCAAGGTCCGCCCGCTGCCCCTGGACAAGCGGGTGACCGCCCTCATGGAGGCGGGCGAGGCGTTCGCGACCGGTGAGGTCGACGGGATGACGGCGGCCGAGTACCGGCACACGGTCAGCCGCATGTCCGGCATGCCGATGCCGGTCGTGCGGGCCGCCGCGGAGAGCATCGCGCTGCGTGCCGCGAGCGCGTACGACAACCTGCAGGCGGCCCGTCCGGTCGGCGCGGTGAACGACTGGCGTGACCCGAGGACCGGGCGGGGCGCGGCGGGCTGGATCCGGCGCGGTGAGGTGTTCGCGGTGCATGCCGCCGGCAACCACCCCGGGGTGCACGCGGAGTGGCTGGAGGCGGTCGCGGCCGGCTACCGGGTCGCCGTGCGGCCGTCCAGGCGGGAGCCGCTGACGCCGTACCGGCTGGTGTCGGCGCTGCGTGCGTGCGGGTTCGGCGACGACCAGGTGGTGCTGCTGCCGACCGACCACGGCGTGGCCGACGAGATCCTGCGGAGGGCCGACCTCGGCATGGTGTACGGCGGCCAGGAGGTCATCGACAAGTACGCGGCCGACCCCACGATCCTGCCGAACGGACCGGGCCGCTCGAAGATCCTGGTCACGGGCGACTGGCGGGACCACGTCGACCTGATCGTCGACTCGGTGAGCGCACAGGGCGGCACGGCCTGCGTCAACACGACGGCCGTGTTCGTCCAGGGCGACCCGGGCCCGGCCGCTGCGGCCATCGCCGAGCGGCTGGCGGCGATCCCCAGCCTGCCACCGGAGGACGACAAGGCGGTGCTTCCGGTGTACCCGCTGGCGACGGCACGGGTCATGGAGAGCTACCTGCTGGCGAAGGCGTCCGGCGCGCGGGCGCACCTCGGCGGTGACGGGGTGGTCGACGAGCTGAGCACCGGCGGCGCGCTGCTGCGGCCCGCGGTGTTCGAGCTGGCCGACCCGTCCGCGGCACAGGCGCGGGTCGAGCTGGGTTTCCCGTGCGTGTGGGTGGTGCCGTGGACGCGCGAGGCCGGCGTCGCGCCGCTGCGGGACACTCTCGTGCTGACCGCGGTCACCGAGGACGAGGGTCTCCTCGACGAGCTCATGGCCGAACCGACCATCCGCAACCTCTACATCGGCGACCACCCGACGTACCTCATGGCCCCGGGCGTCCCCCACGACGGCTACCTTGGCGAGTTCCTCATGCGCAGCAAGGGTGTCATCCGCGACTGAGGCGGGGTGCCGGGCCGGCACCCCGCTCAGCTCAGCTGTTGGGTCTTCGCGCCGCCGGGGTCGGGAGCCGAGCCCGACCGGGTGACCAGGTTCCTTGCCCACACCTCGTTGAAGCCACCGAGGAAACCGACGCCGCCCCAGAAGAAGAAGGCCTTCACACCGGTGTCGTCGTCCGGCACGTTGAACACCGTGACGATGCTTCCGTCGATGAGGAAGAGCAGCGCGGCGGCGAACAGCCAGCCGAGGACGATGCGGAACGCCGCGGTCCGCAGGGTGACGACCCGGTAGTCGATCCTGTCCGTGTTGCTCACCCGCAGGATCGTGCTGACCACCGCGCCCGCGGCGCCGCCACCGATACACACCAGCACGTCCCGCAATGCCGACAATGTCTCGGACGGAATCTCCTGGTTGTCACCGCGCAGGGAAAGGAACAGGCGGATGACGGCAATCGCTATCAGTGCGACCGCGGTGAGCACCACCGCGCTGATGGCGACCCCGAGGTACAGGCCGGTCGCGTAAAGCCTGCGCGCGGTCTGCTCGGCGCGTTCGTTCAGGAAGCGCTTGACCCTGCCCGCCTCCTTTTCGAGCATCTGCTGCGTGTTCTCCGGTTTGTCCTCCGCCACGTGGATGGTGCTGCGAATCATTTCCAGACAGGTGTCCAGATCCCGGCCGCGCAGGTAGAGCTGCGCCTCCAGATAGGCCTTGTTCAGCTCCCCGACGGGCCCCGGGTATGTCTTCCAGAGGGTACTGAGCCGGCCGTCGTGCACGAGTGAGTCCTCACGCAACGGCGTGATCCGCGACCTGCCACCCCAATGGGTCTGCCATTCCGCGCGCTCCTGGAGAAACGCCCGTGCACGATCCTCGGCCGCGGTGACGATGTCCGCCGTCTTCGCCGTGTCGGTCGCCCCGAGTGCCGCGCCGACCGCGTCGACGATGATCTTCTGGCAGTCGTTCCTGTCCTGCCGGTGCAGGTACAGCCGCGCCTCGACATAAATCGTGTTGAGCCGTTCGAATATCGGCCGATGTGCCCGGGAAAGCTCGTCGTACTCGGGCAGCCGGCTGCGTAACCGGGAATCGTCGCGCAACGGCTTCGCCGTGCGCCAACGCAGCAACCTTCGCCTCATGCTGGCACGTTCGGGCAGAATCATTTCGCACCCCCACGGTCGACGTTGCCGTCGTTGTGTGTCGTGTACGGGGCTGAAACGGTTACGGTTCGATCGAATTGAGGATCGCGGTGTGTTCGGCCGCCGCCCGCCGCCGCGGCTCCCGTTCCGGTCCCGCCGCCTGCCGCGGCCTCGAACCCGCATCGCCGGCTCAGGTCACCCGGTCACGCCTTGACATCAGCTCGAACGTTTGTTCGACTATGGGGGGAGCCCGACGGTGAGTCCGCGGAGGGGAGGGCCGACTCGTTGTGGGCGATTTCGTCATGAAGTCGTTTTGGAGGTGAATCACCCCGGGCCTCGCCCTCTAATTGCTGAGGATGCCCGGGATGGTGATCTTGCGTGTGCGCTTTGAAAGGTTTGCCGATTTCTGGTCGGGTCGGCCAGTCTTTCCGCCATGCCTGACGCAATGCCCGCCGAGACGGGCCGGTGGTTCCTCGCAGAAGGCATTGACGACCTGCCCGCACATGTGCGCCTTGCCGGGGCGTTCCTGCCGCGCCCTTTACCGTCAATGGTGCGGCTGCAACCGCAGACCTACCGGATTCTCGCGGAGGCGGAACAGGCGATCGGCCGGTTGGACGAGGCCGCGGCACGACTGCCCAACCGTGCCGGTCTCGTGCGGTTGGCACAGCTTCGCGACGTGCACGGCTCCGGCGAGCTCGGCGGCGTCTTCGCGGCATTGCGGGAACTGCTGCTCGCCGATCTGCCGGGCTCGGCCGGCGAGCCTGCGGTCGACCTGAACCTGGCGCGGCACCTACGCGCGAACGACGAGGCGGTGACGTGGGTCCGCGCGGGCGGCTCGCTCAACCTCGCACTGCTGAGCCAACTCGGCGCGATCATCGACGGCTCGCTCGACTCACTGGGCTTCATCGACGGCGAGGACGTGAGCGAGGTCAGCTGGCGCACGTGGCCAGGTCGGCTTGGTGGTCCCGAACCACACGACGCCTACCTGCTGACCGTCCCACCCGGCGCGGAGCTGCAGACCAGCGGCATGCAGTGGTCCGCGTGGGTCGACTCCGGCTGCGAGGCGCCGCTGCTGGCGAGGGTCGGGTTGGGCCACTACCAGCTGTCGGTCCTGTCGCCGGTGGCACACGCCGGCCATCTTTCCCGGCTCTACATCACGCTCGCGCTGATTCGGGAAGGCGCGCTGCGCGACCCGCTGCTGCCCGTGTCCGAATGGCTGAGCCGGCACCGCGACGAATACCGCGACCGTATTCTGGACATGGTGCACAAGGGTGACCTGGACGGATTCCTGGTGTTCTTCGCGTCCGGCATCGCGGCCCTGTGCCACGGCCAACTGCGATTCATCGAGCGCGCGGAGCGAATCAGCGAGGAACACCTCGGCAAGCTGGGCAAACGCATGGACGGAATCGTGCGGGTCACGCGCGACCTGGCCGCCACCCCGCTCACCACGAACCTGCAGATCTCCCGGCGCAACGGCATCACCGTGCAACAGGCCGCCGCCCTGACGAAACAGCTCGTGCGGCTGGGCGTGATCCGCGGCATGAACGGCCGGAACCATCCCCAGGTGTTCACCGTGCCGGAGGTCATGAGCCTGTTCGAGCTGAGCTACCCGACCCCGCCGGACGGCGACGACGACGTGTTCGAGTAGGTCGGCTCGGTCGCCAGCAGCTCCCGGACCTCGTCGGCGGCGGCCTCGTCGACGTCGACGAGAATGGCGAGGGCCTGGCTCCACCGGCGGCGGGCGGCGCCGTGCTGTCCCTGCTCCCACCTGGTGCGCCCACACCACACCAGGACGCGGGCATGGGCCTCCCGCGCGCCAGCGACCTCGCTCAGCACCTCGTCGGCGCGGTCGAAGTACTCCGTCGCCGACCGCGGCCGGCCGGCGGCGTGCATCGTGGCGCCGACACTGGACAGGGCGTCCGCGATGCCGGCGGGGTCGCCGGCATCTTCGCGCAGGTCCACCAGACCCAGGTAGGCGTCGAGCGCCTTGCTCAACCGGCCCCAGTCGCGGTAGAGGTCGCCGAGTGCGCGGAGCACCGCCTGGCCGAGGTCGTCGAGCCCCTCCCGGCGGGTGATCGCCAGCGCGCGCACCCACCGTTCCTCGGCCCGCAACCGGTCACCACCCTCGGCGAACGTGGTGGCGCCCCGGTGCAGCAGGTCGACCAGCGCCACGGGGTCCCGGTCGGCGATGGCGAGCACCTCGCCGGCCTCGGCCAGCTCCGTCCACCAGGCCGGATCCCGCACCAGACCGGCGGCCGGCCAGACCGCGGCCGCGAGCCGGGTCCCGTGCCCGCGCCGCCCGTCCCGGTCACACGCCAGCACCGCGGCCACGACCTCCGCACCGTGCCCGGCCAGCCACGCGCCGACCCGCGCCGGCCCGTGCCGGTCGAGGCTCACCGCCTGAATGAGCTCGCGCGTGTGGTCCGACATGTCGGGTGTCACCACCTCCGTCGGCACCATAATGACCTACGGGCCCGACAAGGGGTTCACGCGACACGGCTGAGGGCCCCATCGCCGGTCCGTTGCCCGAGTACGTCGACCCTGGCAGGTTGCTGGTATGAGTCCACTGAGGACGGCGGTCATCGGCTTCGGGACCGCCGGGCGCGTGTTCCACTCGCCGTTCATCGCCGCGGATCCCGACTACACGCTCCACGCGGTCATGACGAGCCGCCGCGACGAGGTGCGCGCCCGCTACCCCGAGGCCCTCGTGGTGGACAGCGCCGACGCGCTGCTCGACCAGGGGCTGGACCTGGTGATCATCGGCTCGCCGCCGGCCACCCACGCGGAGCTGGCGGACAGGTTCCTCGACGCCGGGGTCGCCGTGGTGGTCGACAAGCCGTTCACCGTCACCTCGGGCGAGGGCCGGGCACTCGTCGAGAAGGCCGACCGCCTCAGCGTGCCGCTGACCGTGTTCCAGAACCGCCGCTGGGACGGGGACTTCCGCACGCTCCAACGCCTGCTGGCCGAGAAGGCGCTCGGCGACGTGTGGCGGTTCGAGTCCCGGTTCGAGTGGTGGAAGCCCGACCGCGGCTCGTCGTGGAAGACGTCGACGCCGGTGACCGAGGGCGGCGGCATCCTGTACGACCTCGGCACGCACGTCATCGACCAGGCAGTGCGGCTGTTCGGCACGGCGGTCCCCGTCTACCAGGAGGTGGCCGGTCGCAGGAGCCTTGGCGGCGACGACGCCTTCGTGGTGCTGGAGCACGAGTCGGGTGTCCGCTCGCACCTGTGGATGAACGGCCTCGCGGCCCAGGTCGGACCGCGGTTCCGGGTGCTGGGCTCCCAGGCTGGCTTCACCAAGCACGGCCTGGACCCGCAGGAGGCCGCACTCCGCGCCGGCGCCCGGCCCACCGACCAGGACTTCGGCCACGAGCCGGCGTCCGCCTGGGGCAGGGTCGGCATCGACGGGGCGACCAGGGCGGTGCCGACGGAGGCCGGCCGCTACGCCGAGTTCTACGTGCTGCTGGCACGCGCCCTGCGGTCCGGTGACCCAATGCCAGTCGACCCGCGGGACTCGGTGCGGGTCGTCGAGCTGGTCGAACGGATCCTGGCGGCGGCGTGACCGCTCGTCGCGGCTACGCGGCCGGACAGCGGGCGCCGGGCCGGGGAACCGTCAGTGCGAGCAGGTAGTCGTCCGCGTAGGCGCGGGTGCAGGCGCTGCGCTGGTACACCGCGTGGCCGGCGCCCTCGTAGGTCACGAGTGCGGTGTTCCGCGGAGCCTGTCGATGGATGTCGAGCGCCCACGCGTACGGCGTAGCCGGGTCGTGCAGTGAGTTCAGCAGCAGGATCGTCGGCGCGTGCGGGATGTTCAGCCGGTGCGGCGGGTTCACCGGTGGCCCGGAGACCCCCATGCACGTCACCGCCTCGTCGTGGCCCAGGGAGCCGCCGAGCATGAGTGGCCCGCGCCGCAGCTCCTCGGCCCGCAGCGCCGAGTACTGCCGGTAGTCCCTGATCCGCAGGGCGAAGTCCTGGCACACGGTCGCCAGCCGGACCGAGTCGTAGTTGTACTCGAACTGTGCCGAGAACGGCGGTTGGCCCGCCGCCGTGTCGGCGATCAGCCGCGCGATGTAGTCGTAGTCCGGGCCGTACAGCTCGCCGAACACCCAGTCCCGCAACCAGTTGCGGGACAACGGTTGCAGGTCGGCGGCGGCGAGCGCCCGCTGCCACGTCGCCAGGACGTCCTGGCCGTGCAGCACGCAGGTGGCCGTGCGGTCGCACCAGCGCACGAACGCCATGAACGCGTCGTCCGCGGCGGCGGCCCGGTCGACCATGAAGTGCCGGAGATCGACGCTGTGGTCGATGTTGCTGTCCAGCACCATCGCACGCACGTGGTCGCCGAACTGCTCGGCGTACTGCTGGCCGAGCAGCGTCCCGTAGGAGATCCCGTGGTAGCTGATCTTCCGCTCGCCGAGCGCGCGGCGGACGGCGTCCATGTCCCGCGCGCCGGTCCCGGTGTCGGCATGGTCGAAGATCGGGCTGTTCTGCGCCCGGCAGCCCGCGATCAGCTGCTTGTCGTAGGCCCGGAAGGCGTCGAACTCGGCCCGGTCGACCGGTTCGCCGCTCGGCCGTGGTCCGGTCGGGTCCGGGCACCGGATGAACTCGCTGCCGCCCGTGCCGCGCATGTCGAAGCCGACGAGGTCGAACCTGGCCAGGACCGCCGGGCTGAAGTAGGTGGTGGTGAGCGCGAACTCCGCGTTCGATGTGCCGGGACCGCCCGGGTTGACCAGCAGCACACCGATTCGGTGCGCCGGGTCGGTGGCCCGGTGCCGCGCCACCGCGAGGTCGACCGTCGCGCCCCGCGGCCGGTCCCAGTCCAGCGGCACCCGCAGGGTTCCGCACTCCCCGTCCGGGAAGTCGATGCACGGGCCCCAGCCGATCGGCTCCGGCGACCACGCCGGCTCCGCCGCCGCGGTGACCGTGCCGGCCGAGAGGAACGCACTGGTCAGGACTGCCGCGAACATCCGCATGGCACGCAAGGCCTAATCCACCTCCGTTGGTACCCCGTCGAATACCCCGTAGCTGACCACCCAGTACGCGACGTAGAGCCCGAGCAACACCCAGCCGTGCCACCGCCGCAGCCGCCCGGTCGACAGGAAGACGGCGGCGGCCCCGGTCAGCACGACCAACACCGGCAGGTGCCAGGAAAGCACATACCGGCCGACCGTGAGACCGCCGGTCAGCAGAATGATCCCGAGCTTTCCGGTGACCGAGAAGACCACACTGCCGATGACGTTCCCGACCCCGATCTCCGGCGCCCCCCTGCGGACCGGCTCGACGGTCAGGAACACGTCCTCGACCGTCAGCACGAGCGTGGCGATGGTCGCGCCGAAGAGCGTGCCGTCGAGCCCGTAGGTCGCCAGGATCCCGCCGGTGCCGATGCCGACGGTCGCGGATCCGACGACGAGCCCGCAGACCGCGAGCACCGCGAACCCGATCCCGGCCCACCCGGCCCGCCTTCCGGTGCTCTCCAACACCTCCGTGTCCCGGAAGACGGGCTTGTCCCGCCGGGGCTCCCGCACGGCGACATAGCCGATGAAGAGCACGAACAGCGCGAGCAGCACGATCCCGTCGACGAGACCGAGCGGCGTCGACGCGAACACGACCATCACCAGCGGCGCGGCGGCGAAGATGACGAGGTAGTCGCGTGGCACCCGCACCTCGGTCGGCGTGAGGATGGCCGCGAGCGCGAGCACGATCCCGACCAGCGAGAGCGCCGTCCCGAACACGGTCCCGAGCGCCACGTCGCCGAGGTCCTCGACGTTGAGCGCGACGCCGAGGAAGACGTCGTCGAACTCGATCCCGGTGAAGACGACGGCGAGCAGGAACAGCGAGATCCGCAGACCGCGGGCGATCGTGACGAGCTGGTCGATCAGCTTCTCCGCGCTGTAGACCAACAGCACCGCGCCGGAGATGAAGACGAAGACGTAGTCCATGGGTCACACGCCGAGCAGCCGTCGTACTTCGGGCGCGTGCCGCCGCGACACCGGGATGAGCTCCGGCGCCCGCGGATCGGTGATGAGGAACAGCTCGCCCTTGCCCCCACGCTCCACCTCGGCGACCCGCCCGAGGTTGACCAGGAACCGCCGGTGCACCCGGCAGAACCCGTGCGCGCGCAGGAGCTGGTCGACGTTGTCCAGCCCGCGAACGGCCGCCTGCAACCGGCCCCGGTCCGTGCTCAGCCACACGGTGTTCCGGTCGGCCTCCGCGTAGCGGATCTCCGACGGCACGAGCACGACCAGCCGGTTGTCCCGCACCCCGATGACCCGCTTCGGCCCGCCGGCGGCCATGCCGGCGGGGTCGGTGTACTCCTCCCCGTCCTGCATCCCGAACTCACAGCACATCCCGACCAGCCGGTTGTCCGCGAACAGTGGCCGCAACCCCACCGCAACCGGGCCGTCCCGCACGACGACCCGCGCGAACCCGCGCCACCGCGGCTGTTCGAGCGACCGCCCGGTGGCCCACCGCACCACCTCGGACAGTCCCGGCACGTCCGGCCGCCACCGCCGCAGCGGCGCGACCACGGGACCGTCGAACGGCATCCCCAGCAGCGACACGGCCGCGGAGTTCGCGACGATCACCCGCCCGCCGAGGTCGAGACACACGTACGGCCCGTCGCCCGCCTCGGCGGCGAACCCGGCGACGACGCTTTGTCCGTCCAGCACCGCCCGCCGGTGCAGGTCAGACTCGACGCTGGCCGCGGCCTTCTCGAGCCAGACCGGCACCTGCTGGGGCAGCCCCGCACCCCACCGCGAGACATCGATCGTCGCGAGCGGGGTGCCGGTGACGACGTCGCGGATCGCGATCCCGGCACAGGCCCAGTCGTGGAAGCCCGCACACCAGTGCTCCGGCCCCGTCACCGTCACCGCGCCACGTTCCTCGAGGGCGGTGCCCATCCCGTTGGTGCCGGTGGTCCGCTCGGACCAGGCCGACCGCGGCGCGAGGTTGCTGTGCTCGGCGCGCCTGCGTGCCTCGGGTGCGCCGTAGGAGGCGAGGATCCGGCCCCATCCGTCGCTGACCGCGACGATCCCGCCCTCGTCGGCCATCTCCCGCCCGGCGAGCGCGGCCAGCCCGCCGACTTTGGTCAGGACCACGTCCTGGTCGAGGCGGTGCTCGTGGCGCTCGACCGCGCCGGGCGCGGACGTCAGCCGCGGGTCGACGTCGTACTGGTCGCGGCACCGCCACCAGGAGGCCAGGATCGCCGGCCGGACGCCGGCGACGGTGTTCTCGCCGGTCGTGAAGCTCTCCCAGGCGCGAGCCACGGTGTGTCGCGTAGATCCCCGGCCTCGCCCACCCGCCGCGCCGATAGCCAACGGAGGCTCCTATGATCAAAGACGTCGTTGTCACAGGGAGTAGCTGTCCAACTATGCCGTGTTTCCGGCCCGTGGGGAAGACATGGAACTGGTCAAGACCGATTTCCTGATACTTGACGAGCGGTTCGCCGGCGTGAACGGCGACGGCCTCATGCGGCGCCTGCACACCGGCTGCCGCTGGACCGAGGGCCCGGTGTACTTCCCCGCCGGCCGGTATCTGCTGTTCAGCGACATCCCGAACGACCGCATGCTCCGCTGGGACGAGACGACGGACCAGGTGGGCGTGTTCCGTCAGCCGTCCGGCTACGCCAACGGGCACACAAGAGACCGCGCGGGCCGGCTGGTGAGCTGCGAGCACGGCAACCGGCGGGTCACCCGCACCGAGCACGACGGCACGGTGACCGTCATCGCGGACCGCTACCAGGGCAAACGCCTGAACAGCCCGAACGACGTGGTCGAACACTCCGACGGCTCGATCTGGTTCACCGACCCGGCCTACGGCATCGACACCGACTACGAGGGCTACCAGGCCGAGAGCGAGATCGGCGCCTGCCACGTCTACCGCGCGGACCCCACGACCGGCGAGGTCAGAATCGTCGCCGACGACTTCGAACGCCCCAACGGCCTGGCCTTCTCCGCGGACGAGACAAGGTTGTACATCGCCGACACCAGACAGACCCCGAGCCACCTCAGGGTCTTCGAGGTGGCCGAGAACGGCACCCTGAGCGGCGGCGAGATCTTCGGCACCAGCGACGCGGGCGGCTTCGACGGCGTCCGAGTCGACACGGCAGGCCGGGTCTGGACCGCCGCCCACGACGGCCTGCACTGTTTCGCCCCCGACGGCACCCTGATCGGCAAGCTCCGGGTCCCGGAGACCTGCTCGAACCTCACGTTCGGCGGCCCCCGCCGCAACGAGCTGTTCGTGACGGCGTCAAGCTCCGTCTACACCCTCCGGGTCAACTTCAACGGCGTCCACTGACCGTTCGCTGAGCACGAAGACCCGGAACTCACGCCCGGCCGCGAGCCGCTTCTCCATCTCGTACCCGGGCCAGATACGCACGGCCAGCTCCCAGAGCTTCGCCAGCTCGTCCTCCCGCGCCCGCCGCGCGACCACGGGCACAACCCGCCCACGGACAAGAATCGTGGCCTCGGGATGCGCCATCAGGTTGAGCGTCCACATCGGATGCTTCGGCCGCCCCCACCCGGACCCGATCAGCACGTACTGGTCCCCGTAGGGCGTGTAAAGCAGGTCACTGGCCCGAGGCAGCCCAGTCTTCCGCCCGGTGGTAACCAACCGCAACGAAGGCATCCCCGCAACCCGAAGCAAACTGACCCGCCCCGAACTGACCCGATGCAACCTGTGGTCGATCCAAATGATCACCGGCGCAAGTTTCATCACCCTGGGGAAACGCCCCAACCACCGAGCCACCGGCGTCAAGAAATTCACGCCAAGACTCTAGATCCGACCGCCCCCACCCCCACCACCGCCCGACGGCACCCAAACCACCACCAAGCCAAACCTAAACCACCGCCTGGGGCACCCAAACCATCACCAAGCAGAGCCCAACCATCGCCTGGGGGCGCCTGAACCATCACCGAGCCGCGCCGCGCCGACACCGCGCACCGTGGGGGGCATGGGGGGCTCGGCCCCCCAACATCATGACGAACCCTCACCTGGAAGGTGCCCCGAAGGGCACCGAACAGGCTTCGCCGAGGGTGAGTGACGGGACTTGAACCCGCCACATCGGCGTGTCGGACCTGCATTTTGCCTGGTCGCCCTTTCTCGATCGCGCGTTTCAGTGCGTTTCGATCCAGCAGATTACGTCTCGGTACGCGGCCTGCATCCCCGCGGGGGATGCGTCGGGGGATGCCTCGGGGGATGCGCGCCAGGGCGCTCACAGAACTGCTCTGGAACGGTTCCGAAATGGCCCGCGGGAACGCGCCGGCGGAAGCGATGCAGAAACGTGGCGCGTTTCCGGCGGTGTCCCGGTCGCATCCCGGCGGCGGCTTCGCGGCAGGCTCGTGCGGTCTCAGGCGGGTCCACGGCAGGTACACCCGGGGGTATCGACTGGGTGAGCAGACCGTACCCGGTTGGGCGTTGTGGCGAGCGCAGGTGTCCTGTTGTTCCAGCTTGTGGGCGCTTGGCTCTACTCACGGTGTCGCGCACCGTCTTGTGATGTCACCTGCTCGGGTGAATATCTGGCGTGGCCTCTGGTCGTTAGCTCCGCGCGTCCGCCACTTGCGGTAGATCGACTGCACTTGCAAGTTCACCCGCATGTCACGCACTCGAAGCGTTAAAGTCGGCATCTGGGGACAGTCCATATTGAATCGCTGCATGGAAAGGACTGGGGGCGGGTCAATGTTAGTCCGACGGAAAAACTTATGGGGAATTGCGACTATGATTGTCGCGCTGCTTTGTGTTGCGAATCGAATTGCTGTTATTCGATTGCGAAAGCGCTTGAGTGAAGTCGAGAAAGACACCCGCGAGATGCGGCCGAAGGTCACGGCCGTGTATGACGTCGAGCGCATGCGCACGGCGTTCAGGTCTTCGGGTCCGCAGACCTCAGTCCCGGTCACGGCAGACGGGGAGTCGTGATGCTAGGGGGCCGAGGTGTCGGCCGCCTGCTGTCGCATCCCTTCCTTGTAACCAGCTTGGTAGCTCATGATCACGTCGCGCGCCAACTGCGGATACTCGGTCCGCCGCAGCACCGTCTGCCACCGCGCGAGCACTTCTACCAGGGACTTAGGCAGGTCGTTGACGTCTTCTCGGGGGAGATGCAGCACGTCTTCGGCCAGCTGGGCGTAGTCGGACTGTCTCAGTTCGCGCGCCCAGCTGGCGAGGAGTTCGACCAGGCTGGTCGGGGAGCCCGCGGCGTGTGCGGGGAGGGGGGTCGCTTCGCCGCCTTCGAGCACAGCGAGCGTGCTGCCGTGCTCCCAGTCCAGGGCGTCGTCGATGGCTCTGGCGACCTCGTCGGTGACGTTCGTGCCCTCGAAGTCCTTGCGGATGTTGCGGAACAGGGTTGTGGAATAACCCGACCGCTCGGCGACAGCCTCCCACGTGATACGCAACTCTTTCACACGGCGTTCCATGCGAACCGCAAGTCGCTCGCGGTTTCGACGGCTGTGCCTGATTTCCATGCGCCGGAGGATATCTGCGCGTGAGGTAATCCTTAACTCTGACAGCCCTTCTGTATCGATTCGGTTGTCCACCTTTTGTCCCGACTGGTGACACCTGGCGCAGACTTGTCCCAACTTGCGACAGCTTGCGATGACTTGCGATATAGTCGCAACGTGACCGCAAGCAGTACCACACCTGCACCCGCGCAGTTACGCACTGTCCCGTTCGTTGGTGCTCGCGTCCGCCAGTGGCGGCACGAGCTGGGCTTGACCGCTGAAGAGTTCGTCGAGCTGGTCAGGGAGCAGGGCAGGCAGTTGTCAGCCTCCGGTCTGACCGCGATCGAGCGCGAGGACAACGGGCCCTTGCCGGGTACCGCGCGGGCCATCGCCGCGGCGCTCGGTCGCAAGGTCCGCGACTTCCATCCCGACGTGACCCCGGAGGAGGTTCGGCCATGACGACAGCACCTGAGCGCTGCCTGACGATCGAGGAGCTGCGCGAGTTCCTGGGGTTCGAGAAGGACCGCGTGATCCGGGAGAACGTGCGGAACAGGTTATGGCCGCACCTGCGGATCGGGCGCAAGATCCGGTTCTCGCCGGACCACGTGTCGGCCATCTTGGCGATGCACGAGCAGGGGCCGGGGGAGTCGGGACCGGCCCGGTCGCCTCGGCGTCGCCGGCCGACGCCCCCTGGGGTCGATCTGTCGTCTCTCCCTATCACGCAGCGGTCCCGAGCAGCGCGAACAGTCCCGGGTTGATTCACACACTACAAATGATGTAGTGTTTGAAACAGCAAGAAGGGAGGCAGGCAGATGCAGTACAACCGAGTGGACAAAGAGACGCCGAGCGACGAGCACGGCCTCGACTGCCTGATCTGCGAGACCGGCCGCTGTGTCACCGACATCTACATCGTCAACCCGGACGGGTACGGCACTACCGAGCACACCTGCGACTACGAGGGCTGCATCCAGCACGTCATCGCCACCAAGCACCACGGCGACGCTGACGTGCTAGTCGAGTTCAGCACCGCGCCGCTGCCCGTCGCCGAGGTCGCCGAGCTGCCCACTGCGCACCCGCAGGTGGTGGCGGCGTGAACGTCTTCTTCTGGGTAGCGGTCGCCGTGGCCGCTGCGAGCGCGCTTGGGCCGCACCTGTGGGGGCTGGCTACCTACCAGCTCCCACGCCTGGTTCGCGCCGTCCACCGCCGTATCACCGGCGGTGGGCAGTGAGCACGCCGATCCTGGACCGCGAGAACCGGCCGAGCACTGCCCGGCCGGTTCCGTCCGAGCTGTTCCCCGGCGTGGTCATCGTGTGCCCCGCGGACGCGCCCGAGGACGTCTGGCTGCGCGAGCGGCTGAACGGCATCGGCGGCAGCGACGTCGCCGCCGCCGTGGGCATCTCGCGCTACTCCAGCCCGTACCGGGTGTGGGCCGAGAAGACCGGTCGCAGCGACCCCGAGCCTGACGAGGCATCCCGCGAGCGCATGCTCTGGGGCCACCTGCTGGAGCCCGTTATCCGCGCTGAGTTCGCGCGCCGCCACCCGGAGTTCATCGTCGTCCCCGGCGAAGGCACCTACGCCCGCGTCGGCGCGCTGTGGCAGCGCGTCAACGTCGACGGATTGGTGTTCGACCGCAAGACCGGCGCACTGCTCGGCGTGCTGGAGATCAAGACCGGCACGCACTGGCAGCTCGACGCCTGGGAGGGCGAGGAGATCCCCGTCTCCTACACCGCACAGGGGCAGTGGGCGAACTGGGTCCTCGGGGAGGAAGCGCAGCGCACGTTCTACGCCGCGCTGCTGGACACCTCGACGTACGTGGAGAAGGTCAATCCGCGTGACGACGAGCTGATTGCCGACCTCGTGGATCTCGCCAGCGACCTGTGGCGGCACGTCGAAGACGACACGTTGCCGCCGATCGACGGGAGCGCAGCCACCACCGAGACGCTGCGCCGGATCAAGGCCCTCGTCGGCGAGCGCGTCGACCTCGACCCGTCCTGGCGCAAGGGCGTCGCACGGCGCGACGAGCTGTCCGAAGAGATCAAGGCTCTCAAGAAGGAACGCGACGAGATCGACAACCAGCTACGCGAAGCCATGGGCACCGCGACCGAGGCGTACCTCGACGGCGAGCCCGTGTTCACCAACCGGCCGACCGCCGGTGGCCGGTCGACCGACTACGACGGCTTCCAGCTCGCCGCGCCTGACCTGTACGAGCAGTTCGTGACCGTGGGCGAGCCCGGCCGGACCCTGCGGCGCAAGACCACCAAGAAGAAGAACACCCGCACCACCACCACCACGCAAGCAGCAGGAGAGAACGCAGCATGAGCAACGCCACCGCACGCAACGAACTCGCCGCCGTCCGAGAGCAGCGCGAGCAGTCCAAGGCCCCGGCCCTGGTGCAGATGCTCGAAAACCCCAGGTGGGCACAGGCGTTCGCCGACGCGTCCCCGAAGGGCGCGGAGGCAACCCAGGTCATCCGCGACGTGATGACCGTCGCCCGCAAGACGCCGAAGTTGCTGGAGTGCAACGCGATGAGCGTCATCGGCGCGGCCATGACCTGCGCGCAGCTCGGGCTGCGGGTCGCGGTCATGGGCCACGCCTGGATCTTGCCGTTCAAGCAGCAGGCGCAGCTGGTCATTGGGTACCAGGGTTACCGCGAGCTGGCGTTCCGCTCGGGCATCGTCGAATCGATGATGGCCCGCCCGGTGCACGAACACGACTTCTTCGAGGTGCACTACGGCGTCGAAGACACGCTGCTGCACCGGCCGCCGAAGCGCGGGACGGAGCGCGGCGAGATCACCGACTACTACGCCATCGTGAAGTACACCAATGGCGGTCACGCGTTCTGGACGATGTCCAAGCAGGAAGTCGAGCGGCACCGCGACCGGTTCGCGTTGCAGAAGGACTTCAAGACCGGCGAGGTCAAGGGGCCGTGGAAGGACCACTTCGACCAGATGGCCGCGAAGACGTGCTTCCTCCAGCTCGCCCGCTGGATGCCCAAGTCCACCGAGATGGCGATGGCGATCGAGGCCGACAACAAGGTCCGCGTCGACACCAGCCCGGACGGCATCCACTCGGGCTACGTGCCCAACCCGGACGGCAGCGAGCCGATCGAAGCCGACGTGGTGGAGGAGTAGCCCATGGACATCACCCGTACGCACGTGTCCATCCTGCGCAAGGTCCAGGACGGACACGTCGGGTGGGAGCCCAACCCGAAGGCGCGGGGCTTCACCCGACGCATGTCCAGCGGCATCCAGCGCCGGTACCAGCCGACCGGCGAGCACCTGCACGAGCTGATCGCGCTGTGGCAGCTCAAGTTCGGCGGGTTCATCGCGCCAGCCAAAGCGGACGTCCCCGGCCCGGTCGTGTTGACCGGGCTCGGGGTGGCCGAGCTGCACGGCTCGGAACCCAGCGACGACAGGAGATCGGCATGACGACGGCTCGTGTGGACATGATCCCCGCCCAGGCGCTCGAACTCGCGGCCCACTCACCGCACGAACTGACCCGGTTCCTCGACAGCCTCGACGACTCCACGCTAGCGCTCGTCGGCGAGCTGGCGCACCGGGTAGACCTCGCGGTCGGCCGCGAGCAGCTGCACCGCGAGTTCGTCGCGCTGTGGGACCGGGTCGGGCTCAAGCACAAGCGCTCGCGGCTCTGGCCGGACGCTGAGCCCGCCCCCGTCGAGGAGCCCGCCGAGCGCACGCAGGTCCCGCCGGCCGATGCCGTCGCCGCTCAGGACCCGCCCCCCGACGAGCAGGCAGTCAGTTGATGGCGCGACGACTCAAGCTCTCCAAAGAGATCCGTCCCCTGATCAACGCCGCCGAGGCCGCAGGCTGGACCACAGCCCGCACACGCTCGAACCACCTGCGACTGCTCGCCCCGAACGGCGTAGACGCGGTCCTGGTGTCCCACACCGCAAGCGACTGGCGCGCCCGCAACAACCTGCGCGCAGACCTGAAACGACACGGAGTTGCCCTGTGAACATCGCCTACCCGGACGCCATCCCCGTCATCACCACGGCCGGGAAGCCTCTCGGGTACGTCTACCCGGCCGCCGCCGTGCACGAGCACTGGTGGGTAGTCGGCGCAGACGGCTACCGGTCCCCGTTCCCGCACCGCAGCCGCGCCGCTGCCGTGATGCAGCTCTGCCGGTTGTCCAACCACGACCCGATGGAGATCGTCGACCCGCAGCTAACCGCCGCCCTGGCGCACCTGGGCGGGCAGTTCGGGGCGCTCGCGGTCGCGCTCACCGCCGCGCGCCTGACCGACCCGGCCGCGGTCGTCGGGCAGTTGCTCGCCGAGCAGCCGGGCGACCTCGAGGAGAGCCCGCAGCCGGGTCCGACGCTGGAACGCGACGTCCTGCGACGGGTGATCACCGGCCTGCTGGGCCCGCACACCGCGCGGGAAGTCCTCACCGCCTACGACAGCGTGGCGGGCTGCGTCGTGCCAGTCGAGCTGGTCACCGCGGCCCCCGTGCGCGTCGAGATCACCCGTGGCGGTGACTCGTGACCGCTGTCGAAGAGGTCGACCTGCGATCGGTCGCCGGGCACAGGGCCGTGTACCAGCGGGAGACCTGCCACGAAGGACACCCCGAGGTGCTGGTGTGCGCGGTGTGCGACCAGCTGTGGCCGTGCCGGTTCGTGGCCCGGCTGCGCGACGTCGGCCCGGACGGGGAGGCGGGACGCCGTGGGTGAGGACGAGCCCGTGCCGCCGACGAACGTGCAGCTGGTCTACGACGGGGACCGCCGCCGCCCAGTCGACTGCGTGTACCGCGGCCGCGACCGCGAAGGGCTGGCCGTGTGGCAGATCGTCGGCCCTGAGAGCCAGTACGAAGGCGTACGCGCGTTCGTGATCGAGCGCATGCCGCCACACACGCGGATCTGCGCGGAGTGGGACGGCGACCAGCGGGCCGGGGGCAGCCATGACTGACACAGCGCCGGCCGCGGTGCTCGTGCGCCTGAGCGACCAGGAACGTGCCGTGATCGGCGAGCACGCCGACGCGCTGACGGTGCCGGTGTCCACAGTGCTCAAGCGCATGGCGCTCGCCGGTGTCCGCGCGACCCGCGCCGCAGGTGTGACTGCGCAGCAGCTCGTCAACGGCGCGGCTGCGGCGCTCGGCCGCGACTTCCCCACCTGGGGCGAAGGGTCGCGCCGCCGGACCGCGGAGTCGGTGATGCGGTGGCTTCTCGCCCGCTGCGCGGTCGTGCCGCTGCCCGCGCCGCTCACTGCCAAAGGCGTGTGGGCAGTGCAGCTCGCTGACGGGCAGGTGATGGAGGTCCGCGCCGGAGAGGACCACGGCCACGGCACGGTCACAGTCCACTTCGCAGACGGCTACCTGACCTTCCAGGCCGGCGAGTTCCGCGCGCTGGCTGCGGCCGGACTCGCTGCGGCGGGGCTGGCTGAGCAGCAACCCGAAGGCGGGAGGTCGTGACGTGGCGAGCTGCACGCGATCGAACATGTCCGGCGGCACGGGCTGGAAAGACCCGACCCCTGGCTGGTTCGACGACGTGGCCGTGTGGCTGGCGCTGCGCGGCCGACGTGACCAGATCGGCCGGCCGCTGCACCGCGCCGAGCGCCACGAAGTCGCCCGCCGCGTGATCGCAGCCGGGGGCGACGTCGAAGCAGTCGCGCAGGCGGCAGGCTGCCGCCACGGCGACGCCAAGAAGCTCGTCGAGGAGGTGATGACCACCGCACCCAAGCCACGCATGCACACCTTGCTCGACGTACTCGATTCACTACACCGCCGCACTTGACAGGAGAACACCCAGTGGCACAACAGACCCTCGTAGAGCTGGTCGACGACCTGGACCCCACCGGCGAGACCATCGCTGCTGAGACAGTCCGGTTCGGACTCGACGGCGCTGAGTTCGAGATCGACCTCTCCGAGGACAACGCCGGACGACTGCGCGACGTCTTCGACGAGTTCATCCCGCACGCACGTCGCACGGGCGGCCGCAAGCAGCGCAAGCTGCTCGGCGCACCGGCGGCGGCCGGGGGCAAGCCCAAGGCGTCGCCCGAAGCGGCGCAGATCCGGGAGTGGGCGAACGCCAACGGATACGGGCTGCCTGAGCGCGGACGCATCGCCGCTCACATCGTCGAGGCGTACCGGCAGGCGCAGGTCGCCGAGCCCGCGAAGGCCCCGCGCCGCCGCAAGCCCGCGGCGAAGGCCCGCAAGTAGTAGTTCCAGCAACACCAGTCCAGGAGAAGACGATGACCATTGCCCCGCCCAGCGCTGATGTCCGGACGTGGCCGCCCGAGCGGATCGAGTGCGGGATCGTCGCCGCGCTGCGCCGCCGCGAGTTCAGCACGGCAGGCAGTCTGCTCGCGCTGCTCAGCGACCGCGACCGCGAGCGCGCCCACGCCATCGAAGGCGCGGTGACGATCGGCACGACGTTCGCCCAGCGGGCCCGCGAGCTGGTCGACGTGCACACGTTCGGGATCGAGTTCGACGGCCCGATCCGGGATCCGCGCCGGGACTGCTCGCAACCGGGCGCGTTGTGCTCGCTGTGGGCGCTCACGCAGGTTGCTGCGGTGTGGGTGTCGACGGCCGGAGACGTCGCGCAGGCGGCGTCGTGGCTGTCCAACCGCGGGGTGCCGGTCGCACGCGACGACACCCCGCGGGTTGGTCTCGTCTCCTCCTGGACTGACCGGTCACGCGTGCTCGTGACCGATCGCCAGCTGCCCGCGCTGCGCGTGCTCACCCGCCGCGCGGTCGCGTTCGACTGCTGGGAGCAGTCGCTCCAGGACCTCGAGTTCGCCGCGCTCGGTCTCGGGACGCGGTAGGGAAGGAGGTCGGCAGTGGACGTTCCTGACCTCGACCGGTACCAGCCGGAACAGGTGGTCGAGCAGCTGACTGGCGAGCAGCGCGCCATGCTCGCCGCCGCAGCGCCAGCGTCTGAGCGGGGGCGACGGCTGCGGTTGGGCATGCACGGGCGCAGCGAGCGCGACGCGCAGGCGCTGGTGCGGCTCGGGCTGGTCGACCCGCTCGGCGAGTACCGCGACGGCCCGTACGCGCTGACCCGGCAGGGCGTCGCAGTGCGGCGGGCGCTCGTCGCGATGACAGGGGAGGCGCGCCGGTGACAGTGCGGGTAGTGACCGGCCCGCGGCGTCGTCCCCGGCGGCCGGCCGCGAAATCCGGCAAGACGCTCCTGGTCCGCGGCGTCGGCAAGCTCGCGGATGTCGGCGACTACAACGCGCTGGTGTCGGCGACGATGACCGAAGACGTCTGGCAGGCGCAGGTGATCAAGGAAGCCATGGAGCAGGGCTGGATGGTCGTGCACTACCGGAAGGCGTTGCGCCAGTCAGGCGGCTACTCGACGCCCGTGCAGGGCCACAAGGGCGCGCCGGACCTGCTGATGGCCCGCGCTGGTGTGGTGCTGCACGTCGAGTTGAAGACCGACACCGGCAGGTTGTCGAAGGAACAGAAGCGGTGGCGGGACGAGATCGGGCCTGCGCAGTGGCGGCTGTGGCGTCCTCGTGACCGCGACGCTGTGTGGGCTGAACTCGCTGCGAGCCCGCCGCCGCCAGGCCGTCGCGCTGCTGCGGCGTAACTGCTTCGTGGGGCGTGACACCCGCCTGTCCAAGGGGGGTGTCACGCCCCGCTGTCGTCTGTCCGAGTGAGACTGCACGCTGTTACCCGACTGGTATCGCAACCCGTCGCAAGTCGAGACTAGGTTGGGGCACGTGAATCGCAAGCCGAACTGGACACGTGTTGTAGTGTGTGTGACGAGTGATCAACGAGCCGCCCAGGTCAGCGCGTTATGTACCCGCAGCTGGGGCCGGGGACACGCGGAGCGGTGATCACTATCGCGACACCCAGACCTGTCGCAACCTGATCGCAAGGTGACGTCATGACGGAGAGTCGCTGAAGTCGCAAAAAGGCCCCGCGCGGGGTGTGCACCCGCCGGGGCCCAGACACAGAACCGAATACCGCAAGGAGTTGGTCTGCGTGACCGCCATTCTGCCACACCGAGGCAGCCAGCCATACCCCGCCGTGAACCTGTTCGCGGCAGTGAACGCCCTGGTTAAGGGGGTCTGAGGATGCCTCGCACGCACGGCAAGACCAAGTGCGCCACCTGGTCAGATGACGACTTCCTCGCCCTCTCGCCCGCCGAGAAAGTGCTCTACATGGCGCTGTACTCGCACAAGGGCACGTCCTACGCCGGGGTGCACGACTACCGGCCGACGCGGCTGGCGAAGCTGATCGCGCCGAACGCCACGCCCGTCGACGCTCGACGCGTCGCCCAGCGACTCGCCGACAAGCGGTACCTCGTGATCGACGAGGAGACCGAAGAGGTGTTCGTGCGCTCGTTCGTGCGCCACGACGAGCTGTACAAGGCCCCGAAGATCATGGTCGCGTCAGTGTCGGCGTTCGACGAGATCCACTCACCGGTGATCCGCCGGGCCTACCTGATCGAGCTGCGCCGCCTGCGCGAGGAGTTCCCCGAGGCGAACGGCTGGAACGACTCGCGCGTCACTGGCCTACTGCGTCGCCCGCTGCCCCCGACCGGCGGGCAGGACACCGACGAGCTGGCCAGCTTCGACGCCCTCGACGGGCTCGACGCCACCCCCGCCCGCCAGCAAGCCGCCGTGGTCCCTGAGCAGGGCAGGAAGGGTACGGGAAACCCTTCCGGAAAGGGTTTCCCCAAGGGTTCCGCAGACCCTTCCGGTGACTCTTTTTTTGACCCTTCGGGCAAGGGTTTCCCTACTACAACTTCAACAACAACAACAACTACGAGAGCTAAAGCTCTCGACGCGCCTGGCGGCGCGGCGGCGGCGAGCGATGACCCGACGTCGACCCCGACCCCGATCGACGGCGGGTTGTTCCCTGCCCCAGCCGACAGCGGCGAGAAGCCCGACCCGGAAAGCGCGCAGACCGTGCTGGCCTGGTGGCTCGACCGCTGCAAGGTCCGCCCGCCGAAGCCGACCATCGGGCACGTCGCCAAGGAAGTGAAGTCCCTCCTCGACGAAGGCATCCCGGCCGAGCACGTCTACCGCGGGCTGGCCCGCTGGATGGAGAAGGGCCTCGGGCACCCGTCGCAGATCCCGAACGAGGTCAACGCCGCGATGAACGGCAGCGAGCAGTCCCGCTTCCCGCTGCGCGCCGTGTCCGGCGGCTACTCGACCGGCCCGACGCTCTACCGCAACCCGTCTCGCGACGCCTACGCCGACAACACCCTGTGAGCACACACCCCATGACCACCACAAACGTCCCGGCCCCGTTCCCCGAGCCGGACCCGATGAGACTCGCCGTCGTCCGTGAAGCCGCCCTGCGCCGCTGGGCGACTAAGACCCCCGCCCGGTGGCGCAACGCCCCCGTCACCGACACCCACCCGGCCATCGAAGCCTGGGTGCGCCACCTGTTCGAGAGCGCGTGCCGCAGCTCGTCCGGCAAGATCGAGACCGGCCCGTCGCTAGTGCTCAACGGCTGGACCGGTACCGGGAAGACCCACGCCGCGTGGTGGGCCATCGGCCGACTCGCCCGCGCTGGTGTGCTCGCCACCTGGGAGTTCGTGACCGCCGCGAAGATGTACGAGGAGCTGCGCCCCCAACCAGGTCGCGACACCCGCGCCCGGTTCGAACAGCTCGCGAACACGCCGCTGCTCGTGCTCGACGACGTGGGCGCGGGCTACAAGCAGTCCGAGTGGACCGTGTCGGTCGACTACCAGCTGGTGAGCGAGCGCTACGACCACATGCGCCCGACCATCATCACCACCAACCTGCCGACCAAACGCCCACCGCGCCGCGACGACGAGCCGCTGGACGAGTACGAACGCAAGTACAAGCGCGTGCTGACCGACGTCCTCGAGGACCGGGTGCTGTCCCGGCTCGCAGAGATGTCGGGCGGCCCGGCAGTGTGGTTCGACGGCCCGGACCGCAGGCGGGGCGAGTCGCGATGACCGCCGCTGTCGAAGACGTCGAGCCGGTGAGCGACGTCGAGCTGGACGCCGAACGCGCGGTGCTCGGCGCGATGATGACCCCGCTGTACGTGACCAGCCGCGACGGCGAGCCCGAAGCGCTCTCCTCGCCGGTGATCGCCGAGGTCCGGCGCACGCTCTCGGCCGAGCACTTCTACCAGCCCCGCCACCAGGCCGTCATGCGCGCCATCTGCGACCTCGCCGACTCCGGCCGCAAGGGCATCGAGCCCGTGCAGGTCGCCGAGGAGCTGCGTCGGCGCGGCGAGCTGACCCGCATGGGCAGCCCGACCTACCTGCACGACCTGCTCGCAGCCTCACGCCAGGTGGCCGCGACCGGCCAGGCTTCCCACCTGGCTGAGATCGTCCGTGCTGGCGCGAACCGGCGCGCCACGCTCGTCTACTCCCAGCGGGTCGCGCAGGCCGCACAGGCGCTGCCCGAGCCCGAGCGGCTGCCCGAGATCATCGCCGGGCTGCACACCAAGTTCCTCGCCGACGTCGCCACCACGAGCGAGGAAGAGTTCCACTCGATCGGCAACAGCGAAGACCTGATCCAAGGCGTCCTCGACTCGTGGGGCCACCCGCAAGAGTCCGCGATGACGACCGGGATCCGCGACGTCGACCGGGCCCTGAACGTCGACCTCGGCGCGCTCGTCGTCGCGGCCGGCCGACCCGGCTCCGGGAAGTCGGTGTTCGGCGCGCAGGTGGCCGGGCACTACGCGATGGAGCGCGGCGAGCCGGTCGTGTTCTTCTCTGCGGAGATGACCCGCGCCGAGCTGGTGCAGCGCGACCTTGCCCGCCAGGCCGGGGTGCGGCTCGACTCCGCGTCCGGCAAAACCCACCTGATCGACTCCGAGAAGATCAAGCTCGCCAAGGCGGCCCAGGACTACAAGCTGCTCGGGACGCTGCTGTGGTACGACGACACCCCGCACCTGTCCCTGCCCTACATCCGGGCCAGGGTCGCAGACGTCGCCTCGATCGCGGGCCCGCCCCGGCTGATCGTGATCGACTACCTCCAGCTGATGCAGCTGCCCAAGGCCGACCGCAAGGATCTCGCGCTGGGTGAGGTGACGCGCCAGCTCAAGATCATGGCGCAGGAGCTGAACTGCATCGTCCTGTTGCTGTGCCAGCTCAACCGCGGCCCCGAGTCGCGGCCGGGCGGGCTGCCGATGCTGTCGGACCTGCGCGAGTCGGGCGCGATCGAGCAGGACGCCGACGTGGTCATGCTGATTCACGACGTCGCGAAGTACACCGACGAGCGGCCCGGCGAAATCGACCTGATCCTGGCCAAGCAGCGCAAGGGCTCCAACCCCACCATCACGCTCGCGGACTACCGCGCGTTCGCCGCGTTCCGGGACCTGTCCAGGCAGTCCGCGCCGTCCACGCACGGGGTCACGAACCTGGACGACCCGAACGCAGGCTGGTGGCAGAACTAGCCCGCCTGAACTCCGGTCCCGGCACGACCGCCCTCGTGCCGGGACCGGCCCCGCACCCAAGGAGGCACCCGCGATGACGACCCGATCCACCCGTCGTGTCGAGAAGACCGTGCGCGACGGCCTCACGCTCGACGACCTCGCCGAGTTCGTCTCCCGCGCCTACGCCGAGGGCGCAGCCGGCCGCGAGAACGTCGCCGGGCTCGTCCGGTTCAACGGCAACGTCAAGCAGGTGCGCGTCACGATCACCGACGACGGGGACGACGACACCGCAACCAACGCGGAAACCGAGACTGCTGCCGGCCGCACCAGCGGGTAGCGCTCGCACGTAGCGCAACCCCCGCAACACACCGCAACTCGCTTTGCAGTGTGTGAAACAGACCTGTACTCTGTGGATCGCGAACGCAACTCTGTCGCAAGTTGATAGCGCAACTCTCGACAGGCGTTCGACACCCGCCACCACCACAGCGGGCGCGACCTCACCGGCGAAGCCGCACCCCCCGCAACCACAGGAGCAGGAATCTGTCCATGGCACGCATCCGTCCCAAGCTCGCGACGCCGCTACCCGTCGGGGTGCTCGTCGGCGTCGGCGTGGTCGCGCTCTGCGCCGCGGCGCTCTCGTTCGACAGCCTCGACGCCCTCGGCCAGCGCATCGGCTGGACCAGCGTCCTGGTCGAAGACCTGCCCGTCATCGGCGAGTTCAAGTTGTCCATGCTGCTGCCGCTCACCATCGACGCCCAGGCCGCCGTCGCCACCTACGCCTGGCTGCACCCCGCGATCAGCAAGCGCGGCCAGGACCACGCGCAGATCATCGCCATCGGGTCACTCGTCGTCTCGATCATCGGCAACGCCGCAGAGCACGTCATGGCCGCCTACGACGTCCGGATCTCCTGGTGGGGCATCGCGCTCGTCGGCGCGATCCCGGCCGTGTCGCTGTTCGCCACCGTGCACCTGTGCTCGCTGCTCGTCACCGACTTCCAGGTAGCGCGGGCCGCCGCCGTCAAGCAGCACGCCGCCGAAACCAGCGTCGTCGAGCAGGCACTCGCCCGCCCCGAGCCGCGCAAGCCCCGCCGCGAGCGCGCTACCGGTAGCGCAGAAGGTCGCGCAACCGGTAGCGCAGCACCCGAGCCCTTCGACCAGCCCCGCGACGTCGAGCCCGCTACCGACACCCCGGCAGACGACACCGCAACCGGCGAGCCCGCGCACGACACCGACACCGACACCGACACCGACACCGACACCGACACCGGCAGCGGTAGCGACACGAGCGCCACCGGCAGCGGCGAGAACGCGACCACGGCAGTCGAGAACGCCATCGCCCACGCCGTCGCCACCGGCACGCCGTGGCGCGACCTCAACGCCGCCGACATCGCCCGCGCCGTCCGCGGGCAGGGCATCAAGTGCTCCGACCCGCTCGCCCGCCGCATCGTCGCCGCCCGCCGGGTCGACGAGATGCGCCGCTACGTCGCCGCAGCGCTCGCCCAGGGCCGCCAGCTCGGCAGCCTCCACCCCCAGGAACTCGTCGACCACGCAGGCGGCAAGTCGCTCGACGCGGCGTCCGGCGTGCTCGACGAGCTGCGCGCCGCAGCCGCCCGCGCAGCCACCCACAACTGACCAGAGAGGAGGAGACACCCCCGTGCTCGCACAGGCCAAAGCCGCCGTCATGTGGCTGTTCATGGCAGGCGTCGTCATCGGCCTGCTGTCCTGGTTCGTCGCCAACCCGACGCAGGTCGCAGACGCCGTCGTCTGGGTCATCGACCTCGGCCGCGACGTCGTGATGGCCATGATCACCACTGTCCGCTCGATCGCCAACAGCTTCTAGTTGATCAAGCAAGACCCAACATTCACACCCGCACCACCACCACGCACCGGAAGGACTTCCACACCCGTGAGCACCACCACCCCGCAGGACCTGCGCCAGATCGCCGACCGCGCCGTCGCGTTCGGCCGCCAGGTCACCACCTACCTGGTCGACCTCGAACTGCCCGTTGACCCCGCCGACCAGCGCGACGACCAGTACACCGCCGAGTACCGCGAGCAGGTCCTCGCCGCGATCAAGAGCGCCCGCGAAGCAGCCGATGGCATCTTCGGGACCGCCATGCGGCTGCTCGGCGACACCGCCGGGAGTGACCCGCGGCCGTGACAACCACAGCCACCGCGCCGCCCGACACGCCCACCAAGGGCAAGCCGGACGCCAAGACACCCGACACCGGCGCGCCCACCACGGCGCGTCGGCGGGTGCCGCGCGAAGTGTGGCTGCTGGCAGCTCCGGTCGCGGTCGGGCTCGTCACGCTCGCCAGCATGACGCTCGGCCCGACCGGAGCAGTCATCGCCGTGGTGGCCCTCGTCGTGCTCGCAGCGCTCGTGTGGTGGCTACGCCGCCGCCACGCTGCCCGTAACGGCGACACCAACGGCAAGGCCACCGACACCGGCAAGCTCCCCCCGAAGCTCGCACGAGCACTCGCCCGCATCCCCAAGAAGCTCATGCCCAAGGGCCTCGCCGCCCGGCTCGCACCCCGCGGGCGCGGACTGCCCGGCCTGTCCGTGTTCAGCTCGAGGACGCCCCGCGGAGCACGCGGCGGGATGCCCCGCACCGTGCTCGGCCGGTCCCGCGCCGCCCGCGCAGCCAAGGCAGCCGGGCTCAGCAAGGCCCCGTCGACCGTGCTCGGCCGCTCACGGGCGCAGCGCTCCGGCGCAGGCACCCAGACCGGCAGCACCCGGCGCGGGCTGTTCGGCCGCAAGCCCGACAGCAAGGCAGGGGCGTCGCTGCTCGGCCGCTCGACCAAGGGCAGTGCACCCGGCGGCCGGCCGTCCCCGTCGGGTCCAGCGGGCAGCGCGTCTCGACCCGGCAGCAGGCCCGGCAGCGGCGGCGGCCGGTCGGGCAGCCGGTTCGGGAAGCTGTTCGGCGCCGGCAGCTCGGGCGGCGGCCGGTCCGGTGGGCGCGGCTCGTCGAGCAGCGGCGGCTCGGGTCGCAGGTTCAGCTGGTTCCCCCGCCGGGACAAGTCCAAAGGCGACAAGCACGACCCGTGGACGACCCCCGAAGCCGCGAAGTACATCGCCGAGTTCTTGCCCGGCGGCAAGCCCAAACCCCCGCCAGAGCCCGACCCGGACGACACCCAGCCGGTTCCCCGCAAGTACATCGACCCCCCGACCCTGCCCGAGATCACCCCTGTCTCACCCCGCAAACCCTTACCTGACACACCCCGAGGAGGAGAGATGACGGCCGACTACAAGGCGGCGGTCACCGATGTCACGTCCGCCACCGAAGCGCGGCAGATCATGAAGACCAAGCTCCCCGAGCACCTGTCGCAGGAGAGCGAGTACCTGCGCAAGAAGCTGGGCGGGATCTTGGACGGCGTGAACCTGAGCCCGGAGTACGCCGACGCGGTGCACACCTGGCTCAACCAGCGCGAGCTGAACAACATCGCGATCACGGACGTCACCGACACCTTCGACCGCACCCACGCCGATCGGATCGAGCGCCTGGAGAGCGGACTCCCGCAGGAGAAGGCGTGGGACTTCTCGGCTAACGAGGGATGACCTGACGATGAGAGGAGGCAGACCGGTGGCCACCACCACCGACCGCGACGACACCCCGCTGGCCGGTCTCGACGACGACAGGCCCTGGCTCAACCCTGCGTGGTTCCACCCGGTGCTGGCCGCGCTGTGGCTGCTCGCCATGTCACTCGTCACCGCGGCCACCGGTCTATCGCCGTGGTGGTGGCTGCTGGTCGGGCCTGCGCTGACGTTGCTGGCCCGCACCGTGGTGTCGATGTGGGTCGGAGCGAACACTCACGGCGAGGCCCACTACGACCACGCCCGCGCGTTCGCGCTCGGCGCGGGCCTGACTGCTACCGCGTGGCTGGTCTACGCCGGGCTGACCGACAAGGCCGGCCGCGCGCTGGGCCTGCTGGCGTTGTGGACAGTGCTCACCGGGTCGGTATACGCGGTGCTGCGCTACCAGGCACCGCGCAAGGCCGAGGAGATCCGGCAGGAAGAGCGTGAGCGCGTCGAGGCAGTGCAGCGGCACGAACAGTACGTCGAGCTGAAAGAGCTGTGGGAAGGCTGGTTCGAGAAGATGGACCTCGGCGGGGTCGAGGTCGAGGACGTCGCCGACACCCGCGCCGGGTACACGCTGCATCTCGCCTCCGGGTCGGACGGCTCGGAGAAGGTGCCGCAGTTCTCGCAGCTCAACTCCGCCCTGGAGGGGCTGGCGCTTCGAGCCTCGCGCTACTACAAGAAGCGGGGCATCACGATCGCGCCGGACCAGGTGCGCGCCGAGGAGACCGACACCGCGCACGAGTGGCTGCTCCACGTCGACACCCGCCAGCCGCTCAAGGCGTCTGTGCCTTACCCCGGTGACATGGGCGCGGGCTCGATCCTGAACCCGGTGCAGATCGGCGTCTACCAGGACGCCAGCCCGCTGCGGGTGAACCTGTTCGGGGTGCACTCGCTGATGGTGGGCGCGACCGGCTCAGGCAAGTCCGTGTGCCTGAACTGCGTCATCGCCGGAGTCACCCGCTGCCCCGACCTGGAGCTGTGGATCGGCACAACGTCGAAGCTGATGCCGATCATCTGGCCGTGGCTGGCCCCGTGGCTCAGCGGCGAGACCGCCAAGCCGGTGATCGAGCGCGTCGCCGGGGAGAACCTGGACGAAGTCCTGCTGATGCTCGCCGACCTCTACAAGGTCGCGAAGCTGCGCAACCGCCGCCTCGGCCCGCTCGGGTCAAAGCACAAGCCGACCCGGCTGGACCCCGCGATCCTGTGCATCCTCGACGAGGCAACCGACGTCGCGGAGAACAAGACGCAGAAGGTCCGCACGTTCGACGGCCGCGAGTGGACGACCAGCGCGCTGTTCAAGGCGATTTGCCAGATGGCGCGCTCTGCCGGGATCGGCATGTTCTTCCTGACCCAGTACGGCCTGATCGACGCCCTCGGCGACGACGGCCCGAAGGTCATGCGCAACATCACCTGCCGCATCGCCGGGCGCACCGAACGCGCCTACGACGGGCAGGCCACGCTGTCGGGGATCAAGCACGTCGACACCACGCAGCTGCGGGACTACAAGCTGCTGGTGCAGCCCAACAACGAAGTCCCGCGCGTGATCCCCGGCAAGACCTACGACCTGGACAGCGACCGGCCCGAGGAGATCCGCCCGATTGCCATCGCGCACACCCGCTACCGCGGCGAAGGCCTGCCGCAGTGGCTCCAGGACGAGCTGGGCGGCAGCTACACCGAGCGGTGGTTGCCGTTCCGGCAGCCGACGCTGGTCGAGGCGTGCGAGTTCGCAGGCATCCCGTACCCGGTCCCGGAGCTGCGCGACGGCGACGACCCGACCGGCGACGCCGCGGCCGGGGATGCGGCGCCGGGGCAAAGGAGCCCGCAGGCCGACGAAACCGGCCCGGCCGGGGGCACGTCCCCGACCGGTGAGCCCTTGCCCGCAGAGGCTGGCACAGGGACACTGCCCCTCGTGACCACCACCATGAGCCCGCGCGACACGCTCGCCGCGTTCCAGGCCGCCACCGAGCAGTTGCAGGCGGCCAACGCAGAGCAGCGCGACTACCCGCTGGGCAAGGCGTTCACGCTGATCTGGGAGGCGTTCCGCGCGAAGGACGCACCTGAGTTCGGGCCGCTGGACAAGCTCGTGATGGCAGCGAAGCTCGTCGCTCCGGGCGCGAGCGGCGAGGAGTTCGACGCGGCGATGGCCAAGGCGCGCAGGCACCTCGATCACTATGGTGTCGAGCCTGCCAGCGGTGACGGGGTGCCCGTGGCGGACTTCCCGGTGTACCGGCGCGTAGACGTCCTGTCGGCATGGGACCGGGCGAAGGTGCGCTTCCTCGCTGAACTCGCCGAGCACCAGCGCAAGCAGGACCCTGTGCTAGCCGCGCTCGACGGGCTCGACGACCCGCAGTGGATCGGCGTCGGCGAGCTGGGGAAGCGGGCCGGGCAGGTTCTCGAGGGCGACGTGCGCGAGCAGGCCCGGCGGTTCTCCGCGGAGCTGCGCGAGCGCTACCGGCTCGACGACAACGCATTCAAGCGCACGAGCGCGGGTACGGCAGTCAACATCGGCGCCATCCGGGCCGCGGCGAGCGCGGCCGCCAGCGCCTGACGCAGAACACTATGCGAGCGGGGAGTCCTCGCAGGATAGGTCTCCCCGCTCGCTGTCGTGAGGAAGACCCCAGCGTGACGATCTTCGTCATATGACTTGCGCTCGCCATCGATCCCTATCTCGATTTTTGGCACGGATGCGCTCTATTCGTCGTATCTTTCGGCAGAATCGTCTGGCGTTCTTCAATCGAACCCGAAGACTTTGCGAAGCTGTAGACGGAAGAGCTTTCCCAATAAAGCTTGAATACAGCCATATCTCACTATAGAACTCTGCCAATTGCATTTTCTGGTGAATAGTGCGCTTAGTGCGACGATCCTGGAGAGAGGAGGGTATGCCTTCGCGCAAGCAATGTACGAGCACGCCGGCAGCCCAGAACAGGCGCTTGCGAGGCGGAACTGTGGGCAGTTCGGCCATGAACTCCTGGCGACGCTTGTGACCCTTCGGGTAGAGCAGCACGCCGAGGCGCAGGAACACGCCAGGTGCGAGGACGTGCAGCAGTAGCGCAGTAGGGACTGTTGCGATGAGCCCAACCCACCATGGGTTCATGTGTCAGTCTCCCTGGCGTTCACGCGAACGAATGTAAGGCCTTCAAAGACAACGCCGAGGGACCTGCGATGACGCAGGTTGCGTGGGGAAACGATCCAGGCCCTACCCTCTTTATCGGTAAATGACCATGAGATGTTTCTAATGACCTCACCTTCTCGTATCATGTATCGCACGCGTCGCACCTGCTGCACTGCGTCTTTGTGCATGTCCTGATACTCATTGGTGGTTATGCCCAATTCACGGAGAATCTCCTGTTCATGGAAACGCTCCTGGTCCACGTGGTCCGCACGTGCAACTCGTCGCCGGCCACGGGACCGTTCCGGGATTCCCTCGAACATGCACCGCACGAGCGCGCTGGCAACCCAGAACGGCCGCTTCACGTACGGCACCGCGTACAACTCGGCGGTGAACTCCTGACGACGAGCATGCCCCTTCGGGTAGATCAGCACCCCGAGGTGCAGCAGCACCCCAGGAGCGAACACGAACGTGAGTGCGAGGAGTCCCACCGAGGCAGGGATCGTGTACCACGGGGAGATCGGCGCGCTCACGAGGTCGTTCACTGGGCTAGCCCAGGGTTGAGGTTGAGGCCAGCAAACCTCCGGTCCTGTCTGGCGTGGGCAAGTATCGCGCCCAAGCGGGCCAAGCCGTCCGGAGTGATCGTGTAGTAGCGGCGGGGTGGGCGCTTCTCGGCTGGGTCCACGTCCTCCCAGCCGTCAGCGAGGTAGCCGCGCTCGTAGAACCGGCCGAGGACCTGGTAAAGGGCGTTCGAGCTGACGCCGGCGCGCTGGGCCACGTCGTAGCCCCACTGCCGCTCATCTGCCTTGTCAAGCAGGGCCTGAGCTACGAGCACGACGGCTCGGGTGATCCGTAAAGGCTTTTCCTCCTGCATGCTCATGAGGTTACATGACATAGGTCATGCATGCCATCAAGTGGTAATTTTGCAGCTGAGTGAGGTCCTGTGCTGCCCAGATTGTGGCCTCTCGTGTCCGGGCTACTCGGCTACTCGGCTGCTCGCGCCCACGCCGGCGACGTGCGCAGCGTGTCCGCCCTGACGATCGGTTGCTCGTTCCACTTCCCGTCCGGCCACTGGTAGACGACGGTGTCGTCAGCGCGCGCACCAGGTGTCGTAGCTGTCGGGGGCGTCAACGCGCACGTAGCGCTCGGCGCCATCCAGGCCGGGCGGGGCGCTCTCGGCTTCGGGGGTGGCGGCCACCGATCCACCCTACGGTCCGACTCGCGATCCGGTAGTTCGGTACGGCGTTGTCTACTGATGACTGCCGGTTGCCTTCGGTAGTCCACAGTGTTGTCTATCAACGCCAGGACGCGAGAGAGGCCCCGCACCCCATCCCGGTGGGCCGCTCTCGCGCCGCCGTCAGGGGCCGCCGCGCCGGTCTTTCTCCTTGTGGCCTCGGCGGATGCCCCAAATCTTCAGCTTGCGCTACACGATCGGGTGTAGAGGTCCCGTCACTCATCCAGTCCCGTGGAGTAGGTGGAACGCGGTGTGACCTGGGCGGATGTGCACAACAAGCACTCCAAGATCATGGGACCACAGCCGCAAGCGCTGACTAGAGTGCCTCAGAATGCAAACGTACGTCCGACCAGAAAGCGGCGGCCTCCCTGCTCCAACAGGAAGGCCGCCTGACACCCAACACACACCCAGTCGCAGGGTTGAGGAGAGCGTCCACATGAAGATAGTCCGTCGTTGGCAGCAGACACGAACGCGCAGAGCGCAAAGTGACCGTTCGGGTGCATCCGTCGCCTCGACCGCGCAGCCAGAGGCGTCGCCCGATCGGGTGGTCGCCGTTGTCCAGGCCGTGACCGAGATGGCCAAGAGTTGGGGCGCAACGCTCCGACTGGTGACCATCCTCCTCGTCGCTGGCACCGTGGTGTTGGTGCTCGCCCAGGCGGTCCCGTGGGATGTACTGGCGGGCCGCTAGCCCCTCCACGACGGGTCGCCTGACGTGAGGTCCCGCACCCATCTCGGTGCGGGACCTCCGTCACGTGTCCGACGTGCGCAGCGTCAGCGCCCGAAGCCGTCGCGCAGATCGCGTTCGATCGTCTCAGCGATGCTCGTGCCGTCGCCCGGTGCGGAGCCGAAGAAAAAGCGGCTAAGGCTGGCCGTTCGAGTCGTCTGCTCGCGCCCATATCTGGTCAGGGCGCGGAGTTAGGTCTACTCCCCTGACCTACCCCAGCAGTCAGGCCCCGTACCGGGATGGTGCGAGGCACGTGTCATGTCTGGTTCAGCGGTCGTCACGACGCAGCCACCGTCTCAACTTCTGAACCGTATTCTCTTCCCTCCGCTGCATGTCCATGAAATCTTTAGTCACTATGATGGCTAATACTGATCCTCCTTGCTCCAGTGCAAGCGACAAGCTCTGTCGCGCTTCCTTCTCAACCTTCAGCGCCCGGCGTTGCCGTAGCCGTGCTGACGGGCCCTCGAACAGGCAGTGCGGCAGCATCCCCGCTACCCACTTCGGTCGTTCGCGCCAGGGTATGGTGGCTAGCTCGGCGATGAACTCGGCGCGCCGTGGATGGTCCTTCGGATAGAACAGAAGTCCAACGCGCAGAACGAACGTAGGTAGGAACCCGAGCAGCATGGGCGGGCAGGTCACGATACACACGAATCCCACGACCCAATGAGTTCGCACGAACTCGATCATCCCCGCGATGTTCACTGGGCGATCCCCGGCCTGAGGTAAAGCCGCGCGAAGCGGCGATCTTGGCTGGCTTGCGCGAGTAGCGCGCCCAGTCGGGCGAGCCCGAGTGGCGTGACCTGGTAGTAGCGGCGCGGCGGGCGTTTCTCTTCTGCGGGGACCTCTTCCCACCCGTCGCTCAACCAGTCCCGCTCATGGAGTCGGGTGAGGACGCCGTACAGCGCGTTGGGTTTGACGTTGGTGCGTTTGGCCAGTTCGTAGCCCCAGTGCCGCTCTTCGTGCTTCTCCACGAGAGCGGCGGCCACCTCGACGAGGGCGTTGGTGAGCCGCAGCGGCTTGTGTTCCACGCCCCAACCATACATGACCTATACCAGTTATGGTCACGGTGCGTGTGACGCCGGGAAACAACGAGGCCCCGCACCAAGTCGCGGCGCAGGGCCTCGCTCACGTCGTAGGCCGCGACCTACTTGTACTTCGTGACGATCTTCTTGCGTGGCCCGAACTTGTGCCACATGACTATAGGCAGCCACACCAGTAGACCCCAGACACCTGCGGTGATGATGGTCATCACCAGGTGGAACGTGTGGCTGGTGTTCTTCCGGACCTTGGTCACAGACTTGCGTGCGGACAGTGGTGGTACGTCGGTCAACGCGGGCTCCTTTCCGTCCGATCCATCGCGGACGGTCACAGCGGCGTTTCACCTGTGCTCACCCAACAGGGGTGATTCCTGACCGCGCCGGGGTTGGCCGCCAGTTACGAGGCGCGCTTCCACACGGACGAGCTGCGCAGCTTCTCTGCGGTGACGATCAGGTTCTCGATCCACTGGCCGCCCGGCTGGTGGTAGACCACGCTGTCGTCACGCCGCAGGTATCAGGTGTTCCAGATATCCGGGGCGTCTGCGCGCACGTAGACATCGGCGTCGTCCAGGCCGGTCGGGATGGGTGTGGTGGTCACCACCTCAACCTGCGTCTGCGGCGGAACGGCTTGAAACGTCACCTGGCCACTTTCAGTGGCATCATGATGTCGTGGCACGGCGGACTGGGTATGCGGGAGCGGCGATTGTCGTGCTGTCCGCAAGTGCCATGACAGCGGTTGCTGGCGGATTTTCGCAGGATCCCACTCCTGCTCAGATGGGCTTCATGATCACAACGGGCCTCCTTACCGCTCTCGGATTGACGTTGTCCGAACTCGGTGTCGAGAAGGTGGGGTCGCAGTTAAAAAAATGCTGCAGAATCACAGGGGTCCCTGTTAGGGGCATAGTTAGGGTCATAGGTATAGGTCCTGATAAGCGATGCGTTGACCAGGGCTGACCAGGGCAGGTGGCAGGGCGCAAGACGCGAGGTCCGGCACCGGATGCCGATGCGGGGCCTCGCTGCTTCTCTAGCCAGCTACTGACCGGCCGGGTAGGCCCATTCCCAGCCGCGCTGCCCGTCCTCCTCGGCCGCGCCGAGCTGGAGCGCGATCGTGCCGGAGGCTTCCGGTACCTCTAGGTCCATGACGCCCTGGTACTGCTGGTTGGGGCCGAAGGTGTCCGGCAGGCCCGCGCTGGAGTCCGAGCAGGTACCGAACTGGGCGTCGCGGGTGATGCCGTCCTTGCCGATCTCCACGAAGCTGAATGGGTTGATCACCCCGCTGATGCGGTCGGCCATTTTGGCGTCCGCGCCGGTGGCGATGCGCAGGTGCAGCACGATGGCGTGGGCGCCGTTGGACGGGGCGAGCATCGGGCACTGCGGGTCCACGTCCACACTGTCGATGGCGAAGGACACGCCGCCGTCGCAGTCCTTTCCCGCGCCGCCGAAGCAGGCCATCTCCCCGAGCTGCTTGACGATGAACCCGCGTTCGTTGGTGGTCTGCTTGGCCGGCGCGGTGTCGGCGACGCTGCTGCTGGTGTCGGCGGCGGGTAGCTCGGGTGCGTTGTCCCCGTCGTGGCCGGTGTCGGTGTTCGAGCCGCAGGCGGCGAGGGCGAGCAGGGTGCATGCGGCGAGCGCAAGACGCGCGAGGGTGTTGGTCACGATCCCCAGTCCTAATCGGTCAGTCAGATTCCCGGTGTGCATCGGCCCGCATGGGCTGGGTGTTTCGCCTGGCGTTGGCCCGTTTGGGTGATTGCGACAAGGGGACGTGCTGCGGGATTGGTCGGCATGACGCGGTCGTAGTGAGCTTCCTCAGCATCTGAATCGATTAAGGTGTTGTGCGAGAAGCGAACGGGAGCCGCCATGTCGATCACCCACGCACCAGCCCCGACCGGGGGTGTAGGTGAGTGACCTCGCTGACCTCATTACCGCCATCGCGGCACTCCTGGGCGCACTCACCTCGGCTGGCGTGCTCGTCTGGGCGATCCTCCGCTCAGACCGCAAACCCGAGCGGGCAGCCAAAGCAGCCGCGGACAACGCCGCCGCCGCGATCGTCGAAGCGCTCGCCGATGGACAGATCACCCCGGACGAGGTCAACACCATCCGCGGCACCCTCCAGCCTCCCGCGCCCGACGAGAACGGCGGCACGCCATGACTGGTGACCACGTCCGCGAGATCGCCGAGACCGCCGCCCGCCGCGCGGTCGCCCAGGTCGACCCCGAGCCAGCCCGCGAACGCCGCCGCACCCTCGTGGCCGTGGCTGTCGCGGTGCTGCTCGTGTGCCTGGTCGGCGGCGGCTCCTGGGTGGTGTGGCGCATCGCCACCCTCCAGGACCAGGTGGACACCTACGGGGACGCGGCGCGCGTGCTCGGCGACCAGGTCCGCGACCTCGGCGGTACCCCGCGCGTCGACCCGCCGCCGGTCGACAATCCCGACCCCGACGACGCCGACCCGGACGACCTGGACCCCGACGACCCCGAGCGTCAGGACCCGGAAGTGCAGGACCCCGAGCTGCAAGACAGCGAACTGCCCGACAGCGAAGTCCAGGACCCCGAGATCCAGGACCCGGAGACCCAAGACCCGGAGATCGACGACCCCGACCCGAACGACCCCGCGATCCCCGGCCCGCCAGGACCGGCCGGGCCGCCCCCGGCCGGGTGGTCCTGGGTCGACGGTGACGGCCGCACGCAGTCCTGCACGCGCGACGGCGGCCCCGACACCGCACCCACCTACACCTGCACCGCCTTGCCCCCGCCCGAGTCCGTGCCGGGCGGCGGGCTCGACGGCTACGCGATGGGCCGCTGACCATGGCCGTCACGATCGGACTGAACATCTCCCATCACCAGAACACCGCGCTGGATCTCGCACGGTGCCGCCGCGAGGGACGCGCCGCGTGACTACCGACGCGACCGCCAGTTACGGGCTGGTGATGCGGTTCGTCACCGTCGCCAGCAAAGGCGGTCCGCACGACGACCAGTCCTACGTCTCGGGCTGGCACATGGGCGCGCTCGACCTGCGGCTGGCCGAGTTCAAACCCGCGCACCACGTCGAGACGATCCGCACCGCTGACGTGGTGCAAGCCGACCTCGTGGCGATGCGCCACGGCTACTGCTTCCGCGTCGAGCCGACCGAGGTCGACGGCTGGGAGTTCGCAGAGTTCACAAGGAAAAGGGCCCAGTCATGAGGCTGACCGACATCAACATCGACGACCGGCCGCGCCCGATCAAGGACGCCGCCGACAAGCTCACGAAGTGGCTGGGGGTCGCGGGCTCGCTCGTGATCGCGCTCGTCGGCTGGGGCGTGCTCTCGGCCGCGCAGGGCGACGCCGTCATCGGCCTGCTCGGGGTCATCCCCGGCGTGGTCTCCGCAGTCACCACGGCGCTGACCGCGTTCGGTATCCACCGCTCGGCCGAGCCGAAGGTGACGCCACTGTCGGACCCGCGTGACAACGAGCTGCGGGCGCTGGTCGTGCTGCCGCCGAACTCGAAGATCGTGCCCAAGACCGAGCAGGGCGACAGCGGGTACGCCGGCGGGAACCTGACCGGCGGCGCGGGCCTGGCCGGTCTCGCCGCGCGTGAGGACGCCGTCCGTGGTGCGCGGTCGCGCCGGGACGACGACGAGTCCTACGAGATCCGCACCGTGGGCGGGGACGTGATCGCGTTCGGCAACTCCAGGGCGATTCTCGACGACCCGGCCCCGGCAGTGACTGCCGACTATGACTGCGGGTCCGGCCCGGCGGCCTCGAGTCCGGCCGACACGGGCAGCGGCGGCGACTGCGGGACGGTCGGATCGTGACCACGCTCGTCGACCACGCGCGCCGCGAACTCGCGCTGTCCGGGCAGATCGACGAAGACCCGGCGTATGCCGCGGCGGTGACTGCCACCGTCGCGGCGTTCTCCTCGTACGGACACTCGGGCGGGTCGGCAGAGGCCGCGGTCGCGCAGCTGGTGCGGCTGCTCAACTTCGAGCACCTGGCGCCGCTCACCACTGACCCCGACGAGTGGGAAGACCAGTCCGAGCGCTCGGGGGTGCCGATGTGGCAGAACCGGCGTAACCCCCGCGCGATCTCCATCGACCGGGGCCGCACCTACCGGCTCGTGGACGACGAGACCGGCACTATGCACGTGTCGCAGGACATGGCGTACTGCAAGTGCCCCGAGGGGCAGTGCCTGTGCCTGTACCCGATGCCGGATCTCGCGGTGCAGCGTGGCCCGGTCGACTACGCAGCCGCTGCGCCGGTCGACGTCGCCGAGGCCGTGTCGGTGCGGCGCTGCTGCCAGGAAGCGCGGTGAACTTCGCCGGTGCGCTCGACGCGCTCACCCGCGGCCTGCGGGTGAGCCGGGACGCGCGGGTGCGGGACTGGGCACGGGCCTATCAGGCGGACCCCGGTGGCGCGCCGGTGCTCGTGCTGGTGCCCGGATCCACCATCACCGTCACCGCCGGTCGCCCGCTCGGGGAAGCGGTGCCGGAGCTGGTCGGCCGCGCGGTCGAGTACGCCCCGCACATCGACATCGTGCAGGGCCTGCGGGTGCAGGTGTGGACACCGCGCCAGGCCGACCTGCTCGTCGAGGACTGGATGGTGGTGCCGTGACCGAGTCCTACCCGGAGCCAGACCTGCTGACGGTGACTCTGCATCCGGACCCGCTGGACAGCGACGAGGTGCTGGTGACTGCGCAGATCGGCGACGTCGAGCTGGCCCGCGTCGCCGTCCACCCCTGCGCGATGCCTGACGGGTACACAGACCGCGTAGTGGACCTGGTGTCCATGCTGATGGGGGACGCCTTGCGGGCGCGGGCAGGCACCACGTGACCGCGATCCCGTTCTTCGACCCCACGGACGAGCGGTACCGGTGGTGCTTCTACTGCAAGGCCGACTGCTGGCCGGAGCCGGAGAACCAACGCCACACCGAGGACTGCCCCAGCGTGACGGGGTTGTGGCCCATCGATCAGGCCGACGTAGACAACGGGGCGCGGTGCGGGCGCGGCTGCGGGCACGTGTTCGAGGTCGGGGAGGTGTACATGGACACGGAAGTGATCGAGCATGGCCGGGACAAGATCACCACCGTGACCTGTGTCGGGTGCGCCGCCGGGGACATGCTCGCCCCCTGACGCGGGGAACGGTCCCGCCGATGTCATCCGGACGGGACCGTTCTCGTCGTGCGATGACGTCCGTCAGGTCCCTGCTGCCGGATCGTCACCGCGTTCCCGGCCCGCAGGGTTCCCCTGCTCGTAGTGGGCCACGGCCTGATCGACAAGCTTGCGGGGCACCTTGCCGCGCATGTGCTTCCCCACCTGCTGCCACACCGAAGCCAGCGAGTCGAACATTCCATTCAGGTCGCCGGCCACTTCGAGCACATGTCGAGTGTCCACAGCCGCGGCACTGTAGTTGTGCCCCAGTGTGGACAGCCACATCTGGATCATGTCGATCTCGGCGAGCATCCCTTGACGCAGCTGCCGTAAGTCGTAGGACTGGCCTTCGTCGGTCGTCAACGTGACTACCCCCAGGGCGTCGTGTCGTGCGAGGTCTGCAAGGTGACAGTCGACCGGGTGCTTCATGACGTCGAACCTGATCATGTTTCGTTTCTGCAGGGCGCCCGCCTTCCACCCCTGACTACCAGCCCTAACAGACATCCCCCTCTACTGTGAACCTGCCCGCCCAAGCAGCCGGGGTCGGACGCGATCACCTGCACTCCGTCCGGATTGTGTGCCGTGCAGAAATGCCCGACTCGGCCGCGAGCGCCACGAAGTTGACCTCCCGATCGCGAGGGGTCTCGCCCATGATCTCCATCGTTTTCGGTGATGCACAACAGGTTCAGGGCTTGATCCCGAACAAGTCTCTGGCCGCCTTGGCTAGCCCGCCTTCCCCGTCCACCCGCATCCAGCGGCACATGGTCATCAGGTGGCGGTCCATCGTGTGCACGTGGACTTGCTGCCAGTTCGCTACCGCTGCCACGGATTTTCCGCACGCCAGCCCGGCCATCGCGGCCTGCTGGAGCGGGGTCATCATGTTGTAGACCCGCAGGTGGAACGGGTCGGCGTCCTCGGCCGGCTTGAGTTCGCGGGCCAAGTCCTGCCACCTCTTGACAGGCTTGGGTTCCGGCTGGTGTGGCAGGGCAGGAGGCGGCTTGTCAGCCAGCGCAGGCCCGGGCGGCTCGTGTGGGCGCTCGGAAACCCGATGCCTCAGCTCGGCGTGCTCACGGATCAGCCGCTGGACGTACTGGGCGTGCTTCTCCTCGGCGGCCACGACCGTGGCCCGCGCGTCCTGCCGTGCCTCCCGCAGCGCTTTCGTATAGTCGGCTCGCAACGACTCGATCTCACTGTTGTGAGTGGTCTTGGCGACAACGAGGGCCTTGCGCAGCTTGCCGACTCTGGTCTCCGCCTCGACGGCTCGCTTCTCGTTGAGGTCCGCGCGCTGCCTCTCCTCGGACAGTGTCACCTTCACGTGGGCCAATTCGTCCTCGACGCCGACCTTCTTGGACAGGGCCCGCCGGAGCTTGGTCAGCTCGGCGCGGGCCTGCTCCAACTTCTCGGCAGTCTCGCTCGCGGTCAAGGCCTGCGCGATTGCCGCTACCGTCTCGGCTTCCTCGTGCTTGTCTGGAACAGACACCCTCGCCAGTCCTTCGCTGTCGACACCACGGCTGCTCGCTGGGGCGGCTACTCCTCGCGGCGGTGTCGTCGGGGCTCGGGGTGGGGCCGCGACTGAGACCACTGCACCATCTGGGACTGGCTGGGGTGCTGGGCGATGCCTTCTATAGCCTGCTGGGCGATGTCGAGCACGTCCCGCAGGCGAGGCACCACGATCAGCCCGTCGTAGAAGTACAGGTGGACGCTGGACCCGCCACGACCGTCACCCTGCCCGCCACGCCCGATGATGAGCTGGAGCGCGTTCGGGGTGGCCTCGAACGCGAATTCGGTGCGCTGGTTGCAGGTGACAATCGTTCGCGTGTGGATGGTCGGGTCGTTGCACATGGCAGCTCCTGCCCTGGTCGGAGGGTTGGCACAGCAGACAAAGGGCCGCCGACCGCCCTCCTACCTCGTGCGCTCGCTGGGGTGAGCGTGAACCGCGTCGAGGACGGTCCGAGAAGGAGAGCAGTCGGCGGCGGGAGCGGCCACCAGAGCCGTGGGGAGTGCGGCTGCGGTGACCGGCCCTGGCCGGGGTACTCACGAGAAGCCGCTAGCTTCTGGCTCTCGTGACCTGCTGGGGCAACCCCCGGCCAGGGGATCAGGTGATGGGGTATCTGCTCGGCAGGTACGCGGCGATGTCGCAGGCCTGCGCGAGCAGCCAGAGCGCGGCGACGACGAGCAGGAGAACGGCGCTGTCGGTCATCGTCCGCCGCCTTACTGCGCGCGGGGCAAGCCGCGCAGGTGGTGCAACTCGTGCACGCTGCCCGCGATGGCCAGGTGCGGTGCGTTCTGCTGGCCGGGGGCCGGCAGGGCGGCAAGCTCGTCGAGCACCACGGCGAGCGTGTCGGTGGACTTCCACACCTTCTCGCCGTTCGGGTTCACCCGAAGGGCTTGCACGTCCTCTTGGCCGAGTATGCCCATCGAGTCCGCATAGCCATCAGACCAGACCCGGACGCCGACCACGGCGTGCACCTCGCCGTCCGGGCCGAGCGTCTGGGTGAAATGCCATGCGGGCGGGGTGGAGCGCATCTCGAACAGCCGTGCGAGCTGCGGATATGTCTGGACTGCCTGTCCTGGAGTGATCATCAGAGCTGCCTTCACCGCTGGCGCTGCTGTGGTGGGAGCGTCGCGGGTTCTCGTGGGGGCGGGTGTGATGCTGGAGCCCCACGGGCGAGGAGCGTGGGGGCACTTTCGCGTCCCCGCCCGCAGGGTGTTCGTGGTGGGAGGTCTCGACGGAACTCATGCCGATGGCTCCTCGCAGGCCGCGATGATCTGCTCAGCCGCCTCGTAGGCGGCCCTTGCCCTCGCGGACTGCTCGGCGGTGTAGTACATCCCGTCGCCAGGCGCGGGAACGATCGTCACCACTCGGTTGCCCTCGATGCCGATGCCGATCTCGGCGGGCACACCGAGCGGTGTCATGCACATGACGCGCCACCGGATGCGGCTATCAGCTTCCAGCGCGCCCGACATATGCTTGTTCCCGTCCTTCTAGCGACGTGTCCTGCGACCGTGTTGCCGGCTGTTGCCACCCTATGGAAACACGTGGCAACAGATCACGCAAGGGCACGGCCGTGGGAGCCATTTATTACGCACGGTGGCGTGTAGCCTCTCGGTCATGCCTGCCAGCAGCAGCCCAACAGGGCGCGGCGTCAACCTGGGTGAGGGCCTGCGCAAGGCCCGAAAGGACACCCCAGGTTCGCCGACGGTCCGCGAGGTCGCGCTCGCGCTGAACCTGTCGCCTGGCGCACTGTCTCGCTACGAAAACGGGCGCCGGCTCGCCAGCCCGGAAGTAGTCACCCGCCTGCTGGACTACTACGTCGGCCGCGGACTCACCATCTCCGAGCGGACCCGCGAGACACTGATGGGCCTGGCGCGCGGCACCGAGAGTTCGCCGTGGGTCGCGCTGTCGCTGCCCGAGCAGCAACGCCAGCTGTCGACCATGCTGCGGTTCGAGCAGACCGCCACACGCATCATCGACGTGGCGCAGTTCCTGATCCCCGGCCTGTTGCAGACCGAGGAGTACGCGCGAGCGATCATGGTCCGCGCCGAGGTACCCGACCACCAGATCGACACGCGTGTGGCGGTACGGATCGGCCGGCAACACGCGATCTCGCGGCCGGACAAGCCCGCGAAGATCCTCGCGGTGATCCACCAGGCCGCACTGGAGGAACGCATCGGCGGCCCCGAGGTCATGGCCCGCCAGCTGCGTCACCTGCTCACGATCGGCAAGAAGCCGAACGTAGAACTGCGAGTCGTGCCGAAGGGGCTCGACTGGCACCCCGGCCTGGAGACGGCCTTTGTCCTGGACGAGTTCGACGACCGCACACCGGTGGTGCACATCGAGATCCGCGACACCGGCCTGTTCTTCGACCAGCCGGAAGATGTGGCCCCGTACCAAGCGGCGGTCCAGAAGGTGCTCCGCGAAGCGATGAGCAAGGCCGACACGCTCACGCTCATCGCCCGCGAAGCAGAGCAGATCGAGGAGACGATCCGATGACGACGGTATCCGACGAGTCCGACTACAGGAAGTCGAGCTTCAGCGGCACGAACAGCTCGTGCGTGGAGGTGCGCCGCGACCTGCAATCGGTGCGGACCACGATGAACCGGACCTACGGTGATGTGCCGGTGCCCCGGCCCGCGTGGGCAACGTTCATGGGGTACGTCAAGGAGGGCAACGCTGACCTAGTCTGAGCCGACCCCAACGAAAACGGCCCCCGGCGCGAGGACTGCGCCGGGGGCCGTTCGCTGTTCTGTTCGTGTAGGTGGGCGGTCGACCGGCCGAAGCCTGGGACCGCCCACCCGGCGCTGGCGCTCCCACCACGAAGCTGCTCAGCATCTACACCCGCGAAACAGGAGAGTGGATCTCCTGGACACGCGAGGCAAGTATGCCAGTCCCTGCCGAGTGCCGACACTCGGAGTGACCGTCAGCTCTGAACGCACATGCCTTGTGCCACTAGGGAACCGGCGAGATCGAGCAGCGCAAGCAGATGCACGTGCATACTCCGCGTGTCGTCCAAGTCGGCCCACAGCGCTTCGAACGTCAAATCGTCCCCGCGAGCGTGCGCAGTGACGAGCGCGCCCGCCCAGCGAGCCTCACTGCCGGGGTCGCTGCCATCCGGGGTGAACGGCTCGAACTTCACCTGGTCGTGGCCGCCGGTGAACACCTGCCCGGCCTGCACCGCCATCGCACACCACACCCGCGCCGCCGAGACCAGCACGTACGGCCGGGCTGCGTTCTCGTCGATCAGCTCGACCAGCAGCTGGTCGACGCATTCCTGGTCGCCGAGCGCGTCAGCGACGAGCATGCGCGCCGCGATCGACGCCCACCGGTTCCGCTGCATCGCTCTCACCTGTCGTTCTCCTCGTGCTGGGTGGTTCGCGGGCGGGCGTACTCGCGTTGCATCAACCGATCGGCTACCTGCTGCCCGTACCGCCAGGCCCCCACGACCAGCCCGGCCACGAACGCCACGACTGCGACCAGGGCCACGACCAGCGCGATCACGCGACCACCGCCCGCGGGAGGTGCCCGAGCGCGTCGACCACGTGGCCGGCGGGGAACTCGCGCACCGCAGGCCCGTGCACCGGCGCGTCGAGCAGCTGGCACACCTGCCGGTAGAGGTCGAGCGGCAGCGGGGCGAACACCTGCAAGTCGAACTCGCCGGAGAGCGGGACGGTGGCGTACGCCTCGCGCAGCGCAGACGCACCGGACGCGAGGACGAACGCGCGCCCGAACCGCTCAGCCCACACGGCGACGCCGAGCACCGCGCGCAGGGTGTAGCTGGTCTCGACCCAGCCGGTGACGCGGTCGCTGTGGGACACGGTGAGCTGTTCGAGCCGCGGCAAGGTGTCGTCGAGCGCGGCGAGTTCGACGGCGACGCTCGCGGCGCGGTGCGCGAGCTGGCGCACGGGTGGCACGGTCACGCGCTTTTCCTTTCCTGGTGGGGGATCTTTGGCTCTGTGGCCCGCAGAGCGGCGTTGTGGAGCAGCCCGACGACGGTCCCTGCCGTGAGCTGGTTGCGGTCGCGTGCGGCCCGCTCAGCGGTCGCGGCGTAGTCCTTGGCGAGCACGGCGCGCGGGATGCACGTGTACGGCTCGACGCGGGTCGGGTCGGGGGCGGGCAGGCCGTCCGGCCGGGGCTCCGCGTAGGAGACCGCCGACCGGACGGGCGTCCCGTGTGGCTCGTTCATCAGGCCACGTCGAGATCGATGATGTTGCCGGTGGTGCGCCACTCCCCGAACGCGCTAGACACTTCCTGGGTGCTGTACGGGTTGGCGACGTAGAACGCCTCGTACGCGGCGGCGAACGACTGCACGTCGGCCTCGGTGTCGATCCCGTAGCGGACACCCTGGGTGCCGGACAGGTGCAGCACGGCGAGCGCGTAGCCGTAGGCCAGCTGGTACTGCTCGTGCGGGGTCGGCGCGGTGACGACGTCGACCGGCTTGCCGCCCGCGTTGCACCACTGCGGGTGCCGGTGGGGGTTGCGGTGGCACACGAACGTTAGGGAGCCGTCCTGCTGGCGTGCGGTGTCGGTGGTCTCGCCGCAGGCCGGGCATGGCACCCGGACGTGCGGGGGCTCCTCGGGCTGGCGCACGATGATCTGCTGGGGCTGCTCGTCCGCGGTCTGCTGCTGCGGCTGCTGACGCATCGGCGAGGGCTGCTTGAGCACGGCGTTCACGGCGCGGCCGAGGTCTGTGACTTCGGCGAAGTCGTAGCGCGGATGCCCGCACAGTCCTCGACGGCCGAGCGCGCGGAGGGTGTCGCGGCGGCCCACTACGTAACCTGCCGCGTCGATGTCGCTCATGACGTCGCACATGGTCGGGGTCAGTGTGCGGGCGATCTCCGCCGGGTCGGTGTCACTGGCCGGGCGGCTGATGTCGGCGGCCTGGTGCTGTAGCTGCGGCTGCTGCCGGGGCTCGGGGTCGGGGTCGGGCGTGGGCGCAGCGAGGATCGCGCCGGTCTCGAGGTCGGCGACGGTCTTGCCCCGGCGGGTCTCCCGGTCGAGCCACTTGGCGATCTCGGAGTGGAACACCTGCCCGCGCGTGCCGATCTCGTCGCAGCGCGGGCCGACGTTGTTGTCCAGCCAGTAGGCCATGAACTGGCGGCGGCCGAAGTCGTCGGGCTTCTCGTCGTCGAAGCGCACGAGGATCAGGTCTGGGTCGGTGATGGTCGGGATGCCTCGGGCGTTGACCGGGACGCGTCCGGTCAGCGGGAGGCGCGCGAGCCCGTCAGCGTGCGGGTTGACCGGCTCGGCCGGGGCGATCTCGACGACCTCGGCTGCGGCCGGGGCGGGCTGCTCGTCGGCGTACGTCCAGGCGGCCCACGACGGGTCGACCAGCTCGGCGTGCAGGCGCTGGCCAAGGCGGGTCAGCATGTGGCGGCCGTCGACTAGCTCGACGAGCCCGGCGGCCAGCAGTTCGTCGGCGGCGTCGGCGTCGGGGGTGTCGAGGTACATGACGTGGTCGACGTCGGCGGGCAGTGCGCCGGTAAGGGTGTCGCAGGCGACGATGGACAGGTACCCGGCGACGTGCTCCAGGATGTCGTCGTCGCTGGCGGGCTGGCGCTCGACGACCTCGGCGGCCGGGGCGGCGGGCTGCTCGGCCGGGGCGGCGTACAGGGTGTACCAGCGGTTGTCGTGCACGTGCACGGTCCACTTCTCACCGGGCACGTCCTCGGTGAGACGCGAGAACGCGTGGCCCTGCCACTCGGTGATGACAGCCTGCGGGTCGGCGACCTCGACGCCCGAGAACCCGTTGTCCAGCGTCGAGACCGTGGCGCGCTTGATGGCAGCGCGGACAGTGGCGATGCGGCGGGTGTGGTTACGGGCGATGGTCTTGCGGGCCGTGGTGGTGGTCACGGTGCGTGTCCTTTCAACATCGGGCTGTTGTTTCAAACACTACAACTTGCGATGGACTTGCGCCAGTTCTCGACAGATATCGCAACACGAACGGAGCAGTAGCGCATAGCAGACGGCCGTGGACGAAACGTGGACTAAGCGTGGATGTGCAGGTCAGAGCACACGCGACAGTGCACAGAGAGCGCCCGCGAGAACTTCCCAGAACTCACCCACAAGGGGGATGACCCGGCCGGCCGCAGGGCACGAGAAAGGCCCCGTCTCAACCAGCCTGGGGGTCACTGGGAGACGGGGCCCGCAACGAGGGTAACTCGCCGCAGACGGCCGGGCTATGCCCCATCCGGAGGAGAAGCCGCAGCCGCCAACGCAGAGATCCCTTGCACCGCAAGGGAAGCAGCCTCACGCAACCCATCGAGCGCAGCCCGCAGCCCCTCGGACACCGGCAGGATGTGCGTCGTATGGTTGAACAGGTAGACCCGGCGGCCGTCCTCACGCGTGACGAGCAGGTACACCGCCCACCCGGCACCCTGCACTGGGTCGACCGCGAACCGGCTGAGATGCGCCGGGACTTCCGCTCGCGCGTCCCGCGGCGCGCCCACCGCGATGTAGTCGCCGTGCGCCGGGCCGTTCTCAAACCGGATGATCTCCAGCGAGAACCCGCGCAGCACCACCAGCTCACCGCTGGGAAGCGGGTGCACGTGCGCGGCGTGCCACGCTGATTGGCACTCCTCGCAGCAGAAGTCGCTAGACGGCGACTCGCCCAGCGGTGCTTCGCAGTGCTGGCAACCGATCGCTGCGTCGATCGCGGCCACAACGTCACTCATCGCGTCCCCTTCGACCGTCCATCCCGCACACTACCTGCGTGCTCGGGGCACAAGGCGTGCTCAGGCTCGCCGTTGCGAGCAGGCCGGTAGTACCAGCCCAGCTCGCGGGCCCGCGTCACCGCGGCCTCGACGCCGCCCGCGTGCCAGGACTGCGCCGGGCAGACCCCGTACGGGATCTGCCGGTCGCAGGACAACTGCACGATCACGCCCATGTCAGCAGACGAACAGGATGTGCCGGTGGGTGTCCGGCTTCCGCTCGCACGGCCGCGGGTTCGGGTACCCGCCGTGGAACTTGTCGCTGGACTTCGTCCACCTCGAGGAGATCCCTGTGGGCCACTCCATGTTCAGCCGCGCGGTGGCCTGCTCGTCATCCAGGCTCGTGCACACCGACGCGTACACCAGGCCGTAGCCGATCAGAACGAAGTCGGGCGTGGTGTCGGTCGGCTGGTCGGTTGTCGTGTTCACTCGATCCCTTTCGTTGCAGCTAGAGGAAAAGCAGCCACACCGGCAGCGTGCCGGTGGCGACGAGCACGAGCACCACGACCGCGCCGATCACGCACACCGCGACCCACACAGGCCACCACCGGTCGAACCGGGCGCGGTCGCGCTCGAACTTGCGCCGCCACTCCGACGAACCCGGCCGCAGCTGCTGCCGAGTCACTGCGCGCTCGCTTTCAGGACGTAGCGGATGTGCTCGGGCGCGGGGTAGTGACCGTGCACGCAGCGGCCCACGTCGTCGATCCTCGACCGGCACGGCGTGCGGTCGACGTAGCCGACCGGCACCCGGCACACCCGGTAGTCCACCGTGGACGGGTCGGGCTCGACCGGCACGGCGTCGTGGTCGCTGTAGCAACCCACCGCGTCGCAGTCGAGGTCGAGGTGCGCGAGCACATGCCCGACCGCGCAACAGTCCTCGCAGTGCCCCGGCAGCCCGGCCCGCTCGCGCTCCTCGCTCTCCCCGCACAGCGGGTGCGGAATCTGCCGGAACAGGAACCCGCCCGGCGTGCGCCGCGGCTGGCGTGGCGGCGTGGCGTGCCGGGCCGCAGCGAGCAGCATCAGCGCCACCTGCTCGGCGCGACGCTCGACCATCCGGGTCGTGGCGAACAGCCATCCCATGTCGACCCCGGTCAGGAAGTCGTCAGCATCGCGGGCCGCGCTGGCTGAGACGAACCCGCCGCTGTCGACGTCGCCCCAGTAAGCGACGTTCTCTCTGTCGACCACGTCCGGGGCGGGCAGGCAGGTCAGCCGCTCCAGCCGGATGTCGGGCAGCGTGCAGGCGTCGTGCTCGCCGTCGCGCGGTGTGCGGCAGTCCGGGGCGGACACCGGGCAGTTGGTCTGCGGGCCCATGAGCAGGTCGACGAGTTCGCTGGCGGCCTGCGCGATGTCGCCTCCGTTGCTGTGCTCGTCGCGGACAGCGTGCACCAGCTCGGCCAGCTCGCGAACGGCCTTCACGCTGTCACCTCCGGGCCGTGGTGGGCGTTGCAGCCGACGTCGGCGCACCCGTAGTCGGAGTGAGCGCGCACGTGCCCCACCGAGCAGCACAGCTCGCAGTGCCCCGGCTGGCCCACGGACTGCCGGTCGGAGTCCGAGCCGCAGAAGCTGTGCGGGTGCTGTCGGTAGGGGAACTCGTCGCCGCACGTCCCGCACATCCACGCGCGGAGCGGGTGCGCCCACGCGAGCGGCTTGTGACAGCGCGGGCACTCCAGCTCGTCGTCGTCGTCGTCGAGGTTGGCGGGCTCGGCCGGCCGCAGGGTCGAAGTGGTCTGCGGGCGCAGCCGGTTCGGCCAGCGCTGCGCGACTTCCTCCGGGGTGATCCCGGTCAGCAGGGCCTTGTTCACGCGCGAGGCGAGGAACTGCACCTCGACCATGGCGGCGTCGGGGTCGTGGACGTTGCCGTCGAGGTAGGCGCGGATCAGGGCGTTGGTGGCGTTGGCTTCGCGGATGTTCACGCAGTCACCTCCAGGATGACGTCGTCAGATTGGGTTGCTGTGCAACGGATCGGAGTTGCGACCAGGTGGCGGCGGGTGATCTCGTCGTGCCAGTCCTGCGCGTATACAGCGCAGTTGCGGCAGTCGCGATGGAACTGGGTACAGCGCGGGCTCTTGATGTGGCGGATGCGGGCGGCCTTGCTCCAGGCTTGCGAGTCGATGGAGTCGAGCAGGTGTCCGTACAGCGCGAGCCCGCCGGTCTTGACGCCGTAGCCGTGGAGCTGGATGCCCGGCACCGCTTCGGTGATGGCGGTGACGACTTCCACGATCTCGCGTGTGGACTCGCGCATGCACACCCCGCCCAGCCCCACTACACCGACAGTGAGGTCTACTCCGGCGCGGCGGTACATGTCCACGCACCGCAGGTAGCTGTCCGCGTCAGCGCCGCCCTGCAAGGCAGGCCGGAACGGGTTAGGGCGGTGGCTGCGGCCTCGCCTCACCCGTTCAGCCCAGATGGCGGACAGCTCCAGGTAGGAGGCGACAGAGCGGCGTTGGTGCTCGACTTCGGACAGGCCGGTCGCGGCGACCACTTGCGCCTCCGCGGGGTAGTCCTGCACTGAGGCCCACGCGAGATGGCCGATCCGCAGGTCGTAGCGGTGCACCATGTCGGCGTAGCGCTCCGGGCTGATCGGGTAGGGGTTGACGTCTTCGTCGTCGGCGGTGGTGCGCTGGTAGTCGAAGACCCACGTGATGCCGGAGTCCAGGAACCACGGGTGTTCGGCGGCTGGCAGGTTGAACGAGCCGAGCCGGATCAACCGGCGCATGGACAGGCAGGCAGGCCGGTCGATGTAGTTGAGCATCGACGGGGAGGGCAGTCCCACGTAGACAGTCATGGCCTGTCCTCTCAGGCGGTCTGCGCGTCGGGCACGACGATCTCGCCGTCGCGGTAGCGGTGGCGCTGGTGTCCGGCGCGGGCGCGGGAGCCGGGCGTGACCGTGTACGTGGGCACGACCTCCCCTGCGGCGCGGGCGGCGCGGCGGGTGGCCTGGTGGCGCTCGAACACGATGCGCCGGGCTTCGACCATGTCACGCGCGCCGGTGTCGAACGTCTCGTCGCCATCGGTGTAGACGTACGTCGCGTTCCAGCCGTGGCGGGCGTAGGTGGCGCTGCCGTCCTGGACGGTGTGGATCTCGTTCACGGTGTCCCCTGTGGTGGTGTAGCGGGTGTTCGTTTCACACCCTACACAAGATGTAGTGTCCGAAACAAGCGGTCTCTTGGGACGCAGCTCACGAACTACGCCGAGCCTGCCCGGCTGTCCTGCCCGTCGACCTCATCCGCGGTGCGGTTGCTCGCGAGCCAGTCCTCGGGTGGGAAGTCGAGAAGATCCGCGAGCCCACGCACCAGCTCGGTCGGCTCGACGGCTGCGGCGCGGCGGTGGGCTTCGCGGATCTGGTCCCGCAGGTTCGGGTCCTCGTCGGTCACTGCCTGGCCTGCACGGGTGGTTCGCAGTCGGAGTGATCGAGCCCGCCCTCGCAGTCCGGGTCGTGGACCGGGCAGTCCTCCGGGAAGGTGCGAGCGGGCTCGTCGCTGGGCGTCAGCGTCGCCAGGTGGCGGCGCAGCTGGTCGAGCTGCGACGACGACGCGGCCACGATCCGGTCCGCCAGCTCGACCTTGCGCGCCAGCCACTGCGGGTCGACGACCCGGCGGCCGGCCAGCGCGCAGGCGAGGACGTGCTCGACGATCGGGGCGTAATCGGCGAGCGGGTCAGCGAGCGTCATGCGCCAGGTGGACAGCGCGTCGACCCCGGCCGCCACCATGTCGCGGGTGATGTCCCGTCCGATCTCGGACACCGTCAGTTCTCCTCTGGTTCGGGGGTGAGTCGCTGCGCGAGCCCGAGCGCCAGCAGTTCGTCGACCAGCTCGCGGCAGGCGGGCAGAACTCCTCGCCCGCGTCGGTGTGGCGCTGCAAGCCGACGTTCGTGCCGTGGAAGTCCGGCCGGTCGTCGTCGAGGAACCCGTCACCGAAGGGCAGGAACGCCTGCCGGGCCTGCGCACGCTCGCGCTCGCGCCGGTAGTCGTGAATGGCTCGCGCAGTGTTGACGTCAGACACGGGGCGGCACCAGCCACATCTTGTGACCTGGACGCGGTTCATGCGCGGGGCAGTAAACGCGTCGAGTTCGGCCCGCATAAACCCGCCACCCTGCCGCGTTGGCGCGAATCATGAACCGCTCCTGCTCCTTGCCGTGGAAGGGCAACGGCTCGGTGGTCAGACGTTCGTCGCACCGAGGGGTGTCGCACGAGATGCCGATGAACTCCGGGGCGGTGTAGTGCTCGGTCACCTCGGGTCCTTCCTTTGACCGGTCACGAAGTGCTCGCGGGCGTCGGGGGTGCTGAGGTCCCAGCCGTCGCGGTGGATCAGGTGCGCCGGGGTGCCCCGGTACTCGGCCATGGCGCGTCGCGCAGTGGCGAGCGCCACGGTGAGGTAACCGACCAGCTCGGCGTGGCCGTTGCGGCGGGCCTGGCTGAGGTTGACGACGATCCCCGCGCGGTTGGCGGCGAGCGCGAACAGGCCAGGGGCGGGCTGGTAGACGTCATGCGACACGTGCGACCTCCGCGACCGGCAGGGCGGGCCGGAACCCGGCAGCGAACGCGCGGGCGAACTGCTCGTCGAGGGGCGCGGTTTGCGTGAACGGGGCGAGGCCGGTGCGGATCTCGCGCAGCGCGGCCAGCTGCTCGTCGACCGGCAAGCCCTGGCGCTTGCGCTCGCCGATCGCGACCAGGGTTGCGTCTTCGGCCAGCAGCCACCGCAAGGCGAGCGGCGCGGTGTAGGCGAGGACGCGCCAGGCGTCGGCGCAGACCTTGGCCCGCGCCTCGTAGCGCAAGCGCTCTATCCAGGTCATCTGGCTGCGGGGCTTGCTGCTCAGGCGGCGCAGCTGGCGCGACGTCGCGCGGTAGGTAGCGATGGTGCGCAACGTGTACGTGGTGATGTCCACAGGTGGTCTCCCTGCTCGGGGGGTGGTGGTCGCCGTTCGGGGATGGGGTTCGGGCCGCCATCCCCGAACGGCTGTTTCAGACACTACGTAGCTTGCGGAGTTGGCGCAAGAGCTGGCGCAACTCGATCGCAAGTTGTAGTGTGTGAAACAACAGAGTGAACGGACACCACGAAGGACCCGCGATGACCACCACCGCAATGCCGCTGATCTCGATCCCCACCGCCTACTACCTGGGCGTGTGCGAGCCCTGCCGACGCCCCACCCGCGAGCGGGTCGAGGACGTCCAGGAGCCCGGCTTCCGGTACGCACGGGTCACCTGCCGCGAGTGCGGCAACTCGGTCCGCGTCGAGCGCCTTCACGCCACCATCACCTACGACGTCTGCGACCCCCGCTGCATGGGCGCGACCGGCCCGTCCTGCTCGTGCAGCTGCGGCGGCGCGAACCACGGCGACGCCTACGGCACGAAGGTCGAAGGCGAGATGCTGGAAAGCGCCGTCGAGGCGTACCGAGCCCGCATGGCGCAGCTCGACGCCAAGCGAGAGGCCAAGGCCGCCAAGGCGCGCAAGTCCAAGCAGGACGCGTTCGACGCCTGGGCCGCTGACCACCGCGACGTCCTCGACTACCTGGACGGCGACGTGTCCTGGTCCGGGTTCTTCATGGACCTGCGCGACCAGGCCGACCGACTCAAGCCGTTGTCGGACCGTCAGGTGGCCGCCGTGCGCAAGGCCATCGCGAGCAAGGCTGCCCGCGACGCCGAGCGCGCCGAGCGCGACACCCGCCTGAACTCCACCCCGCGCGTCGCTGCCCCGCTGGGCAAGCGCACCGGCCTGGAGGGCGAGATCGTGGAGTACAAGCAGTACAACACCGCGTACGGCCTCGACGAGAAGATCACCGTCGAGTGCGGCGGCTACCGAGTGCGGATGTCCCTGCCCCGCTCGATCAGGCCCGCCCAGTTCAGCCACGACGAGTACCAGGCGTTCACGAAGTCGCTGGCCGGTAAGCGCATCCGGTTCAACGCCACCCTGGAGCCCGGCCGCGACGGCGACCCCGCGTTCGTCAAGGGCCTGCGCCCGGCCAAGGCCGAGCTGGTCTGACATCTCCGCGGGGGCGGGCAGTCGAGCCCGTCCCCGCCCCCTCCATCCGCACCACCCGAGAGAGAGCACGCCATGACCACGACCACTGTCGACCCGGCCCCCGCCCCGACCGGCCGCTGCATCGTCTGCCAGCGCGACGACCTGCCCATCCTCGTCAGCCGCCACGAGGACTCGGCGAACGTGATCGCCGGGCACTCGGCCGCGGACATGCCTGACGTCGAGTGCACCGGTTCGCGACTGCCGGTGCTGCCCGCGAACGCCGACGACGACACCCCGGCCGACAAGATCCGCCGCTACGCCACTACCCGCTACCTCGACGTCACGGCGAGGGCGCACAAGGAGCGCGCCGAGCTGGCGGCGTCGCTGCTCAGGCCCGACTGGACGACCTCCGGCGCGCTGGACTACCACGGGCTGACCGCTGTCCGGCTGGAGCAGGAAGCCGAGCTGTGGCTCTGGGTCGCGTACAAGGGCGACTGGGTGCACGGGATCTCGAACGCGCTCGACGTGCTGGCCGGC
>Ga0164298_10000041_pt1 | contig 68949 bp, 48 predicted proteins | sample Whisoiple_216_MG_FD_109713 | JGI IMG/M metagenome (GOLD analysis project Ga0164298, IMG submission 109713) | Unamended control soil microbial communities from upstate New York, USA - Whitman soil sample_216_MG | ecosystem: Environmental > Terrestrial > Soil > Agricultural land ...
CCGTCCCGCCGTCGTCCGTCCCGCCGTCGTCCGTCGGCTGTCCCCCGCCGCCACCGCCGGTCTGCACCTTGATGCTGGTGTCGAACCCGGCGGGCGAATGGTCGGCGTTGCGCAGCGAGATGTCCAGCTCGTGCTCGCCGGCCTTGAGACCGGCGAGCGCCGGCGACGCGTCGGTGACCTTGACGTTGTCGGACTCGATTACCTCGTATTTGCTGTCGTCACCGTCAAAGTACAGATGCACGTGATGTTTCCCGGACTCCGTCGGTCCCAGTTCCACGCTCGAATCGAGGCGCAACGTGAACGGGATCGAGATCGACGATCCGTCGGTCGGCTCTTTGATCGTGACCTTCTGCCCGCTGCCGCCACTGCCCGCGCCGGCGGCATCACTGCCGCAACCAGTCGCCCCGACCAGCAGCATCGCGGCGAGAGTCGCCGATATCCTGAGCCGTTTGTTCAACCTCGCCATCAGTGTCCTCCTCTCGACAGGTGGATCCGTGCACCAGGCACTACGCGGCAGTCGGGATAAGGGTTCACGGCCCCAAGGATTTCGGTTTGCAACGGAATCGATTCCGGTGTCGGAAGCAACCCCCCGACCGGGCCGGCGGCCGGGCGCCGGCGTCGGGAACACCTACTCATCGCTCCGATGTGGACACTCGCGAAGGTCGATGTGGACGAACGATAAAGCAAGGTGAGGAACGATTTCCGGCCCCAACAACCAAGTCTGGCGCCGGCGACGCGGACGTCGGTCCGTCGTGCGACCATCGGTCCGGACTGTGGACGACACCGTCCGGAATGAGGGCACCGTCTCCCCGCGGATCCGTACCTGGGTGCGGGGGGAACCCCTAGGGGAAAACGTGTTTTGTTCTGCGCTGGTCGATCTTTCCCCGTAACCACACTTGTGCGATCCTGTTAAAGGGGAGTGAATCGCAGGTCAGCGGGAACCGGGGTGGTGCGCTGGGGACAAGCACGGTGCCATGCGCGGTACCCGTTCAGGATTTATGAACCGAGGAATCGTCGTGGCTGATGAGCCTTCGTTGACCGTTGTCCTCCAGCATGACAACCGGCTGATCCGTGAGATGCTCGCCAGGCATCTGACGCGTGAACCGGGCATCACCGTCGCCGGCACGGCGACATCGGGGCCGGAGTTGGTCCAACTCTGCAGGATTCGAAGACCAACCGTCGTGGTGTTCGAGGCCGACGCACCGCGGTGGAGCAACGAACGTCTGGTCAAGCTGCTGCTGCAGGGCAGCAGTCCGATGCGCATGGTCGGTGTGCACGACGCGTTGCCGGCCGCGTACGTCATCCGCGCCTACCAGGCGGGTATCGGCGCGATGGTCTCCTACTCGGCCGGTCTCGACGCGTTGCTCGACGCGATCAGGACTCCGTCGTTGCCGGTGGAGATCGCCCGCCAGACAGGAACCAACGGGCAAGCGCTTACCGAGCGGGAGACGCAGGTGCTCTACCTGATCAGCGCCGGGTTCCCGCCGAAGGTGGTCGCGGTCGAGTTGGGCATCAGCCTGCACACGGTGGAACACCACAAGAAACAGATCTTCGCCAAGCTCGACGTCCACAACCAGGCGCATGCCGCCGCGAGCGCCGTCCGCCTCGGCCTTCGGCCGCCCGCTGTCCCACTGCAACGAGGCGAGTCCCGCACGTCCAAGCGACGGCGCGGTCTTCGGGTCGTGCTCGGCGCTCCCGCCGGCCGGCTCGCCGACCGCGTTCGCGAGATCCTCAGCGAGCAACGCATCCCGGTGCTCGGCGGCGCCGACGGTCAACAGGTCAACGATGCCGACAACAACACCCTCATCACCGTCCTGATCGACCCGAGAGAGCCGGAAGGATCCTCGTTGGAGGGCAGGCGCAACGGCCGGCACGTCTTCGTCGAAAGCCGGGAGCTACGGCATTCCCAGATCACCAGGTCGTTGGCGAGCGGCATCTCGACCGTCCCGGCGTCCCGGGTCGACGACCTGCTGGTGCCCGCGGTTCGTGCCGCGGGACACGGCTACGTGCTGGCGAACTCGACCTACATCCGTGCCCTGTTCGGACCGACCCGGTCCGACTCCACGGAAGGTTGGCGGCGGTGGGAGCTCGCGCTCACCCCGCGGGAGAAGGAGATCCTGATCTCCGTCAGCCGGGGGCACGCCACCAAGCAGACCGCGCGGCAGCTCGGGATCTCCATCCGCACGGTGGAGAACCTGCAAAGCAATCTGTTCAGGAAGCTGCGTGTGCACAGCAGAGCGGCGGCACTGGTCGCCGCGCACGATCTCGGCCTGCTCGACGAGTGAGGAGCGGAGGACCCCCGTGGACACCCGGATACGTGCCGCCCTCGCCGTCGCCTCGATGACGGTGGTACTGCTCCTCCTGTCGAGCGGACAGGCGTGGGCCCACGCCGAACTGATCGAGACCACACCGGCCAACGGTGCGCATCTCGACACGGCGCCACGACAGGTGGTGCTCCGGTTCACCGAGTCGGTCCTGCCGGTCCGGGGTGGGTTCAGGCTGCTCGACGACAGCGGCGCGACGATCGCCGAGCCGGCGGCCCACGGAGTGTCCGGCGACGCCACACGGGTCAGCATGTCGCTGCCCGCCAACCTCGGCGACGGGGTCTACGTCGTCAACTGGCGGGTGCTCTCCTCGGACTCGCACCCGGTGCACGGCGCGTTCGTGTTCAGCGTCGGTGACGTGCGGGCGGCCCCGCTCGCCGACGCCGGCGCGCAGGCCGGCTCGGATCGCCTCGTCGAGGCCGCGTTCTGGCTGTTCCGGCTGTTGTCCTTCGCGAGCCTGGCCCTGCTGGTCGGGGGCGCGTCCTACGTCGTCGTGTGCTGGCGGCCCGGGCTGCCGGATCCCCGGGTACGCCGGTTGATCGCCTCGGCGTGGGCCGCCTCGCTGGTATCGGCGGTCGCGCTGTTGCTCCTGCAGGGCCCCAACGCGGCCGGCTCGTCGCTCGCGAGCGTCGTGGACCCGGCGCTGCTGGCCGACACCGCCCGGACGACCTTCGGGATCCTGCTGCTCGCCAGGATCACGCTGCTCGTGCTGGCCGGGTGGCTGCTGGCGCGGCTGAGCACCGTGTCCCGGGGGACGGTCGTGCTCATGGCCGTCCTCGGCTACTCGCTCACGCTGACCTGGAGCGGAACCGGGCACGCGAACGCCGGCCTGCTGTCGTGGTTCGCGTTGCTCGTCGACGCGGCGCACCTGACGGCGATGGCGGTCTGGCTCGGCGGCCTGGCCGTTCTGGCGTCGTGCACCCTCGCCGGGCGCGGCCGGGGGCGGGAGGAGGAGGCCACGGCCGCCGTGTCCCGGTTCTCACGCACGGCCGGCGCGGCGGTGGCGGTACTCGGCGCCACCGGTCTGCTCCAGGCCTGGCGCGAGCTCGCCGAGTTCGGGCCGGGCACCGAGTACCTCACGCTGCTGATCTTCAAGGTCGCCGTGTTCGGCCTGTTGCTCTGGCTGGCCTCGCTGTCCCGGTCGTTCGTGCGGCGGCGGCTGTCGGTCCCCGCACCCCGCCGGGCCGCCGACCGGCTGGCGCGGCAGGACGTGCTCGCCAGGCTCCGCCGGTCGGTCGCATGGGAAGGCGGCGTGGCGGTGGTGGTGCTCGGCATCACCGCGGCCCTCGTGGCCGTGCCACCCGGTGGTCACGACCACGGTCCGAGTGCGGCTGCCGGCCCGGCGGGCCCCTTCCTCTCCTCGCTCGCCCTGCCCGGCTCCGGCGACGTTCAGGTGTGGGTCGACCCGGCGCGTACCGGCGACAACCAGATCGTGCTGAACGTCCGGGACGAGCGCGGGATCAACCGGGACGTCCCGGAAGTCCGGGCACAGCTCCGGTTGCGGGAGGCCGGCATCGACCCGGTGCCGCTGTCGCTCGCCAGAACGGGTCCCGGTCAGTTCGTCGCGGCCGACGTCGTCGTCCCCGTCGCGGGCAACTGGACCCTCGATCTGCACGTGCGTACGACGGAGTTCGACGAGATCGCGGTGGACACCAGGATCAGCATGCGGTGACCGGCTCCGTCCACCGAGGACGGACGGCGAACCGCCGGTGGGGAGAGCCGCCCTGCCCTGACAGGCGGTACAGGACGGCTCTCCCACGCACCACGTGCGACAGCACGGGCTCCTGACTCGTCGAGGGGGATTCCTGGGTGAGCCATACCGGCCCGGCTCGTGACGGTACGCACTTTCCGGACCGGTATGGAGAATCTTTCTTCGACGCGATCAGGTCGGCCCGCCTCGCACGTGGGGCGGCTCCTTCCGGTGGCGCGTTTGCGTTACCCGAATGGTTAGAACATACCAACACACGCATCCCACAGTAATAGTCAGAAATCCCTAGTAGTCGGTCAAAACCCCTCAAGTATCACGCGTCCGTCCTACGGTTTGTAGAAAGAGGGATCGTGGACCTCGCCGAGTACACTCCGGCCAATGGTGGCCAGAATGTGGTCGTCATTGTCGTGTCGCACGTAGAACAACAGATCTCGCTGTATCCGCTCCACCGGGCTCGGCCTGACGAGGCAGCGGGCGCCACAGGCGCGCACGCAGTGGTCGACGGTGTCCAGGGCGAGGTGCTCCACGAGGTGACGCGCCCGGGAGCCAACCATGCGCGCCTCCGTCCCGCGTCCGGAGTCCCACAGCTCCGCGACGTGCCGCAACCACAGCCGACCGGTCTCCACCGCGACGGCCATCGCCCCCACTCGTTGCTGCACATAGGGATCCGTGTTCTTGTGTTGACGCATGACGTACTCGAGGGCGTACTCGTAGGCGGCGTCCGCCGCGCCGAGGAAACTCGCCGCGTAGTGGGGGATGAACGCCGTCTGCCACCCCTGGCGCAGGTAGTCCCCCGCCTCGCCGATGCGCTGCGAGTCCGGGATGAAGGTGTGGTCGAAGTGGACGAGGTGGCTGACCGTCGCCCGCATGCCGATCGGGTCCCACCACGAGGCGTCCACGGACACGGAGGGATCGGCGAGCTCGCAGGCGAGCATCAGCACGCCCGCGCCACCTTCGGACGTGCTGTTCCTGGCACCGCCGGGGCCGGCCATGTCGACCAGCAGGATCGCCCAGTCGGCGCCGGTGGCACTGGTCGCGAACACCTTGGTGCCGTCGACGATCCACCCGTCACCCTCCCGCCGCACGGTCGTGCCGAAGGACTTGGTCTCGCCGGGCTTGGCCGCGCGGGGCTCGCCGCTCCACGCCACCCACCGCTCGCCCTTGCGCACCACTCCGTCGAACCACCGCGACTTCTGCGCCGCCGAGCCGAGCGCGTCGATGAGCACCATCGAGTTCGTGTGCCCTTCCCAACACCGGGCGAGGGAGAGGTCGGCCGCGGCCAGCCGCTCGGTCATCAGCCACAGCGCGAGGGTGTCGCCGCGCAGCGGCCCGATTCCCATGCCACCGTGGGAAACCGGCACGGTCGGGGCATGCAGGCCGGCGGCGAACAGGTCGTCGAAGTCCGCCACCGGAAAGGTCGCCGTGCGGTCGTAACCGTCGGCGCGCTGGGCGAAGGTCTCGGCCAGCGCCGACAGCTCCGCGAGACGGCTGGTGTGGTGGTCGATGTGGACGGTCATCTGATGAACTCCCTCTGCGCTGGGACGGCCGGAACCGGAATGTCGGCGCTGTCGAGACGTTCCGGCCCTCCTGATACGGACTTGCCGGTCAGCAGGCGGAACTGCTCCTCGACCTCGACGGCGAGCACCTGCCAGCCGTCGACGACGACCTCGTGGCGCGCGCGCACGGCGGCGGCCAGTGGGGTCTCCCCCGGACCGTAGGTGAGGTCGACGACCACGGTGCCCGGCGCGATCCGGTCGACGTCGAACGGGGGCTCGTCGCGCACCGGCGTCGCGTGCACGATGAGCGAGTAGTTCTCCGGCGCGAACCGGGCGAGCGGCAGGTGGTCGACGCCGAGCAGGTCCGCCGCGTAACGAGCGCGTGCCAGCCCGCGGTTCACGATGGTGGGGACGACACCCGCCGCCGAAAGGCCGATCGCCGCGCCGCGCCCCGCGCCGCCGCAGCCGACCACGGCGGCCTTGCGGCCGGCCAGCTCCACGCCGGCACGTCGCAGGGCACCGACGATGCCCACGGGGTCGGTCGTGTAGGCCCGCCAGCTGCTTTTGTCGCGCACCAACAGGTTGGCCGCGTCCGTGTGCCGGGCGGCCTCGCTCGCGGTGTCGGACAGCCGCAACGCCTCCTCCTTGAACGGTGAGACCACGGTCGCCCCGCCGAACGCGAGACCGAGCTGGTCGAACCCGGTGCACAGGGCCTGCCACGAGCCGGCGAACTCCTTCACGGGCAACGGCAGGTACAGCGCCGGGAGGCCGAGCGCCCGGTAGGCGGCGTTGTGCAGGCGTGGGGACTGCGATCCCCGCATGGGCCGGCTCACGATGCCGAACACCCGCTCCAGCGGCGGCAGGGCGGGGAAGGGGTAGTCGGCCAGCAGGTGCGCCACGGGTGGCACGCCCCACGCGACGTCCTGGCCGAGCCCGCCGAAGACCACGGGAGCGCCGAACCACGGTGCGAGCAACCGGGTGAAGAGGCCGAGGTCCCCGGTGGCGAGGGCGGTGACGTCGGACCGGCCGAGCCGGGCGAGGAACCGCAGCGGGGCCATCGCCTCTTCGACCGTCTTCGCCTCGGAGGCCAGCAGGTACAGGCGCGCGGGGGTTTCCCGCATGCGTTCGAAGATCGCGTCGAAGCCGGCCGGGTCGAGCGGCCCCCCGTACCAGCAGATGCGCCTGCGGTGCGGCGGAACGGCGGCCAGGAGCTCCGGCGTGAGGTCCCGGTCCACCTCCAGTTCCACGGCGTCGTAGGACCGGGCGGCGGCGAGGAGGCAGTGCCGCCGCTCGGCCGCGCTGCCGACGAAGGCACCGCCGTACTCGGGGCTGCGCAGGCTGTAGATGAGCTCGCCGTCGAACAGGGAGCGCAGCAGGTCCACATCGGAACCGCCGGTGAGGTCGGCGCGTACCTGCAGGCCACTCGCTGTTCCCCGCAGTGCCTGAAGATCGCGGCGTTCTCGCCACACGGCCGTGGTCAGCGTCGCCACGATCGCGCAATTCCCGCGCGCCGATCCATTGGATTTCAACCGGGGACTGGACAAATTCCTTATCATGACGACAATCCTCTGTCATGGACATCTCTGCGTGGACGAATTTCCGAGCTGTCCTCGATGGACGGCAGAGCAAGCGCGCCTTTCTGGTGGAACCGGTGCCGCGCGACCTCCTCGAGAACGTGCTGCGGTCGGCGGCGCACGCCCCGTCGACACGCAATGGTCAGCCGTGGCAGGTCGCCGTGGTGACCGAGAAACGCAAGGACCGACTCGCTCGCCGGTTGTGCGCGGAGTTCGACCGCGGTGTCACGCCGCGACCGGACTTCGAGTACCGGTCGGCCCGGGTCGACGAGACGGCCGACGGCCGGGCTCGCCAGGCCAGCACCGGCGTGCTGCTCGCCAAGGGGCACGGCGGGAACGACCGGACCGCGCGCCGCGCCCACCTGCGGGACAACCTCGGGTTCTACGGCGCGCCCGTCGAGATGATCTTCCACCTGCCCGCGGACGCGATGCCGGGCCAGTTCCTCGAGATGGGCTTCTTCCTGCAGAACGTCATGCTGGCGCTGGTCGCCTGCGGCCTCGGCAGCTGCCCGCAGTTCAGCGTGGCGGGCTATCCGGACGTCATCCGTGCGGAGCTGGGGCTCGATGCCGACCGCCTCGTCGTGTGCGGACTCGCGGTCGGGTATCCGGACGAGTCCGTACCGGTGAACCGGTTCCGCCCCGGCCGGGCCGACCTGGCGGACTACGTGCAGTGGCATGATCAGCCGCCACTCGCGACGACCGGTCCGCGCTGACGGGCGATCTCTCCGAGTCGCCGTCGCACCAGCACCTGGAGCCGGCTCGCACGGTCCACAGAGGACGGACGATCGGCGCCTGCCGGATCGGCGACGTCACGGCCGTCGAGCCGGTGGACCCGTCCACCCGGCGCAGGCGCCGGTGTGCGGAGGCCTAAACCTCTGACGGGTCCGTTCGTCATCGGCAGCAGCGCGGCCGAGTTCGCCTTCGCAGGCCCGCTGCGGGGGGTGTGCCAAACAAGGTAGCCAACGCCGGGTCCGGGCATGCCGAGGCCGGCGTTTCGCGCGCGCGTCAACGTTATCTCCTATTACACAGGGGAATCAGGCGTAGCAACGCGCGGCACGTGCTCACCCAACCACGCACACGCGAGTGATGGAGTTGTCGGTGACGATGAACCCTTCGTCGCTGAGAGTGATGGGACACCTTCATACCGTCACTGACGAGACGTTACCCGACGCCGACAGGACCGCACAAATAATGCTCACGTACCCCTAGGGGTACGCCCACACCTAGGGGGAAACTGCCATGGTCCCGGCGGGGGGCGGTATCTACCGTCGTGTCAAAAGGACTATCTCGGGGTGGGACATGCAAGCCAACGCCCGGCGGATGCGCTTCCACTGGAGCCTGCCGTCGTCCGGTGTCGCCGACCGGCGCAGAGGCGCCCGTTTCAGGACCGAGATCAACCAGCTCGAGGGCCTGGACCAGCAGCGCGACTTCTGTGTGCGGGCCGACGAGTTGGGCCTGGACACGCTGCTGCTGCCCATCGGGTTCCAGCGTGCCGATCCGATCGTCCTGGCCACCGCGTTCGGCCTGGCCACCAAACGCGTCAACCTGATGCCGGCGTCCCGCGCGGCGGTCATCTCCCCGACGCACTTCGTCCAGCAGGTCAACGCCGTGTCCGCGTTCACGGGCGGCCGGATCGCGATCAACGTGGTGTCCGGTCAGGGTTCGAACGAGCTTCGCTACTACGGCGACTTCTCCACCCACGACGAGCGCTACCAGCGCACCGACGAGTTCTGGACGATCTGCCACGCGCTGTGGCGGCGGGAGTTCCCGGTCGACTTCACGGGACGGTTCATCAGCGTCGAAGGCGCGCGCATCAACCAGCCGTTCGTCTCGCCGGACCGGCACCGGCCGTACGTCTACCTGGGTGGCAGCTCGGACCAGGCCACGCGGCTCGCGATCAAGCACGCGGACTGCCTGCTGCGGGTCGTCGAGGCGCCGGAACAGTTGCGCCCGAAGATCGAACCCGTGCTGGCGGCCGGCATCGAGGTCGGGATCATCACCAACCTGGTCGTCGGAGAAACCCACGACGACGCCGTGCGGGCGGGGCAGTCGCTGATCGAGAACGCCGGCGACCGCGGCAGGGCGGCGGTCGCCGAATGGCGTGGAAAGACCACGGAGTCGGTCGGCTTCGAGGAGATCTACCGGTTGGCCGAGGACGGGTCGAGCTGGCTCACGCCGTACCTGTGGACGGGACTGGTGCCCTACATGGGCCCGATGTCGATCTCCCTGATCGGCGGCCCGGACGAGATCGTCGAGGCGATTTTCGAGTACCGGCGGCTCGGCGTCACCCAGTTCCTGTTCCAGGCGCGGCCGGACCTGCCTACCCTGGAGTTCTTCGGCACCAGCATCCTGCCGAAGATCAGGCAGCGGGAGGAGCTCACCGAGGGTGTGAGCACGGGAATCGGTTGAACCAGCCGGGAGAGTCCAATGGTGCAGACGGTCAGTGCGGCGGCGCAGACGATGCGGGCGGACGCGAAGTCGTTGGTGGGCGCGACGATGGACGTGGGGCCGTTGATCGGCACCTGGTTCAACGCCAAGCGGGTCACCGACCACATCGCGTCGCTGGTGGTGACCGAGCGGGACGACGCGCTGGTCGTCCGGCTGTACGGATCGTCGGCCGAACCGGTCGACTGGGGACCGGCGGAGGCCGTTCCGCACGCCTTCACCGGCACGAACGAGGTGGCCGGCTTCCACGCGCGGTACGCCTTCGACGGCACCAGGGTCGAGATCGCGGCCAACGTGAAGATGGGCATCCTGGTGATCCAGACCTACACGTCGTTCCATGACGGCAGCGACCGGCTGAGCCAGTTCTCGCGTGAGTTCTTCTACCGGTCCACCGTGGCGCCGGCCGGCCGCGAGGTCAGGACCGGCCGCCGTTTCCTGGTCGGCGACTGGGTCAACACCAATGCCAACACCAGGTGGATCAAGGGATTCACCTGCACCGACGACGGGGACACGACGCGCCTGCGCGTCCAGGGCGCGAGCGAGCCGCTCGACTGGGGCGAGACCGAGGTCACGACCTACCTGGACGCCGCTGGTGACCCCGCCTTCCACGCCGAGTACGACCTGGGCACCGTCCAGGCCGCGCTCGCCGGGAACACCGGCAAGGACATCGTCATCATCGCCGCGTTCCTCCGGCGGAAGGACGAGGACCCGGCCAACACCTTCTGCCGGGAGTTCTTCGTTCCGCGGTCGTAGCCGGGGTGTCAGATCAGTGCCAGCGCCCGGCGGAACACCGGTGCCAGCACGAGCACGATGCCCAGTGCGGCCGTGCCCGAGAGCAGGTACACCGCCTCGGGTCGCAGCAGCCCCACGATCAGACCGCCGATGCCGTACGCGACCAGACCGGCGGTTCGGTGGATCCCGGTGACGCTGGCCGTCACCCGACCCATCGCCGGCTCCGGGATGCGCAACAGCAGCATCGTGCCCATCGTGACGGACACCAGGCTCATGCACACCCCGGCCACCGCGTACAACACGAACGTGGCGGGCAGGGACCCGACCAGCCCCACCATGGCGATGGCGACGGACATCACCGCGGCCGCGAGCGGGGTGCCGAGGACGATCCGGCGCACCGTGTTCAGCTGGCTCGCCAGCACCGCGCCGACCAGCAGGCCGACCGTCTGTGTCGCCTGGAGCAGGCCGAACGCCAGCGCGCTCGCGCCGAACGTGTCGCGGACCAGGAACACCTGCGCCACATAGATGAGGTGGACCACCAGTGGCAGCATGACCGCCAGCGCCACCACGGCGGTGAGGGCCCGGTCGTTGAACACCATCATGATCCCCGCACGCGCGTTCGACCTCGGCTGGTCCGGGGCCGGCTGGCGGCGGGTGCCGATCAGCATGCTCATGCCGGCGATCATGACGAAGACGACCGCGTCGAGCATCAGGGGAACCCGGGGGCCGCCGGTGAGGCCGGTGACCATGCCGCCGACGGCCGGTCCGACCATCGTGGCGATGGTGACCGCGACCTGCTGCACGCTGTTGGCGGAAGCCAGCTGCCCACTCGGCACCATGACGCTGATCAGCGCGAGGAAGATCGGGTTGGTCACCGCCGTGCCGCACGCGTTCACGGCGGCCAGCGCGAGCACCACCTGCGGTTGGTCGACGAACCCCAGCAACGCACAGGCGGCGGCCTGCCACAGGCTGCTCACCACGAGCACCGAACGGCTGTCGAACCTGTCGACCACCAACCCGGCCACCGGGGCGAGCAGGACGATCGGCAGCGCCCCCGCGGCGAGCAGGGCGGCGACCGCCCACGCCCCGGTGCCGCGGTCGTGGAAGGCGAGCAAAAGGGCGGTGACGGCGACCACGTTGCAGAGGATGGAGGCCGCCCTGGCGCCTGCTGCGAGGTAAAGGTCGCGCGGCAGTGCGCGCACAACGTCGTGATTCATCTACGTGCCAATCCGTACTTAGGTGAAGGTCCTTAGGTACTTCTGTTCCCTAGGAGTTACTGCTACTCCCGCTTTATCCCAACGTGATCTATTGTCGAAGTACCCCTGCTTCACCGTTAAGGCCCCATATCGCCTGTCCCACATTACCCCCAGTTCGGGCAGGTGACATTCAGTGCACACAAATCGTCCGGTTACCGGTTGCCGGTTACCGGATATAGAGGTGAGTTCTCATGCCCCTGTTACGAGCGCGGGTCGTGATCGTCATAGCGGCGGCATTCGCGGTCGCGGCACTTGGTGTCGCCCGGCTCGCCGCCTCGCTGGCCACTCCCGCGACCGTGGACCTCCAGGCCACTGTGGACAGTCTGAGCACTCGCGTCGTCACGGCGGAATGGATCGTGATGGATCACGACATGTCCGGTGACGCACCGGGATACCAGATGCCGCCGGCGATGATGCCCGGCATGCCGAAGAACGGCGAAGAACGTCTCGCCGTCGCCGTCACCGTGGTCAACACCGGGGACGGCACCCGGCCGTTGCGACCCGGCAAGGAGTTCGCGCTGCACGCCGGCGAACAGGGCCGGCGATGGACGCCACACTCGGACACGTTCGGCGAGTTACCCCGGCTCGCCCCACACAACACGGTCGAGGGAACTCTGTTCTTCGACCTCCCGCCCGCCGAGTTGACCGCCTCGGCGGCGTGGATCGAGTGGACGCACGGAGACAGCGCCAATAGGCTCGCCATTCCGATGGATGGCGTCAGCGCCGGCCCGAGCCATTCACACAATCCCTGACCTAATTCATCCGGGTGCGTCGACACCGGTTTTGTCGACGCATCCTGCGTCATCGTCAAATGGAAAGGGGAGTTCATGTTCACGTCCCGCCACAACGTCCACAGGGACGTTGTGCCACCCGCTGGCGGCCGGAGACCCGGCAGCCGTCCGTCGTGGACACACGACGCCGATCCGACCACGCCGCTTTCCGCCCGCACGGGCCAGGAAGGCGGCGTGGTTCTGGCGGTGGTCGTCGCCGTGGCGGTCACCCTGTCGCGCCACGCCGGGGCGGTGCCGTCCGGGGGCATCGCACAGACCGACCATCTCCTCGGTGTCCTGCTGGACGCCATGCTGACCGTCCCCGTGGCCGGGGCCGCCGTGTGGCTGGCCGGCCGGACCGCCTCCCTGTTCGGCATGACCGCGCGGCGCCCCACGGCGTACGTGGGCAGGGCGGCACTGCTGTCGCTGTACTTCGTCCCGCTGTTCGCGCCGCTTGCCGCGCTGCTGACGCCGTTGCACCAGCTGGCGGGTGTGGCGGGCGGGGAAGCACACGCCGCCCACCACGCGACCGCCCTCGACGTGGCGAGCCTCGCCGACCACGGCCTGCAGAACGCCGTCGCGGTCCAACCGGTGGTCCTGGTCGCCGGCCTGGCGACGCTGACCCTCCTCGCGGGGTGGGTCGACCGGCTCGCCATCGCCCCGCCGGCCGTCCACCGGCATCCGGCACACGTCGCGTGCACGGTGTCGGCCGTCGTGGTGCTGGTCGCCGGGATCTTCCTGGTGCCGGCGTCGTACGCCGCGCCGTCCGCCACCGCGGACGACGTCGCGCCCACCACGCATGTCGGCGGGTGCGGCGGCAGCGGTGTGGCGACCCGGACCTTCAACGTGGTGGCCATCAACGTCGACATCACCATCGACCGGTTCGGGGACCACGACCCGTTCGGGTTCATGTACGTGCAGGCCGAGAAGCTGAGCGCGGTACGGGCGCAGGAGGCGGCACTCAAGGCCAACGCCGCGGTCGGCTCGGACGGCAGCGGCGCGAAGGTGTCCAACGGCCTCGGCCAGGACCCGATCCAGCCGCTGGTCCTGCGTGCCCGGCTGGGCGAGTGCGTGCAGATCAACCTCACCAACCAGCTGACCGCCGCACCGCGCGGCGGTCCCGGGTTCACCGCCGTGCCACTGATCACCCAGCCCGGTGGGGTGCCCTCGGTCTCCATCGACATTCCCGGCGTCTCCTACGACGCCGCGGCCGGCGGCGGTGGCCAGGCGGTCGGCAACAACCCGACCAACGTGATGGTGCCGCCCGGCGCGAGCTACACCTACCGCTACTTCCTCGACCCGCTCATGGGCGAGGGCGTCCGGGTGTTCCACAGCGGCGGCGACTCCACCCAGCTGACCCTGCACGGCCTGTTCGGCGCGCTCGTGGCCGAGCCGGCCGGGTCGACCTTCCTGGACCCGGACACCGGCGCCGACCGCACGTCCGACCGGACGTTCAACAGTTTCGCCGCGATCATCCGGCCGGGCAGCGGCACCTCGTTCCGCGAGTTCGTGATCCTGTACCACGAGATCGGCGACGAGATGTTCAACCTGCGGCGGCCGCCGCGCGAGAGTGGCACCCCGGTCAGCTGTATCGCGGAGACCGACGGGCTCGGGGTCGGCGATCCGTTCGCCATGCGGGACGAGGGGGTGAGCGCGAACTGTGGGTACGGCACCCTGAGCTACCGGCCGGGCGGCCGGGGGCTGAACTACCGCAGTGAGCCGTTCTACCGGCGGCTCGAGCTGCAGACGCGCCGGGGCCTCCAGACCGACGAGTCGGTGCACGCGGCCGAGTCGCTGATCTACGGCTCGTACAACAACGGCGATCCGGCGACCCCGATGCCGCGCTCCTACCTGGGTGAGCCGACCATGGTTCGGATCGCGCACGCCGGTGGCGAGCAGCTGCACGTGCACCACCTGCACGGCGGCGGCGACCGCTGGCCGCAGAACCCCAACGCGGTGGCGAACAACTTCGCCGGCGGGTTGGAGAAGAACCCGCCCAACGACGCCTCCTCGATCATGCTCGACTCCCAGACCCTCGGCCCGGGCGAGAGCTACAACAACCGGATCGAGTGCGGCGCGGGCGGCTGCCAGCAGGCGGCGGGCGACTTCCTGTGGCACTGCCACATCGCTCACCACTACATCGCGGGCATGTGGTCGTTCTGGCGGGTGTTCGACACCAGACAGCCCGACCTGGCGGTGGTTCCCGGCCGGTCGGCGCCGCCGACCGCGGTGACCTCGCAGGGGCTCGTCGGCAGGACCGTCGAAGGCAGGACGGTGATCGCGTCCGGCACCCCGACGAGCAGCCAGGTCCTGCTCTCCGACCTCGTCGAGCGCCAGCTCCCACCACAGGGAGTACGGCGTGACAACAACGACGCGACGGTGTGGGACTGGCAGAAGGCGGGCACGACGGCCGCACCGCTGTACAACGGCGAACCCGAGACCACCGAGGTGTGGCCGGACTACCAGTCGCCGACACCGGGACAGCGAAATCCGATCATGTTCAACCCCACCAACGGCCGTCCGGCCTGGCCGCTGCTGAGACCGCATCTCGGCCTGCGGCCGCCGTTCGCGCCGAACGGCCACTCGGGTGCCGCGTGGCTCGGCGAGACCGGCTCGTCGACCCGGCCGGACGGCATCTGTCCGGCGAACGCGCCGGTCCGGACGTACAACGTCACCGGGATCAGTGTGCCGATCCAGGAGACCGTGCGTGAGCGGGACGAGCACGGGACTGTCTTCGTCCTCAACGAGGACAAGGACAAGGTGCTCTCGGACGCGCGGAGTGGGGTGAAGTCGCCCGATCCGCTGGTGATCCGGTCGAATGTCGGTGACTGCGTGGCGATCACGCTGACGAACGAGATGGACCCGGCGCAGCAGCCGAAGGTCAACATGCACTCGCACTTCGTGCAGTTCGACCCGCAGAGCTCCGACGGGGTGATCTCCGGGATGTCCTTCGAGCAGTCGGTGTACACCAACTCGCTGCAACCGCACACGATCACCTCTGGGACGGCGACGGGTGCCACCACGGTCACACTGTCCAATGTGGACAATCTGCGACCGGGCATCTCCATCGCCGTCGGCAGCGGGAAGGCCAACATCGAGATCCGGCGGATCACGGCGATCAGCGGCACCACACTGACCTTCGACCGTGCGCTCTCGAACGCGCACGCGACCGGTGAGCCGGTGTCGGTCGAGTTCGTGCAGTACCGCTGGTACTCCGATGTGGACAGTGGCACGGTGTTCTGGCACGACCACGTGAACGGGATCCAGTCCTGGGCACACGGCCTGTTCGGCGCCCACATCATCGAGCCGCGCGGCTCGACCTACCACGACCCGAGGACCGGTGCCGAGGTCCGCAGCGGCACGATCGTCGACATCCACACCAGCAGCACCGTCGGTGCCGGTGTGCGTGGCTCGTTCCGGGAGTTCATGATCTTCCTCGGGGCCGGGCGCCGCGGGAGGGCAGAGCTGACAGCGGATCAGGCCACCGTCGGGCGGATCGACCGAAACGCCGGTCAGGAGTGTGAGGAGAGCTCGATCAACCTGAGAGCGGCGCCCATCGGAGAACGGACGCCGCCGGGGTCGGGCACCCAACAGAGACAGGAGTTCAACGGCGGGATCGTCTGCCGCAACGCGACCAGCCGGGTCAACGACCCGACGGCGGCCAACACCGTGGCCGCGACGGTGACCGCGGTGGATCCGTACGTGTTCTCCTCGGTCAAGTACGGCGACCCGACCACGCCGCTCCTGCGTGCCTACGCCGGGGATCCCGTGGTGGTCCGCACGATCGGGTTGAACGACCGGGTCGAGGCGCTGCGGATCCAGGGACACCGGTTCGCCAGGGAACGGTTCAACGCCGACGGCGAGTTGGTCGACGCCGCGACGACCGGTATTTCGGAGCGCTTCGACTACGTGCTCGACGGTGGTGCGGGCGGTCCACGGCAGATGGCGGGCGACTACCTGTACTACAGCAGCCGCAACTTCGTCTTCGAGTCAGGCGGGTGGGGCATCTTCCGGGTGCACGACCACCTGAGATCGGACCTGAAGGCACTGCCGGACCGGACCGCTCCACCGAGTGGCGCCGGGTTCCCGATCCTGACACCGGCGACCGGGAACACCCAGGCGACGCCTGGGCCGAACCCGGCGGCGACGTCGAGCGGCGTGGTCTCCTCCACGGCGAGCCCTTGCGCGGCAAGCGCTCCGGTGCGTGCCTACGACGTGTCGGTCTTCGACCAGACGCTGCCGACGGCCCCCCAGGCCGACACGAACGGCATCGTCTACTCGCTGACCTCCGACGCGGCCGCCATCAAGGCGGGCACGAAACGGCCGGAACCGTTGGTGCTGCGGGTGAACCAGGGTGACTGTCTACAGGTGACACTGCACAACGAGATCGCCGCCGGCACTCAGTACGGTGGCACGCGAGCCGGGTTCGATCTCGGGAAGCTGCTGTTCAACCCGCAGACCTCGGCGGGCAGCGCGGTCGGGCTCAACCCCGACACGACGGTGGCCGCGGGGCAGACGTTCACCTACCGGTTCGCGGCCGACAAGCTGCTCGGCACGTCGGTCTTCCAGAACCTGGGCAGCCCGGCGTCCATGCGGCACGGCGCCTACGGCCAGGTGATCGTCGAGCCGGCCGGGTCGACGTGGTTCAACAGCGCCGACGGTGCACAGCTCGGTGCGACGAGGACCAGCGGCCAGGCGATCATCCGCGCCGCGAGCGGGAACTTCCGCGAGTTCTCGGTCAGCATGGGGACGAACGACATGCACTACGCGCAGAGCGTCAACCAGTACCAGGACGTGATCGCCGGTACGGGGGTGAACAGCCAGTTCCCGCTGTTCAACCAGCCGGTCGCGAACGCCCCGGTGTACAGCCAGATCAACTACTCGAGCGCACCGCTCACCACCCGGCTGGGGTTGACCTCGTCACCGCCGAACTCGGATCCCGCATGGGAGTTCGCGTTCAGCTCGACGCGGTTCGGCGATCCGGCCACCCCGGTGTTCCGGGCGATCGCCGGCGACCCGGTCGTGGTGCGGCTGTCGATCGGCGCCTCCGACCAGTTCCATGTGTTCGGCGTCGGCGGGCACGTCTTCCCGCAGGAGCCGCACATGTGGAACGGCGGCAGCGACCAGCGGTCGCAGCTGCTGCCGGCGCGGTCGTTGACCGCCGGTGAGACGGCCGAGGTCGAGCTGGTCGGCGGTGCGGGTGGTACCACGCGTGCCACCGGCGACTACCTGTACGGCGACATGCGCCAACCGTTCACCGAGGCCGGGATGTGGGGCATCTTCCGGGTGCTCCCCGCCGGGTCGTCTGGGCTGGCCGCTCTCTAGGAACTCGGAAGGAGAATCGCGAATGTCCCGGTTGCTCGCCCGGCTCGGCGTCGTCCTGACCGCCGCGGTGGCACTCGTCGCGGGAGGCGGCTCGGTCGCCGTCGCACACGTGAGCGTCCACGCGGACGAGGCGATGCAGGGCGGTTCCGCGGAGATCTCGTTCCGGGTGCCGACGGAGACCGACACCTCGAGCACCGTCACGGTGGCGGTGGCGTTCCCGGCGGACGCTCCGATCGCCGAGGTGGCGGTCCTCCCCCTCGCGGGCTGGACGTACCAGGTCACCAGGACGGCGCCACCGGCTTCGGTGGAGGCCGCCCATGGGAGCGAGGTGTCCGAGGTCGTCAGCGCGGTCGAATGGCACGCGACCGGCCCGGGTATCAAGCCGGGCGAGTACGAGGTGTTCCGGATCGCCGCGGGCATGCTGCCCAGGACCGAGCGGATGGTCTTCAAGGTCGTCCAGACCTACGACGACGGCCAGGTGCAGCGGTGGATCGACGAGCCCGTGTCGGGTGAGCCGGAGCCGGCGCACCCGGCTCCGGTGCTGGCCCTGTCCGCCGCCGGGGCGGACGGGGACGACAACGGCTCGATGATCATGATGAGCAGCACTCCCGCCGCGCCGTCCCAGGCCGCCTGGTGGACCGCGATGGCCGTCGCCCTCCTGGCCCTGGGCGTCGCGCTGGTCGCAGTGGTCATCGCCCTGCCGGCCGGCCGCCGCAGAGGAGGTGATACGCCGGAAGCCTGACCCGTCAGACAGGTGTCCAGACCCCGGGCCGGCACTGCCGACCCGGGGTCTGGACACGTCGGCGGGTGGCTCAGACCGCTATGCCGCGCAGTTCCAGTTCCTCGGCGCGGTGGCAGCGGACCCGGCGGTTCGGGGTGATCTCGTGCCACACGGGGCGCTCCGTGCGGCACCTTTCGATCGCGAACGGGCAGCGCGGGTGGAAGTAGCAGCCGCTCGGCGGGTTCGTGGGGTCGGCGATCTCGCCGCGCGGCGGGGTGAACGTGAGCCGCGTGGTCGGGTCGGGTCGGGGCACGGCGGCCAGCAGGGTCGCCGTGTACGGGTGTCGTGGGGTGAACAGAACGTCGTCGCGGCTGCCCAGCTCCACCACCTGGCCGACGTACATGACGGCGATCCGGTCGCTGATGTGCTTGACGACGCTGAGGTCGTGCGAGACGAACAGGTAGGTCAGGCCGAGCCGGTCCTGCAGCTCGACCAGCAGGTTGAGGATCTGCGCCTGCACGGAGACGTCCAGCGCCGAGACCGGCTCGTCGGCCACCACCAACCGCGGGTTGAGTGCCAGTGCCCTGGCGATGCCGATGCGTTGCCGCTGCCCGCCGCTGAACGCGTGCGGGAACCGGTGCAGGTACTCCGGGCGCAACCCGACCAGCTCGAGCAGCTTCACGACCTGGTCGACGCGGTCCTGCCTGGTGCCGATCCCGTTGACCTTCAACGGCTCGCCGACGATGTCGAGCACGGTCATCCGCGGGTTCAGCGACGAGTACGGGTCCTGGAACACCATCTGCAGCTCGGCGCGCAGCGGACGCACCTGCTGACGGGACAGCGCCGCCAGGTCCACCACCTCGCCGTCGAGGCGGTGGAACAGGATCTGCCCGGAGTCGGGGTCGAGCGCGCGCAGGATGGCCCGGGCGGCGGTGGTCTTGCCGGATCCGCTCTCCCCGACCAGCGACAGGGTCTCGCCCTGCCGCAGGTCGAACGAGACCTCGTCCACCGCCCGCACCCTGGCCCGCACGCGGCCGAACAGCCTGGAGCGGATCGGGAAGAACTTGGTCAGCCGCCGCACCTGGAGCAGGACCGGATCGTCCTCGCTCGCCGGCGCCACCCGGTCGCCGATCTCCTCGATCGCGTCGATCTCGTCGATCTGGTCGGGCGCGTCGGCGAACCGCGGCACCAGCAGCGGCAGGTCGATCCGGTTCCCCTTGGTGACCCTGTCGTCGTACAGGTGGCAGGTCACCTCGTGGCGCGGGGCGAGCCGGTGGACGTCCGGCTCCACGTTCTCGCACAGCTCGGCGATCGCGTGCCGGCACCTCGGGTTGAACGCGCAGCCGGACGGCCGGTTGAACGGATGCGGCACCGAGCCGCTGATGCTCGGCAACCTCTTGCGTGCCACGGACTGCATGCTCGGGATCGAGTCGAGCAACGCCCGGGTGTAGGGGTGCCGCGGCGCGTTGAAGATCTCCTCGACCGGGCCGCGTTCGACCACCCGGCCCAGGTACACCACCAGCACCTCGTCGGCCATCTCCGCGATCACGCCGAGGTCGTGGGTGATCAGCATGACCGCCATGTCGGTGTCGCGCTTCAGGTCGCGGATCAGCTGGAGGATCTGCGCCTGGGTGGTGACGTCCAGCGCGGTCGTCGGCTCGTCGGCGATCAGCAGCCTCGGCCGGCCCGCCAGCGCCATGGCGATCATCGCGCGCTGGCGCAGGCCGCCGGACAGCTGCCAGGAGTACTCCTTCAACACCCCCTCCGCGCGCGGGATGCCGACCAGCCTGAACAGCTCGACGGCCCGCTCCTCGGCCTGCTGCCTGGACATCGCGCAGTGCAGCCGGACGGCCTCGACGATCTGGTCGCCGACGGTGTGCACCGGGCTGAACGAGCTCATCGGCTCCTGGAACACCAGTCCGATGTCGCCGCCGCGGACCCGCCGGATCTCCGGTCCGTCGGGCGGCAGCTTGACGAGGTCCACCCAGCCACCCTCGGGGCCCTCGCGCCGCAGCAGGATCTCACCCTCGATGATCCTGCCCGGCGGTGAGACGATGCCGAGCAGTGAGCGGGCCGTGATGCTCTTGCCGCAGCCGCTCTCGCCGACCACGCCGAGCGTCCTCCCGGCGGAGACGTCGAAGCTCACGCCGTCGACGGCACGGGTGGTGCCCTCGTCGGCGAGGAAGTGCGTCTTCAGGTTGCGTACCGAGACCAGGGTGGTGTCGTCCGGAACCGGTGCCACGCTCGCCGGCTCGGGTAAGTGTCTAGAGGTCATAAGGATCCGCCGCATCTCGCAGGCCGTCGCCGAGGAAGTTGAACGCGAGGATCACCACGACCACCGGGATGACCGGAACCAGCATCCACGGTGAGAGCGCGACGGCCTGCACGTTCTGAGCTTGTTGGAGCATCACGCCCCAGGAGATCGAGGGAGGTCGCAGTCCGAGCCCGAGGAAGCTCAGCGACGTCTCCGCGACGATCATCAGGGGCAGCGCGAGTGTCGTCGCCGCGATGATGTGGCTCGCGAACAGCGGCACCATGTGCACGAAGATCACCCGCCGGGGGCGGCTGCCCACCAGCTCCGCCGCGGTCACGAAGTCCTCGCGGCGGATCTGCATCATCCGCCCGCGGACCACTCGGCCGAGCTCGGTCCAGCCGATGACCGACAGGATGACCGTGAGCGCGAAGTAGACCTGGGTGACGCTCCAGTCCTTCGGCATCGCCGCGGCCAGCCCCATCCACAGCGGGATGACCGGGATGGACCGCAGCACCTCGATGACGCGCTGGATGACGGTGTCGACCACACCGCCGTAGTAGCCCGAGATCCCGCCGAGCGTCACCCCGAACACGATGCTCAGCGCCACCCCGGTCAGGCCGATCAGCATCGAGGTGCGGGTGGCGAGGACCAGCCGGGAGTAGATGTCCCGACCCTGCTGGTCCGTGCCGAGCAGGAACAGCGACCGCTCGGCCGGGGTGCCCTCCGTGCCGATCAGATGGATGTCGGTGGTGAACAGGCCGAGGAACTTGTACTCGTAGCCGTGCGCGAAGAGCCGGACCGGGATCCGCCTGGTGGGGTCGACGGCGTAGGAACGCTGCAACGTGTCCGGATCGCGCTGCCCCACCACCGCGTAGACGTGTGGCGACAGCGAGGCGCCCTCGAACAGGTGCACGGCCTGCGGGGGCATCAGCGACCGCTGGCCCTCGGACGCCTGCGGGTCCGAAGTGGACAGGAAGTCGCCGAAGAGCGCCACGAAGTAGAAGAACAACACGATGATGGCGCCGGCCATCGCCAGCCGGTGCTTGCGGAACCGCCACCAGATCAGCTGGCGCTGGCTCGCGACGGAGATCCGTTCCTCGTCGACGACGGCGTCACGTGGCATGACGGATCCTCGGGTCCAACCACATGAGCACGAGGTCGGAGACCAGCGTGCCGATCACGGTCATCACCCCCAGCAGCAACACGATCGCGCCGGCCAGGAACATGTCCTGGGCCTGGAGCGCCCGCAACAGCAGTGGCCCGACCGTCGGCAGGCTGAGCACGATCGACACCACGATGGAGCCGGACACCATCTGGGGGAAGAGGAACCCGATGGAGCTGGCGAACGGGTTGAGCGCGACCCGAACCGGATACTTGGTGACGACGCGGCGTTCGGGAAGCCCCTTGGCCCGCGCCGTGATGACGTAGGGCTTCCTGAGCTCGTCGAGCAGGTTGGCGCGCATGATGCGGATCAGCTGCGCGGCGCCCGCCGTGCCGAGTACGATCGCCGGGATCACCAGATGTTTCAGCAGATCCCATGCCTTGGCGAAGCTCCACCCCGCGTTCTCGTACGGCGCGGAGAACAGGCCGCCGACGTCGGTGCCGAACACGGCGAACCCGATGTACATGAGAACGAGCGCCAGCAGGAAGTTCGGCACCGCGAGACCGAGGAAGCCGAGGAACGTCAGCGTGTAGTCGCCGATGGAGTAGCGCCGGACGGCGGAGTACACACCGATCGGCAGCGCCACCGCCCAGGTGAAGATGATCGCGGCGACGGAGACCACCATGCTGAGCACCAGCCGGTCGCCGATCACGTCGGCCACCGGCCGGTTCCAGTCGAAGGACATGCCGAACTCGCCGCGGACGACCCCGCCGATCCAGTCGAAGTACTGGACGAAGATCGGCTGGTCCAAACCGTACTCGGCACGCAACCGCTCCGCTTCGTAGACGGCGGAGGAGTTTCCGCTGTCGGCGAGCTCGGTCATGTGCGTCGTGACGAAGTCCCCCTGCGGGAGCTGGATGATGAGGAAGCTCAGCACCGACACCGCCCAGACCGTGAACAGTCCGAGCGCGAGCCGCCTGCCGACGTAGCTCAGCACGGCGTCACCGTCACTCGTAGTAGAACGTGATCGGATAGGTGTTGTTCATGCTCTTCATCTGCAACGAGTTCACGACCCTGGCCGGCACGTTGCGCAACCGGTTGTTGGTCAGGTAGACGCCGTTGACCGCGAGACCGAACCCGGCGATGCCGATCGACCACACCTGGTCGGCGTGCATCATGTAGAGCTTCTTGCCCATGCGCACCCGCTCGTCGTCGTCCGGTTCGGACAGCCCCTTCGCGTAGAGCGCCATCGCGTCCTTGAGGAGCTTGAGCGAGTCCGGTGGCTCGGTGCCCTGCTTTCCCCCGGAGGCGAACCACTTGGCGTAGGGGATGCCGATCATCCCGGGGTAGTTGTTGGTGACCGTCGGCAGGAACGTGTCGGCCTTGAGGAACGGGTCGTCGGTGCCGACGGACTGGCCGGACAGCATCAGCTGGTTGGCCGTGGCTCGCTGGGTGAGCAGGTTGGCCTCGGCGGACGCGACGTTGACGTCGATGCCGATCCGCTGCCACTGCCGCTTGACCATCTCGCCGATCCCGATGAAGTCGGCGATGCTCGGAAACGCCTGGTAGTCGAGGATGATCCGGCCGGCGCCGTCCTTTCGCATGCGATAGCCGGCACTGTCCTTCGTGGTCAGTCCGATCCGGTCGAGCAGCTTGTTGGCCTTCGCCGGGTCGTGCGTCGCCCACTTGGTGTGCCACTCCGGGCCCGGGTCGTAGATGCTGCCCCTGGCGGCCATCGTCGCCGTCGGCGTACAGGTGCCGAGGAAGAACGCCTCGTTGATCTGGCCCCGGTCGATGCCCAGCGACAGCGCCCGGCGGAACTCGACGGTGCGGATCAGCTCACCGAGCTCGTGGTCGGTGTCGTAGGCCAGGTTCAGCCGGATGCCACAGTCCACTTCGGTGTTCGGCGCCCGGTGGATCTTGTACGAGCCGCGCTTCTCGTTCTTGATGAGCACGGGCAGGTTCGTCACGACGAGGTGGCGGTCCTGCACGTCGTACTCGCCCGCGGCCGCACGCAACGCGAGCACCTCGGTGTTCTCCACGTTGCCCATCGTGATCCGGCCGATGTACGGGAGCTGGTTTCCCTTGTCGTCCACCCAGATGCTGTACGGGTTCGGTCCGAACTCCCACGGCGGGTTGTTGATCGGACGGGTGAGCACCCACGGCGTGACCGTCGGCAGCTTCGGGTTCTGGTGCCAGGAGGCCAGACTGCGGAAGTGCGCCGCCCATCCCTTGAACCCGGCGTCGGTGGCGAGCTTGTTGGCCGCGTCCACCGAGGTGTACTTGGGATGGAACTGCGAAAGGTAGTGTTTGGGCAGGAACCCGCCCCCGCCGAGATGCGCGTTGGCGGCCATTCCGGCCAGATCGGTCCACCCGGCGAGCCGTTCGGGCAGTGTCGGGTTGGGTGTCTTGGACACATAGCGCACGGTGAGGTCGTCGACCTTCTCCAGCTCGACCTCCACACCGCCGATCCGCATCGACGACGAGCCGCTGCCGAGCTCGGGGGACAGACTGACGTCCTCGCGCCAGAACAGGAGATCGTCCGCGGTGAACGGACTGCCGTCCGACCACCGCATCCCCTTGCGCAGGTGCAGGGTGAGGACCCGGTCGTTGTCGCTCAGCTCGTACGCGGCGGCGACGTTGGGCACTACCTTCTCGAACCGGAAGTCCCAGTACAGCAGGCTGTCCGGTCCGGAACAGAACCGCACGGCGTTCTGGAAGTCGCCCTGTCCGACGAAGCCGCGGCGAATCTCGCCGCCGTAACCGCCGGCCGAGTGGACCGGCTTGAGCACCAGCGGCGCGGACCCGACGCGCTCGGCGACCGGTGGCAGCTTTCCTTCCGACACGAGCTTGGCGAACTCGGGCGCTTCCCGGAACTTCTTGGGCATCCGCGCCGGATCGGTGACCAGCTGGGCGCCCTCGATGGCGGGCAGGCCCGCCTGTGCCGCACCACCGCGGCCGCCGGCGGCGGCCGTGTCCGTCGACACTACCGGTGTCGACGAACACGCGCCGAGTAACCAGGTGCCGCCGCTCGCCAGAACGGCATCGCGCAGAAAACGCCGTCGCGTGTAATCGCTGCCGGTCATTACCTGACCTTTCCTCACATCGGGCGAAGTCGGGAAGCGGAGTCCCACACAGGTCGCATTGGTTCGGTGCGCTGATCGCGCGAAACCGGTCTTTTCCGTTCGGCCCCGACCAAAAGAAACACCGTGCACACGCTTACCGAGCGACGAGCCGCCGATCGTCCCTTTCACCCGTGTAAACGGTTGCCAACCAGCTAAATCCCCCTGAGATGATCGGCAGGACCGAATATAGACGACACACCTAGGAGCAGCCGCCACGAGCCGTGGTACGCCCAAGCACCACCACGTGTGGCACCGTCCCCCCGAGTGTCACCCGGCCGATGTAGACCCGCGCCGAACCACGACGCGACCCTCCTAGTGGCTCAGCACACCCATCCGGTCGGCGAGCGGACGAAGTTCCGAGCGGGTCAGCGAGTTCTCCCTGCGGAGCTGCTCACACACGACGGCCCGACTCTCCACGTTCAACCGCAGCTCCTCGGCCGACTCCCGCTCGGCCCTCTGCAACATGTGCACCGCGGCGACATCCTCGCCTCGTATGCTGTATGCCCTGGCCAGCTCGACGAAGTAGGAGAACCGCCGCTCCACACTGGGCAGCCCGCTGACCTCGCAGTGCTGCGCCGCGCGGATCGCCTCGCCCGGCTTGGACAGTTCAACAGCGAGCCACACCCGGTAGATGCCGACGTTCGTCGGCCCGAACACCGTGCGGAAGTCGTTGCGCTCGCCCACCTTCGCGGCGACCTGCTCGGCTGTCTCCAACGCCCTCGCGGCGCCGTGCTCATCCCCCATCCGGGCGAACTGCGTGGCGCGCAACAGGTGCAGGGCGCCGTAGACGCTCATCCGTTGCGGCGTCGCGTCGGCCAGTGTCGGCTCCAGCATGGCCGCGGCGTCGGCCGCGAGCTCGGCCACCACCTCGGTGTGCCCCTGTCCGGTGAGGATCATGCCCACGTTCCACGCCGCGGCCGCGCGGTAGTCCAGGTCGTCCGCCTTGATGGCCGCGGCCATCGCGCGGTCGGCGGACAGCATCGACACGTCGTGCGCGCCGACCCGCGTGGTGAACGCCCTGGTGAGGAAGTACAGCATGGACGCGGTACGCAACAGCTCGCCGCGTTCCGGCCCGTCGACCAGCGGGATGGTCGCCCGCGTCTCGGTGATCAACCCGGGCAGCATCATGCCGACCTGTTGGAACGGCCTGCGCTCCTGCCAGATGTCCCAGGCGGTCTCCACCGCGGTGCACAGCTGACGCACGTTGGGCTCGTCGGTCAGCCGCGGGTTGAACGACACCATCGCCGCGCGGATCGCGGGCACCGTGTCGTGCTCCCCCGGACCTTCCGGCATCTCGCCGACCGGCAGTCCGGTCAGGTTGTACAGGTCGCGCACCCGCAGGATCCTGGCGATCTCGATCCAGTCCGAGAACGACGCGACCTGCCGCTCCCCCGACTCCCACTTGCGCCACGCCGACACCGTGCAGCCCTTCAGCTGCGCACACTGTTCCTGGGTCAGCCCCATCCGTCTGCGGAATAATCGAATTCGCTCACCTGGCGGTAAACCGGCCTCTGTCGTCGTCATGTCGCACCTCGCTGCACAGTGAGTACGCCCATGTTATGTTTTCCCGCCCGTCCGGCGTAACCGCGCGCCGGAGACCGGCAAGCCCGCGCGGCCGCCGCGTCGGGGCCCGTACCGGCACGGACTCCGCGGGGGAGCGGCTTCACCACCGGGAACCGGGTCCGGTCCGTCCGGGCAGGAATCATGATCGCCGTGGTAGGCGGATAGAATTTCGATAGTGCGGCGGATTGTTGTAGTCGACAGGATCCGCCGGTCGTAGTATGACTGGTGTTACGACTGGCCGAAGCAGCTGAATATGGTAGCGGCGCTCTGACCTACCCGACTCGGACTCCATACCCATCAGGGGCAACCCTGCTGGTCCGGGGGCGACGGTAGCCCGAATAGGGTAACCGGCTCGAATCAACCCAGTATCTCTGCACTAGGAGTGGACGCGGTGAATCCCAGACGGAGACCGACTCCCGATGAAGTAGCGTTCACGAACACCTATCGTCAGCTGCACAAACGAGATGGACTCTCGTGGGCGAACAGCCTGGCGGGCGCGGCCTTGGGGGTTCCGGTGGACGCGAATACTGTATACCCCAACAAGGAGAATGACCCGCCTGACGCGAAAGAGATTGAGCAGGCAACTACCTAATTGATTAGGCAACTACTATCGGGCCTTCCGTCAATTTGGGCACGGGGATTTTCGGCCTGCCACACCCGCGTCGAGGAACTGTCCGGTTGAACCACTCTGGCTCCGGTCGCGCCCGGACAGTCCGGCCTCGATCGCCGGCGCACCGGTGGCGATGGCGCCCGAGTCATCCGGCCGAGTGCCGGGCCTGCGCCTGGTTCGACTGGTGGGGGCCGGAAAGCCAGTCCTGATCCAGCCGCGCGTCGACCGGTTCCACGCCGCGCCGCAGCGCGTCGAGGTAGGCACGGTCGGCGGCGAGACGGGCCGCCACCTCGGGACCCTCGGCGACCGCACCATGGCCGGGAACCAGGACATCGACGTGCCGGGCACCCTCAGCCAGCCGGTCGAGCGCCGAATCGTAGGCATCCACCTGCCCCGGGCGGCGAGCGTCGAGGAGCGGGATCAGGACGTCGGAGAGCATGTCCCCGGCGAGCAGGACACCACGATCCGCGAGCAGGACCGCGGCGTGACCGACGGCGTGCGCGTCGTGCTCGACGATCTCACCCGGCACCGGTCCCCCGTCCGCGGGCAGCGGGGTGAGGAGCCCGACCAGTTCGAGGGGGACGCCCGACGCGCTCTCCGCCGCCATCCGTTGTGCCCGTTCCCGGGCCTCCCCGGCAACCTGCGCACAGGCGGCCGTGGCGTAGCGCGGCACGTCACCGAACCGGGAGTGCCAGAGCAGATGGTCCCAGTGCGGGTGGGTGGCGAACCCGGCCACCACCGGAACCCCGAGCCGGTCCACGTCATCGGCGAGCCCGCTCAGCTCCGAACCGCCGATACCGGGATCGACCAGGACCAGCCCACCCTCCCCCCGCACCACGATCGCATTGCTCCAGACCCACTCGCTCTGCCGAACCCACACACCATCGGCCACCTGACGCAACATCGGCCCACTATGTCAGGCCTCTCCGACACGGGCGGCTCGGCGGGTTCAGGCTGATCAGGTGCGCCGTCGTGGCGGGTGTGTGAACCGTGGCTGTTGCCAACCCGCCAGGCCTGGACTGCCGGAGCGTCGCGGTGGCCGCCGATCCGGGGAGAACCACCGGCGATGGTCAACGCCCGCGACGATCGGGTGGTCGATGCCGTGGCGCCAGTGTTGGGCGGTAGGGCTGGCCTCACCTGTTTTCCGGGGCTCTGTCGGAGCGAACATGATGGGCGGCGCGGTCATCATCGACGCTGTCTGAGCGCGCATTCGAGGGAGACGGACGTGGGCGCTGCACCTGTCGACGGAACCGGCGTCGCCGTTCGCCAGTATTCCCGCGCGGCGGTCCTGGGCATCTGGCTGGCGGCGGCGGTGCCGATGGGAGTACTTGCCTGGAAGGTGACCCCGGCCGTGGCCGGTCGTGGCGCCACCGAAGCGCGGTTCACGGTGACCCTGATCGCTGCCCTGACCGGTGGGGTGATCTGGCAGTGTGTGCTGGTGCTGGTACTGGTCGCCCGCGAACAGCGAACCCCGCGCCGGCCCGTGGTGCGTGGCGCGTTGTGGCTCACACCGCCATCAGACTCGACCGGGCGGCGCGGCGGCCGGTTGTGGTTGTGGGCTGTGCCGTTCATCCTCGGCTTCGCCGTGCTTCAACTCATCCCGTTCGGTCTGTCCGGACCGTCCAGTCACGACTTCGGCAAAGTTCCTCACCTCGGCCGGCGGCCATGACACCCTGCACGGCAACTGGTGGCTGTTCGCCCTGATCCTGATCTTGTTCCTGTTCAACACCGTGCTCGGTGAGGAACTGCTCTCCCGCGGGCTGCTGCTGCCCCGGATGCGGGGCGCCTTCGGCAGAGCAGACTGGATCGTCAACGGTGCCCTCATGGGCCTCTACCACCTGCACCAACCATGGTCCATCCCCTCGGGCGTGCTGGCCGGCGTCTTCCTCTTCGCCTATCCAACCCGACGCTTCCGATCCGCATGGATGGGAATCATCGTGCACTCCGCCCAGAGCATCACCTTCGCCGCGATCACCCTCACCATTGTCATCTCGTAACCCGATTGACCGCGTTCCGCGTGTTTCGCCCGCATCCGCTTCCGCCGCGGCGCCTGCCCACCGGACGGTGGCACAACCGCGGACGTACCACGGCCCGGCTCGCTCGCGTTACGGAAGGCTCTGGTCGACCGGGACCTTCGTCCCTGTGCCGGCCCGGCCGGCCCGGTTGAAAATCTCCCCCATGTTCGACGGTGTGGTGGTGCAGACCGTGGGGGAGATCGTGGACGGTGCACGCGAGTACGCGCGCCGGCAGGTCACCGACGTCGTGCAGCGACTCCAGTCTCGGCTTCCCGCGCGGTCACAGGTGCGGTCCGCCCGGGTCAAACTCACCGTGGCAACGCGGTCGAGCGGGCGCTGTCCGGTGCTCGCGCAGGCGAACCTGGACATCGGCGAGGCCCTCATCCGCGCGCAGGTGGCCGCGGCGTTCGTGCACGAGGCCAGCCAGTCGCTGCGGGCGCGGCTGGCCGAGCAGGTGGCGCGGCTGACCAACCCGGACCAACCCCGCCCGTGGCCCACGGCGAGACGGGCACCGGAACCGGTGGCCGTCCCGGCGGGCGCACGCAGGATCGTGCGTCACAAGTCCTACCCGTTGGCCCGCACCACGCCGGACCGCGCGGCGCTGACGATGGATGTCATGGACTACGACTGCCACCTGTTCGTCGACGCCGGCAGCGGGCAGGACAGCCTCATCTATCGCGTCGGCCCCACCGGGTACCGGCTCTCCCGCATGCGGCCCCTCCCGCCTCCACCCGCTTCGGTGACACCGCTGACGATCGACCCGCGTCCGACGCCGGAGCTCACCGCCGAGGAGGCGGTGGCGCGGCTGGACGCGACGGAGATGCCCTACCGGTTCTTCCGCGACCGGACCTCCGGCCGGGGCACGGTGTTGTACCGGCGCCACGACGGCCACTACGGGTTGATCACGCCGACCACGGGTGGCCGATGAGCCACACCTGGGACACACAGTTGCGCCCCACCGGGTAACCCGTTCACGGTTCCGGGACGCACTTCCGGTCGGGCTCAGCGGTCCTCCGGCACGCCGGGCGGACGCGGCGCGTTGAGCCCGAGGATGACGCCGAGCATCCGGATGGCGAAGCAGATCGCGGCCGCACCCAGCGCGGCGGGCAGGCCGTAGATGCCGACCTGGACGGCCAGCACCGTGAGCGCGGCGGCGGTCAGGGCCGGGATCGCGTACAGGTTGCTGTGCAGCACCGAGGGAACCTGCCGCACGAGAGTGTCGCGGATCGTGCCCCCGCCGACCCCGGTCACGGCGCCCAGGATGATCGCCGGCCCCACCCCGAGACCGAACGCGACGGCCTTGCTGGCGCCGATCACCGCGAAGACGCTCAACCCGACCGCGTCCAGCACGTTGATCGGCAGCTCCAGCCGGTCCAGCCGCTGGCTGAGCGCGAACGCCAGCAGCCCACCGCCGATGGCCAACGCCAGGTAGCGCCAGTCACGGAAGGCGGCCGGCGGCACGTCACCGATCAGGACGTCACGGATGATGCCCCCACCCAGCGCGGTGATCACCCCGAGCGTGACCACCCCGACGATGTCGAGCCGGACGGCCCGGACCGCCGTCAGCGCGCCGTTGAGTCCGAACGCGAAGGTGCCGATGAGATCCAGCACCAGCAACAACAATGGCTGCTCGGTCGTCGTCATGGCGGCCTGTCTACCCCTCGCCCGCCGCGCGGCGGGCCGGCCGTGCCGAGTGCGGCTCGATGTCAGCCCCAGCGGGTGAGGTCGGGGGCGACGGCGAGGCCGGCGGCGAGGTCGAGCAGGTTGCGCAGTACCGGTTCGTCGCGGCCCGGCAGCCACGCGACGACGGTCTCGGCCTGGTCGCCGGCCAGCGGAACGAACACCACGCCGGTGCGGCGGATGCTGCTCGCCGAGTGGGCGAGGCGGGTCACGCCGACGCCGGCGGCGACGAGGCCGAGCAGGTTCGAAACCCCGCCGGCCCGCTGGACGACCCTCGGCGTGAAGCCGGCGGCGGTGAAGTCCCGGTCGTACTTCTCGTGCCATGGCGGCCACGACTCCCGCGGGGTGAGTACCCAGTCCTCGCCGGCCAGGTCGGCGAGGCGGAGCTGGGTCCGGGTGGCGAGCGGGTGTCCGGCTGGCAGTACCGCGCACACCGGTTCCGTGGCCAGCGTCCGGGTGGCCAGGTCGGCGACCAGGGGTGGCCGGGTGAACGCCGCGTCGAACCGCCCGTCTCGCAGCCCGGCGACCAGCTCGCCGATCTGCTCGTTGTGGGTCGTGACCTCGATGCCGGGGAGGCGTTCCCGCAGGGCGCGCACCACCGGCGGCAGCATGTAGTTGGCCGTGGAGGCGAGAAACGCCAGGTCGAGGTGGCCGATCTCGCCGCGGCCGGCGCGCTGCACGACGGCGACGGCGTCGTCGGCACTGGCGAGGACGGCGCGCGCCGCCGGCAGGAACTCCTGTCCCGCGCCGGTGAGACGGGTGCCGCGAGTGTCGCGGTCGAACAGCCGGACCCCGAGACCGCGTTCGAGCGCGCCGATCTGCTGCGACAGCGACTGCTGGGCGAGGTGCAGATGCCTGGCGGCACGGCTGAAGCCGAGGTGCTCGGCGACAGCGACGAAGTACCGCAGCTGACGCAGCTCCATGGTCACAGCCTCAGACTGTAACCGCGGGAGAAAGCCTGTGTTGGCCTGGTCCCGACGTGATCGGTCAGGGTGGGGGCACTGCTCACGAGGGACGCGGAACGGAAGTGCGAGCGACGATGACAGGGACTGGCCGGGTGTGGTTGATCACCGGTTGTTCGGCGGGGTTCGGTCGGGAGCTGGCGCTGGCGGCGTTGGCCGCCGGCGACCGGGTGATGGCGACCGCCCGGCGGCCGCACCAGCTCGCCGAGCTCGTCGCGGCGGGCGGAGAGCGGGTGCGGACCGCGCCGTTGGACGTCACCGACCCGGAGCAGGTGTCCGCCGCGGTCGCGCGGACGCTCGCCGAGTTCGGCCGGGTGGACGTGGCGGTCAACAACGCCGGGCACGGCAGCGTCGGCGCCGTCGAGGAGCTCGAACTCGCGGACCTGCGGGCACTGATGGACGTCATGTTCTTCGGTGCCGTCGCGGTGACCAAGGCCGTCCTGCCGCACCTGCGCGCACAGGGCGGCGGGGCGATCGTCCAGATCAGCTCGATGGGCGGCCAGCTGAGCATGCCGGGCTTCGGGGCGTACTGCGCGGCGAAGTTCGCGCTGGAAGGTCTGTCCGAAGCACTCGCCGCGGAGGTCGCGCCGTTCGGCATCCGGGTGTTGATCGCGGAGCCCGGGGCGTTCCGCACCGGGTTCGGCGGGGAGCGGATGCACCGGTCGCGGACCATCGACGCGTACGCGGTCTCGACCGGCACGACCCGCGCCGCGGTGGACGCCATGGACGGCACCCAGCCGGGCGACCCGCGCAAGGCGGCCCAGGCCGTGCTGACGGTCCTCGACAGCCCCGACCCGCCGCTGCGACTGGCGATGGGCAACGACGCCGTCGACAGCATCGCCGCCCATCACGAGCTGCTGCGCGCCGACCTGACCCGTTGGGAGAAGCTCAGCCGCTCCCTGGAGCTGGAGCACTGAGCCCTACTCTCGCGGCCGGTGGGTCGTCGAGCCACCGGCGTCTCGACGCCCTTTGCCGACCGGCGGCTAGGCCGCGCCGACGCGGAACGGGGACGGCAGGAGCAACTCGACGTTGCGGTCCGCGACCGCGCCTCGGCGGCCGTCCTCGCCCGGGACGGGGCGGGCGCGGGACTGCCAGTCGTTGCCGGCCAGTTCGCGGGCCAGTGCGGCGAGCGCCGTCGGGGAGTCGAGCCGGCCGCCGCTCGTGGCCGGGGCGGCCATGTCCAGGATCGTCGCGAAGATCGACAGGGTGCCGTCGGCGTTGTCGACCAGTTCGAGGACTCGGGACTGTTGCGGCCAGTCGATGTGTGCCGCGGTGTTGACCTCCCAGAAACCGCCGCCGCCAGGTGCTCGGTGCGGCAGCACGGTGTTGCGGTGCGTGTGGCCGTTCACCCACAGCACGACGTTCGGGAAGCGCAGCAGCAGGTCGCGGACGCCGGCGCCGTCGACGCGGCCCGGCTCGCCGACGACGTTGTCCATCGAGCCGCTGGTGTGGTGGCTGAACACGACGAAGAGCCGGTCCCGGCACCGGCGGCCCGACGCGTCGCGGTAGCGGCTGCTGCCGGCGGTCAGCTCACGCTCGAGCCAGGCGTACTGCGCGGCGTCGATCGAGCCCTCGGAGCCGCCGTTGGGGTTGACCGTGTCGAGCACGATGCCACGCACCACACCCTGGTCGAACGCGTAGTAGGCGTTGCCGGTCGCCAGGTTCCAGCGGCCGAAGCCGTGTCCCCTCGGCGAGGACGTCGTGGTGAAGTGTTCGCGGATGGTCTCGACCCGGCTGACGAACCGCCGGTCCGGGTCGGGCGTGACGGTGCGCACCGGGCCGGACAACAGGGTGGCGATACCGCGGGGATCCAGCGTCTGAAGCTGCTGTGCGAGCGTGATGATGTCGGTCCCCGGCGGCAGGCCGACGATCTTGCGGTCGCCGACCGCCAGCGGCGCCAGCGCGGGGATCGGCGGCAGGTTGCCCTGGATCAGACCGTCGTGGTTGCCGTACGCGGTGAGCCACGGCATGTCCAGGCCGGCGGCGCGGAACGGGCGGCGTGCCGCGTCGAGCAGGCCGGGCACGACGGGGAAGCCGAACCGCGCACGCGGCAGGTCGTCGGCCTGCCCCGCCGGCGTGCCGTCCGGGTGCCAGTAGCGGACGTCGTAGGCCGCGTGGTCGGCGACGCCCTCGTACCGCGTCAGGTCACCGGAGTCCGGTCGCACGCGCCGGCCGTCGAGCAGGTCGATGTACCACCGCAGCTCGTTGTGCTGGACGTTGTCCACGTTGTCGCCGGTGGCGATGGTGAACGACAGCCGCCGCCCCGTGGCAGGGCCACGGCCGACCCGGTTGACCGCGCGCACCATCGCGTCGCTGATCTGAGCGGACAGGAACTCGTGCGCGCGGTAGGACGACTCGAACGGCAACAGCCCGGCGAACGGCGAGTCGGGATCGTTGTACCGGTCGAGGAACTCCACCCTGGCCGGCGACTGGGTGTCCATCGCGTGGATGTCGGTGAGCTGGCCGAACGCGAGCAGCGCGCGGCCTCGTCCCTGGTGTCCGCCGTGGCGGTCGGCCTTGGTGACCAGCAGCTCGTCCCGCACCAGGTGCGGTTCGCCCGCCCCGCTCACGATCGGCCGGTAGCCACCCGCGCCGGGTGTCCCGAGCAGGAGCGTCCGGTCCAGGGTGGTGTGCTCCGGATGTGGTCGCCGGGGGTCCGCGTACGCCGTCCCGGCCAGCCCACCCGTCGCCGCCACGGCGGCCCCGAGCGCGCCCGCACGCAGAGCATCCCGTCGATTCAGCACCATTGCCCACTCCGCCCGGACAGGAGTCACGAATGCCGAGCATTGAACGCCCCGGAAGGGCGCCCGGTCAACGATCACCGGCCGGTTCCCGAGACGGCCGCCTGCTCCGTCTCGGCGGGCGCCGGGCGCGCGGCCGCGGCCGCGGCGGCCCGGACCTGGTTGCGTCCCGGCAGCCATGCGCACAGCGCGGTCGCGACGAGCGAGAACCCCGTCGCCCACCAGAACGCGACGTGGAAGCCCGACACGACCGCGCCCGTCCCGGTGCCGGCGATGGACTGCTCCAGGATGACGGCGAGCACGGCGGTGCCGAACGATCCGCCGAGCTGCTGGGCGGTCCGCGTCAGGACGCTCGAGTGCGCGATCTGCGCACGGTCGAGTCCGACGTAGGAGGCGGTGATGACCGGCATGGTGACGGCGCCGAGCCCGACGCCGCGGATCAGCAGCCACAGCGCGAGCAGCCAGCCGTTGCTCGTCGCGTCGACGGAGGCGAACGGCACGGTCGCGGCCGCGACGACGAGGAACCCGACCACGGCGATCGAGCGAGCCCCGATCCGGTCGGTGAGCGGTCCGGCGACCTGACGGCTGAGCAGTGTCCCGATCCCCTGCGGCACGAGCATGAGCCCGGCGGTCAGCGCGCTCACGCCGCGGATCTCCTGGTAGTACAGCGGCAGCAGCAGCATCGCCCCGTACAGCGAGAAGCCCGACAGGAACAGCACCGAGGACGAGGACCCGACCGAGCGCGCCGCGAGCAGCCGGAGGTCCACGAGCGGGTCGCGGCGACGCAGCGCGTAGACCGTGAAGGCGGTGAGGAAGGCGACGCCGACGGCGAGCGGCGCGATGACCCCGGGGTGGTCGAACCCGTCCGCGGAGCCGGCGTTCGAGAGCCCGAGGATCACCGTCGCGATGCCCGGGGTGAGCAGCACGAGCCCCCACACGTCGAGCCGGGGCCGCGCGGCGGAGGCGGCCGGCCTGTCGTCCGCCAGGTGGCGGCCCGCGAGGATCAGGCCGGCGACGCAGAACGGCACGTTGACCCAGAACATGAAGCGCCAGCTCAGGTCGGTGATGATCGCGCCGCCGAGCAGCGGTCCGAGGATCGGCCCGAGCAGTGCGGGTAGCGCCACCCAGGTCGTCGTGCGGCCGAGCGCGCGCCCACCCGCCGCCTGCATGATGAGCGTCGTCATCACCGGCAGCATCAGGCCACCGCCGAGCCCCTGCACGACGCGCCAGGCGATGAGCGACCCCGCGTCCCACGCGAGACTCGAGCCGACCGAGCCGGCGAGGAACACCGTGAGGGCGAACATCCAGACCCGTTTGCCGCCGAAGCGGGCGAGCGCCCAGATGCTGAGCGGCACCGCCACGCCGAGCGCGAGCAGGTAGCCGGTGGTCACCCACTGGACCGTCGAGACCGGCACGTGGAGGCTCGTCGCCAGCCGATGCAGCGCGACGCTGACGATCGTCGTGTCGAAGACGACCGCCATCCCCCCGACGACCAGGATCAGCGCCGTTCTGACCACCTTCGGGTCGACCCTGTCGCCCGCCTGTGTGTCCGTGGCCATCACACCCCCCTTAAGAGTTGGATCCATTCCTTAACGTCGAGAGTAGGAGCCCTGGCGAAGGAATGCAAACGTCTCTTATCCTGGAGGTATGGTGAGCGAGCGGACCGGGCCCGCGACGACGGCGTCCGACGCGGTCAGACGTCGGCGCCGGGGGGCCGAGCTCGAACACGCGCTCCTCACCGCGGCGTGGGAGGAACTGGCGACGGTCGGCTTCGCGAAGCTGACCATGGAGTCGGTCGCGGACCGCGCGAAGACCGGGGTCGCGGTGCTGTACCGCCGCTGGACGAACAAGAACGACCTCGTGCTCGCCACCATCCGCCACTACGGCGACACTCATCCGGTCGTGATCCCGGACACCGGCGACCTGCGCGAGGACATGCTCGCGCTGCTGGAGAACCTCAACGCCGGCCGGACCGAGTTCGCGACACTCGTCGGCGCGACGTTGACGGGCCTCCACGACAGTGCCGGTATCACCCCGGAGGACGTCCGCCGCATCGTGCTCGGCGACAGCGCCCCGTGGCGGTCCGGCGCGGTGTTCCGCCGGGCGCACGAGCGCGGCGAGATCGACCTCACGCGGATCCCGCAGGACGTGCTCGACCTGCCGTTCCAGCTCGTGCGCCACGACATCCTCATGACCCTGCGGCCGGTCTCCCCCGAGCGGATCCGGTCGATCGTCGACAACATCTTCTGGCCGCTCGTCATGGGACCGACCGCCCCGGCGAGGACCTGACGGGGCGAAACGGAGATCAGGACGCGGCGGCCCGCAGTGCCCAGAAGTTCGACCGGTACTGGTCGTGGATCGGCGCGGACTGGATCCGCACCATCGCCTCGTCGTTCTCCCGCAACGCGGCGTTGGTGTAGTTGTGGCTGCCGGTCACGACCCACTTGGTGTCCTTCTGACCGGCGTAGGTGCCCTCGATCAGCATGTACTTCGAGTGGACGATGTAGGTGCCGTCGTCGATCTGGTACAGCACGATCCGGTCGTGTCCGCTGAGGTGGCCCTTGCTGCCGGCGTCCATGGTCGTGTACACGACCTCGATCCAGCACTTGTCGTCGGCGAGCGCGCGCAGCCGCCGGGCGATGTCGTCCCGGCTGAAGTACCACATGGCGATGCGGATGATCGTGCGCCCGGTTTCCGTGCCGGTGGACGTGTTCCCCTCACAGGTGACGTTGTCCGTCAGCATGTTGTAGATCGTGTCGGTCGACTCGTTGGTGCCCGCACGGGGGAAGAAGTACGCCTTCGTGTTGCCGGCGGAGACGGTCCGGTAGTAGTCGTTGTTCTTCGCCTTGGCCGCCAAGTCGTTGAAGTAGGACAGATATCCGTTGTACAGGGCGGTGTTGCCCACCATCGTGACCGCGTTGTTCCAGTACGAGTTGGTGTTGCTCCTGTTCAGGTTCGCCGAGGACTGCACGACCACGTTCGTCGAGCCGGACGTGTTGGAGAACAGGAAGAACTTGTTGTGCATGATCGGCGTGCCCTGGCTGCCGATGCACGCGGCGTCCTTAGTGCAGAGGGTCACCCTGCTGCCGAGCGCCTGGATCACCGTCGTCGCCGGGCCGGTGGTGGACGTCGAGTAGTCCATCACCATCCGCACGTCCACGCCGCGGTCCTTCGCCGCGACGATGTCACTCGCGACGGCCGCGTCGTCGAAGTGGTAGATCGCGATGCGGATGCTCGAACCCGCGGCGGCGCCCTGGATCAGCGACCGGATGTGGTCGGCGATCACCCGCTGCTTCGCCGGCACCGTCGGGTCGTTGAAGATCGCCCCCGAGGTCACCGCCGCGGAGGCGGCCGACACCGGCGCGACCAACGCGATAAGCGTAAGGATGGAAACAAACATGACTCGAAGCTTCATGGTGAATTCCTCCCTGTCGGCTGGACCGTACCGCGCCAGACCGGGAGGAGTCACGCAAACCAACGTTTCCCGATTCGGGCCGGAGCGTTCCGCTCGACGCCCACCTGCCACGAGGTTGCGCCGGCCCTCCGGACGAGGAGGATTGGTCGTACCGCTGTCCACGGCGGGAAGGTGGCGGGCGAATGGCTGACGACTTCTTCGGTTTCGGGTCCAATCCGCTGGAGGATCTCGTGGGCCGGCTGTTCGCCGGCCTCGGCGCCCCCGGCTCGGAGACCCGCCGGGCGGAGCGCTTCGGGCGCGACCTGACGGCCGCCGCCAGGGACGGGGCGCTGGACCCGGTGGTGGGCCGGGACGACGTGATCGACGAGATCATCGAGGTGCTGTCGCGCCGCACCAAGAACAACCCCGTCCTGGTCGGGGACCCGGGCGTGGGCAAGACCGCCATCGTCGAGGGCATCGCGGCGCGGATCGCGAGCGACGACGTGCCACCCACGCTGAGCGGCCGCCGCCTGATCTCCGTCGACCTCGCGGCCATGGTGGCCGGCTCGAAGTACCGCGGGGAGTTCGAGGAACGCCTGCAGAGCGTCATCGACGAGGTCACCGCGACCAACCGGATGGTCATGCTGTTCATCGACGAGCTACACACCGTGATCGGCGCGGGCAGCGCGGAAGGGGCGGTGATGGACGCCGCGAACATCCTCAAGCCCGCGTTGACCAGCGGACGGTTGCAGGTCATCGGCGCCACCACCGTCGAGGACTACCAGCGACACATCGCGAAGGACGCCGCGCTGGAGCGGCGGTTCCAGCCCGTGGTCGTGGACGAGCCGTCGGCGCGGGAGGCCGTGGCGATGCTCGAGGGCCTGCGCGCGCGGTACGAACAGCACCACGTCGTCCGCATCGCCGACGAGGCCGTGGTGGCGGCCGTCGAGCTGTCGGCGCGGTATGTCACCGAGAGGTTCCTGCCGGACAAGGCGATCGACCTCATGGACCGGGCGAGCGCGCGGGCGCGGCTGCGGCAGAAGTCCGCGGCGCCGGACATCGCCGCGCTCGAGGACAGGGTCCGCCGGCTGACACAGGAGGACGACGAGCGGCTCGCCGAGGCCGTCGCGGAGTTGGACGCCGCCCGGGCGGTCCTGGCGACCGCACCGGAGGTGGGGGCGAACGACGTCGCGGAGGTCGTGTCCCGCAGCACCGGCATCCCGGTAGCACAGCTCACCGAGAGCGAACGACACCGGCTGCTGCACCTGGAGGAACAGCTCCACCGGCGGATCGTCGGGCAGGACGAGGCGGTCGAGGCCGTGGCCGACGCCGTGCGGCGGAGCCGGGCGGGGCTCAAACACCCGCGACGGCCGATCGGGTCGTTCCTGTTCCTCGGCCCGACCGGGGTGGGCAAGACGGAGGTCGCGCGGGCGCTCGCCGAGGCGCTGTACGGCTCGGCGGACCGGCTGATCCGGTTCGACATGAGCGAGTTCGCCCAGGAACACACGGTCACGCGGTTGACCGGAGCACCACCCGGCTACGCGGGCTACGAGGAGGGCGGCCGGCTCACCGGCGCCGTCCGCCGCACCCCGTACTCGGTGGTGCTGCTGGACGAGGTCGAGAAGGCCCACCCGGAGGTCTTCAACACGCTGCTCCAGGTGCTGGACGCCGGACGGCTGACCGACGCGCACGGACGCACCGCCGACTTCGCCAACACGGTGATCATCATGACGAGCAACATCGGCGCCGACCAACTGCTGGCCGCCGCGATGTCCGACGTCCCCGTCGAGCAGGTGCGCGACCCGTTGCTGGCCGCCGTCGGCCGCCACTTCCGGCCCGAGTTCCTGAACCGGCTCGACGAGATCATCCTGTTCCGCGGCCTGGACGCCGAGCAGCTGCGCCGGATCACCGCACTGCTGCTGGAGGACACCCGCGACCGCCTGCGCGAACAGGCCATCACCCTGGAGGTCGACGAGCAGGCCCTGTCCTGGCTGGCCACGAGCGGCTACGTCCCGGAGTACGGCGCCCGCCCCCTGCGCCGGACCATAGCGAGGGAGGTCGACCGCCGGCTCTCCCACGCGCTGCTGTCGGGTGAGCTACACGGCGGGCAGCACGTCGTCGTCGGCATCGCGGAGAACGTACCCGTGCTGACCATCACCGACCGGGGTTAGCGTCCAGCGACACTATCGAGGCATACTGGCTGTTGCACATCATTGGCAACTGGGGAGTATGTTCGCTCCATGACCGTTCAGTACGTGCTCCCGGACATGCCCTACGACTACGGCGCGCTCGAACCCGCGATCACCGGGGAGATCCTGGAGCTCCACCACAGCAAGCACCACGCCGCGTACGTGAAGGGCGCCAACGACACGCTCGAACGGCTGGCCGAGACCCGCGAGAAGGAGGACTTCTCCGGACTCGTCGGCCTCGAGAAGACCTTCGCGTTCAACCTGTCCGGTCACGTGCTGCACACGATCTTCTGGGACAACCTCTCCCCCGACGGCGGCGACCGCCCCGACGGCGAGCTTGCCGCGGCCATCGACGAGCACTTCGGGTCGTTCGAGGCGTTCAGCAAGCAGCTGTCCAGCGCCACCGCGACCGTGCAGGGCTCCGGGTGGGGCGTACTCGCCTGGGAGCCACTGTCCCAGCGGCTCGTCGTGGAGCAGGTGTACGACCACCACGGCAACGTCGGCATGAACACCACCCCGGTCCTGGTGTTCGACGCCTGGGAGCACGCCTACTACCTGCAGTACCGCAACGTCCGCCCCGACTACGTCCAGAAGCTGTGGAACCTGGTCAACTGGACCGACGTCACCCGCCGCTTCGACGCGGCCCGCGCCGGCGACGCCGGGCTCGCGGCCCCGGCCAGGTAGCCGCAAACCCTCGGACCCGGCAGGTTGGCGCTCCGACAAAGTACCGGACCTGCCGAAAAGGAGATGCCCTCGCTACATGTGCGCGAGGGCATCTTCCTCTTTGTGGGGGCCGGTTTCCCGGCCGCGACCGCCGAGTGACCCGCCTGGTGGGCCCGCCCGTCGGCTCGGTCACCTGACGCGGACGGCTCGAAACTTCCGGCCGTCGGTGCCGCGCCATTGGTCGCCGGCGCTGTTCACTTGGGAATATTGTGAGCGCTCCCAGTTACCTCTTGAAGGTTCGGAAACAATCTGGCAACCTCATGAGGCGGCGACGTTAACCAATCCTTTCAATGCCTATTTGACACGACGTTCTGCGGCCGTGAATGTTAGCGCTAACATAGTTGGCGCCGTCACGGTGATTCGCTGTTGCCTCGGCAAGGAGCAGTCATGGGATCCACCGTGAGTCCGAGCAGGACCGCCGACGTGGCCGGCGCGTCGGACTGGTCGCCGTCCTCGCGGTCACCCTCATGGCCAACGCCGCGGCCGGTCCGGGAACGCGGATCCGGTCTCCCTGTTACGCATCTCGGGCCTCGTGCGGCCCTGACACCGTAAGGAGAACCACCATGAGTTCGATGGGCCAGGCCCCACCGACCGTGCCACCCAGGGCGGCACCCCACCGTAGCGGTCGAGTCCGGCGCGGTGGGGCACGCGTGCTGGCCACCCTGCTCGGGACCGTCCTCGCGGCCAGCGCGGCGGTCGCGCTCGACACCAGTGCGGCGTCGGCGGCGACGGTCGACACGAGTGCGTGGTATGTGCTGGTCAACCGCAACAGCGGGAAGGCGCTGGACGTCTCCAACACGTCCACCGCCGACGGCGCGGTGGTCAACCAGTGGTCCCGTCACGACGGAGCCAACCAGCAGTGGCAGTTCGTGGACTCCGGCAACGGCTTCTACCGGCTGAAGTCGAAGAACTCCGGCAAGGTCCTGGACATCGGCAACCGGTCGACCGCCGACGGCGCGCGGGTCCAGCAGTGGACGGACCTCAACGGCACCAACCAGCAGTTCCGGCTCGCCGACTCCGACAGCGGCTACGTCAGGCTGATCAACGGCAACAGCGGCAAGGCCGTCGAGGTGCAGAACGCGTCGACCGCGGACGGCGCGGCCGTCGTCCAGTACAGCGACTGGAACGGGACCAACCAGCAGTGGCAGCTCGTCCGCCTGGACGACGCCCCGCCCAGCGCGTGCACCCTTCCGTCGACGTACCGCTGGTCGTCCACGGGATCGCTGGCGAACCCGCGGCAGGGGTGGGTCTCGCTCAAGGACTTCACCCACGTCGTCTACAACGGCAGGCACCTGGTCTACGCGACGACGCACGACACGGGCTCGAGCTGGGGCTCGATGAACTTCAGCACCTTCACGAACTGGTCCGACATGGCGTCGGCCAGCCAGAACGGGATGAGCTCCGGCACCGTCGCACCCACGCTGCTCTACTTCGCCCCGAGGAACATCTGGGTGCTCGCCTACCAGTGGGGTCCGACCGCGTTCAGCTACAAGACGTCGAGCGACCCGACCAACCCGAATGGATGGTCGTCGGCGCAGCCGCTGTTCACCGGGAGCATCTCCGGCTCCGGCACGGGACCCATCGACCAGACACTCATCGGCGACGGCACGAACATGTACCTGTTCTTCGCCGGCGACAACGGGAAGATCTACCGTGCCAGCATGCCCATCGGGAACTTCCCGGGCAGCTTCGGCTCGTCGTACACGCAGATCATGAGCGACTCGACGAACAACCTGTTCGAAGCGGTCGAGGTCTACAAGGTCCAGGGCCAGAACCAGTACCTGATGATCGTCGAGGCGATCGGGAGCAACGGACGCTACTTCCGCTCGTTCACGTCCAGCAGCCTGGGCGGTTCGTGGACCCCGCAGGCCGCCTCCGAGGGCAACCCCTTCGCCGGCAAGGCGAACAGCGGCGCGACCTGGACCAACGACATCAGTCACGGCGACCTGATCCGCAGCAACCCCGACCAGACCAAGACCATCGATCCCTGCAACCTGCAGTTCCTCTACCAGGGTCGTAGCCCCAGCTCCGGCGGCGACTACGGCCTCCTGCCCTACCGGCCGGGCGTGCTGACGCTGCAACGCTGATCGCCCGACGCGGGTACGGGCCGGCGCCCTCACCGGGTTGGGGGCGCCGGCCCCGTGCTTCCCCCGGGCGGCCTCGACGGGCCTTGGGGCGTGGTCGGTTGCTGGAGTGTGGCGACCGACCGCGCCCCTGGCCGGCGAGTGGCGCTCAGCCGCCGATGGCCTGTGCGGAGGGCCGTCGCGGGTCGTACGGGGGCCAGCCCGGGTTCCCGGTGCCGGCGAACGCAACCCAGGCGGCGTGCACCCCGGCCGCGAGGCCGGGCGGGGTGGGGTCGGGGCCGAGTAGGCCGGTGTCGCCGTGCAGCCACGGTTGTTCGGCGCTGTCGAACACGAACGGCAGCTCGACGGTGTGAGCGGCGCCGAGCCGGCCGGCCAGCGCCGTCGAACGGTACCCGAAGGAGTAGACGTGGGTGTGGCCGCCCGAGATCCGTGCGTGGGCCCGCGCCATGCGCATCGTCCCGGCGCCGAACAGGGCCTCCCCAAGCACATCGGAGCGTAGCTCGCCCGGTGTCGCGGCCGGCCGTACCGCGCGATGCGCGGCGACCGCGGTCCTCGGGTCCGCGTGCACCCGGGCGGCGGTGGCGAGCACGTCCGCCTCGGTGGACGACTCCAGGCCGCCCTGCGGCACGAGGTAGAGGTGGCCCTCTTCGGTGTTGGTACCGATGAGGAGGTCGACGTCGGCGGCCGGGCCGTCGGTGAGCGCGTCGGCGGGCTGGACCGGGAGTACCAGGCCGAACGGGCTGAGGCCGGCCAGCGGGTCCGTGGCGGTGCTCGTGCGCAGGTCGAGGCCGGCCAGCGCGGGCAGGATCGCCAGGAAGCGTTCGTCCGGGATCGCGGCGAACGCCTCGGCGGTCGGTTCGACGCCCAGCGCGGTGGCCGCCGCGGCGGTGACCCGTCGCGCCTGTTCCGGGGTGAAGGCGCCGGTGCCGCTGCCGCTCTGCATGATCGCCCGCCGGAACAGGCCGTCGGCCGCCGGTGTCGCGAGCAGCGCGCCGATGAGCGTGGCGCCGGCGGACTGGCCGAAGACCGTGACCTTCTCCGGGTCACCGCCGAACACCGCGATCGTGGCGCGCACCCAGGTGAGTGCGGCGAGCACGTCGAGCAGCCCGCGGTTGGCCGGCGCACCCGCCAGGTCGAGGAAACCGGGCACGCCGAGGCGGTAGTTCACCGTGACGAGGACGACGCCGTCGCGGGCGAACGCACTGCCGTCGTAGAGCGCGGCGCGGGTCGAGCCGCTGACGAACCCGCCGCCGTGCACGAAGACCATGACGGGCCGCCGGCCGCGGCCGGCGGCGGGCGTGCGGACGTCGACGGTCAGGTACTCCTCGCCCCGCACCCAGCCCGGCCCGAAGTAGGGGACCATGTCGAGCCGGCCGAAGTCCCGGGCCGGCTGGGGAGCCGTAGGCGAAGGCCGCGTGCCGTCGCGGACGCCGGACCAGCCCGGGTGCGGCGCGGGCGGGGCGAAACGCCGGGCGCCGGCCGGGGCCGCCGCGTAGGGGATGGCACGGTAGTGCTCGCCGGCCGCGGTGTGGACGCCGCGCACGGCGCCCGCCGGGGTCTCGACGACCGGATCTGCCTGCTGGGACACCGAAACGCCTCCTCTCTCGGGCTTCAGGAGATGCGGGAGAAGCCCGCCCACTCCTTGATCACGAACTTCGACCCGGCCCGCGCGACCTCCGCGGCACCTTGGCCGCCGAAGTGCGCCGGGAAGACCAGCGCGCGGTGCTCGGCGGCGCGGCCGAGCAGCCGGTGACGGGTGGCCCGGGACTCGGCCGGGTCCTCGCAGAAGCAGGAGTTGATCGCCGGCTCCACGATCTGCAACGCCGTGTGCACCAGATCCCCGACGAACAGGGCCCGCTCGCCGCCGGAGTCCAGGGTGAGCACGGACGAGCCGGGGGTGTGCCCCGGGGCGAGATCGAGCCGCAGGTTCCGGTCGATCCGGTACGACCCCTCCCACAGGTGGGTCAGCCCCGCCTGGTGGACCGGCGTGACGCTGTCCTCGAAGACGTTCTGGTTCCCGCGGCCCAGCACGGGCCTGTGCTCGTTGGCCGGGTCCCAGAACTCGAAGTCGCGCCGCGTCATCAGGTACGTGGCGTTCGGGAAGGTCGGCACCCACGTCCGGCCGTCGAGGCGGGTGTTCCAGCCAACGTGGTCGACGTGCAGATGGGTGTTGACCACGATGTCGACGTCCTCCGGCGCCACCCCGGCGGCGGCGAGGTTGTCGAGGTAGCTCGTGTCCAGCCGGCTCCACACCGGCGTGTACGGCCGGTCCTTGTGGTTGCCCACGCCGGTGTCGACGAGGATCGTGCGCCCCTCGCTGCGCAGAAGCCAGGACTGGATCGCCGCATGGCACTGGTCCGTCTCCGGGTTCCAGAAGTCCGGCGCCAGCCAGCCACGGTGCTCGTCCCACGAGCCGCCGGGACTCTCCGGAAAGAACTGGCCGGGGGTCAATTCGACCGAGCCGTAGAACTCCTTGACGCGGGTGACGCTGACATCGCCCAGGATGATCTGATCCATGTGGTCCGTCCTCGGGGGTGGGGCAGGTCGTGGAACGAGACCGAGCCTGGACACGCGGGCGCACCCGAACCACTCCCGCTTCGTCGTACCCCTCGCAGGGTGTGGCCGGGAGCGGACCCCACCCCGAATACTGGGGGCGATGGACGGACCTGGCCCGCTCGGTGACTTCCTGCACGCACGACGATCGCGGCTGCGACCCGGGGACGTCGGCCTGCGCGACTTCGGGCACCGCAGGCGGGTGGCCGGGCTCCGGCGCGAGGAGCTGGCCCAGCTGGCCGGTGTCAGCGTGTCGTACTACACCCGGCTGGAACAGGGCCTGTCCCGCGGGGCGTCGCCCGAGGTGCTCGACGCGATCGCCCGCGCCCTGCTGCTCGACGACCACGAGCGCGAGCATCTCGACCGGCTCGCCGGCGCCGCCCGCCACGCGCCCCGGGCGAGCCGCCCCCGGCCCGAGAAGCTCGCCGACGAGACGCGCGACCTCCTCCGCGCCGTCGACGGCGTCCCGGCGCTGGTGCTCGGCCGGCGGACGGACGTGCTGGCATGGAACGTGCTCGGGCACGCCCTGCTGGCCGGCCACCTGGACTTCCACAGCCCGGACGACCCGGCGCGGCGCCCGAACATGAGCCGGCTGCTGTTCCTGGACCCACACTGCCGGGAGCTGTACGCGAACTGGAGACGCAAGGCCCGCGCGGTGGTCGGCAACCTGCGCGCCACCGTCGGCAGGCACCCGGACGACCCACCGCTCGCGGAGCTGATCGGCGAGCTGACCATGAAGAGCCCGGAGTTCGTCGCACTCTGGGCAGACCACCGCGTCGCCCCGTGCGACGCCGCCTCCTACGAGCTACACCATCCCGTCGTCGGCACGGTGACCGTGACACAGCAGACGCTGTCGATCGCCCGTTCACCGGACCAGATGCTCATCGTGTGCACGACCCCCGCCGGATCCCCGGCAGAGGAAGCCCTCGCACTGCTCCGGCAGACGACCGGCGGCCATGCGCCGCACACGGACGGTGTCGACGGTCCCGTGTGGACGCGAGGCCCTGCCACGGAAAGGCCGTTCTGATGCGGTGATGAACCCGGTTCACTCGAGGTTCCGAGGTGTCGGACCCGGCTCGATGTCAACGGCGACAGCGTCGCCGAGACGTGCGGTGACGGCTGATGACGCGGCGTCGAGGCCGCCGGAGGCGAGCTTGTCCAACATGCCGGTGAGGGCCTCCAGTACCTGGCCGAACATCCCTTTCGGCTCCTTGACCTCGATACTGATCGCCCAGAATACGGCCTAATATGCCGCAACGCGCGATTGCTCTTTATCCCGATGTGGATGCGTTGGCGGACAAGGAATATCAGGTCACGAGCCGGGGTGATCGTCGGCGGTCGCCCTTAGTTCTCCGCGGACAAATGGTCGACGGTATCGGTATGGTTCGCGTAAATGAAGCGGTATTGCGGCAGCGAGATCTCAGTTCAAGGTGAGGTGTGGCCGGGCACGGATCCGGTGTTGCCGACGAACGTGTGGTTCCCGGCCGGCGCCCGGCCCGCCGGCTGCCGGTGGGCTGCCAGAACGCGGGCCGGCCGCCGTTCGCCGGGTGGCGCCACTCGTGAGCGGCGGTGGTGGCGTGGTTCGTCGCTCACCTCCTGCCCGTCGGCCGGGTGTGGGCGCTTACCGAGCGGGGGTTGGGCTGGTGTTGTCGGGGACGAGCCGTTGGTGGATCACGGTGTGGAGGTGGGTGGCACAGTCCTGGTAGGCGGTGGGTGCGGAGCCGTGGGGGTCGGCGATGTCGCCGGCGGGGTCGAGGCAGATGGTCTTGTCCGCGGCTTGGGGAGCCAGGGCGAGGATGGCGTCGCGGTGGGCGGCGGTCATGGTGTAGACGGTGTGGGCCTGGGCGATGAGCTCGGGGGTGACCTGGCGGGCGCGGTGCTCGGCTGTGGGGATGCCGAGCCGGGTCAGTGCGGCGCGGGCGTGTTCGGGCATGGGGGTGTCCGGGGTCGCGTTCAGGCCGGCGCTGGTGACCCGCCAGCGGGTGGTGGCCAGGGCGGCGCGGGCGATGGTCTCGGCCATGGCGGAGCGGCAGGTGTTGCCGCCGCAGATGAACAGCATCAGCGGTGGGGACGGGCGCAGGGCCGATCGGATGGCGGGGAAGGACAGGGCGAGGATGGCCAGCGCGACGAACCCGGTGCCGACGAGTTGGCCGGTGCCGGGGGCGGCGATGCCGGCGAGGGCGGTGAGGCCGAAGGACGCGACCAGGCCGGAGAGCAGGCTGGCGCACCGGTTGGCGGGGACGCACCAGGTGTACTCGCGGGGGTCGAGGTAGATGAGGGTGCCGTAGACGTAGAGCGCGGAGTACAGCAGCCCGATCCCGAACGCGGGGAGCACGGCGGGGGTGAGCAGGAAGGTGCTGAACCCCTCGCGCAGCGCGGCGGGGATCGGTCCGAGTCCGGTGGCGGCGATCACGGCGCACAGCAGCAACTGCCACACCGCGGAGGAGATGGCCTCTTCCGCGAAGTAGCGGCGGTCGGTGTGCTCGTCGCCGGTCTTGGCTACCCGGCTCATGATCTGGAACCGGCCGGTGTAGCCGGCGTAGTAGACGGCGAGGCTGGCCACGGCGCCCAGGGTGAGGGTGTAGGAGTTCACGTCGGCCAGCGCGGTGGCGACCGCGCCGAGGCTGAACACCAGCGCGGCCCAGGAGTAGACGCGGACGCGGCGGCGGCGCACGGTGTCGACGATCGGGGACAGGATCAGCACACCGGCACGCATCATCAGCAGCATGAACAGGATCGACACCCCGGCGAAGGTGTAGTTCAGGGTGGTGGTGGCGATCACCAGCGCCATGAAGAACCCGGCGACGATCATGGTGCGGCTGGGAAACCTTCGGGCCCGGCCCAGCACCTCGCGGGTGCCGATGTAGCGCCACCAGCCGGTCAGGCCCAGGAACAGCGACGCGCCGACCAGCGTGCCCAACGCGGCGGCGGGCAGCAGTACGAAACCGCCGACCTGTGCGTCCATGCCGGGCAGCAACCCGGCCGACAACGACTTGGTGAGCGCGGCGTAGGGGGTGTACCAGAAGAAGTAGCCAATCGCCAGGCCGAGCATGCCACCGGCCAGCCACCATGACCGACGGGATGACGTCCGGGTTTTCGCCGCACGGGTAATCGCCATGATTGTTCTCCACATTCCACAGTGCGCAAGAAAAGAAAGGACTGCCCGAACAGCCGCGGTCATCGATTGACTGTGGACCGGGGCAGGCGGCGATTGGCGTCGTCACCCATGCGACGCCAATCGCCGGTTTTACCTGGGGCCCGGGGTCGATCACCCGGGCCCGCCTGATGATCGACCCCACCAACATAAGGGGGTTACCCGCCGGTAATAGCCCCAGTGCGGGACGCTGTGCGCTGCCCCAGGCAGGGGTGCTTGCACCAGGCGGGGCAGCTTCCGCTCGGACGTCGGGTCCGGCGTCCACGTCGGATCGGTGGTATCCCGCGGCCCGGCAAAACTCGTGTTCCACCGCGACCGAGGCGAATCCTGTCGTCCTGTGTGTTTGCGTTGAGGTGCAAGTCTTCTGGTCGGGTTGGCGCGCGGTCCCGATGCTGTGGCGATGCGCCTGCCGAGACTCGCACCACTCGCCGTGGCGGTCGCACTTGCCACGGCCCTGCTGCCGTCGTTCGCCACCGTCGCTCCCGCCGCCACCGCCGTCGCTGCCGGTGAGCCGGCGGGAGCGGCCCAACTCGCCCCCGCCGATCCGTCCACCGTCGATCCCGTGGTGCGGGACCGTGTACTGCCCGCCGGATGGCAGTCCTCCCACGACCTCGCCTGGACCACCGACGGCGACTCGACCGGGTTCCACCTGTTGGTCGCCGACGCGAGCTCCGGGTACACCTGGCGTACCGCGGCGACGCTCGCCGAGCCGTGGCTGGAGACCGACCGGTGGATCGGCAACGCCTGCCTGACCGAGTCGGGGACGAAGGCGGTCGTCGTCTACGCTCCCCGCCACTTCACGAACCGGCCCTACCTGTTCGACCGGGGTGCCTTCGTGGCGGTGGTCGACCTGACCTCCGGCGCGGTGTCCAAGCTGGACGTGACCGTCTCACTCGCGTACTACGACCCCGGGTGCGGCGCCGGGGAGACCGCTGTCCTGACCCAGTCCGGCGCCGTCGACCTCGGCCGGACCCGGTTGCACGTCGTCGACACCGCGAAGGCGGCGGTGGTCCGTTCGCTCGAGCTCGACGGGGAGGTCACCTCCGCCGTCCCGGCCGGCGGCGGCGTCCTGGCCGCGCGCGGTGGACAGATCATCCGCGTCGGCGACGACGGCAAGGCCACACCGGTCGCGGACACCCGCGGCACGGCGATCCGCCTGCACCCGGACTCGGCGGGCGGGATCGTCTACCTCGAACGTGACGGCGACACCTCGGTGGTCAGGCGGCTCGCCGGCGGGCAGGCCCACGAGCTGGGGCGTGGCCCGCTCACCGAGGTCAACCTCGTCGCGGGGACGGGGCGGCGGGTGTTCGTGACCGGCCGGCCCGCGATGGCGAAGGCCCTGCCGGCGGCGGTCACGCGGGTGCCGGTGGCCGCTGACGCGGAGGTGTCCACCGATGGCGGCGTCACGCTCACCCGCACCGACCAGGCGAGGAACCTCGCGCTCGTGGCCACGCCCGAGCGCACGATCTCGCTGCGTGCCACCGTGCGGGCGACCGAGAAGTCCGTGGACTTCGTCGTGACCCCGTCGGCCAGGTTGTCCCCGCGCGCGGCGGAGGGGACGCGGCCGGCGCCGGTGGAACCCGACGCCGCGCCGAGAACGGAGTCGCCCACCAACCCCGTCGACCAGGACCGGGCCTGTTCGGTTCCGCGCAACGACGCGCGGATCCAGGTGTACCAGCCGCACTGGAGCCAGGTGGAGTGGGCGGCCGAGCAGGCCGTGCAGGGCGGGCTGTCCATCCAGCGCCCGGTGAACTGGAAACAGTCGGGCATGCCGGTCGCCTGGCGCCCGCAGCTGATGTTCGAGCCGGTCGGGCTGGCCGGCGGCGGCCGCGTGCCGGCGCAGATCCTGCTCGGGGTGCTCGCACAGGAGTCCAACCTGTGGCAGGCCTCGTTCCACGTCGCGGAGGGCGTGACCGGCAACCCGCTGGTCGGCAGCTTCTACGGCGTCGAGGACGGCTGGGGCATCAACTGGGCAGGCGGTGACTGCGGGTACGGCGTCGCGCAGGTCACCGACGGCATGCGGCGCACCGGCACGGGTCTGCTCCCGCCGGAGCAGCAGCTCGCCGTCGCGGTCGACTACGCCACCAACATCGCGGCGGGACTGCGCATCCTGCAACAGAAGTGGAACCAGACCCGCGCGCTCGGCATGACCGTCAACGGCGGTGACGCGAGCAGGATGGAGAGCTGGTTCGCCGCGCTCTGGGCCTACAACAGCGGGATCAACCCGCAGGCCAGCACCGGCAACACCACCGGGTGCAGCCCGGGACCGAACTGCACCGACGCGGCGGGCAACGGACCCGGCGGCAACTACGGCCTCGGCTGGTCGAACAACCCGGCGCGCCCGGACTACCCGTTCAACCGCACCCCGTTCCTGGACAACGACAACTACGACGACGCCCGGCACCCGCAGCACTGGCCGTACCCGGAGAAGGTCATCGGCTGGGCGGCCTACCCGATCGTGAAGTACACCGGCGGCGAGGGGTACGAGGGCGGTTACAAGCAGGCCTGGTGGACCTCCAACGACTTCCGCACCAGCGCGAAGCCGCCGGTCGGCAAGTTCTGCGACCCCAGCCCGACCACCGGGAACCTGTGCAACCCCAACAACATCGGCACCGCATCGAACCCCTGCCTGCGCACGAGCGACTTCCACTGCTGGTGGCATTCGCCCGCGTCGTGGAAGGACTGCTCCCCCAACAGCAACACGTGCGGGTACGAGGCGGCCAACCTGTCGACGCCGGGCAGCGCGGAGCCACCGGACGCCGACCTGGCGGGCGCGTACGTCGACGAGTCACGCAACCGCTACCGGCCACGGTGTCACCTGAACGGCCTCCCAACGGGGTCGCTCGTCATCGACGACGTCGGCGACTCGGTGCCGTCGGTCCGGCCGGACTGCGCGCGGACGTGGACGAACCAGGGCAGCTTCGGTCTCCGCTTCGCCCAGCACACCGACGGCCTCTATCACTCCAAAGTGGACTTCCACCAGATCGGCGGCGGCTTCGGCGGCCACTTCTGGTTCACCCACACCCGCACGGTGCCCGCGAACCAGGCCAAGAGCTGGGAGGTCACCGGGACCTGGACGCTCAACCGGTCGCTGAACCAGTGGGCGCGCGTGCTGGTGGCCATGCCCGACCACGGCGCGCACACCCAGCAGGGCACCTACACGATCAACCTCGGCAACGGGCAGACCAGGCGGCGCAGCATCCAGCAGAAGACCCAGGAGCACCGCTGGGTGTCGCTCGGCGCGTTCAACTTCGCCGGCACGCCGTCGGTGACGCTGTCGTCGATCACCGGCGAGGGCGACGGCACCCAGGACATCGCCTTCGACGCCGTCGCCTTCGCGCCCCTGCCCGGGAAACCGGACGAACAGCTGGTCGTGCTCGGCGACTCCTACGCCTCCGGCGACGGCGCGGGGAACTACTTCCCGGAGACCGACGACAGCGGCACCGGCGGCTCGGCGTGGCGCAACGGCTGCCACCGCTCGCGCAACGCGTGGTCCCGCCAGGCGGTGCTGCCAGGCACGACCGAGACGGTCGGCGCGCGAGCGGACCGGTTCGACCCGACCATGGACTACCACCTGCTGGCCTGTTCCGGCGCGAAGACCGTGAACCTGTTGCCTAACCAGGGTTTCGGCGGGCACGGCCAGCACAAGGAACTCTCCCAGCTGGACCGGGGGTTCCTGGACGACGCCACGACGACGGTCGCACTGAGTATCGGCGGCAACGACGCACACTTCAGCGACGTGATCACCCTGTGCACAGCGGGCACGCCCACGCCGCTGCAGGACTGCCGCGACTCGGCCGCGCCGACCGACTGGTACGGCGACCCACCCCAGGTGACCGCACCGCTGAAGGTCGCTCTGCCCGCGATCATCGACGACCAGGTCAAACCCGCGATCGAGACCGTGCTGCGGCAGGTGCGTGCCGCGGCACCGAACGCGCGGATCGTGGTCATGGGCTACCCGAGGCTGTTCCCGCTCATGGGCGACGGCGGCACCTGGTACCGCAAGCAGGTCTGCAAGACCACGCTCGGACTGATCGACGGGGAGATGGACTTCCTGAACGACATGAACGACCTGCTCAACGACGCGCTGCACGAGTCGGTCGTCAAGCTGCGGGACGAGCGAGTCCCCGTGTCCTACTCGGACCCCAGGGAGGAGTTCGAGCTGTCCCAGATCTGTTCGAGCGACGAGGCGAACAACGAGTCGATCCACCGCGTCGTCGTCAGCAAGACCGAGGGCGAGGACCCGTCCGGACTCGTGTCGCAACAGTCGTTCCACCCCAAGCAGGCCGGCGCGGGCCGCTACGCCGCGGCGTTCGTCACCACGCTGGGCGCCGTGCGCGACGGCGTCGGCCCGGTGGCGCCGCCGAGCACGCAGGTGGCGAAGGCGGAGCTGTTCGACCTCCAGTTCTATCCCCCGCCGCAGAACCCGCCGGCGTACGACCGGAAGAAGTTCAACCCGACCACGTCACGGGACTGGGCGTTCTACGCCGGTGCGAACTGCACGACCCGGGAGATCGTGTTGCGCCGCGACCGCACGCGGGTCGTCCCGGCGAGCGGATGCCCGGTGACGGAAGGCGAGTGGGCGAACCCGTACGCCACGGGCGCGGACGCCGTCATCACCGTCCCGCCGACCCCGATGAAGGATGTGCCCATCGACCACATGGTCGCGCTGAAAGACGCCTGGCGCAACGGCGCCAGCGGCTGGACCGACCAGCGCAGGATCATGTTCGCGAACGACCTCGAGCACCCACAGCTGCTCGTCGTCTCCAACAGCAGCAACGGCTCCAAACAGGACCAGCCACCGGACGTCTGGCTGCCGACACCGTCGTACTGGTGCACGTACGCCAGGTCGTGGATTCACGTCAAACGCGTCTACCACCTGGCGGTCACCTCCTCCGAGTACCACTCGCTCCTCGACATCGTCAATCACTGTTGACACAGGAAGAAGGTTCGATGAGAAGATCCCGTTTTCTGATCGTGTTGGTGGGGCTGTGCCTGGCGCTCGGCCTGGCCGCGGTCCCGACCGCCCAGGCCACACCGCTGCTGTGCACCGGCGCCGGGTGTGCGGGCGGCGACCCGCAGAGCTCCGGCTGCTCGGCGAGCGCGTCGAACGTGTCCGGCACCGAGTACTGGGCGAACTCCTGGAGCAGGTCGATGCGCGACAGCAGCGCCTGCTCGGCCCGCTGGGGCCGGATCGTCGTCGACGACTACCTGCCGACGCTCGGCTACGCGAAGAGCGTCGCGGTCGAGAGCCAGCGGTACTACGCGGGCAACTGGGTCGCGGCCGACTGGCGGAGCAAGCGTGTCGGCAGCGGGGTGGAGGGCACGTACTGGACGCCCATGATCGCCAACCTGTCCGACGACCGGGCCCGGGTCTGTCACCGCTTCGAGGCGCAGGACGGTTCCTGGTACGACCCGTGGACCTGCTCGGGGTGGGTGTCATGATCCGCCGGTTCCTGGTGGCCGTCCTGGGGTTGGTGTCCGCGGCCGGGACCGTCCTGGCCACGGCCCCCGCCGCGACGGCCGACGTCACCGCCGCCGCCACGCCGACCTGCACGAGCTGGTCGACCGCGTACGCCCCCTACACCACCGACTACGTCCTGCACATCCCCACGGCCGGATACCAGACCTACAACGACAACTGCATCCTCGAACAGGGCAACAACAACGACGCGGTCAAGGTGCTGCAACGCGCGCTGCGGTACTGCAGCGGCTACAACCTCTCGATCGACGGGGACTACGGGCCGCAGACCCGCGGCGCGGTGCTGGACCTGCAACGCCGCATGAACGACTCCTACAACGCCGGCCTGGAGGAGGACGGCGAGTACGGGCCGAACACCTACAACTGGGTCAAGTTCCCGGCCTGGTCGTGGCCAGCGAACGTCATGCAGAACAGCTGCTGGCACAGCACGATCGGCTGAGGAGTCCACAGAGGACCGGGCCCGCACACGAGGGGTGTGCGGGCCCGGTCGCGTGGTCAGAACGTGATCCGCTTGCAGCCACCGCCACCCACGATGCGGTGGCTCATGGCGCGCGCGGTCTGCGGGCCGTACACGCCGTCGGCCGCGATGCCGAGGCTGCTCTGCACCGCGGTGAGCACCCGCTTGGTCTGGGGCCCGAACTCCCCGTCCGTCGCGATGGTCATGTGGTGGCATTCCCGCAGGCTGTACTGGAGGTTCTGCACCGCCCCGTTCGGACCGGCGCCCTGGGCCATCATGCAGTTCGGCCGGAGGGAGGCGCTTTCGCCCGGCACGTAGGCGTTCTGCCACACGAGCGCGATGTCGCAGTAGGGCACTGCCGCGGCCGGGCTCGCCGGCGTGACGAGCACCCCCGCGGCGGCGAGCGCGACCGTGGCCAGGATCGTTCTGGTGCGTGTCATCTCTGTTCCTCTCATCGTTTTCTCCAAGAGCGGCGGCCGGTGCTCAGCCGCCGGTTGTCTCCAGCAGGGATCTCCCGAGCGGGGTGAGCGTGTGCAGCACGGCGGTGCCGTCACGTTCGCCGCGCAGCAGGCCCGCGTTGCGCAGCGTCGCGGTGTGCCGGCTCGCCGACGCGAGCGAGATGCCGATGCGGCGGGCGATCTGCGTGGTGGTGGTACCCGGGCCGACCGTCCGGAGCACGGAGCCGCGGGTGGCACCGATGAGGTCGTCGAGCGACCCGCCGGCACCGGCGACCGGCAGCCACGCGAACTCCTGCGCGATGGGGTAGACGAGTACGGGTGGCAGGTCGGGGTTCGCCAACGAGACGGGTGTGCGGCGGCAGAAGTAGGACGGCACGAGCCGCAGTCCCCGGCCGCCGAGACGCAGCTCGCGGTCGATGGCGTAGTCGACCTCGAGCACCGGCGGACGCCACCGCACGACCGGCGACATGCTCGCCCAGAGCGCCTCGACACCACCGGACGTCAGCCGGTGGACGCGGTGCGCGAGATCAGCCGCGACGCCGCGGTCGACGACCTCGGCGTGGGACGCGATCACCACCCGGTGGTAGGCGCGCAGCGTCGCGGCGAGGTCGGTCAACGCGGCTGGTTCGCCGTCGCCGATGGGGGCGGTCCAGACCGGCAGGGTGTCCGTTCCGCCGAGCCGGCCGAGCTGTGCCCGCAGCTCCCGGCGCGGGGTGTGGCAGAGCGCGTCCAGGCCGGCGGCCAGCCCGAGCCGGCCGTCGGGCGGGGTGAGGAAGTCCGGGAAGTAGGGGCCCATGGGCGCGAGCACTCCCAGGACGCCGCGGCCGGCATGGACCGGCGTCACGTGTGACCGGGGCGTCGTCGCCAGGGCTCGCAGCCACGGCCGGTGGTCCAGCGCCCAGCCGCGTTCGCGCAGACGCCAGGCACTGAACACGATGTCCCACAGCGGGTCCGAGTGCGGGGCGAGGGTCACCCTGGTGAGATCCGCGGTGGTGAAGTGGATGCGCAGCATCGGTCGTACCGGCGGGGCTCAAGGGCCGGGGTGGCCGGCGTTGGTCGGCTGGTCCAGACGCTGTCGTGGTCCGGTCATCGCGTTCCTCCCTGGGGTCCCGGGGTGTCACGATGCGTGGCCGTTCGTGTGAAGTTCTTGCGGAATGTCTGCATTGCCCTGGTCACCGCGCTATGTCTGTGGCAAGCACACGTCGCGTTGGGGAGGCGGGCATGGCGGCCATGATCACCTTGCTGGGCGAGGTGACCGCGCAGGTCGACGGGCGGGACGTGGACCTCGGGCCCCCGCGGCAACGGTGTGTGCTGGCCGCGTTGGCGGTGGAGGCCGGCCGGCTGCTGCCGGCGGAACGGCTGGTGCGGGCGGTCTGGGGCGTCGACACCCCGCGGCGGGGGCGGGCGACGCTGCACAGCCACATCTCACGGCTGCGCAAGGCCTCGGCCGGCGGGTTGGCCATCGTGTACCGCTCCGACGGCTACACACTGGTGCTGGACCAACCGGACCAGGTGGTCGACCTGCTCCGGTTCCGTGCCCTGTGCGACCGGGCCCGCGGCGGCGGGGACGACACCCGCACGGTGGAGCTGCTGACCGAGGCGCTCGCGTTGTGGCGCGGAGAACCGCTGACCGGGTTGAGCGGCGAGTGGGTGGAGGGCGAGCGCGACCGCTGGCAGCAGGAACGGTGGGCCGCCGAGCACGACCTGGTGGACGCCCAGCTCCGCACCGGCCAGGGTGAGGAGCTGGTGGCACGGCTGTCGGCGCGGACCAGGCAGCAGCCCCTGGACGAGCGAGCCGCCGGCCAGTACATGTTGGCGCTGCACCGCGCCGGACGCCCGGCCGACGCCCTCGACCACTACCGGCGACTCCGACAGCGTCTGGTCGCGGAGTTGGGCACGGATCTCGGCGCGGCGCTCCAGGCTCTGCACCAACGAATACTGGCTGCCGACCCGTGCCTGGACCCCGCGTCAGGAGGCGCCGAGGCGACGTCGGTGGCGGTCCCCCGCCAACTGCCCGGCGCGCCGGCGCCGTTCGTCGGCCGCCGCCGGGAGCTGGACCGGCTCGAAGCAACCCTCGCCACCGAGCGGGTCTCCCCCACGCTGCTGATCTCGGCCATCGGCGGAACGGGTGGGATCGGCAAGACCTGGTTGGTCCTGCACTGGGCACACCGCAACCTGCGCCGCTTCCCCGACGGGCAGCTGTTCGTCGACCTGCACGGCTTCAGTCCCACCGGCCGGCCGGCACACCCGGCCGACGTCCTCGGCGGATTCCTCGACGCCCTGGGGGTCGACCGCGACCACCAGCCCGCCGAGCTCGACCGGCGCGCCGAGTCGTACCGGAGCCTGGTGGCCGACAGACGGATGCTCATCGTGCTGGACAACGTCGCCACCACCGACCAGGTCATCCCGCTGCTGCCCGGCGGCCACCACTGCACGGTCATGATCACCAGCCGCAACCAGCTCCACGGGCTCATCGCCCGCCACGGCGCCCGCCCGGTCCACCTGGACGTGCTCACCGACGCGGAGGCTCATGCCCTGCTGACCACCGCACTCGGCCCCGACCACGCACACGCCGACCCCCGGGTGATCACGGAGCTGGTCGAGCTGTGCGGCCGCTTTCCCCTCGCGCTGGGGCTGATCGCGGCCCGCGGCGCCGCCGATCCACGCCTGCCGCTACGCGACATCGCCGCCGATCTCCGCGCCCTCGGTCCGGACGCCCTGGACTCCGACGATCCCACCGCCAGCCTGCCCGCCGTGCTCTCCTGGTCACTGCGCCACCTCACCGACCGGCAACGCGAGGTGTTCGCGCTGCTGAGCATCGCCCCCGGACCCGACACCGGCCTGCCCGCCGCCGTCTGTCTCACCGGCCTGGCCGAACGCGAGGCGCACGCGGCACTCCAGGCGCTCATCGATGCCTCGCTCGTCGAGCGCACCGCCGGCGGCCGCTATGCCATGCACGACCTCGTCCGCGCCTACGCCACCACCACCGCCGACGCCCTGCCCGCCGAGGTTCGGGAGGCGGCGCTGGGCCGAGTCCTCGACCACTACACCCACACGGCGTACCTCGCCGACCAGCTCGTCCATCCCCAACACCACGCCGTACGGCTCGACCCGCCGGCCGGCGGTGCCCACCTCCCGCCGCTGCCCGACGCCTCGGCGGCGTGGGCCTGGCTGGACACCGAACACGCCTGCCTGCTCGCCGCGCAACAGACCGCCGGCGCCCACAACCGGTACGCCGCCGTCTGGTGGCTGGCCTGGAGCCTGCACACCTTCCACTACCGCCGGGGTCACCGCCACGACCAGCTCACCGCCTGGCAGGCCGCCGCCGACGCCGCCGTCCACCTACCCGACCCCACCGCCCATGCCCACTCCCACCGGCTCCTCGGCCTCGCCCACGCCCGCCTGGACCACCACGCGGACGCGCTTCACCACCTGCGCCACGCCCTCACCATCGCCGAACACCACCGCGACCCCACCGAGCAGGCCCACGCCCACAACGAGCTCGGGATGGTCTGCGCACAACGAGGCGACGACCGGCAGGCGTTGGCGCACGCGCGCCAGGCCCTGGACCTCTACCGCGGGCTCGACAAGCCGATGTGGGAAGCCCGCGCGCTCAACGGGGTCGGCTGGTGCGCCGCGCAGCTGGGCGACTACGAGACCGCCCGCGAACACTGCCAGGCCGCCCTCACCCTGAACCGGCAGCAGCACAGCGTCGACGGCGAGGCGGCCGTACTCGACAGCCTCGGCTACATCGACCACCACAGCGGCCGCCACACCCAGGCGATCGACCACTACACCAACGCCGTCGCCCTCTACCGCGACCTGGGCAACGCCTTCGAGGCAGCCGACACGCTGGAGACACTGGGCCAGACACACCGCGCCATCGGCCAGCTCACACAGGCCCGCACGGTACTGCGCGAAGCCCACCGCCTGTACCGGGAACAGGGCCGCCACGACGACGCCGCCCGAACACAGCGAGAACTCGACACCCTCGACCGCGACCCGAGGACCTGAGGCCCCTCCACCGAGTCGCCCTCTCCGTTGGGCTGTCCGGGAAGTCGCCGGTAGCCCGGCCACGGCCCGACGATTGGGTCGCACTGGCAAAGCCGGCCGGAACGCCGGAGAACTCGGAAAGGGGGCGATCATCGTGGCACGAGCCGGATGGTGCGTCGCCGTGGTGGCGACGTTGCTGGCCTCGGGCATCGCCGGTGGTCCGGCGGCGGTGGCCGCGGCGCCCGGCGGCGGCGACGTGCTCGCCGACCAGACCAGGCTGGTCGCCGCCGCGGACCTGATCGAGGGCGCGGGCGGGGACGGCTACGCGGGCATCTCCCTCGCACCGGAGAAGGGCGAGCTGGCGCTGTACTGGCACGGCACACTGCCGGCCGAGGTCCAGCGGGCCGTCGAGCAGGTGCGGCGCGAGGTGGTCGTGCGGGTGCTGCCGGCGGCACATTCGGAGCGCGAACTGCTGGCCGTCGCGCAACGACTCGCCAGGGAGCCCGGTGTGACCGGCGTGGGACCTAAGGTGGACGGCAGCGGGCTGTGGCTCGGCTATGCCGGGAGCGTGGCGTCCGCCGAGTCCGTGCCGGCCATCCGGGACGCGGGCGTGGACGTCGACCTCGAACGGCGTGAGTACATGCGGTCGGCCGAGCTGGCCGTGCCGTCGCAGTGCGCGTTGATGCCGGTCGACCGGCAGGTCGACTGGTGTCCGTTCAGCGGCGGGGCGACGTTCACCTTCCCGAGCGGCGGGGGCCGCAGCCGGTGCACGACGGGCTGGCCGGTCGAGGCCAGCGGGGTGCCGGGTGGGTCCGACCCGCAGTACCTGCTCACCGCCGGGCACTGCGGCAGCGACGGGCTCGCCGTCACCAACAGCGTCGGCGCGCCGATGGGCACCGTCGAGAAGGACACCGACAGCCGGGACATCATGCTCGTCAAGGCCCCTGCCGCGGCGAGCATCTTCGTGGGCGCGTGGAGCTCGAACACGCTCAAGCCCGTCGGTGGGACCGCCGGCAACCACGTCGGCGAGTACGTGTGCACGTCCGGTGCGGTGAGTGGTTCGCACTGCAACCTCAGGATCGAGGCCACGAACGCGTTGATCACCCTGACACCCCCGACCGGTGCGCCCTACCCCGTGGCCCCCATGGTGATCGCGGCGAGCCACGACGGGTCGGTGGCGGTCGCGGGCGGCGACAGCGGTGGTCCGGTCACGACCAACGCGTTCCAGCCCTCGTCCGTGTACGGGGTGGGCACGATCTCCGGGGGAGACATCGACATCCGGTGTCCACAGGGGACAGTCGCCCAGACAACCCCCTGCTACCAGCGGGTCACGTACTCGCCGTTGCAGGAGTCCCTGGCGTACTACCGGACGACGCTCTTCGATCTGCACCTCATGACCGGGTGACCTGGTCACCCGCGCAGAAGATCCGGTGGCAGGGCACCGGATCTTCGGCGTTCCAGCTTGTGCTGGACCTGCGCGGCGTCGGGGTGCCCGAGGTCGCGCAGGATCAGCAGGGCGCGGCCCCATGCCGTCCCGGCGGCATCGGGGTCGCCCGCGGCGTCGTGGGTGTCGCCGAGATGGTGCAGCGTGTCGGCTTCGTAGTAGCGGTCGCCGAGGTCGCGGTACAGCTCGACGGCCTGCCGGTACCTGGCGACCGCCTCGTCGTGCCGGCCGAGGTGGTGCTGGATGTGGCCGAGGCTGTCGAGCGAGCCGGCGACGCCGTCGCGATCCCCGAGTGACCCGAACAGCTCCAGCGCCTCGCCGCAGTGCGCCAGTGCCTGCTCGTGGTCGCCGAGCTTGGTCTGGCACCAGCCCAGCGCATTGAGCGCGCGGGCCTGCCAGGCGAGGTCGCCGGTGGCGCGAATGAGCCGCAGCGACTCCCGTGCCTGGACGACACCCTCGGCGTAGTCCTCCTGCCGCTCGCACACCCAGGCCAACGCCAGGTGGGTGCGTGCCTGACCGGCGTCGTCGCCGAGGGCACGCCAGTGGGCCAGCGCCCGCTGATGGTTGGCGCGCGCCTCGACGAACTCCCGCAGCAACGTGCAGGCGCGGCCGAGCTGGCGGTGGGCGACGGCCTGCGCGGCGACGTCGCCGAGCGCGACCGCCGCCGCGACGGCGGTTCGCTGGGTGCCGGCGTAGTCGAGCCAGTGTCCCTGGCGGTAGAGAAAGGTGGCCAGGGTCAGCGGCAGCTGCCAGGCATGCGTGTCGAACCCCTCGGCGGCGGCCCTGTCGACCGCGGCCAGCAGCACGGCACGCTCCGCGGTGAACCAGTCCAGTGCCTCCTGGTGACCGGAGATCTGGTGCGTGAGCGCACCCGGCACCGCCGGCCGCGGCGTCATCGGCTCCAGCGGCGGGTCGAGGAACCTGGCGGCCGCGACACCGGTGTGCAGGTAGCCGTCCAGCATCCGGCGCAGCGCCGCGCGGCGATCCTCGCCGGTCTCCTGGAGCTGGGCCTGCTCCGCGGCGTAGGCACGCAGCAGGTCGTGCAGCAGGTAGCGGCCGGGCACGTGCTCGCCGACCAGGTGTGCCCGGGTGAGCTCGGTGAGCAGCCGGTGTGCCGCGGCGACCGGGATGCCGGCCAGCGACCCGGCGGCGACCAGGTCGGCATCCGGGCCGGGATGCACGCCCAGCAGCCGGAACAGCCGCGCCGCCGCGTCGCTGAGCATCCTGTAGGACCACGAGAACACGGCCCGGACGTCGGTGACCGCGTCGCCGCCCGCGAACGCGTCCAACCAGCCGTGCGCCGCGCTCAGCTCGCGGGCGAGCGCGGCCAGCGCGAACTCCGGGTGCGTGGCCGCCCTGGCCGCGACGATCACCATCGCCAGCGGAAGCCGCACGCAGCGGGCGATGATCTCGTCGGTGGCCTCGGGTTCGGCGTGCACCCGGTCGTGCCCGACGCGGCCGGCCAGCAGCTGCCGGGCCTCGGCCATGGACAGCACGTTCAGGGTGATCGGGTGCGCGCCCTCCGCGGCGACCAGGCTCGCGAGCTGGTTGCGGCTGGTCACCAGGACCCGGCAGTCGGACGAGCCGGGCAGCAACGGCCGGACCTGCTCGGCGTCACGCGCGTTGTCCAGCACGACCAGCATCCGCCGGCCCGCCAACAGGCTCCGGTAGAGACCGACCTGCGCGTGCAGCTCCGCCGGGATGCGCTGGGGCGGCGCGCCCAGCCCGTCGAGCAGGCCCCGCACCGCCTCGGCCGGGCTCATCGCCGGCTCGGTGGGGTCGAAGCCACGCAGGTTCAGGTAGAGCTGCCCGTCGGGAAAGCTGTCGCGGACCTGGTGCGCCCAGTGCAGAGCGAGCGCCGTCTTGCCGACTCCTGCCGCGCCGCCGATGGTCACGATCGGCATGGCGCCGTCCGGTGGTCCGTCCCCGGACAGTGCGGTGGTGAGGCGGATCAGCTCGTCGGCCCGGCCGGCGAAGTGCCGGACGGCCGCCGGCAGCTGCTTCGGCACCGGCGGCCCGTCCTCGGTGGCGGCGGGCGGGTCCGGCTGCCGACCGTGCTTGGCCCTGCGGTGGATCTCGGCGCGGACCGCGACCGTGAGCCGATCCTCGCTGCGACCGGCGTCGACGTCCCGGAGCAGCTGCCAGTGCAGGTCGTCCCACCGCAGAAGGTCGACAACCTCGGCCGGCAGCGGCGAACCGGTCTCCTCGGCGTGCGCCGAGCACGCCGCCACATAGCCGACGACGAACTCCCACTCCGGCATCGACTTGGCGTTGAGCTTGTCGCTGATGGTCGAGCGCGCCAGCGGTCGCTCGGCGACGGCCGCGGACAGTTCCACGAGCCGGTTCAGCGACGGCGCACCGGCCAGCTGCCGTATCCGGTTGAGCTCGGCGACGAACCGGTCCAGCGCCTGCCGCCCCGCACCGGTCACCGGCCAAGCCTAACGCCACGGCCGCGCCGCGGGGAGGGTTCCGCACACGGCGGAAGCCGGCCTGGCCGCCCACGCCAGGCCGGCTACCCGGGCCGCGCTCAGCCCGCGATCACCACCTGCTCGGAGAGCCCCGTGTAGGCGTCGTCGAACCGGGCGGCCGCCATCGCCAGCAACACGCCCGGCGCAGGGGCGCCGGCCGGGTTCTGCAGGTACAGCTGCAACATCGCGATCCCGTCGGCGACGTTCCGGCCCGCCGCCCCGACCCAGGAGTTCCACGCTCGCGGGGTGGGATCGAACGTGTTGTGCACTGGGTCGGCCAGGCCGACCTGCTGCACGCTCAGCCGGGTGCCGAGGCTGCTCCTCGCCACGTTGGTGAACATGCGCATCGCCTCGGCGCGGAAGGCGTCGCGGGACGGCTGGCTGGTCGCGGCCGCCGCCTGACCGAGCACGGACAGTCCGGACACGATCCCCTGGTTGATGGAGTTCTCGACGCTTTCAGGCAGTACCAGAGGATCCTCGCGCCAGAGGATCGCCGGGCCGCACGGCGGGCAGTCCTGACCCGGCCAGAACATCCTGCGTACCAACAGTGGGGGGCACAGGACGCGGACGATGAGACCGTTCTGTGTGACCTCGTAACAGAACGGGCTCCTGACGGGATCGGCGGTCGCGCCGGTGGGCGCCGCGACGGCCTGCGTCAGGCCGATCACCAGCGCCCCCATGATCAGTAGGAACCGCCGCCACCTGATGGTCGATGTTCGTTTCATGGTCGAGCGTCACCCTTTCCCGATTGGCGGTACGTGGCCGGAGCACTCACGGCCTCGACGCGGGTAACTGTGCTTCGTCCGCCGGATGTCCGGCCGGTTCCCGGAAAGCGGTCCGCGACGTCGTTCGCGAGCTCACCGCTCCGGTGACGTGCGCGGCGCGGCCAGGTGGCGCAGAAGTTGTTCGATGAGCCGCTCCTTGGCCAGTGCGAGGTGGCGGCGGTACGTGCCGTAGGGCACCCCCAGCCGGCGGGCGGTCGCCTTGTGGGTGCGGGAGGCCGAGATGTACGTGGCGGTCAGCACGTCGTACGCCTTCACGCCAGCGGGATCGACCTGCAGCGCGTCGAGGGCGGCGGTGAACGCGCCACGCAGTGCCGCCACGGGGTCGGCCGAGTCCGGTGGTACGAGGCGCGAGTGCAGCAGGACACTGGTCGCGAACTCGCGAGGGGTGCGCCAGGTGCGCAGTGCCTCCAGCACGCCCTCCTCGAACGCCGCCCGCGTCAGGCCGTCGCCGCGCTCCTCGGCCGGGCCGCCGGCGGACGGGAGTCCCGGCCACCCCGCCACGGGCTCGGCCAGCGCGCGAGCCCTGTGCTCGACCCACTTCTCCACCGGCTGCCGCCGCCAGTCCCGGCCGAAGACGTGCTGCTGCCGCCCGTCGACGTCGACCGCCACGACCTCCAGCATCCCGGCCTCGGCGAGGTAGCGCCGCCACCGCTCGGCGTCCTCGAAGACGGTGAAGGTCACCGCGCGGCCCCGGGTCCTCATCTCGGCCGCGATGGTGCGCCTGCTGATGAGGTCCATGAGCGGTGAGGGCCGCTGGTGCCAGCCGGGCTGCACGGCGAAGCGGCGGATGCCCAGGTGCTCACCCTGCCCCAGCGGGGCGACCGCCTCGACGAAGTCCCACAGCGCCGCGATCACCGGGTCCTCGGCCCGGTCCTCGGGCAGTGGCGCCGACAGCCGCAGGATGGCCATGAACGCGACGGGCGTGGCGGAACCCGAGTAGCGGTAGACGCGGAACGCCCGCGGTTCGCGGCGCACCCAGTGCGCGACCGCCTTCGCGGACGTCGGGCCCTCCGCCTCCGCCGCCATGCGCAGGACGTCCGGCACGTCACCGGGCCGCAACGCGGTGTCCTCGACGTGCGGGTGCGCTCGCCAGTCGTACAGGTCGTCGCGGCTGTCCTGGTCGCGGAAGAGGAACATCCACTCCGCGACGCGCAGCAACGCGTCGTCCGCCGAGGCGCCGCGCACCGCCTGCAGGCACGCGACCGAGACCCCCACGCGCACGTCCTCGTAGCGCTCGGGGTCCCGCCAGCGCAGATCGGCCGCGAGCGTGGCCCGCACCGCGTCGTGGGGGTGCAGCCCCTCCGGGACGGCCTCGATGTAGGGCAGCTGGCGCAGCCAGGGGAACACCGTCGCGGTGTCCTCGTCCCCCAGCACCGCGCGCAGCAGCGACTCGCGGGTGACGTACGCCTGCGCGACGACCTCCAGCGCGCGCCGGTGCGCGGCGCTCGGCAGCTCGCCCACCAGCCGCGCCACCAGGGTGGTCAGTACGTCGCCGGCGGGCTTCCACAGTGGACTCGCGGCCGGCGCCGGAACGGGCACGGACGCGGCGAGCGAGAGTACGAGCGGGCTGCCCCCGGCGAACGCGACGATGGCGGCGCGCTGCTCGGCGGCGACACCGCGTGCCGCCAGCAGGGCGCCGGACTGGGCGTCGTCGAGCGGTCGCACGACCAGTTCGGCGAAGAGCTCCGCCCAGCCGGGGTCCAGCGACCACTCGGGGTCGGGCGCGACCCGGCTCGCCAGCACGACGAGCGCGCCCTCGGCGAGCCGGAGCAGGAAGGTGTCGCGCAGCCACGGTTCGAGCGGCTGGCAGTGCTCGAAGGAGTCGATGAGGAGCACCGCGCCGGGCTCGGTGCACGCCAGCGCGGCCGCCTCCTCGACGCGGCGCGGATCCGCGTCGAGGAACCGCGCGTCGAGGTGCACCACACGGCGTCCGGCGGTCTCCGCCCGCCCGGCGGCGTAGCGCAACAGCGAGGACTTGCCGATGCCGCCGGGACCGTGGACGTAGGCCAGCAGCGGGGCGTCCGCCGCTCCCGAGAGCATCCGGTCGAGCACCGCCCGCTCCGGCTCACGGCCCACCAGCGCACCGGCCCGTGCCGCGGCCAGCCTGCCCGCCAGTCCCGTCGCACCCACTCCGCGTTCCTCCCTTGGCGCCATCTTCCCGCGTTGGGCGCCGACCAGCCATTCCGGCACCTCGGCCCGGGCAGGACCGGACACCGGTGAGCACCGGAGGACGTGGCGACCGGACACCGGCGCGGCGCAGGGTCGGAGTCAGGAGGACGGCGCCGCCGCCCACGGACCTCGAGGACCGTCCGGTGAGTATTCCGCACGGGGCGACCCCGCGGCGGTCCGATCGAAGGAGGGTCGGTGACGACCACCACGTTCGGCTCCCTGGTCGTCATCAGTGCCGGCATGGGCGAACCGTGCCCGACACGCCGGCTCGCGGACCAGATCGCGGCGTCCGTCTGCCGGTCGCTCGCGGCCCGCGGCGAGCGGGTCGAGCTGGAGGTGGTCGAGCTGCGCAGGCTGGCGACCGATCTCGCGCACCATTCCGCGCGGGGCCACCCCAGCCCTGACCTGCGCGAGGCGATCGCGGCAGCCGCCGAGGCCGACGGGCTCGTGGTGGCGACACCGGTGGTCGTCGCATCCCCCAGCGACGTCTTCGGGTCGTTCTTCGGCGCCTTCGAGGACGGGGGCATGTCCGGAATACCCGTCCTGCTGGCGGCCACCTGCCGATCGCCGTGGCGGTCCCCCGACGTCGGGCGGGTGCTGCGCGGTCACCTCGCCCGCCTGCACGCGGAGCCCGTGCCCACGGTCGTCGTCACCGGCGCCGGGCGGCGGGAGGGACCGGCGGACGGCGTGGCGCGGCTGCGTGGGCGCATCGACCGGGCCGCCGCCGAGCTCGCCGCGGCATGGGTTCTCCGCACCGTCGCGGCCGATCCGGAACGGATCGACAACAGGTGATGCGGACTCGCGTCACCGTCAACTCGAACGAAGGAGTAGCTCCCTGATGAAGGCAGTGCGTTTCCACGACTACGGCGACCCCGACGTCCTCGGCTACGAGGACGTGGCACAGCCCGTCCCCGGCCCCGGGCAGGTCAGGGTGCACGTCGCCGCGACGTCGTTCAACCCCATCGACGCCAGCGTGCGCGCGGGCAACATGCGCGGCCCGATGCCGGTGGCACTGCCGCACACGCCCGGCCGCGACGTCGCCGGCACGGTCGACGCCCTGGGCGAGGGCGTGGACGGCCCGCGGGTCGGCGACGCGGTCGTCGGCTTCCTGCCGATGGTGGACGACGGCGCGGCCGCGGAGTACATCGTGACGCCGGCCGAGCTCCTGGCGCCGGCGCCCCGGAGCATCCCGCTCGCGGATGCCGCCGCGCTGCCGCTGGTGGGCCTCACCGCGTGGCAGGCGCTCTTCGACCACGGCAAGCTGACGGCCGGGCAACGTGTGCTGATCAGTGGCGCGGGTGGGGCCGTCGGCGGGTACGCCGTGCAGCTGGCCAAATCGGCCGGCGCTGTGGTGATCGCCACGGCCGGCCCGGGCAGTGGCGAGCGCGTCAGGGCCCACGGCGCCGACGAGGTCATCGACCACACCACCACCGAGGTGACCGCCGCGGTGACCGAGCCGGTCGACGTCGTGCTCAACCTCGCGCCGGTCGACCCGGCGCGGCTGGCGTCGTTCGCGACCCTGGTCCGTCCCGGCGGTGTCGTCGTGAACACGACGGTGTGGATGCCCGCGCCCGCCGACGAGGAGCGCGGCGTACGCGGCGTCGACCTCTTCGTCCGCAGCGACGCGGCACAGCTGTCGCGCCTGGTGGCACTGGTGGACAGCGGCGAACTGCGAGTCGACGTCGCCCAGCGGGTGCCGCTGGCGGAGCTGCCCGCGGTCCACACCCGAGCCGCCGAGGGAACGCTGCCCGGCAAGGTCGTCGTCCTGCCGCCCAGCGCCTGACGACTTCGTCCACCACCTCGACAACTCCGAAGGAGAGCCATGTCGTTGACCCTGGATCCCGAGATCGCCGCGGCGCTGGCCCCGATGGCTGGCGCGATGGCGGAGGCCGACCCGCCCGCGGTGGGCGACGTCGCGGCGCGGCGCGCCATGTGGGAGCCGATCATCGGCGCCGCGGGAACGGCCCAGCCGATCCCGGCCGACGTGACGACGCGCGAGTACGACATGACGACCGACGACGGCGCGCGGATCACGGTGCGCTGGTACGCGAAGGACGGCGCGACGCCGGGGCCCGCCGTGCTCTTCCACCACGGCGGCGGGTACATCTTCGGCCACATCGACCTGTTCGACGGGCCGGTCTCCCGCTACGTGTCGGCCAGCGGGGTGCCGATGCTGTCGGTCGAGTACCGCCGCGCGCCAGAACACCCCTTCCCGACACCACTGGAGGACGCCTACGCCGCGCTGTGCTGGCTGCACGAGCGAGCGCCCGAGCTCGGCGTCGACCGCGACCGGATCGGTGTGATGGGCGACAGCGCCGGGGGCGGCATGGCGGCGGCGTTGACCATCCTCGCCCGCGACCGGGGCGGCCCGAAGATCGCCCGGCAGATCCTGATCATGCCGATGCTCGACGACCGCACCACCACACCCGACCCCCACCTCGAGCCCTACGTGCTGTGGTCCTACGACGACAACCGCACCGCGTGGCCCGCGCTGCTCGGCGAGGTCGCGGGCGGACCCGACGTCCCGGCCACCGCGGCGCCGGCCCGGCTCACCGACGCGACCGGCCTGCCGCCCGCCTACATCGAGGTCGGCCAGCTCGACGTGTTCCGCGACGAGGACACCGCCTACGCGACGAAACTCAGCCAGGCCGGGGTGCAGGTCGAGTTCCACCTGCACCCCGGAGCCCCGCACGAGTTCGACTCCATCGCCTTCGACTCCGACGTCGCCCGCCGCGCCATCGCCGACCGCGTCCGGGTCCTCAGGTCGATCTGAGCGGACCCGAGCCGTTCGCCGTTCCCCCAAGGGGTTCGTCGCCACGGCCCGCCCACGCCGGGGTGGGGATTGCCACACCTACGCCCGTGGCCACCCGTGGCAGACTCGCCGTCGTGACTGAGGTGTTGGTCGTCGGCGGTGGGATCGCGGGGCTGACCACCGCGCTCAGCCTGCACGCCGCGGGAGTTGGCTGCCGGGTGGTGGACAAGGCACGCGAGCTGACCACGGTCGGGGTGGGCATCAACCTGCAACCCCACGCCGTGCGCGAGTTGACCGAGCTCGGCCTCGAGCGCGAGCTGGCCGAGATCGGCGTGCCCATCGGCGAGGTCGTGTTCTGCGACCGGTTCGGCACGCGGATCTGGGGTGAGCCACGCGGGGTCGGCGCCGGCTACCGCTGGCCGCAGTACGCCGTCCACCGCG